>Ga0209321_10000152_pt1 | contig 40286 bp, 36 predicted proteins | sample Rifsed16ft4_FD_184012 | JGI IMG/M metagenome (GOLD analysis project Ga0209321, IMG submission 184012) | Soil microbial communities from Rifle, Colorado, USA - sediment 16ft 4 - CSP-I_5_4 (version 2) | ecosystem: Environmental > Terrestrial > Deep subsurface > Rock core/Sediment | place: Rifle...
ATCGATGACCAGGTGACGCTCAACAATACCCTTTTCGTCGTGACGGGAGAGGGGTTCTTCGATTACGACGGTTCGTGGGCTCCGTATTCGTATTATCGCATTACTCCGCAAAACGGATTTCCGGTCTCCGGCGATCCGGACACTCTTTATGTTGCCAATGCGTTGATTCATGCCTGGGTCGGAAACGTGCAATACGGATGGCTCCCGCGGGCATTCATCAGACATGACAACGGAGAGCTCACGGTCGGCATCGAGGCACGTATTCATCGTTCGCTCCACTGGGGCTCACTTCGCTGGGGTGAGGGACTGCCGGCCGGCGTCACGCCTGACTACCGATACTATGAATACCGGGGAGCGAAGAATATCTTTTCACTTTATCTTCACGAGCTCTACAGTCTCCGTCCTGATCTGAATCTTCTTGTTGACCTGCAGTATGCCTACAATCAATATCGCCTGTACGACGAGAAATACGTCGGCACAAACTTCTCAGTTCCCTATCACTTCATCAATCCAAGGATTGGTGTGAACTACAATCTTTCAGAGAGGCTCAATCTGTACGGGCAGATCTCCCACACCTCTCGCGAACCGAGGCTGAAGAATCTCTACGACGCAGCTGAGGTTACCGGCGGTGAAGAGCCGCAGTTCCGGCAGACGGCGGGAGGATATGATTTTTCACAACCGCTTGTGAAGCCCGAACGGCTGACCGATATTGAAATTGGGGCCGGCTATTCCGACGCGGATTTTCGCGCGACGGCGAATCTGTTTTATATGGACTTCAGCAACGAGATCGTCAAGAGCGGGCAATTGGACCGCTTCGGGCAGCCTATCACAGGCAATGCAGAAAAGACCAGACATGTCGGCGTTGAGCTTACCGGTCTGGTGCGGTTTGGCGCGCTTGAACTCCGGGGTAACATGACTTTGAGCAGAAACCGCCTTGTCCGCTACACCGTTTTCGACGGGGGAGGCCTTCCGCAAAAGCTCGACGGCAACACCATTGCCGGTTTTCCCGACTTTCTGGCTAATACGAGCATGAGCTATTCTTCGTCGGGCTTCTCGGGGACACTGATGATGCAGCACGTAGGGAGATTCTTTACGGACAACTTTCAGAATCCCGGTTCCAGGGCCGCTGATCCTGCACGGACAGTTGATGCTTACACGGTTTTCAACGGATGGCTGAGCTATCAGATCCCTGTGGGCGCGATGGGGCATTCGGTTGAGGTGCGCCTGCAGGTGAATAATATCCTCAACAAACTCTACTTTGCCCACGGAGAGGGAGGGGATTTCTTTCCGGCAGCAACAAGGAACATCTTCGCATCTCTCCGGATTTCACTCTAGGATATGAGCAAAACCGCCCTCATCCTCGCAAACGGCAAGTCACCGACAAGATCGCTCCTGCTTCGGTACCGAAAACGATCGGAGTTTTTCGTTTGTGCCGATGGAGGGGCAAACTATGCTGCATCTCTTGGCGAAAGCCCCGACCTTATCATAGGTGACCTTGATTCCATCAAGGCCTCGACTGTGAAGAAATTCCGAAGTATCCTCACGCGTCGCATTTCGGATCAAAACAGTACGGATCTGGAAAAAGCCCTTTCGTGGTTGGTTCGGAAGAACTATACAGACATCATTGTTCTCGGGGCGACGGGAGGCCGCGTTGATCATCTGGCAGGGAATCTCAGCGCTTTGGGAAAGTTCTCAAAACGCGCCCGTATCACGTTTGCCGATGAATCGGGAGAACTGAGGGTAGTCGGGAGCGAAATGGTCCTGGATGCGCCGGCGGGCACCACGATCTCGCTGATTCCCCTTGCGAAGTGCGAAGGGATTGTCACGCACGGGCTGAAGTGGGAATTGCTGAACGGCACCCTCGAGCTTGGGGTCAGTGAAGGGACAAGCAACGTCGTCAAATCCAGTCCTGCTACCATCCGCGTGCGCCGCGGCACACTCCTGATCTTCCAACTGCGTCAATCTGCCGGATCCCGCGGGTCTTCATGATTCAACTCAGCCTCGCCGACACCATTCTTATCGGTCTGTATTTCGCGGCCGTCGTGTATATCGGATACCGGGCCGGAAAGAGGCAGCGTGAAACCACGGATGATTTTCTTCTCGCCGGCAGAACGCTTACTCTCCCGATGTTCGTAGCCACGCTGGTTTCCACCTGGTACGGCGGAATCCTTGGGGTCGGCGAGTTTTCCTACAGGTACGGCCTTTCAAACTGGGTCGTCCTTGGTGTCCCCTACTACGTTTTTGCGCTGGTGTTCGCGCTGTTCCTTGCCAAAAAAGTCCGTGCGACGAATTTCCTTACGATCCCTGACAAACTTGAAGCAAGTTACGGCCGGAAAACGGCGCTTCTCGGAAGCGTTCTGACCTTCATTCTTGTCACTCCCGCCGCATACGTGCTGATGCTGGGCATTCTCGTTCAACTTGTTTTCGGATTAAACCTCGCCCTCAGCATAGTCATCACGACGTTTTTGACAACAGTCTACCTCTTCCGCGGCGGATTCCGTTCGGATGTGTGGGTCAATGCTTTCGAGTTTGTGCTCATGTTTGTCGGTTTTGCCACGATCGTGGTGTTTGCGCGCAATCAGTTCGGCGGACCGGAATTCATCACACGAAATGTGCCGCCCCTGCACCTCTCATGGCATGGAGGCAACACCTGGCAGTACATCGGCGTGTGGTTCTTCATCGCCCTCTGGACCCTCGTGGATCCCGCCTTCCATCAGCGATGCTACGCGGCTAAAGACGGAAAGACCGCTCAAAGGGGGATCATTGTTTCAGTAATGTTCTGGTTTTGCTTTGATTTCCTGACGACCACAGCGGGACTGTATGCGAGAGCGGCTCTCCCGGATCTGGATCAGCCGATGTTCTCGTATCCTTTGCTCGCAGAGGTAACGCTTCCGTCGTTCGCGAAAGGGCTCTTCTACGTCGGGCTTCTGGCCACAATCATGTCCACGCTCAGCAGCCTTATGTTCATTTCTGCGACAACCGTGGGGAATGATATTGTGGGGAGGCTCTCTCGGAGCGGGAATCGGGCAGCCGAAGTGCACCGATGGACGAAGTATGGTCTTGTGATCGGTGGTGTCGTGGCAGTGGGGTTGGCCCTCGTTGTTCCTTCGGTTGTGAGTATCTGGTACACAATCGGCACGACGATCATTCCGGGGCTTCTTGTCCCGATTCTGGCCGGATATTTTGACCGGCTCAAGATTCCTGGCAATTACGCGTTTGCATCCATGCTCGGCGGATGGATGACATCTTCGGCGAGCCTGGTGTACGGCAAGCTATACGAGACAAACGGAACGGCTGCCTATTGGTTTGGGATCGAGCCGATGTATCCGGGCCTGGCGGTGGCTCTCATTTGCTGGGGGATAGGAAAGCTCAGAAACACGTCAGCAATGGGCAAATAGTGGGATTCCCCTGCGTTTCCCTCCCCTAACTTTTTCCGCAATGAAGGTTCTACTTATTAACAGCATGCCGGAAGACACTCTCTCAGATACGATTTTGGTGAAGCAGGTTTGTGAAGGGGACAGGAAGGCGTTTGGCAGACTCTATGAGAAATACAAAGAGCCGCTTTTTCGTTTTTGTCTGCGACTCCTCAAAAACTCCGAGCAGGCAGAAGATGCGGTGCAAGAAACATTCTTTCGGGTCTGGACGAAAGCAAGTGCCATAGATAATCCACATTCCTTTCGAGCATGGCTCTTCAGTGTCGCAAGGTTTCATGCGTTGAACAATTTAAGGGACAGGAAAGAAGGGCAAGAGATTTCGGAGAACGATCTGGTTGAGCTTGATACACCACACGAAATCGTTGTTCGAGCTGAACAGACTGCTGGCATAATGGGATTGATCGAACTTCTCAATCCACAACACAGGGAACTAATTCTTCTCAGATCATTTGAAGGATTTTCCTATGCAGAGATATCAATGATAACAGGATTGTCCCTGTCAAGCGTGAAAGTTCAATTGTTCAATGCGAGGAAGGTTCTTACGCAGCTCCATTCAAAACATCAGGGAGAAAAGCCAACGTGAAGGAATGTCGACATTTTCAAATTGAGATTAGTTCATACTACGACGGAGAATCAGGGTCGGATGAAAAGCGAGACCTTTTTCTTCATCTTGCACAGTGCGATGACTGTCGAATGTTCTGGGAAAATCTGCATCGACTTGAATTGAGACTAACCGGTTCAAGGTCAATCGCGATTCCGCAGAGGCTAACGTCTCGAATCGCTTCAATCCCGCAAAGTCGCACGAGGGAAGAAGTTTCTCCTTTCTTGAATAATGTGAAACGGAATATTGTGGGGTTGTGGACGAGGAGGTTCTCAATTCCGCTGCCAATTATCGCTTTCGTTGTGCTTGTGTCAATTGGAGCTTGGCTGGTTTCTCTTGCCAGCAAAGAAACTGCATTCGTTCCAACAGATGAGGTGATATACTATTCGACATTGCCCGCTGTTCAAGTGATTGGATATTATCCACCTGCCGCATTGGAACTGAAGAGGTGAAATATGAACGGTTTCCTCCTGATGACCTTTGTTAGCACATTGCTCGGAAGTTCATTCGATTCTCATTTATCTTATTGCTTTCGGGAAGTGATACATGCTGACACAATCAAATATAACAGTGCATCATTCCAGGGGACAGTCTCTGCAAAAGGAGCAGATGGCACTCTTGCACCGCTTCCTGGGGTGAACGTACTTCTCTTGGGCACAACGTTTATGACCCTGACATCCGAGCAGGGGAAATTCCTTTTTTCCAATATACCGCCAGGCAGCTATAAGGTATATATGATCAAGGATGGTTTTGAGCCTTATACATCACCAATTCTTGAGTTTGAATCTGGCACAAAAAAGGGGATGAAGATTGCGCTTCTGAAAGCGCTCGAAAAGAGAGCCACAGTTCCTCTAGGTATCCCAAAGGAGAGGACTCTCGAAGGGAGTATCATTGATCATCTCAACGGCCGGCCAATTGAAGGGGTCGGAATCGAACTTCTTGGATCAGGACTATCGGCGGTCACTGATGATTCCGGGCACTTCCTCATTTCCCCTGTTCCCAAAGGGAAATTTCGCATGCGTGCATCTCGTTCAGGATATCAGACTATGATAAGTCCTTTGGATTTTGAATCAAGCCCCTACATAAAGCACTACCTTGTGATGTACCCAGGGCCACTCAAGACAGTTCAAGAGGGATACACTACTCTCTATGATGCACCGGCCAGAACTCTGGAAGCAATTGAACCTGAATACCCCGAAAAAGCTCTTAGGGATTCCCTTGAAGGTACGGTCTGGCTGAATGTTTTCGTTGACGAAGGGGGAAACCCCAAGAAGATCGAGATTTTGAGACCTTCAGGGAATGAGTTTGAGGCAGCCGCAATGACTGCGATAAGAAAATGGAAATTCAAGCCGGCCATCCTCCAAGGGAAACCTGTGAAAGCGCAGTTAACTGTCCCCGTAATATTTAAGCTCAAGCCCAGGAAATAGATCCTGGGATTAGTGAATCTCGAGCCTGCCAAAAGACAACGATGGGTCAAAAGTGACAAGGCGGGGATGATGACCCGCCCTGTCGACTTAGTTGACCAGTTTGCAGTCTTCTACTGGCCGCCGAGAATCAACGGGAGTCCGTCTTTGCCGCCTCCCACAATCACGATTTTCGAATTCTGTGAAGCTGCAAGTTTCTCGGTTGCCTCGATCCCTTTCCAGCGCAGCAGCTGCTCGCTAATGCCGCGGGCAACGATGTGCTGAAAGTCCGCGATGCCCTGTGCCTCAATGCGTTTCCGATCTGCTTCCTGGCGTTCTTTTGTCAGAATGAACTCCATGCGCTGACTTTCCTGGTCTGCCCTCTGTTTCTGCTCAATCGCTTCCGTTAGCTGAACGGGCAGCCCGACATTCCGCAGTGGTGTCGTCTCCACGATGACTCCCCTCGGTGCAACGGCCTTCGCCAGTTCTTCCTGAATGGAAACGGCGAGTGCTTCACGTTCAGTGGAATACAGCGCGCTGGCTTGAAAGCTCGCTGTGACCGCCCTGCTGATCGAACGGAATTGCGGTACGAGAATGACGCCCTCGTAGTCTCCGCCACTGATGGTTTTGTAGACGCGCGCAGCGGAATCCGGATTGAGGCGATAGAGAGCGCTGATCTCCAGCTCAATGGTAAGACCCTCGCGCGAGAGGACCCTCATGGCCTCCTTGTGCTCCTTCGTTTGCACCGAGTATTTGTGCACACGAGCGAGCGGGTTGACAGGATTGATCCCGGCAAAGAGCGGTTCTTCAGACACAACTCCGAAGAAATCAACGACTCCGACATGTCCTGCCGGTATGACAGTGAAACATTGACTGATCGCAACGAGTGAAAAACCGCCAATGACCGCAAGAGCAGCGTTTGCCGTCTTCTGATACATTGCGTTGAACGATACCCTCTTCCGGGCGTTTTGCCAGACAAAGAAGGCAACAATAACAATGATAAGACTTAAGATGAAGAACATGGTGACCTCCTGGTGATAGTAGTAATACTCATTGTTGGGGTTGAATCACATCATACACGTTTGGATCTGAAGAGCGAATCTTCCCCCCGCCTGTCCATTCTCCCGCCTCACGCTGCACCGAACGGAAGTCTCCGATTCCTGCCCCGCCGTGATCGTCCTGCGCCCCCACAAGCACTGTGTACCTCCACGACGATTGTGGCCGGCCGATAAGCTCTGTCGGAAGAGAAAAGGAGATCGACCTGCTTGCCGCATTTCCCAGCGGGTTCTTTTCATCCCCTTCAACGGGCCGATACTCTGCGAGAGTAGTCCCTTGGGCATCCTGTACGAGAATCCCTCCACCCACAAAGATGATCGATTCGAATGCGGAATTTTTCGGGAGGGTGAAGCCGGAATTCCGTCCAATTGCCGTTTGTCCCGATCCGGTCACACCGTCCTTATCGATCGCAATGGCCGAGAACGTGAGTTGAAATCCGTACTCGGGATGCCAGCCGGGATTGGAAAGATTTCGGAACTCGAGCAGGAAGTGCACATTTCCTTCAGATTCAGAAACCGAAAAGCGTTTTACGTCAAGGCTTCCGTCTTGAAGATTCGGCGTTGAAGCGTAGCGATAGGAACCTGTCCCTACGTCGTCATTTTCCGGATCGGACACGTCGTAGTTGCGCCGGGCGTTTGTCGTTGACCCCTTTATCTCGCTGAGGGTGAGCAGCCGGTGCGACGGCCCCTTCATTGAAGCAAGGCCCGGGCGGATAACAGGGCTTGCCAGGGTCAGGGGGCGTTTTTGGGCCTCGTCTTCCACCAGACGCTGCACGTTCATTTGAGAAATTCTCTCTCCCCCGGCGTCCTCGATGGAGACATCTCCGCCGCTTACGGTCAGCGTCGCAGTTGAGCCGGGGGCAAGCATGTAAGCGAAGTTCTGTTCAACGTTTTCGAGTTGCCACGTCACCACAACATCGACGGTGGGCGCACCGGCGGGCGAAGCCAATGTGATGACCCCTTCGGAAGGTGCAGACTGGAAATGTGCGCTGATCGCGGTGGATCCAAACGGGATGTTCACGGCGGCGCTGCGAATTGAAGAAGGAAAACGGGGATGGAGTTCAATTCTGTTTTCCACGGCGTCGGCCGAGATGCCTAGATAATCCTGATAGGCCACCCGAATAAACTCGGCCAGGCTCCACGCCTGTGAAAATGTTCCCGAGAGGCGAGGCTCTCCCTCTCGGGCTCGTGGAGCTGCATCGAGGAGCTCCGACATCGTTCCGACGGCCCCGCGATCGAGGATTTGGCGGACCATGTTATCGGTCACCTGATAGGCAAGGTCGGAATACCCAAACCTTGTTGCGGCGCTGATCCAGGGTCCTGCGAGCCATGTCCAAACGATGCCATTGTGATAGGCCGCATCCTGCACATAGTAGGGCTCATAATGATGATAGGGGTGGAAGCGGGGATCATCCTGAGAAAGAGATGCGACCCCGTGCTGATACACCAGTCTCTCGGTGACACGCTTGAAGGCATTAAACTGGATCTCCGCGTCGCCGATAAGGTCAAGGGTGAAGAGCTGGTTGGGCCGCAGCGATCGGTCTCCAGTACCGTCTTTCCTTAGATGGTCATAGATCTCCCGCGTCGATGGATCAATGAAGAGCCGGTTGAAGGAAGATCGAACATTCTCCGCCGCAGAGAACCAGTTTTGGAAGCTGCGCGGGTCTCCGACCGTTTGGGCCATCCACGCTGCAACAAGGAGTTGTTTGTACCAGAGCGCCTGGATATCGTTGGCCCTGTTGCCTCGCGGGCTCCACGGACCGTCCGGGCCGACGGCGTCCATCCAGGTTTCGGCATCTTCATGCACAAGAAGGAGGTCTTTGTCGACGCGGTACTTGAGCGAGCCTTCCACGGTTCGTTTCACAACGGGATACATCTCCCTCACAAATGCCGTATCGCCCGACGACGTTGCGTAATCGCCGAGAGCGAGAACAAACCACGGAGTCCCATCGGTCGTATTGTAGCTCATGGAAGTTGTCGTCACGAGGTTCGGTATCCTTCCCTCCATCATGCTTGAGTAATCTTTTTCCTGCCACTCGGCAAACGATCGGAGAATCGCTTTGGCGTCGCGGAAATTACCTGTGGCAAGGGCAATGCCGGGAAGTGAGATGAAAGAATCACGCCCCCAATAGTTGCTGAACCACGGGAGTCCGGCAAAGATCCCTTTTTTGCCCTGGTTCATGACAAGCGCATCGGCTGAGAGAATCGCCCAATGGAGGGCTTTATCGAACCGTTCGTTATCCGTACGAACAAAAGCCCTTTGCAGGATACGCTCCATCCGGGTCCGGCGGGACTGAATCATCGACTCATAATTCCGTTCCACACGGTCGAGGAGAAGTACCGTTTCGTCCATGGTATCTCCTGCCACCAGAACGGCGACCGCACGGCCGTCCGTGACAGTTGCCCGGACAGATGCGGGAGCGAAGCGATGTCCGCGGGGAAATGATCCCGGAGCTGCATTGGAGTTTCCGAGGATTGAAATGCCGATCCATGCGGGCTCATTGTCCCGGGGCGTACGGCGCGGATGGCTCTTTGCGGCCACATAAGCCGATGACCCGGCAATATTGACAATGTAGTCGTTCCTGTCCTGCGAAATACCGAAGACCGGTTGAATTGCCAGTTCGGTTCCCTTCACATTGGCCAGCTCAACCACGAGTGCGTTGACCGAATCGAGGAACGTAACGGTCTCCTGAACGCCGACCTTGTATGATCGCGTGAACTGGTGCGGGGAAACGCGGGCCAGATGCACATCGGTTCGCACGAGATCTTTTCCGTCGACCAAGATTGCATAGTCGTCAAGTACCTTTTTCGACATGACATGCCAGCCCTGCCAGCCCGAGCTCTGTTCATTGCTTGATTCCGTATAATAGAATCCGGCCTCCTTGTTCGTGTAGCCTATTTCACGCGACGAATCGTAAACTTCGATCGTCAATTCGTCGAGCGTCACGGGATCGGTGCCGGCAGGCTCCCTGCCGCAAGCGGAGAGGAGAACGAGAGGAAGCAAGAGGAGAAGGAATCGTGTCATATCGAAGGTTTCGGAGTTTTTTCAACTTACAGATTTTTGACGCGAGCCGCAACGAGAACCGGGTCATTCTCGTTTAGTTTTTCTCTGCGCTCTTTGCGCCTCCTTTGCGCTCTTTGCGGTTAGATTCCAACCGCAGAGGCCGCTAAGAAGGCGCAGAGGACGCAAAGAACGAAATTCCATTTTCTTTCAGGAGAGATCATTTTATCGTATCTTTGAGCACTGAAAGGAATTTCCATGCTCGAAACTGCCATTGAAGCCGCGCGCGAAGCAGGGGCGCTGCTGAAGCTTCACTCCGGAAAAGCCCGTTCCATTGAGCGCAAGGGAGGACAGGAGACGAATCTTGTCACCGAGATCGACAGGCGCTCAGAGGAAATCATTATCGACCGAATCCGAAGGAAGTATCCCCATCACGATGTTCTTGCGGAAGAATCGGGCGGGAAGGAGAGACATTCCGACTATTGCTGGATCATCGATCCGCTTGACGGTACCACCAACTTCACGCACGGGCTTCCGATTTTTTGCGTTTCGATCGGACTGGAGCACAATGGCGAGATTGTCGCAGGCGTCGTGTTCGACCCGAATCATGACGAGCTGTTCACTGCAGAGAAAGGGAAGGGGGCTTCGCTCAACCGAAAACGGATCCGGGTATCAACGGCAGACCGGCTGATAAACAGCCTTCTTGTCACGGGATTTCCGTATTCGCTCAGAGAGGAACCCGACGAGATCATCCGGCATTTCAACAACTTCCTGCTCGAATCCCAGGCCCTCAGGCGACTGGGGTCGGCTGCATTGGATCTGGCCTATGTTGCTGCAGGCAGATTCGACGGCTTCTGGGAGTCAAACCTGAATCCCTGGGACATGGCGGCTGGGGTGCTGATGGTTCAGGAGGCGGGTGGGAAGTTCACTGATTTTGAAGGGAACCCGTCGACGGTGTACAAGAAAGCGATTCTGACTTCAAACGGTTTGATACATGAACAGATGATGGAAGTGCTCAGGAGAGGACAATCAGTGAAGAAGTAAAAATGAAAAAGGAAAAAAGGAGCGACGTAAGACGTAAGAAGTAAGAGGCAAGAAGTTCCACTGTTAACTGATGACTGAAAACTGATAACTTATTCTGCACTTACTGCTGACAGCAGTCAGCCGACCGCTGATCGCTATAACACGTTCACCAGATCCAACGCCATCATTCCGAAAATCCCCAGCATCAAAAGAAGAAACGCCCCAAGGACGGCCAGGTAGCCCACTGAGCCTTTCGTCGCATCCTTATCGATTTCCCTGGTCAGAAGCGTTCGCACCGAGATATCCCCGTTGACCTGCACCTGGCAGGCAAGCCGCATCGTCGGAGTGACCTTCCGCTTGATCAGTCGGCCGGCAATCAATGTCTCCTCTTCGGGAGTCCTCGGATTAACCCCTTTTCCGTCGACGATTTCCACCACATCGGATGAACAGGGAAGGGAGACCGGACCCAACGCGAGGTTGAAATGCAGCAGGCGATGGAGCGGGTTGTAGAGCTGAACGCCGCCTCTGAGGGCGGCTTTTCGAAGGTTTGTCCCTGGAAGGACATCGATGGACTTGCGATCTGTGAGGAAGTGTATTGCGGGCATCTCCGGTGAAAGCTCCTTTCGTAATTAGTCGTTTTCGTATTTTTTCATTGTTCCCGGCGGAACCGTATAGATATAACTCTGCAGATACTCCAGGTTTCGTTCTTTCTCATCGAGGTCGACCATGAGGAGGTCTCGAAGGGAGACAACGCCGAGCAAGTGGTCCCCTTTGACGACGGGAAGATGCCGGCAATGAGCCTTCTGCATTTTCTTGAGACACGATTCATACCCCTCGTCGGCCTCGGCTACAACAAGCTTGGTGGTCATGACGTCTCCGACGACCAATGACTTGGGATCGAGTCCCCGCGCCACCACTCTTTTGACAACATCGCGTTCCGAAAAGATCCCCACCAGCCGTTTGTTGTTCATGACCGGGACCGCACCGATGTTCTTTTCCGCCATATAACGAACTGTGTCCGCCACCGATTGGCTCCGATCCACCGAAAAGAGTGGACGCTCTCCTACAATCTCGCTTATCGCTTTCATAAATCCTCCCTCCATAATCATGCGTGGTCGGACTCTGCCTCGTGTTTTCTGCACGTGCTGGCAAAGTAAGAACTTTTCCTGTTTGAGGCAAGGAATGAGGCTGATTGGCAACAATCCTCAATCGGACATTGCTTGTCGGCAGGCGGAGATTGGTTTGAGGGCTTGGTAGTGTCTCAATTTCGATTATAGACTACAACGCAGAGTCGCACCCGCCCGACCGAACACGAACCGACTTCGCAACGGTCGTTCGGGCGGGAAGGGCGCAGACCTGCCTGCCCTACGAGTCTTACGACTCGATAGAGTCGTAGACCGAAGTGATTCATTCACCATTTCAATATAGTGGAATGGTCGGCACGCAGGCAGGTCTCTGCGTTAAGAACTACATCCAAATTGAGACACTACCGATGGCTTCCATCGCTTGAATAGTGTTGAGATTGTCAATACATTGATCAATGCGCAGTTGGCAGGAGTTGGGGGCATTTCCGAACAAATGAACACGAAGGAACTATACTGATATGAGAATTGGAATTTTGACAGGAGGGGGAGATGTACCCGGTTTGAACCCCTGCATCAAGGGTGTCGTCTATCGCGCTGTCGACAACGGGGCCGAGGTCATCGGAATCCGGCGCGGATGGGGTGGCTTGCTGGAGTATGATCTTTCAAAGCCCGAGGAAGACGGACACAATGTCCTTCGGCTCGACAAGATGAACACACGGACAATCGACAGGACCGGCGGAACATTTCTCCACACGTCACGCACGAATCCCGGCAAGGTGAAAGCCGCGGAAATCCCGCAGTTTCTCAAATCGGCGAGCTTTGCCTCAAAGGTCGTCGACGGAAGGGTTGATTGCACTCCGCATATCCTCAAAGTGCTGGAACATCTGAAGATCGATGTCCTCATCACGATCGGTGGAGACGATACCCAGAGTTATTCGGTCAAACTGCACAAGACGGGATTCCCCGTCATTGCGATTCCCAAGACGATGGACAACGATGTGTTTGGGACGGACTACTGTATCGGGTTTTCCACTGCCGTTACGAGGAGCGTCGATTTCATCACGGCTCTGCGAACGGTAGCCGGATCCCATGAGCGCATTGCAATCGTCGAGTTGTTCGGCCGCAACTCGGGAGAAACGTCACTGATCTCGGCATATCTTGCCGGCGTCGACCGGGCCATCATCTCCGAAGTACCGTTCAATCCGGACAGACTTGCCGAACTTCTTGATGAAGACAGAAAACACAATCCCAGCAATTATGCGCTTATGACCATTTCTGAGGGCGCTACAATGGTTGGCGGTAGCATTGTCGAGACCGGGCCGGAAGACGCGTATGGCCATCGTAAGCTGGGCGGGGTCGGAATTCTCACGGAAGAGTACATTAAGAAGAAACTGCACACTCATACGGTGTACCAGCAGGTTGCGTATCTTATGCGGAGCGGCGAGCCCGATGCGCTTGATCGGATGGTCGCGTTCAGTTACGCGAGCCTTGCGACGGATCTGGTGCTGAAGAAGGAGTTCGGGAAAATGGTGGCGCTGCGGGAGGGAAAATACACAACAGTTCCAATCGATACACTTACGCAGGGAGTCAAACGGGTGGACGTGGATGCCCTGTACGATAAGGAACAGTACAGGCCCAAAGTATCTCATCTGCTCGGAAAGCCGATGTTCCTGTATTGAGATTCACGCTTTCGGCTGAAGGTTTTGCGCACAAAACGCGACTCGAGAGGGTCGCGTTTCTGTTTTTCCTGGTCACCCTGGCCGTCTTTGGCACAGGATGTGATCTTCACTCTCCTCAACAGACATCATCTGATCCCTTTCGAGTGATTCTCGCCGATGTTTCCAAGCGGAAGGAGGGGTGTAGTGTGCCACGCCCGTTGAAAACTTCAACATGCAGTTGACCTCTTCAACACTGTTTCCGAAGCCTGGAGGACTCAATGTCAGCCCATCTTGCCGTTTCACGTCGCGACTTCATTCGTTGGGCCGTTGCAGCGCCCGTCGCCCTTGAATTTTCGGACGAGTTTTTGCCGAAACTCGCTGAAGCGTTACGCGAAGCTGTGAAGGAGTACCCGATCATCTGGCTTCAGACATCCACATGCAGCGGGTGCTCGGTTTCTGTAATCAACACGATTCATCCAAGCATCAAAAACGTGATTTTAGAACAGGTCTTACCCGGTCATCAGTTGATCCTGGCGTACCATGGGACACTCATGGCTGCGACGGGATCGCTCTCCGTTGACGCGGCGAAGGAGGCGGCGAAAAAGCACGCAGGGAAATATGTGCTCGTGGTTGAAGGAGCCATTCCGACGAAAGCGAACGGGGTGTACGGTTCGATTGGAGAGGAAAACGGAAAACCGATGACGATGCTCTCGTGGATTGACCTTCTGGGGCGCACCGCCATGGCTACACTGACAGTCGGAACATGCGCGGCCTATGGTGGGTTGCCAGCGGCCGAACCGAATCCCACCGGTTGTGTTGGAGTGTCTGACGCGTACACAACTCTGGGGATCACGACTCCGGTGATTAACATTCCGGGCTGTCCCTGCCATCCCGACTGGTTCATCGGAACGGTAGCAAAGATTCTCCTCTATGGGATGCCTCAGCCGAAAGAGCTCGACGAGTTTGGACGGCTCAAGTTGTTTTTTGGCCGATCCGTTCACAATCGTTGTGTAAATCGCGACTATCTGGATGAGGGTATCTTTGCATCGAAATTCGGTGAAGAAGGATGTCTGCTGGAACTTGGCTGTAAGGGTCCATTCACGAATGCCGACTGTCCGATTCGTCTCTGGAACGGGAGCGTCAGCTCGTGCCTCAATGCCGGAGCGCCCTGTATCGGGTGTACGGAAAAAGGGTTTCCGGATGCACATTCACCAATCTACCAGCGGAGGTGACCGCTATGGAAACTCTCAAAACGACGGTAATTATTGATCCGATGACCAGGATTGAAGGCCATCTGAAGATTGAAGCGACTCTCGACAACAAGAAGGTCGTCGATGCGCGGTGTGGCGGTACTCTCTACAGGGGATTCGAGCAAATCCTGATTGGGAGAAACCCGCTTGACGCGGTCCAGATCACTCAGCGGTTCTGCGGCGTGTGTCCGATTCCTCATGCCATTGCGTCCGCGCAGGCGTTGGAGAATGCTTTTGGGATAATGCCTCCGAACAACGGAAGGGTCATCCGAAATATCATGCAGGGGGCAAACTACATTCAGTCCCACATCCTGCATTTTTACCATCTTGCTTCGCTCGATTACTACCGCGGTCCCGATGTTCCGCCGTTCTATCCCAGGTATGAGGCGGACTACCGGATGCCGAAGTCGGTGCATGATGAACTCCTCCAGCACTACATTCAGGCATACCAGATTCGACTGAAAGCACACGAACTCTGCGCGATCTGGTCGGGAAAAATGCCGCATGCGGCCTCCATTGTGCCCGGGGGTGTAACCATCATACCCAGAATCGACAACATTACGACGTCGTTGTGGAGATTGAAAGAACTCAGGGATTTCATCGATAGTGTCTACATCCCCGACGTTATGACAATTGCAGAGGTGTATCGCGACTACTTCAGCATCGGGAGAGGATGCGGAAATTTCCTGGCTTACGGGCTGTTCGATCTCGATGCGGAGCCCGATGTTACGAAGCGGAAACGGTACATTTCCATGGCAAGAATGACTGATGGAAAGTTGGAGACGGTTGATCCCAAAAACCTCACGGAAGACGTCAAATACTCCTGGTACGAGTCGAAAAGTCATCTTCATCCAGGGAACGGTGAAACGAAACCAAACCCGTCGAAATCGGGAGGGTACAGCTGGCTGAAATCTCCGCGGTACGCGAGCAAAGCGTATGAAGTAGGCCCCCTTGCCAGAATGGCCATGATTCACGCCTCGAAGTCAAATTCCAAGGCGGTTGGCCTTCTTGACGATGCTCTCAACCGTCTGCAGCTCGAACCGGACGCCCTGCAATCGGTCATGGGACGACACATTGCGCGGGCAATCGAATGCAAACTTGTGGCTGATGAGATAGAGTCGATGATCATGCAGGTGAAACTCGATGAACCGGTTTGCGCGGATCACAAGATTCCGGAATCTGCCGAAGGAATGGGCCTCTGGTGCGCGGCGAGAGGGGCTCTTGGGCATTGGATCAGCATCCGAAACGGAAAGATCGCACGCTACCAGGCCGTTGTCCCGACGACATGGAATGCCTCCCCTAAGGATGACCGCAATCAACCCGGCCCGATCGAACAGGCACTTATTGGGACCGAAATTGAAGATTCCCAAAATCCGTTTGCACTCGCACGCATCGTGCGCTCCTTCGATCCCTGCATTGCCTGCGCTATTCATCTCATTGAACCAGGGAAACCGGTCAGGCAATTCAGAATCGTATGAGCACAAAGCCGATTCTTGTCCTGGGCCTGGGAAATCTTCTTCGATCTGACGAAGGAGTGGGAATCCATGTTGTCAGAGAGCTATCGCAGAAGCGCCTTCCCGAGACAGTGGACGTTGTCGATGGGGGGACCTTAGGGGCGGAACTTATCGGTGCTATTCAGGGGCGAAAAAAGGTCTTTCTTGTCGACGCAATGCGGACTGATGCTGCGCCCGGTTCAGTGCTGCGCGTACCCTTTGGCGAGCTGAAGCCTGACATTTCCCGTTCGATGTCGGTGCACGGGACCGGAGTGGGAGAACTCCTTTACTGTTGCGGGAACCTCATCCCCCGACCTGAGATCGTTATATACGGGATTGTGCCAAAACTGATTGATCGATGGAGCATGAATCTGACTTCCGTGGTGCAATCCCGCATTTCTTCGATAATTTCCGTGATTCTTGATGAGATCACGACAGGGGAGGCGCCTAGAGGGATTTCACTTCCCCGGCAGTCACTCTCGCAATGATGAGCTTTTTCTTCTGCGGCGTTTGAGAGGTGATATGAAATGCTGCGGAAAGGCGTGTGCGTGAAGAGGAGACCGCATCGTCACGGTCTGTGAGGAGCTGGGCGAGGGGCTCTCCGATTTCGACAGAGTCGCCGACTTTTTTCCTTAGTATAATGCCTGACTTGGTGTCGATCGACTCGTCGACTCTTGTTCGTCCCGCTCCCAGAGCAATGGCAGTGAGTCCCACCTCCAGGGGATCGATTTCGGCGACAAATCCGCTCTGCGTCGCCTTGACTTCGATGGAATGCCTGGAGAGAGGGTATAGCTCAAGATTCTCGATTGCCCCGACTTTTCCGCCCTGAACCGCCACAAGATCCAGGAATTTTCTGTAAGCGCTTCCGTCTGTAATGCTGTTCTTCGAACGTTCCACTCCTTCCTCAATCGAGGCAACCTTCTTTCCCACCATCAGCATCGCCCCCGCCAGAATATGAGTTACTTCCATCAGGTCCGATGACGAGTCATTGACCCCGCGCGTCCCGCGAAGGCATTCCACGCTTTCGACCACCTCAGTCCAATTGCCGACCGCTACGCCGAGGGGCTGACTCATATCCGTGATGAAACCGATCGTCTCTTTTCCGAACTGGTTCCCGATGTCGACCAGAATCGAGGCGAGTCTGCTCGCGTCCTCGTAATTCTTCATAAACGCTCCACGTCCCGTTTTTACATCGAGAACGAGTCCGTCTATTCCTTCTGCAAGCTTCTTGCTCATGATGCTTGCCGCAATGAGAGGAATGCATTCGACTGTCGCTGTCACGTCCCTGAGGGCATAGAGCTTCTTGTCGGCGGGAGCAATCTCCTTTGTTTGCCCGATCATGACAAGGCCCGTTCGGGCGATTACGTCCTTGTATTCGGCGAGCGAAAGGTTGGTGCGGAATCCGGGAATTGACTCAAGTTTGTCGAGGGTGCCGCCTGTGTGGCCCAGACTGCGGCCCGAGATCATGGGGACGGGAACGCCGCAAGCGGCAACGATTGGCGCCAGGATAAGCGAGGTCTTGTCGCCTACTCCGCCCGTCGAGTGCTTGTCGACTTTGATCCCCGGTATTTCGGCCAGGTCGATGACTCTTCCCGAATGAAGCATGGTTTCCGTGAATGAAATTGTTTCGTCATTCGACATTCCGCGGAAATAACACGCCATGAGAAAGGCCGAAAGTTGATAGTCGGGGATTTCTCCTTTTACAAACCCTTCAACCAGAAAGCGAAGCTCGTCACGGGTCAGAGCGCCGCCATCGCGTTTTTTCGATATGAGTTCGACGGGATTCAGAGGAGAAAGTGGGGGAAAGGAGTTAGGATCGAGATGTTAGATTTTAGAATCATGAATACCAATATCAGAGATCAGAGGTCAGAGATCAGAAGTCAGACGAAGCCTGACACTTGAAACCTAAAACCTGAAATCCCAATTTGGCCTGCGAACGATTTTAGTGAGCAGATGCCAAATTGAGGATCCCGCCGCTGTTAGGCGGGACCTGAAACCCGAAACAACAACTCGTAACCCGGAACCCGAAACTCGTAACCCGATGCTAGATTTCCACCTTGACCGTGAATTCCCGTCCGCACTTGTTGCACTTCAGTTCCACTGTGACCCAGTTGTTCCGCTCGTAGTAACTGAGTTCAGCGAGCTCTCCGCCGCAGGATTGGACAAGACATCGCTTCAAGTCGAGCCGGTAGATCCGTTCGCGGGGATATCCGTCAAGTTGGTCTTCGTTCATCAGGTGCTCCGGCTCAACCTTCTCTCTGCAAGCAAGAGGCCGCAAATCGACTTTCCGTCTATGATCTTCCCCTGTTCGATCATTGAAACGGCATCCTTGAGTGAGCAGGTCTCGAGAGTCAGATTCTCCCCCTCTTCAAGTTGTTGGCCGGAAGGTAATTGCTGAAGCCCGGTCGCAAGGTAGATGTGGAGCTTCTCCGTGCAGAATCCGGGCGTTGTGTAAATAGCCGTGAGTTTTGTGAGATGTTCAGCCTTGTATCCCGTTTCTTCCTGCAGCTCCCGGGCGGCACAGGTGGCGGGATCTTCGCCGGCATCGAGTTTGCCTGCAGGCAGTTCATAAATGAACTCTTTGATGGGGTAACGAAACTGCCGAATAAGCAGTACAGTTTTGTCGTCAAGCATCGGTACAACAACGGATCCCCCGGGGTGTTCGGCAACCTCCCGAACCCCCCTTCGTCCGGAGGAATATTCAATCTCGTCTACAACAAGATTGAAAACCTTACCGACGTGTTTTTTTTCGCTTCGAATTGTCTTGACGTTTGACATGGGCTGAAGGCTGATGAAGAACGCGCTGAGGGAATGGGATTTCTATTCCTTCCCGATTGAAGGCAACATAGATCTGTTCGCGGATTGTTGTCTCGGCGCCAAACCCATTGCGAAAATTGTTAGTACGGGCGACGAGCTTGAGATTGACCGACGAGTCGGCAAAATCGATGAGAAACACCTCCGGGGGAGGGATCTTCAGGACGTTGGGATGACTCCGTGCCAATCCGACCATGATCGCGCGGGCCCGTTCAATATCGGTCCCGTACGCCACACCGACGTCGACCGTCAACCGCACAACCTCCGCGGGATAAGAATAGTTGATGATTTTGCTCTTGATAAGGTCCGAGTTTGGACTGATGACAAGGTTGTTGTCAAAATCAAGGATTTTTGTGCTTCTGATCCCGATCTCATACACATCACCGATTTCGCCCGACGGCAGCTGGATCCGGTCGCCAACGCGGAAAGGGCGGTCAAGCATGATGACGAAACCCCCAATCATATTTGCGATCGTCTCCTGTGCCGCCAGCGCGATAGCCAGAGAGCCGACGCCCAATGAAACCACGAGGCTGCTGACGTTTTGGCCGAAGTGATCGAGAATGACGATGATGGCAATGAGGCTGATGATAATGTTGACGATGCGGTTGATAAGCGGGAGCAGGGCCTCGTTGAACCGTGTGGATGTTCGGGCCACATGCATGTCAATCGCATGTTTGATGGATGTGTCGGTGATTCGAACAAGGATAAGGGTGAAGACGAGAATGAAGAAAACGAAGATAATCCCTTCGGAATACTCGAGGAACTGGAGCGCGATCTTGTTCATTGGGTTGACGGCATTTGCAGCCTGCTGGCTTGCAAGATATGCCCCGAAGACGGTTGCCAGCCAGATGACCCTGTCGACGATGATTGCCAGGATCTTGTCATCGAGATCGTTCGAAGTTCTTGCCGTGATCTTTCGTCCGATGGTCTTCAGCAGAAACTGAATGATCCAGCCGACAAGGATGGCGCTCAAGAGTTGGCCCAGTGCCAGGCTGATCTGATACAGCGGCCCGGTGCCGAGAAGTTCGCGGAGCGGTCCCATTAGAAGTTCCCCCTGCTGCCCGGCTTTGTGATGGGGATATTCTTGCGGCAAAGGGGGCAGTCTTCAGGTTTGTAAGCGGTGACGTCCATCTGGAGAACGGAAAAGTGTTTCGGAGCAAAGCTGATCTTGCCGTTGCTTCTGTCGACGACATATCCGACACCGGTGAGTTGCGCCCCGGCTTTGTTTGCGAGGCCAATGACCTCCTGGACCGAACCTCCGGTGGTTACCACATCCTCAACGACAAGGACTCTTTCATTGGGAAGCACCTCCAGCCCCCGTCTGATCTGCATCGAGCCGTCTTTTCGTTCGGCGAAAATCGTACGAACACCCAGCGTTCTTCCGACTTCCGTTCCGACAACAATGCCGCCGATTGCCGGAGAAATGACAACCTGGATTTCATCGTGTTCGAAATGTCTTGCAATTTCTCCTGCGAAAAGCTGCAGATACTTCGGATACTGGAGCACGCGGGCACACTGGAAATAGTGGGGACTGTGGAGGCCGGAGGTCAACTGAAAATGACCTTCCAGCAAAGCTTTTGTTTCCCTGAAGATGCCGAGAATTTCCTCATGAGGGAGTTTTGAGGGCATATCAATCCGTCAGGTTATTGTGGAAAGCCAAGATAGCAAAAACTGCGGCGACTTCAAAAAACGCAGATTTCGCGGATTGAAGACAGATTACGCGGATTCGAGCCTGATAGTGATGGAGTTAATCATCATCATGCTTTAATACCTTATTAGTGCTACTCTTCGACGGAAAAGATCCGGATTTCTGACCGGGTAATCGAAATCGCCACGTCAACTCGAACGGTGAATGGTGATTAGTTCCCCATCACTCCACGATCAGAATCCGCGTAATCCGCGTCAATCAGCGTAATCCGCGCGGGATTAGCTCAGTTCGTCGAGGGATTGCTGCATTTCACTTCGGGCGTGGAGATCCCCCTGCTCTTTCGCGACGGAAATCCCTTTGCGGAGAACTTCCGTCGCCTCCTCGCGGTGTCCGAGACCGGCAAGGATGATTCCCAGCTGCTGATATGCGGCCACGTACTTTGGATCGCGTTCAAGAAGCTCGCGAAGGTATGCAAGAGCGAACCGGTGTTCGCCATGGCTGGCATACTCGAGAGCGAGTGCGTATCGGGTGAAGGAATCGGAAGGATCCTTCTCCAGGAAAGCTTTGAGTTTTGTCACGCGTTCGTTCATAATGCGTCAATCATGGCCGCAAGTTTCACGTCGAATTCCGTCAGTCCGCCGGCGCTGTGAGTCGAAAGAACGAGTGTAACGGTGTTCCACCGAATATCGATGTCGGGATGATGGTTCAGTTTTTCAGCGAGCAAAGCCACGGAACTAACGAACCCCATCGCATGCACAAAATCCTTCAGCTTGACCGTCTTCATGATGGAGTTTCCCTCGCGGGTCCACCCGCTCAGGGAGGAAAGATGCTTCTTCAGCTCTCCTTCGTCGAGAAGTGTCGGTTTCATAAGGCTATCCTCTCATAATCTTCGCGGTTCGTTCCGAACAAGCTTGTCATATTCGCTTCTGAGAACGATGTGCCGCGAGTCGATTGCGCGGTCAATCGCCAGAATTCCGTTCAGGTGGTCGATCTCGTGCTGGAGCAGTTCCGAGAGGGCTCCTTCCGCCTCTACCTTCTTTCGCTTTCCGTTCTCATCCTGATAGGAAACGACGATCGAATAGTTGCGTTCGACCTCCACAAGGATATCCGGGAAGGAAAAACAATCGTCCCAGAGCCGGAATTTCTTCCGGCTTCGTCCGGTAATGACGGGATTGACAACCGGCCCTTGGATCTCAAAGTCGAGGTAGATGATCTGCCTGGTCGTGCCGATCTGTGGTGCTGCAATGCCGCGGCCAAATCCTTTTCTGAGACGGAAGTCGTGAAGCGTATCGCGTAAATCCGCAATCGTTGCCTGAATCTCATCCGACCGAACGTCTTTCACCTTGGAGCATTGTTCCCGAAGAATGGGGTTGCCGAGGAGTATGATTTCTCTTGTTGCCATTGTCGTAAGGGTGTTGTGAACAGCACTAATATAGAAAACTGTGATATGAAGGTAAATGGAGGAAAAGCGGCTGCAGAGGAGAGGTGCAAGAGAGCGGAGGAGAGGCAGTCAGGCGGAAAAGCCCGCGATTCGGTGCACGCGGCCGAGTTTCTGGCCCAGGAATCGTTCCCCCACTTCACTGAATTTCTGAGGAATATCGCTAACGTTGAATTTCAGGTTCGGCTTCATTGTGCTGGGATTGAGGAGCTTTTGTTCTCCCAACATCCGCATGACAACGGCGGCAGTCGCTTCGCCGGAATCGATCAGGGCGACATCCTTGTGCAGAATCCGATCAATCAGGCCTTTCAACAGGGGATAGTGCGTGCAGCCCAGCACGAGTGTATCGATCTTTTCCAGCGTAAGAGGAAAGAGATATTCTTTGGCAATAAGTTCGGTGGCTTTGTGTTCCGTCCAGCCCTCTTCGGCCAGAGGCACAAAAAGAGGACACGCCCGCCCGACAACGTGGACTGACGGGTCGATCTGACGAATCGCGTGCTCATACGCGCGGCTCGAGATCGTGCCCACCGTTCCGATCACACCGATGCGTTTTCTCTTGCTTGCCGCTGCCGCCGCTTCGGCGCCGGGGAGAATCACGCCTACAACTGGAATCTTGGAACGTTTTTGAACGACGTCGAGTGCGACGGCGGAAACAGTATTGCAGGCTACGACGATCATTTTCACTTCGTGCTCGAGGAGGACATCGGTATCCTGGGCCGCGTATTCACGGACCACCTGTGCCGATTTCGGCCCGTAGGGAACCCGGGCAGTGTCGCCAAAATAGACGATGTTCTCGTGCGGCAAATGGTGCATGAGCGCATGAACAACGGTCAATCCGCCGATGCCGGAGTCAAAGACGCCGATGGGCTGCGATGGGTTCATTGGTTTTGGACCAGTTCTGAGTCGATGACGGATCGAATTGTGTCGAGGAGAGAGGAGCGAACCGAATCTTTCCGGTCCGCGGATTCTATTGTGCCGCCCCTGCTGTCCAGGACGTAGAATGAATCGACGATTCCGTCGGCGCGGGTGGCGATCTTCGCAAAGGAGATGTTCAACCCCAGCCCCGAGAGAGCATCGGTGATCTTGTAGAGGAACCCGAGCCTGTCGGGGGCGAAGACATCGATAATCGTAAAACGCGGGTGGTCCTCGAACTCCACGGCTGTATGCAGGCTTGAGCTTTGGGAGCGGGAAAGGCGCCGCCATTTCATCCGGTGCCGCTCGAGAAGACGCTCAATACCGATCGAGCCCGTGGCGACGTCATTGAGTTCCTTATGGATCTTTTCGCACTGCTGGAGGCTCAGGATTTTACGCGATACGAAGTCGCTCACGCGGAATTTGTCAATCACAATGCCGTCGTTTCTCGTAAAGATATGCGCATCAAAGATGTTCGCATCGTTAGCGGAGAGGACCCCGCAGAATTTCGAGAGAACGGAAGGGGCATCCTTCGCAATAACGGTGATTTCGGTGAAGTCCGCTTGATGGTTGATGATCGTCGAGACGGGCTCGTCGCGTTCGATGTGACGTATATGCTCGGCGATTTCGCTGGCATCGAATGTGGCTAGATATGCCGGACTGTCGACTGCCTCAAGATGGGTCAGCGAGGAATCCTTCGGTACCGTCTCGGCGAGCGTTTCGACAAGCTCCTTGAGCGCCGCTTCATGGCGCGACCTCGCCGCAGTATGCACCTGCTCGCTGGTGAGACGGTGATCGAGGATCTCCCTGCATTTTCTGTAGAGTTCGTACAACAGCATTCCCTTCCAGTCGCTCCAGACGTTCTTGTTGACCGCACTCAGGTCCGCATACGTCAGGACAAACAGGTAGTCAAGGAGAACGGGATTCTCGAACGTGGACGAGAAGTCGATAATGGTCTGTGGATCGCTGAGGTTGCGGCGGAAAGCCGTCTGCTCCATAAGGAGGTGATAACGGACCAGAAACTCGACGTCCGGCCGAATGTCGGAGAATCCAAGTCTCTTCAGGATCTTCCCGGCCATCGTCGCCCCCGTCACCTCGTGGTCTCCGACCCGTTTTGGTTTCGCGATGTCATGCAGCAGGCAGGCAAGGACCAGGACATCTTTTCGGGGCAAAGAACGATACGTTGCTGCAAATGAACCCTGTTGAGTCGCAAGGGCCTCGGCATTTTGAATGACGCGCAGGGTATGCTCGTCGGCAGTGTAGTAGTGATACTGGTTGTGCTGGAAGAAGGCAACCATCGCCTTCCATTCGGGGATCCAGCGTTCGAGGACGCCGTATTCGCTCAGCCGGTGCAGCAAATGTCCCACGCCGTCGGGGCCGCCGAGAAGCGCCCGAAAGAGGGCCGCCTCTGCCTTCGACTTTAGCGGAGTAAACCGATCGATACTTCTGGCAATCCAATCCTCAAGGTCTTCGGAGAATTTCGCAGAGTGGTTTCCCGCATGGATACAGGCCTTCAAGAGGAACTCATTGGGCCGTCTTGATGCAGATGAGCGGTGAGTAACGGTTCCCTCGCGCAGCAAGAAGGAGGAGTCGAGCTCCTTAGGTTTGTCGGTCCCGGGAGTCTTATGGAACTTCCGCTGGACCGCAGCCGTCGCGCGCCGGGCGAACTGGGAGATTTGCCGCGATGCGACATAGTAATCCTGCATGAACCGCTCGACACTCGGGCGGGCCGATGTCGGCTTGTATTCAAGCGCTTCTGCAATCGTGGCCTGAAAAGCGAACTCCAGTGAATCATGGAGTCCCTTCGATTGGATGTGCATTTCGTTTCGCGTGCGCAGCAGAAAATCCAGGGCAACCCTTGTCTGCCGAAGGTAGCGGGGCGGAAGCTCCCTTTTGAGAATCGGGCTCCCCAGCATGTTCGTGAGCGCCGTTGCATGCAGTGAAAGAGCAGAAGGGATCTTCATCATACCTGTGCCAAGGACAAGCCAGAGAACCGTATGCATATCCCTCAAACCGCCTGCGCTGTTCTTGATGTTGGGTTCCAGCAGTTTCGTGGAACTGCCGTACTTCTGATGGCGAATCTCGGCTCTTGTCACGAGATCCTTCACGAGGCCCGGGTGATCAGAGTCGGTGATCTGGCACTCGAGGGATTTTCGGAACTGCAGAAACAATCCCCTGTTTCCGATGAGAAATCGGGATTCCACAAGCGAGACCCACGATTCAATATCCGATTCGCGCATTGCGAGGCAATCCGGGACAGTCCTGGCACTGTGGCCGATGTCGAGGCCCAGATCCAGCAGCTGGTGGAGCAGCTTTTGGACCGCCATCGCGGCCTTATTCAAAGGGTCACTCTCGGGGACGAGGAACATGATGTCCGTATCGGATGCGAAAGAAAGCTCCTTTCGTCCGTATCCGCCGAGTGCCACAAGGGATATCAGATTCTTTTCCGGGAGGGCGAGGTCATGGAAGGACTGACGGATTTTCTCGTCAAGGGCTTCGGTGAGTGAGAGGGCAATGCGGATGCCGCCGGTACCGCGCCGGTGTTGGGCGGCGATTGACCGGAGCGATTCGCTGAACATCGGTTTTGATGATTGACGGGAAAACACGAATGGCAATGTAGGAAAAGGTTGACCGAGGAGCAAAGCTCACCAAAGACCTTCCGAAGGTCGTAGACCTTCGGAAGGTGATATTGCGACCTCTTGAACAAAACTCCTGTAATCCTCTCCTGAATCAAACAATTCATTTCTAAGTTCGAGGTTCGTGATGGTGGGGAGGCGTAATCCAGCCCATTCGGAATAATCAGAAAACTGCCAGTGTTCGGGTCTTACGACCAATCCAGCTTGAACTGGGTTGAGATGAATGTATCGGGCTATCACCGCAGGTTCTCCAATGATCTTGTTCTTGGCCTTTGCTTCAAAAAGTGTTCCTGAATGTCGTTGCTCGACATTGGTCGACTGAACATAGGCATTGAAAGTTGTCTGGATGAATCGGGTGATGGAACCGCCGAGGCACTGTCGAAGCATTAAATGGTAATGATTTGGCATAAGACAATAGGCCAGGATCAAGACGTTGTATTTGGTCTTGTATTTTGAAAGAAGATGAAGACAGAAGAGATAATTCTCGGGAGAGAAAAAAATCGGAAGTTTATGCGCCCCCCGGTTGTAGACATGATACAGCAAATCATCGAAGTACATCGATCCCCCTAGAATGGACCTTCCGAAGGTCGTAGACCTTCGGAAGGTGTCTCGTAGCTACCGGAAAAGCCCCGCAACCTCACGTGCAAGCTCACGCGCCGCGCTCATTGCCGCCTGATTGACAAGCTCATCATCAGGCGGAGGGTAGGTCTCTCTCCGTCCGCAGAGTTCGCGTGAGGCATGACTCAGTGCTTCTTTGTCCCCCTTGTACCGTCCGAACTTGATTTCAACGATCTCTCTTCGCGGTACATTTCCCGATTTCACGATGGTCCCCCGTGTTACATCGACAATCTGATAACTGCAATCGAACCTCGCTGTGGCCCGCCGAGTTATTGTGGTCACTGTAGCGCGGACGATCTTCTTCGGTTTGTCCTTTCCTCCTGAGATCTCGTCTTTCTCCTCATAGGTTGCGACGATATCGGGCGGATAGTCTGTGGAGATCGACGTGATCTTGCCGAAGACGAATGAGTGAATGCCAAGGAGTTTTCCGATTTTGGCGGCCGATGCCGGGTCAACATAGGATGTCTGTTCGAACTTGAGCTCTCGTATCAGGTCATCGATTTTTTCGCGTGTCACGAATTCGAGGAACTCCATGTTGCCGGGGTCGCTCATCGCATCGGAAATCAGGCGGTCCGCGACGACCGTCCCGATCGCGCCGTAGTAGTCCTTTCCGCTCAGATTATCGAACGGCATCACAGCAATGCGCTTGACCGCCGCCTGCCGGTTCTTTTCGTACCGCTGCGCAGCGTCTTCGTAGGGATTAATATAGTCGAGTGTTCTTGAGAATTCCTTTGCCGCGTCTTTTGCCATTCCCTGGTTTTCGAACGAAAGGCCCGCCTTGTAGTGTTTGTCCGCGGCATTCTTCCTGGCGTTCTGGTATTCTTTCTCGACATCCTTTGTCGCAAACGTCACCGTTTGCTTTGTGTCCTCATGAACCTGAGGAGGAAGCCCCCTGACGGCGTCCGACATGGCAAGAATATCGCTGTACAGTCTGTACGCTTCATCCCAGTCCCCGGCCCGTTCGGCTCGCTGGGCCCGAACGGAGTAGTCATCGTAAGCGCGGGGAAGCTCGCGGGAGAGGAAATCAACGGCGTCCGCGTAACCGGGCTCTTCTCTCAGCGTTTGAACCGCATACTGGACGGCAGCGACCATGTCGCCGGCCTTGAATGCCCGCTCGGCGTGACTCCAGGAAGCGGGTCCGCAACCGACAATCACTACGAGGGTAAGTCCGGCAAGGGCCACGAAAAGGGGTTTCATAGTTGCACCTTTCTCCGCGCAAATGCGGCGTTTGTCGGCAAAAGGTAGACAAAATTGAAAAGAGATTCAAAGTCTAGTCGCAACAACAATAACTCCCTTCATCACGGCCACCGAGCCGCCTGTTCCGTCCACAGCCTCCAGCAGAATGATGTAAGGTCCGATTCGAGTCTGCCGTCCTTGATCGTCTAACCCGTCCCAGAGAACCTCTCCATGGTCTCCGCTCAGGCCGGAATTCACAAGCGTGCGGATAAGCCGTCCGTGAAGGTCGAATATGGTAACGCGTATGAGAGCCGTTGTCCGCGGAAGGCGATAGGAGATCAGGCAGAAGTCCTCAAATCCGTCTCTGTCGGGCGAGAAAGGATTGGGAGAAAAAGAAAGAGCGCCCGCGGATGAGACGCGTGATGTGAAGATCGTGTTTCTCAAACCGGGAGACCCGCCTGCGGGGCCTGCGGACGTGCTCCAGTTGTCAGGATTGTTTGAATCGAGCTCCGGATTGATCCGCTCGAGCGACCGGCCGCGTGTCTCTGTCAATGCGGGCTGATGCCATGTGGGAGAATACCGTACGCTGTCGATGCTCGTGCCTGTACCGTCCCTGATAACAAGATCATCGCCCTCATTCCCCAAACCAAGACCGGCGGCCTTGTTAAGAATGAGGACGGGAACAGGAGACGGGAACGGAGAAAAATCATAGATGGTCGAATCAGAAGCGACAACGGCAAATCCGGACGGTTGTACGATTGCCGATGTCCCGGTCACGACGAGCGGTGATGCAGATGCATCGGAGAATGTCCAGCGTCGAAGGTCGATGGGAACGTTGCCGGGATTGTAAATTTCAAACCATTCGGCTTTGTCCGAAGGCGGCTCGTACATGATTTCATTGATGAGAAGTGCGCCCCGAAGAAAGTGCTGCTCGACGGTAACCGCTTTGACGTTGTTGGAGGGTTGCTGATCCGACGCAAGGTCGAGTAAAAGTATGAGCGTCGTTTCCCCCGAGGGCAAAGCCGACCAGTCATACGACAAGAAAGCACTCCCCCTGGGGGGAAGAGGCCCGTATGAGGGAATCGATCCGATCCATTCCGGCTCTTCGGGAATTCCGTTCCCATTCAAATCAGCAAAGAGCCTGAGACTGTATGAAGAAACGGTCTCCTTCCCGGCGTTTGTCACAATGATGGAAAGAATGTTTCCGGATGAACGAATTTCTCCGAGCGCCAGGTCAGAATCATGGCGAATGGTGCTGTTGACGGTTCCCGGCGTGCTTCCCGCGCTGTCAAGAGAACGGCTCCAGTTTGAGTGATCGTTCGAAAGAGAAAAAGGATCTGCCCGTTCCAAAGATCTCCCGCTTTGCCCGTCAGGAAAATACTGCACGCTGTCGATTGTCAGGATCCTCTCATCGAAGATGACAACCGCATCGCTGGTGATATTGTTCAACGCCGGAAGATTTGCAGAAATGACAGGCACTGTAATGCCAGGATGGATCGTCAGGATCGTCGAATCCTTCGCGACGAGGGCGAACGAGTGCGGCGCAATGAGGAAATCGGAACGAACAATGACTGTTTTTGAGGTTGTATTGTTGTCGGAAATCCTCCAATTCCTCAGATTGACGCCGTCATTCGACGTGTTGAACAACTCCACCCATTCGGGCTCATCTCCCGATGGAGCGTACATGATTTCGTTGACAACAATTGTTCCGGCGGAAACACCGACGTTGACTTCGACTTCTGATGTGTCGTTGGAGGGGTTTTCGTCCGCAGGAAATCGAATCACCGCAAGGAATCGGCGGCTTCCCTGGCTCAGGGGAGGATGAGAAACGGAAAGCGCTGTTGAGTCCCCGGGGAAGAGGGAAATGAGGGGAATGCCGTCGAACTGCTCGCCAGAATCTGCAGTATGATCGTCGTTGTTGTCCAAAAAGAACGAAACAGAGGTTTGTGGAGACGGAAGGGCGCCGTCATTACGAATGGTGAACGACAGCGACAGAGGAGTTGTCGAGGAGGGTTGGGGCGGGTCGATAACACCGCTACCAATCGCCAGATCATAGGAAGTAAGGACTGAAATCTCCATGTCATCCAGCCGAAATGTCCCCGCTGTTCCGCCGGTTCCCCCAAGAAGGCGCCAGCGAAATCTCACCAATTGATTGAAGAACGAATCAGGCAGGGAGAGAACTGTCTGGACGTATCCCGTTACTCCGGGGTTCCGCAGTGTATCGCCCAAAATGGACGGGAAGCTTGATCCGTTGTCAAGAGAGGCTTCGACAACGAGCGGAGAAGTGTGTGTACCCGACCGCGCGATCCAGAATTTCAGCCTGTCGGGAAAGTGGTTTGAAAAGTCAAAGGCGGGCGAAGTGATTGACTGAGGAATCGTTGAGTTGGTTGACTGAGCAGCGTTGGGCGAAGAATGAGGTGAAGACGATGTCGAGAAAAAATCGCCCGAGGCAAGCCGGTTTGAGCTTGTGCTCCATCCCGGCGGAAGCGATGGAGTGGCTACGGAATCAAAGCGCTCAGCATGCGGGAACGAATCAATCTGGGCCGGCGAGGCCGAACCCGCGACATAACCAACGAGAGCAAGGTCCAGGAAGAAGCGTCGGAATCCCATAGTCCCCCCAAGGAATGGGTTTGAGAGTGAGGATATTCCCCCAAAAAAGGCGGTCAGAACATCATTTCAACAAACTTTTTTCAACTCTGATGCGTCAAACTTAAGAATTGCCTGTCAGAAAATCCAGCACGGTTCGGAAAAACTCGTCGGGTGCTTCAGCGTGAATCCAGTGCCCGGTGTTCATACCGGTGAATCGTGCGGCAGGGAAGAGCGAACGAATGACAGGCTGGTCATCCTGAGCGACATAGCCCGACGAGAGACTGTGCAGGAAAAGGGTTGGACGGGGAAAAGAGAGTCCGGAAATTTCCCGGTTCATTTCATCGTAAGAACGGTTTATTGATTCAAGATTGATTCTCCAGCTGAATCCCTGATCACCTCGCTGCAGGCTTTTCATGAGGAACTGACGGGTCGTGGTGCTGGGGATCTTTGGGGCAAGTGCCTGTTCTATCTCGTTCCGGGATTGATACTTCGTGAGATCCAGGCCCACCAGTGCCTCAAGGATTGAATCATGCTGTGATGGATATGCTTTCGGAGCAATATCGACAACGACAAGTTTCTTGACCATTGCAGGATGATCGAGGGCGAACCGCATCGCAGTCTTTCCCCCCATCGAATGGCCGACAATGAAGGCCTCCGCAAGGTTGTGATCGCGGAAGAACTCGAGTAGATCTCCCGACATCGATTCATATGAATGGGTGTCACTGTGCAGTGAGCGGCCATGATTACGCTGGTCGATCGCGTAGACGAGGAAATGTTGTGCAAATCGCTTTCCGAGAGTCTGCCAGTTGTCGGATGAACCGAAGAGGCCGTGGAGAACGATCAGCGGAATACCTTCTCCCTGTCGCGTAAAGAAAAGTCTCATCTGTTGAAGTGTGTCGTTCTTGGAAGAATAAAATCCTATATTCAGATTAATGAAAAATGGCTTGAAAATCATTCTGCTTCTCGTCTGCCTGGCTGTCTGTTTCGTTGTTCTGACCGCTCCGCTTCAGTCACAACGAAAATCGCTGGAGAAGAAGCCGTCGGGCCCGGGGGCAATGATCAAGGAGTCCGATCTCAATTATCAGCTGTGGGAGGGATTCCTCCTTGTCCGGAAGGCAAATGCGGGAGAACCCGCCGCCCAGCATGAATTGGGGATACGATATTTGCAGGGGAAGGGATTCGAGGCCGATACCGTGAAAGCGGTGTTGTGGTTCTCGAAAGCTGCCGATCAGGGGTTCGATCTTGCCAACTTCAATCTTGGAATCTTTGCCATGAACGGCTGGGGGATGCCCTGGAATCCGTTTCAGTCATTCGGATACTTCAAGGAGGCCGGGAAGAAGAATATGCCGGAGGCGGATTTTGTTGTCGGACTTATCCTCACAGAGAACCTCGTTGTGCCCCAGAACTGGACGGAAGCCCGGGATTACATCAAGAAAGCAGCGGTGGCGGGATTTGGGCCGGCAAAGAAGGCTCTTGTCGAATTTGATCGCCGCGAAAATGTCGACTCGGTCCGGCAAGTGAAACAGCCGGCTTCCGGTCCGAAGAACAAGCCTATATTCCTCGATTTCGATCTTGACACCGCGACACAGGTAAATGAACAGACGCTTTTGAATGAACTTGCCCGTGAAGCGGGCCCCGACTTGAGAAGAGCACTGGGGGTAGTTGAGAATAAAGAACCGGTGATCGTTCGTGACACAACGGCCATGGCATTGATCGAGCGAGCTGCCGAAGCCGGAAGTCCAGAGGCCCTGACGCTCCTGGGGAGATTCTATGAAAAAGGGATTGGCGTGCCGCGGGATCCGATTCGTGCCAGCGCTTATTACGTTCGAGGAATGAGACTCGAATCGGGCCGCGCGAGGGAGTTGTTGTGGAGCCTGATCCAGGAGCCCGGATACCCCGAGAATCTTGAAAGACTCTCAAAGGCTCCCGATCCTGCTGCCCAGTTTGTGTGGGCCGGCATCGTGGGTGCCCGTTTCGATCAGAGGCTCTCGGGAGAGCAGGCTTTCAACCTCCTGCAAATGTCTGCAAACGAGAACTACGTCGATGCCGTGATTGAAATGGGGCTATGCTACCAGTCGGGCCGATGGACAAAGCAGGATCGGGCGAAAGCATCCGAGCTGTGGCAAAAGGCATCGGCCATGGGAAGTCAGGAGGCGGCAACGCGCCTGGCGGCGATGAAGCTGTTTGCCAATGAGCCTTCGGAGGATCTTGCTCCGATCATCCGATTCATGGAAATCGAAGCGGGAGAGGGTTCGATCCTCGCCGAGGTTGCCCTGGCACTTTGTTACGAAACGGGGAGAGGAGTACGGCAGCAAAAAGGGGAGGCCGCGCGTCTCTACCGAAATGCTGCGCAACGGGGCAGCCAAAGCGCCTACGACGCATTGAGACGCATGCATGATGAAATTCGCCCGCCCGGTAAAGAGTTTGAGATCTCTGATTGAAGACGATCCCGCATCCCACGGCTGAAACGTCAGTCGATGTTCTCGTTCTTGGAGCCGGCGCGGCCGGGCTGATGTGTGCGATCGAAGCGGGGAAACGATCCCGCTCGGTTCTCGTGATCGAGCGAAACAAGGCCATCGGCGAGAAGATTCGCATCTCCGGCGGGGGACGATGTAACTTCACCAATCTGATCGCCGATTCCGCCCAGTATCTCTCTGAAAACCCCCACTTCTGCAAATCCGCTCTGGCCCGATTTACGACGCGCGACTTCATCAACATAGTGGAACGCCACGGCATCGCATATCACAAAAAAAAACTGGGACAGCTGTTCTGTGACGGCAGCTCGGCAAAGATCATACAGATGTTGGAAAAAGAATGCGCACAGACGGGTGTTTCGATTGCTGGCGAATGCGAAGTCAAATCAATTTCTCGCAAAGAAGATTTTGTGGTATCTACGAACAAGGGGGAGATGCGCAGTTCGTCACTGGTGATCGCAACGGGAGGCCTTTCCATTCCGCAGCTTGGAGCGACGAACTTCGGTTATCGGATTGCCCAACAGTTCGGTCTGAGTGTCACACCGCTTCGTCCCGGGCTCGTCCCGCTCAAATTTCATCAGGACGATTTGAAGACATTCAAGGATCTTTCGGGAGTCTCGCTCGAAGCGATTGCGAGCTGCGGTGGCGCGAGTTTCCGCGAGAGTATCCTGTTTACCCATAGAGGGATCAGCGGACCCGCGATCCTCCAGGTATCATCCTACTGGAAAGAAGGCGATGAGATCTCCATAAATCTCTTCCCCGATGATTCTCCTCTCGAGTTTCTTCTCAAGCATCAGTCAACTCCCTTAACACCGGAAAAGATTTTGGCGGAGAGGTCCCCAAAGAGATTCGCGGAGGCGTGGTGCAAACTGATGGGACTTGACAAGAAGATGAATCAGTACACAAAAAAGGAATTGCAGCAGATCGCTCAACAATTGTCCGACTGGCGGATTAGACCCGTCGCCAGCGAAGGATTTGGCAAAGCAGAGGTAACGGTGGGGGGAGTGAACACGGACGAGTTATCATCCAAGACCATGGAGACGAAACGCGTGCCCGGTTTGTATTTTATCGGAGAAGTGGTTGATGTAACGGGATGGCTCGGCGGCTACAACTTTCAGTGGGCGTGGGCGTCGGGGTGGGTGGCGGGGCAGTATTGTTAAGTTAGAAATGATGTACGCGATCACATTATTCGCGCGGCGGCGTGATATTTAGTCACATTGAGGGCTGACAGTCTGTCATTGTGCCTGCTTTTCTGCTTCATGATTCTCCTCCTGTTGTAGAATACGGTCTAGATACTTCAGCATCTCATTGGTTCCTTCTAATTTACAGGGCGCCTAGGGCGTATAACGTCTCGCCCAACAACGCAGCGCCGGCATCGATCGGTTGTGTTTGAGATCAAAGGTCTTCAAGATTACAACCTGGTTATGCTGATTAGTTCAATAGCCCAGGTCGTTTGACAGGGGCTACTTGGGTTTATTGGATACATCATTTTGAATTGAATTCTGACTTTTGTTCCGGTTTGACTTAATTCTTGTGGAATAGAAATTCCAGTATTGGGAACATAGCATGTGCCATCGGCTACTATCATAGTGTAATAGATCTCGCCATCCAATGTGATTACAGGATCTGGTTCATCAGGTTTGGTAGTGCAAGATGTCAGAATTAGTAATCCGACGCAGGTAGCATTTCGTACAAAGTGAATTAGAAGTCTCATTATGACCTCCAAGAATTTCTAAGTACTCTTGCAGCTCTTCTGATTGTCTAATCTCTAGTTTGTGTGCGCTATGCCATAGGACGTTCTTACGGCGTAGCGATTCTTCTGGCGATGTCCGGATGCTGGGCCTAACTCGCGGAAAGACGTGATGGGTATTTCAAGAGGTTCTCCCCTAAGGTTTCAACTAAGGTTTCAACGAAGCTAAGGAAGCGTGAACGCAGAATCAAGGCCGCCAAAAACCGGGGACTTTCCGATTCTTCTGAGAGAGTGTCACACTTTTTCGGTACTTACGCCTTCGAAATTTGCACAAAAAACCGCGTGTACGCAACTTGTCACAAATAGGAATCGAAAAATTCTTCATTGTCGCGCGAATAATGTGACGCGGGCGAAGTCCAAATCAATAAATCATGAATTAAACAAATCAAATATCCAACGATTCTCCATTCTGCAATATCCTCACCCTCTCTTCAATTCCTGCTTTGCGTGCTTCTTCCCGCAACAGCTGCGGCGGCTCGGACATCGGCTCGTCGCTGATCTTGAAAGTTCCCCAGTGAATCGGCATGAGATATCGTGCCTCGCAGCGCTGAAATGCCTCGATCGCTGTTCGGGGATTCAGATGGATGTCTTTGAACCAATCATGAGGCTTGTAGGCGCCGATGGGGAGGAGGGCGACGGTCAGCGAGAAACGAGACGCGAGTTCATCGAGAAAATCTCCCCCGGCCGTATCGCCGGCGAAATAGACCGACTTCCCGTTTGACTGGAAGACATACCCGCTGGCAGCCGACCTGTTTCTGCTCCAGGGAGTTCGTCCGCTGAAATGAACCGCCGGTACGGCGGTTATGGTTATTCCGTTCAATTCCACATTCTCCCACCATTTCAACTCATGGATGCGGTCAAAGCCGAGTCGGCGGGCGTAACGCCCGTCCCCCTGTGCCATGACAATTGCGCATTGATTCCGCCGACGAAGCCTCCGTAACGTGCGAAAGTTCAGATGATCATAGTGGTTGTGTGATACTGCGATAAGGTCGACGGAAGGCAAGCTGTTGAACGGAATTCCGGGTTTCTTCAGGCGGGGAAGGAAATAGGAGACGGACCACGAGTAGACGGGATCGGTGAGGATCACCGTCTTCCCAAACTGAATGAGAACTGTAGCATGATTGATGAAAGTGATACGGTTGGGCATGATCGGCTAGATTCCCGGAATCTCGCTTTGTCTAACCTCCGCGAGATTCCGGGAGTCTTACGGAGGCGGGATCTCGCTAAACAAGCACCCTCACCTCATCTCCGACGTTGACCTCTCCGTCGCCGTGATGGATGAGGTTCTGTCCGAACAGCACTTTGCCATCCACGTTCCGGTATTCCGAAAGCGTCCGCAGTGGTTCCTGGCCCTTGATTCCCGTTGATTGGTCCACGAGGGTGATTGCGCAACGGTCGCAAGGCTTCACGACTTGAAAGTGCGTCGACCCGATTTGGATCCTCTTCCAGGTATCCTCCTCGTACGGCGCGCATCCGGCAACGACAATATTCGGCCGGAATCGATTCATCGGGAGCGGAGTTTGAAGCCGGGAATTGAGGTCCTCGAGGGATGCTTCAGAAATAAGCAGAACAGGAAACGCGTCACCGAAATGTACCTGTTCTCTTTTGAAGGCGTATTTGGGATTGACAGGCCGATCCGATGTGTCAGGCATGTAGAAAAACCGGCTTGAGATGCCGAGATACGAACTTATCCATGCCGCACTCTCCGTCCCCGCGGTCATCGCTTCGACAGTATCGTTCCAGATGACAACCGGCATGAGCTGGTTGTTCTTGAGGCTGAGAGGAATGTTCAATGTTCTCATCCCCGGGGCGTTGAGTGTCAGACGATCGGCCCCTTGTTTGACACCGATAAGCGACAGACGCGGATATTCCCTCTGGGTCAAAAATCTCCCGGAGCTGTCTGCGATCATCCAACGTCGGTCGAATTTGAATCCCTTTGTATCCAGGACGGCCTTCTTCAGATCAACGCCGCAGCACGACTTGACGGGAAAAATGGTAAGTCCGCTAACGGTCCGATGAGCCATCAGTCCAGATACACTTCGGCGATTTCATCGGCAAGAGGAATGAGTTCCCCTTCGTTCCGGTTGGTGAGGATGATAATGGTGAGATGCTGAACAGGGTATCGAACGATGATGTTCCGGAATCCGAGCGTGGTGCCAGTATGGGAATGGCGAGGATACCGCCCGGAAAGATCCAGATTCCATCCAAACCCATAGTTGACCTTTGATCCGTCGTTCAACACTGCCGGCGTCCACCCTTGACGCATAAGATAGAGAGGAACCAGATAGCCGGCTGTCAGGGATTGATCCCACAGAAGGAGGTCTTTGATCGAGGTGTAGATACCTCCGTCTCCCAACACCGCACTCGTGGAACTTTGATCGGTGAGAACCCATCCTGTATCGGTTCTTGAATATCCGAATGCCCGGTTTGATACTGTCGAGATTCCCTCTTCGAAGGCAACACTTCCTTTCATTCCCAGCGGATTGAATATGCGCTGTTTCAGGAACTCCGCGAAAGATTGGCCCGAAACTTTCTCCACGATGAGCGCCAGGAGCGCGTATCCGGAGTTGCTGTAGCGGTACTGGTCCCCGGGGGCGAAATAAACAGTGTCGACGTCGCTCAACATCCGGAGGACGTCGCCGTCCAGAACCTGTGTTTTCTGCGTATCAGGGAGAAGCGATTCATAGTCCATGATCCCGGATGTGTGGGCCAAAAGGTGTCGTACGGTGATTCCGGACCCATAGTGCGGAAAATCCGGGAAGAACTTCGTAAGAGGATCCTGGAGCTTAAGCTTTGCATCATTCACAAGGATGAGGACTGCCATCGCTGTAAACTGCTTGGTGAGAGAGGCGAGTCGAAAATTTGTCTCAGGGGTCACCATGCGGTTCTCATCGAGTCGAGCGAAGCCGAAGCTTTTCCTGTAAACCACCGATCCACCTTTTACGACAACAGCACTTGCACCCGGGCCGTAGGCAAGGTCATAATCCTGCAGCATCACATCGACGATCTCGGCCCTCTCTGCAGCGGTCTTTGAAGACGAGCAGGAAGACAACCACAGGCCCGCAGCGACAGGGAAGACGAAGACAAAGGGGGTTCTCATCGTTGGTACGTTCCCATGAGTTGTGCGTCGGAAACAACGTGTCCCTGCATAGCGCGTTCGAATTGGGCTCTCGTTGCACCCGCGTCGACCGTTAGCTCCGCATCGAGGGCATACAGCCTGAAGAAATAGCGATGTTTGCCTCCCGGGGGACACGGCCCGCCGTATCCGACTTCATGAAAGTCGTTCATTCCCTGACGGGCTCCGTTCGGAATCGTACCTGTCTTTTTGATATTCTCCGGCAATCCTGCAGCACCCGGAGGAATATTAAAGAGGATCCAATGAACCCAGCTGCCACGCGGTGCATCGGGGTCATCGACGAGCAATGCGAGTGATTTGGAACCGTCCGGAATGCCGGACCACTGGAGTGGAGGGGAAACGTTCGGTCCGTCGCAGGTGAACTGTTTCGGAATGGGTGCTCCGTTCTTGAAGGCAGCGCTTGACAGTTCCATGCGCCCTCCTCTCAATTCTTAACGAGACTTTTTGCTCCTTCGACAGCGGCTCGAAGAACGCCGTCTTCCCGTTCTCCAATCTGCTGCCGCCACATGGCGTAGTAAAGGCCCTTGAGCTCAAGCAGGTGATCGTGCTTTCCCGACTCGACGATGTGGCCCTTTTCGAGCACATAGATCCGGTCGGCATGCATGACGGTTGAGAGACGATGTGCAATCATGATGGTGATCAGATCTTTGCGTGCAGAAATCTCCCGAATCGTATGGGTGATCTCTTCTTCCGTAAGCGAATCAAGTGACGAGGTCGCTTCATCGAAAACCAGCAGCTGCGGTTTGCGGAGAAGCGCGCGGGCGATGGAGAGACGCTGTTTCTCGCCTCCCGAAACCTTTACGCCTCCCTCTCCGATAATCGTATCGAGGTCCTTATCCGCTCTTGCCAGAAGGGGCTGACATGCCGCCATGTTCAAGACTTCGAGGCAATCCTGGTCCGTCGCACGCGGATTCACGAAAAGAAGGTTCTCGCGAATCGTCCCCGAGAACAACTGTGTGTCCTGAGTGACGAAACCGATCTTTTCCCGCAACATGTCCAGATCGATTTCGTTGCTTTTCGTTTCGTTGTATCGAATGCTCCCAGACTCGGGCGGATAGAGTCCGACAAGGAGCTTCACCAATGTCGTCTTTCCAGCGCCGGAAGGCCCGACAAAGGCGATCGTGTCCCCCATTTCCGCAGTGAAAGAGATTTCCGAGATCGCATTTCCTTTTCCGGAAACATGCTTGAATCCGACTTTGTCAAATGAAAGTCTCTCGATCGATTCGACCGCAACCGGCGCAGATGGTTTCGGCTCCCTCGGCGTGTTCAAAATATCCTGGAAGTTCTTCAGCGAAACCTCGGCCTCCCGATAGATATTAATGATGTTCCCCAACTCCTGCAATGGGCCGAAGATAAAGAACGAATAAATCCAGAGGGCAAAGAACTGTCCGACGGTGATTTCCTGAAGATATATCATATAGAGCATCATGAACAGAATGCAGGTTCGCAGAAAATTTACAGTTGTCCCCTGCACGAAGCTCAAACTGCGAATGTATCTTACTTTCTTCAGCTCGAGCTGAAGGATCCTGTCGGTCGTGCCGTTTAACCGCCCGATTTCCTGCTTTGCGAGGCCGAGGCTCTTCACCAATTCAATGTTTCGAAGGGATTCCGTTGTGGACCCTGCAAGGGCGGTTGTTTCCGCAACGATCTTCTTTTGGATATTCTTGATGCGCTTGCTCAATGTCCAGCTCAGCGCCCCAAGGATCGGAGCTGTGGCAAAATAGACCGGAGCAATGACCCAGTGGACGCTCAGGGCATAGATCATCACAAAAACGATTCCGACCAGGGTCGTGAAGAGGATGTTGATCGAAGCGGAGATCAGGCGTTCGGTGTCGGTGCGAACCTTCTGAAGTTTCCCGAGCGTCTCGCCGCTTCGTTGGTCTTCGAACACCTGATACGGAAGTTCGAGGGAGTGGCTCAAACCGTCGGAATAGATACGCGCACCCAGACGCTGCGTGATAACGTTGATGAAGTAATCCTGAAAATTCTTTGCGACGCGGGAAACGAAGGCGACCCCGACAGCCGCGGCCAGGAGCATCAGCACTCCGCTGAAGAACTCGCTTGCTTCGTACTTCGTGAACTGTGTGGCGTACTCATCGATGACGTAGCGGAAGATGAGAGGGTCCAGCAGGGAAAACGTTTGGTTCATGGTTGCGAGAAACAGCGCGAGAACAACGTATTTCCAGTACTGCCTGAGATACGAAATGAGAAGTTTCATTATCCGGTGTTTGGCGTGAAAGAAATTGCTGATCGAAAAGGCGTTTCGAAAGATAGGAAAATCAGAGTCAAGAAAACAGGAGGTAAATCAGAAGGGTATTTCAGGGCGCGGACAACCGTGTCAGCAACTTTTTTCCGCGTGCTTTCATCGCAGGAGTCCCGGTTTCGGTCAACTCCGTGAGCTGCTTCACAATCGGTTTCCGGAGTTTCGCATCCTTCATGGCAATATCGCCGAGCGCCGCCATTGCGAACGTTCGAACGATGCTGCTCTTGTCCTTCAGGTAGTCCTGGAGGATCGCGACGATCCTGGTCCGCTCCGGCCGTGTCCATTCAACTCGCGAAAACAACTGAGCACAATGCCAGCGAATCTCCTGCTGGTCGATCAGCGCGACTTTCGTGAGGAGGGTCTTCCTGAGCGGCTTGAGGAGAATCGGGTTATGCACGGTCACCTTTTCCACGGCATCGGCAGAGCGCATGCGAATGATCGGGTCATCTTCGAGCATTCCGCCGAAGAGATCGGGAAATAGCTTTGGATTTGCCAACACGTCGGCGGCGACTTCAATGGAGTTGCCGATTGATCTGCGGTCGCCACCGCTGAGCCGTTTGAGGAGCGAATTCATTTCTTTCGTTTTTCCAGATAAGCATGAATGCCGGCAAAGGTGTTCTTCCAGCCGATTTCGCACGCCTTGTAGAAGTCGTCGGCAACAGGGTCGACCGGAAACCCGTCCTGTGTCACCTGTAGTACGCATCCCCCGGCGGTGGGATGGATCAGAAACTCGGTAACAAAATCGGCTTTGAAAGGGAGGGGGCCGGTTTTTGCGTAGTATTTCGCGTCCGTGAAGACGATGCGCCTCGGGGGGACGAAGGCGCCGATC
>Ga0209321_10000154_pt1 | contig 40127 bp, 62 predicted proteins | sample Rifsed16ft4_FD_184012 | JGI IMG/M metagenome (GOLD analysis project Ga0209321, IMG submission 184012) | Soil microbial communities from Rifle, Colorado, USA - sediment 16ft 4 - CSP-I_5_4 (version 2) | ecosystem: Environmental > Terrestrial > Deep subsurface > Rock core/Sediment | place: Rifle...
CAAGCCGCTGCCGCGCGGTTCCGGCTTCCAGTTTTCCAACACCGTCACCGGCGGCGCCATTCCCAAGCAGTATTTCTCCGCCGTCGAAACCGGGGTCGAGGAATACATGGCGCGCGGGCCGCAATGGGGCATGCCCTCGCGCATGGCCAGCTGCGCGGCCTTCTTGAACGCCATGTCGGAGCTGTCGACCGTGTGATACTGGCCGTCGGTCAGGGTCACCGAGATGTCGACCGGCGTGCTCGCCGTGGTGCCGGACTGGAGCCGCAATATCCCTGTGTCATCGAGGTACTTCTGTGTCGGCCAGACGAACGAGTAGTCGTTCGTCTGGGCAGAGGGCACGAGCTTGAGGATCAGGTTGATCTCGCGGGTGAAGTGGATCCATCCATCAGTCTCGAGGTCATGCGACAGGAGCTCTGGATCAAGGCCAACGAGGTGGTCATCTGGATGATGAATGCCCCCGAAGAGTCCTGGGGGAGTCGAGAGAAGGTAGACAAGTGGTTGGAAGGATCAGCAGGATACCCAAAAGGATAACCAAAAGGATCAAAACAAGATAATGTCCAGGCAACCAAACATGAGGCAATGTGATGAACAAGCATGAAAATCCATTAGAACCCACGATGGAACCCTGGGGAATCGCCAAAATCAAATATCACCAGGGTCACGAGGGGGAACCATGTGCCCAAGGTACCTTGGTCTACCGGGGCGACAAGACCAGGGATGTGGCCCGGTTCAGTCAGGACGAGTGGGGTGGGGCCATGAGGTTCACCCCGGTGGACAAGGCCCTGTGGGATAAGTTCCAGCAGTTTTGCAAGGAAACTCCCATGTCATTCGAGATGCCGGGTGTCTATGGGATCGACACCGTGGCGCTGGAGCACGAGAAGGATGCCCACGTGGTCGAGATGCTGCTGGAGCACCAGGAACTGGTCAAGCGGCTCAAGAGCCTGGTTGTCAAGGATCTGGTGTTCCGTAGCCCAGGGGACGCGGAAGGCGAGTGGCAGCGGTTGGTCGGGAGGGCCAAGGACGAACCAGCGTACCGGTGGGTCAAGGAACAGTTCCCGCTCGCCTGCATTGCCAACGAGCACCTGGTGGCGAGGAACAGGCCCCATTGGTTCCCTGGAACGGGGGGTAAACAGAAGGCCACCGCATGAAACCAGGGAACCTGTATGGCAAGATCTTTGGCCCCAAGGGGATCGTGGCGGGTCCCTCGGCCCACATGACCAAGCATCAGTTCCATGAGGCCAGGAAGATCCTCCGGCGGTCTGACCAGGATGCCAAGCGGGCCAACCGGCTGATCGGCCGGGTCATCGAGATCCAGCTGGGGGACAGGTGGGCCCGGTACGAGGTGGTGGATGTCGATAAAGGCGAAGATGTTGCTCATGTCCGGCACCTGCCCCTCGGGGATGCTGAACAATCCGACGCGGTGGAGCGCTGGATGACCAAGCAGGTGGAACCCGATCCCCAGGTCCCCGGGGGCGTGGTCCACCATGTTTCCTTACCTCAACTCAAGGAGTTGCTATGCTTAACGAACGAGTCGAAAGACCAGTGACCGGCGCCCCGCGGCCAACGTACGAACCCTTCTGCTGCCCAGCCTGTGGGGCTACCAAGGTGCTGAAATCCAACGTCAATCACGTGTGTATGGCCTGCGGGGCCGAGGTGTCGGGTGAAGAGGCTCAGCGGGAACGCGATCGGGTCGATGCCCGGTACCAGGATCCCCCGTACCCGGATCCCGATGACCAGGATGATCAGGACGCTTACGACGACGATGTAGAGGAACCGGCGGATGAGCGTGATGACATATCGTTGCGCCCGGTGGTCCGGGAGTTCGCCATCCTGATGGAACGGAAGCTCCGGCGGCACGACCAGCGCAAGGGGTCCATGGGTTGGCGTACCGACGTGTGGTTCACAGGTATATTGGCCCTCTTGATGGGTAGTTGTCGTGACCTGACGATCGCGCTGTTGGACGACAGCAATGGCGACATCATCGAAGACTTCGCCACCGACGTGGCCAACTACGCCATGATGATTGCCGACCTCCGGCAGGACGGTGGACTCGACGGCACGGGAGAGTAGCGATGAAGTTCAAAATCTGGGCTTCGATCGAGCGAGAGAACGACGCTGGTGAAATGGTAGACGTGAACCCCCACGGCCTGCCCGTATCCCTTGGGGAGCACGCGACCTGGAAGAAGGCACGCCAATGGCTCGAAGATCACCTGCCTGCTGGCGCCTACAGCATCCTCGAGGAGCGGCCCGTCGTGATGCCGAAGGATCCCAAGCCACACCGCACGTTCAAGATCCACGAGGTCGATTCCATCTACGTGGAACCCGGTGACCGGTTCATCGTCTCGTTGGTTGTGGGGTTTGATTCACATCGAGGGTCTCTCAAGGGGTTCAAACAAGCACTTCGCAATGCCCTGAAGTTGACCCGGGGCGAGGGGGTAGGGGGAACCCGTTGGCATGTGCATGACCGTAAGACCGGCCAATCGGTCGTGATGGCGCAACATGAGGTGGACCCGTGATTGCGGTCGCGCTCCTGGGTCCCGAGGTGTCGAACCACGAGGTTGCCATCTGGGTGACGAACTTTATCCTGTTGGTGTTCGTGGGGGTTGGGTTGTTATCGGTGTTCCTCATGGTGCGGAACCAATGGGTCTACCGGAATCGAATCCGGTGGCTCGACCTGATTCATGAGGCCATTGACCAGGAGTTCATCCACGGGTTCGTAGGCTACTGCGTGGTCAATGGGGTGCAGTACCGGAAGCTCGACCTGATCCAAGGTCAGTTTCATTCTCGGCTCATCAATGCCGGCGGTCCGTACGATGCATGGATGAGGAAGTTCTGGTGCTTCAAGGTCGAGGACCTGATGCAGGATCGCGAGGCCTACAGGTTCGTCATGGATCCGGACTCCGCGCTCCGGCGCCACGACTACAAAGGGATCATCATCTGGATCACGGGGCACGACACGTTTCACAACCCAGCGGACGAAATCCCTGTACAGTGATGTAACCCTCGGCCTGTGCTCCCGTGGGCCCCTACTGTTTGGTGTGCGAGTGACCGGATGGTCCGGTTGCGAACGGGGGAATTGATCTAACCAAAGGAATACCTTTATGAACAAACGAATCAAGATGTTGGCGTGTCCGTTTTGCGGCGTGGTTCCCAAGGGACAATACCTGCAGGAGGGTTGTGACGAACAGGGCGACTATGCCGCGGTGGTGTGCCAGGCCTGTGGATGCGAGGGGCCCAAGGGTCGGGGACGCTTGGTTGGGACGTCTACCCGCGAGATGCAGAAGATGCGGCGGGACGCCCGAAATAACTGGAACACAAGGACACGGGTGGGGCACCACGATGCCTGAAGATATTGAATCCAAATGGTTGAGTGACCTGCTGGCCGCGGTCCACGGGGACGAGGGGCAGTACCAACTGCTCCACGGGACCGAGCGGGCGGTGTCGGATGCGATCCAGCGGGCCAAGCACGGCCACATCCCCAGTTTCGCCTGGCGGGACAACTTCAAGGCGTTGAATGAGACCCGAGGTCCCGTGCTCGCGGCCCTGTTGGTGGAACTGTGGCAGAACCTGGATGAAGAGGTGAACGACCATGCTCCTGAGCTGCAGGAAAATCTCCAACGGTTGGGAATCCTGGTTCAGCGGACAGAGTTCGAGATGCGGGAATGTCACGAGTCCGGAGAATGCACCTGCTCTGAGCTGTTCAACAGTGTCGACGAGATGGTGCGGATTAGAAATTGTTACCGGGTAAACCCGTTGATCGAGTTGCCCAAAAGATAAAGTATGGGAAATAAAGTGAAGAAACAAAATCCTAAGGAACGATTCATCGTGGTGTCGGTCTTGGCACCAAAGTGTGACGATATGCTCAGCAGGACCACGATCGCCACGGTGATGCGTAGCTCGAATGACCCTCTTGCTCCCCTTGTCAAGCGCTCTGACGTTCAAGGGCTCATGAGTACAATCGTGTGGATGAAGGCTCGGGGGGTCACGGGGATGCCCAAGACCCGCTTGTTGGGGCTAGGGTATACCGAGATCGTGTTCAAAGGGGTGATGCCGGTGGGGCAATAAGGCTGCGGAGTATAAACTTGCGGAATTATTCACGACCTGGTATCTTGGCAACCTAACCACGCAGGAGTTACTACATGGTGATGCCGGATCTGTTGGAACAATTGGACAAGCTCTCGACCCCTGGGCCGTGGCGGCCCCGCTACAGTGAGGAGCATGGGGTCCACGTGACCTCGGATGTCGATGGAGCCGTCGTGTTGGCTGAGCAGCACCATGCCCTCAAGCCTGCTGATGTGGAGCTAATCTGTTCGCTGAAGAAGGTGCTGCCTGAAATAGTACGGGAGAAGCGGTTGGTCATCGCGGTCCTCGAGGCCGCGGAAGCCTTGCTAAAGAAACACGACGCCGCCCAGGAGTCAATGAACGCGGTGTTCGTCTTGGCCCACGTGCATGGACATGAGTACCAAGGCCCGACGTTCGGCCACGAGATCGAGGCCTTGAGGGCGCTGGTGAAACAATCAAAGGAGTTATATGGATGATCAACATGAAAATGGTGTCAGGATCCAGCATCGCGACAGGGTCTTGAAGACATTGGCCGCGACCCTGGGGTCGACGGTTGAGTTTGGTTCTACTGTTATGAGCACTGACTTTGTCGCTTACTTCGGTATCCTGGTGAATGGGGAACACGTCCCGAACGTGCTGATCAGGGTGACGGATTTCTACGATCGTGGAACATCCGAAGGCTGGTCCATGTGGTGGGCCGGGTATCTTGACGCCCAGGTGTCCGGGTGGTTGGGACAAAGGCTTCACCAATATGGGCAGCCCACAGCAGGCCAGATCGGTAAGTCGGGGTAGTCGAATGAGTAACCAAGACACACAACGAAGAAAGCTCAAGGCCGCGGGCTACTGGTTCAAGCGCCACGGCAAGAAGCATGAGATCTGGACCAACGGGATCGACACGGCAATTCTGTCATATGGAACGGTTCAACACACCAACATACTCCGGCGGCGCTTGCCCCCGGGCCTAACCCCAAAGGTAATCAAATGAGTACCCCGAAATCGAACTGGAAACGAAATGTCAGCCGGACCGATCTGGTGAAACTGCTGCCAGGTGACCACAGGACCCGGGTCCTCGGGGATATGCAGGACCAGATGGTCGCCCAGATGATCCACGGGACCGCGTGTCTCTGTTGTGGTCAGCACGTCCAGGTGTACAGCAACCCGTTTGGCGCCGACATGGCCTACAGTCTTATCTGGTTGGTACAAGAATACGCCAGGGTGAAGGACTGGATCAATGTGTCGAAGCAAGCACCGCGCAAGGTCGCGGCGACCCGCAAGTGGGACAAGCTGCGCCACTGGGGCCTCGTGGAAGCCAAGCTGAACCTCGACACCAAGCTCCGGACCTCTGGCCTCTGGATCCCGACGGCCAACGGGGTTGCGTTCGTGAACAATCGCTCCAAGGTCCTGTCCCACTGCGTGACCTACAACGGACATGTCATCCGGTTCGACGGCACCCCGGTGTCGATCGTCGAGGTGTTGGCCAGCGCGACGCGGCAGAAGTTCGACTACGGGGCCCTCATGCAGGGGATCGCGTGAGCCAAACGGGTCAGGCGCCCCTCGGGGTTAAGCACGACCAAGGGAAGGATCGATGGGATCTTTTGCCCTTGGACGTCTTGGCCGAGGTGGTGAAAGTCCTGACCCATGGGTCACGGAAATACCAGGATCACAATTGGAAGTACGTGCGACCCTATCGAACTCGATACTTTGCCGCTGCGATGCGGCACCTGGAGGCGTGGCAGCGGGGGGAGTTGAAAGATCCTGAGACGAATCTATCACATCTTGCCCATTGTTGTTGTTGCCTTCTGTTTTTACTCTGGGCGGATAAAACCAACCTACAGGAGAACCCCGATGGATCGACCACGTCACCAATCGAGCCAATGGCCCGAGCAGTTGCCCTCGGTATACCTGATGGAGCCGACAAAGCCCTGTCCACCTGACGTGGTGTTGAATCTAGAGCCAACAAGAGCGCATTACGAAGATACCGATACTCCTCGGTGTCCCTATTGCAACCTTGCGATCGAGGTCGTGGTGGATGACACCTATATCGAGGAGGTGGAGTGCCGGCGTTGCTACGGGGTATTCTCCGTAGAGACCGAGTACGTCTGTCACGTGGATATCGTCCCGACGACCCGGGAAGCCCCGTGGTTCGTCCCGACACCAGCGTATTATGAAACCCTCGGGCAGCAGCGGTTGCTCCCCCGGGGTACCCGGCTGCCCCAAGAATTTAAAGGATTTCAATGAACAGTACAATTCTTGACCACTTCCCAGAAGACCTGGTCGGTGGCCCCGTGCGCCCTGCCCAGCGGGACGCCCTGCTCCAGATTGAAGACGCATACAACGGTGGCATCGGGACCGTGTTCGTCGAAGCGCCCACGGGCACTGGGAAAACGGCCATTGCCCAGACGGTATCGGCGTGGATGGGTTCGCGCAAGACCTTCATCTTGACGGCCACCGGGGTGCTGCAGGATCAGTACCTCCGGGAGGTAAAGAACTCAGCCACGTACAAGGGTTCCACTTACTTCACGTGTCAACTGGAGGATGAGGAGAAGACGGATCAATTGGTCCGCAAGGTGAGGAAGTACGAGGAGAAGATCACGTGCAAGGTTGGCCGCCTGATGAATCGAGAACGCAAGGAGGAGGATGCCGACGACGCCGGCTACTGTGGGGGTTGCTGCTATGTGGATCAGCGGAACGTGGCCGTGGCGTCCAAGGTCGTGGTGTTCAACTACATGAGTTACCTCGTGGCCCGGCGGTTGTTCGGAACCCCCGAGCTGTTGGTGCTGGATGAAGCCCACAAGATCGAGTCGTCCCTCATGGAGTACCTATCGGTCGAGATGACGACCCGGTACGCCGAGCGCCTGGGGATCAAGTTGTCCATGGGGGCCCTCCACCGGTTGGATATCGAGTCCGCGGCCAACAAGTTGCTCGCGGCCGTGCGGGACGCCCTGTCGAAGTTCGGGAAGCGCGATGGCCTGTCGAAGGAAGAGGCCATCAGGGTCGAGGCTCTCGAGTCCATGAACACTCGACTCGACTGGTTGACTCAAGAACCTTCCAAGTGGGTGTTGCAGCCCCACCGGACGGACCACGAGGGCATCAGCTTCAAGCCCATCTTCGTCGATCGGTTTGCCAACAACAACCTGGTGTGCGGGCGCCGGATCTTTATGTCCGCCACCTTGAGCCGCAGCGTCACGGCCAGGGCCCTGGGGGTGGATGTCGACAACATGGTCTACGTCAAGGTCCCGAGTCCCTTCCCCGTGGCCAACCGGCCTATCTACGGGGGGTTCAACCTTGACATGTCGATGAAGTCGATCGAAGGGTCCATCCCCCTGGTGATCGAGTGTGTCCGCTACATCCTCAAGATCCATGAGAACGAGAAGGGCGTGATCCACTCGGGCAACTACGCGGTTCAAAAGGCCATCGAGGAAGCCCTTGGTAATGGTGGTGGACGACTGCTTTACATCGGGCAGGATAAGGATGAGCGGTCCAACAACATGAAGAAACACCAGATCTCCGGGTTCCCGACCGTGCTGATCGGCCCCGGGTTGGTCGAGGGGCTGGATCTCAAGGGCGACTTGGGTCGCTTCCAGGTGGTGTGTAAGTTGCCCTTCCTGTCGCTCGGTGACCTCCAGGTGGAGGCACGGCGGCGCCAGGATGGCGATTGGTACATCCACCAGGCTGCCGCCGCCCTGGTCCAGGCCTCGGGCCGGTGTGTCCGGACGCTCGATGACCACGCCATCACCTATGTGCTCGACCGGGCGATCGCCTGGGTGTCGAAGTCACGGGACAACCGGGGCGACCCCCTTGTCCCGACCTGGTACAGCGAGGCGATTCAACTGCATTCAACTGGGTTGCCTGCGCAGGCGGCCTAAAGACCATAGGAGACTCCATGGCCTTCAGTTTAGGTGGATTCAACGTCCACAGTTTTCCCCAGGAGATCACGCTCAACAAGAGCCAGATCGTACTCGACTCCCGGGGGACCAAGAAGCACAGCCTTGGGAGCCAGTACACCCATGCGCTACTGCACCACGACGGCAACGGCACCATCGCGGTCCAGTTGTTCGAGTTCGATCCCTCGGCACCGAAGAAGGGAGACCGGGTGCCCGAGGGATTCAACGACGACACCGTGGTGTACGAGATTCACGTGCGAAACTCGAAGAACGACACGGGCAAGGCATCCAGCTACATCAGTTGTCACAAGCTGTTCGTTGCCCTGCGGTATGCACCCAAGGAGAAGCTGCGGGCCGCGTACAAGATCGAACAGTCGGACGATGGCCACACCTTCGTGGTGTTCAAGCTCCCGCGGTTTGGAGTCGACAAGATGTCGGACGTGGATGCCGAGGTGGTGGACGAGGATGACGATGTCCCTGCGCCGGAGATCACGGAAGACGAGATCAAGCAAGAGATCCATAAGGTCTATGGAGCCGGGACGATCGCGAGGTTCGATGATATCTGTAAGGCCATCCACAAGAAAGATGACTCGATCCTCAAGGACACGATCAAGAGCATCCTGGTGGAAGACCTGGGGGCCAGGGACATGGGGAGTGGTAACTATAGACTCGAACCCAAAGGGAAACGATGATCAACAATAGACTTATTATCATTGGTGGCTTGTTACTGGCGCTTTCGATGATGGGGTTGGGCATGGGGCTCCTGGTGATTGATACCAGTGAGTAGAATCCTAAAGGTAAGGATGGCCGTATCATGATTTCTTGTGAGGTCGAGAAAATCGGATCGTGTGTGGGGTTGCCGGGTAATGCCCCCCTTGTGGAGTGCCGCGTCCGATGTACGGATGGGCGCCGTGTCACCGCGGGGGAGGTGCCGCTCGAGGGAGACACCTTGTGCTACCACGGTAAGCCCTACGGGTTTGATCTCTGGGGCCTTGTGTGCCCATGAGGTTGTGTGGATTACCTGGATCTTGACCGCCACGTGGTCCACTCGACCGTCGTGTGCCCGTGTTGTCACGAGGAGCTAAAGGTTGGGTTCCCCCGGGGCTCGAGGTTCCCGTGGCCCAATTGTCCCGTCTGCGGGATCCCGTTGGTCTGGAAGGCCCAGGAGGTCAAGACCAGGATGTTCGACTTCACCGTGGAGATCGATACCGAGAGAACCATCATAGGGAGGACATGAAGATGAAGAAACCGAATCGTGTTGACCATAAGCCCACGGACGGCGTTTTTCAACCTTCGATCCTGACCGTGACATTGCATGATTGGCTGTTGTTGAAGCGACTGAGAGAACTCGATTTTGAGTTCACAAAGCAATATTCAATCCACGCCGATTCGCGTGGGTCTGGGGCGCTGAAGGGTTCGAAAACACACAGGAGAAGATATGAAGCTCAAGATCGATCTACTGGATGACGAAGACTCACCGAGCAGCAGGCTCGTCGCGGCCCTGGAATTCGATACCACGGATGTCGTGTTGGTCATTGGATCGCTGGCGTATGAAGACGTCAAGGTCGAGGATTTCGCTGCCATGATGAAGAACTGCCGCGCGATCATGTGGGAGGCGGAGATCGACGGCATCCTGGGGCTCGCGGCCATGGAGGAGATGTTTCTTGAAGACGACCGTGAGGATCTGGCCAGATGTCTCCACGAAGTAGCGGTGCGATGAACAACCCAACACTTAAACATCCACGGGGTGTCTATACTGATCATGTCAAGGCCGTGGCCCTTATGTCGGCCGAGGCTAGATGGAGTCGGTATGCTGGCAAAGATGTCAGGATTGTCGAGCAGCCATTTACCGAGGGTTTCGATTACAGGGTTATGGCCGCCGATCTGGAGGTGTTGGTCAAGGTCGTGATCCCCAAGTTTATCGCCCAGCTTGAACAGGCGCTTCAGAAAATTCCCATGACCTGGTCTCGAAGTAGTACAGATGGCGTAAGGATAGTCGCTCTTGATGTCCCTACGCTCACCATGACCATGCGAGCTTTTGCATCGGCCAACAACGTGGGGGTCACGGATATCTACGGTAACGCCGAAATTTGTCACTCGAGTTTCCGGGTGCTCGTCCAGGGGAGCAAGGCTACCTGGCCGTTGCCAAGAGGACGATGGCTTGCACCCGTGGGGCGCACATATGAAATTCTTCAGTACCTGGCTTCCAGGGCTACCCCTGCAAGGCAATGTGATATTGTTACTGCGATTGGGGTACGACAAACACTTGCGTCTCGGTATATGAAACGATTGGTTCGAGATCAACTTGTTGTGGAGGTTGAGCCTAGACGGTTCATATGCAGCCCGCGTATTATAAAGGAAATTCTCACCATGACTTCAAACACAGGAAGGGTGCATGACCTCGCGGGGTGACCTGGCCCAAGCGATCGGGCTCCAGGATCACGAACTCGACCTGCTGCTTGACGAGCAGGTCAAGATGCTGGACCACCTGCTCAAGGCCAATGAGTTCCATGAGGCCGAAGCCCTGTTGGTTGAATTCGCCACCAAGATCGGTAACCTGAGGTACCGCCATGCTGCCGACCAAGCGATCAAACTACTTGAAGCCACGAAACCAGGGTAACGATTGGTTCCTGGGGATCGCGGGGGCCATGACCATGGGGATCCTGATCCTCTGGTTGACCTTACGGGACATTGTCCTGGGACGGGTGGAAGCCAAGCGGCTGTGGCACCGATGGACGGGCGGACATGGTGCCGACTGAATTGCCGAAATCCAGGCTGTTGGGTATCGAGGTGTTGGCGTCTCGGGCCATGCCCCCGGGCTACTGCATGGTGCTGTCGGGCAACGAGGCGGTTGTGCTGCAGCCCGATGGTCGTGTCGTCCACTTGAGCCCCTTGGGCTTAAGGTTCGTCTATGGTCACGACAGTAGGGTCGAGGCCACGACGGTCATGAATTCAAACCAATAGGATCATATGGAACAGTCAGGAGAGACTCTAGGGTGTCGGCGGGACACCGATGGCGATGGCAACTGTGGTCAACCCGGGTGTCCCGATTGCGGTAATCCCGCTGGCGCCAAGGTGATCGGTCGCGTGACCCTCGAGATGTCGTATGTGGTCGACCTGGGGGACACGGACATGGTGGAGCACGCGATCGAGTGCTGCGTCGAGGATATCCACAACGCCGTGAAGTACGATGATCTCGATGGTCTTATCAAGATTCGGCCCGACGCCACCCTGGTGGAAGCCGACATCCCCAAGTTCCTGACGGAAGATCACGATGACCCCCATACCGAGGAGGCAGCATGAGGCTCCAGCGGATGACATCGGAGGAGCTACGGGTGCTCGGCGCCCTGACGACCCGAGGGTTTCGTGAAACAGCCCTTGAGGACGAGCAGTTGCTCATCAAGTTGGCGGATCCGGGCCAGGGGTTTGTCAGGAGGCAATCCACCTTTGGGTCGGATCGTAAGGTATCGAGCCTGACCCGCGCGGGCGCTCTGGTGTGCGAGATGTACAAGACTACCGAAGGGGTATCAAATGGATAAAGAAGCAAACGCCAGGCTGTTGTTGGCACTCAAGTGGTTCTGTTGGCCCGTGGGGTTCACGCTCACGACCTTATGGATGTGGGGTGCGTTCTTCCACTGGGTCGAGGTATCGGGCTGGATGATACTCCCCATCTTGGGCCACATGGTCGTATGGTTCATCCTCGTGTGCATTGCGTTCGTGTGGGCCGGGATGAACTTCGAGAAGGCTGAAAGTCTATTGAGCAAGTAGATGACCCATGGGTGACCTGAGTGACCACATGGGTGACAAGATGGATTATGATCTGGAACATGATCCATGGCCTGGGGGTTGAGATCTTACTGCCGATCGAACCAAAGGATCAAGACAATGAAGTCAAGCTGTTGTAGGTTCCGCATCGTCGAGGTGGCGAGCATCGTCGAGGTGGCGAATAACCACAGGTTATATTTCAAGGTACAGCGCCGGGTGTTGGGGTGGCTGTGGTGGAAAACCCTCGACACGGTTAACGAGGGTGGGGGTGTCTCCCCTTTACGCTTCCCCACCCAGGAGGCGGCGGATCAATGGGTACGGTACACCTTCGGGGGCACTGCCGAGAGAGTCGTTTCAATCAAGGAGATAGTGCCATGAGGCTGATGGAGTCTATCCTCAAGGAAGGGATCGTCCCGATGGTAGGGCATCCCGAGATGGCCACGATCGTCAAGACCATGTCGATGGCCAACAAGATCCTGGCGGACAACGTGGTCAAGTATTACTACGAGGTGAGCCGAAAGGAGTTTTGGCACCTTCAGGACGACTTCCCTAACCTGGCGCCCCCGTTCCAGAACGTCTGGATCGAGACCCATCGACCGGACCGGATCGTGAGCGATGCCATGGGGGTGTCGAGCAACGAGCACCTGCCGGTCGCCTGGGGCGCCCTGGGGGTATCGTTCGAGAATGAACTGCTGGACAAGTCGCTCGAGACCCTTGGGTTGGCGGGCAAGCGGATGGATGGCCTGGCCCCCAGGATCATCGAGACGTGGAAGAACAGCGACATCAGGTGGATCACCTTGTGGTCGCTCTATGGGCGGGGAAAGAACATGGTGGTTGTGGGACCCCTGGGGTATTGCTGCATGGCGATCCAGCGGGACGGGAGTGTCCCGATGATCCAGGGGACGGACCAGCCGGCCGTCTTGGTGATGCCGACGGTTCAAAAAGACGACCCAGTCGAGAAGGCCGAGGCCCTGGCGAACGAGTGTGTCCAGCTGCTCAAGCCGTTGCTCCTGACCCTCTGTTTCATGCACTGCCGGAACGTCGAGATGGTGGAGCACCAGCGGCCCGAGAAGCTGCAGCGGAAGTTTGAGAAACGGGGAGACGCCCGCGCGACGGTCAAGTACAAGACCTTGGTGATCGAGCCAATGCGCAGGGTGCTGGATCAGGAGGGCGGGGCCGAGGCCAACGGCCTGAGCCATGCGATGGCAATCTGCCGAGGGCATTTCAAAGACTACCGCGCCAGCGGGTTGTTCGGCCGGCACAAGGGTATCTACTGGTGGGATCAACAGGTCCGGGGTACCCAGGAGGCCGGGGAGATCGTGAAACAATATGACGTAAGGACAGGACATGAATCAGGGCAAAGTTGACGTGGTCGATCAGACCGAACGGGTGGATGACGAGGTTGAGATCGAGGTGTTGGAGAAACCAAAATCCACGGCACAGCGCATGTGCCTGAAGTGTGGGGCCTACTACGCCCTCAACCTCACGGTTAGCGGATGGGTACCGGAGCGTGACAACTGTCTCCTGTGTGGGGAACGCCTGCCAGGCAACATGGTGGCGGTATGAGCGAAGAACACGAGTTGCCTACCCTGTTCGCCCGCGTGGCCTTCGGGGTCATTCGCGCGGCCTACTATGGGGTCGTGGCGATGGAGAGGACGCATAATCGTCAGGATCCACGGCAGGTTAAGTTCGTATCCCTGGTGCGCCAGATCGTCAACCTGGGGGTCGAGTTCAACATCAAGACGTTTGCCATCCCGCTGTACCGGACCTGCGCCGTATGCCACGAGTTCTCCCCCGACGACTACATGGTGAAGAAGGAGACGTGGGCTGCCGCGGGGCTCAAGTACCGAGACGTTGCACATCTCGAATGTCTAGACCGTCGGTTCCACGCTGCTACGGATCACCACCTGTGTGTGCATGATTTTCCACCCGAGCTTCCGATCAACGCGGGGATCATCTGGGCCCTCGGGGGAGAAAGCCTGTTCGTTTACCAAGGAGAACAAGATGCATGATTCAATCGTCAAGATGAAGGATGGGCGAGAGTTTTGTAGTTACATTTGGGAAAGCAACCCATTGGGTGGCTACATCACGATGCCGGCGGTGTCGGATGAGAAATTATTTTTCAAAGACATGGTCTCGGCCATCACGTTGGGCGAGAGAGTTGATGTCAACACCGTTGGGGATCACGACGTTATCGAGGCTTCGAGGCAGAGGTGTCGTCAGCAAGGAAAAGAACCGGACTTTTGATGTGAATTTTGGCCCGCGCGGGGTCATAAGGAACAGCAGCTTTAGCTGCTGATGTTCCACCCATAACCAAGGAGGTCACGATGGGCAGTTCGGCCCGCATGGATCGCAGCGGAAGGTTCGTCGCGGTGTTCCAAGAAATGTTTCAGAAAGCCATTTGTGTCAAGGACAAGTTGCCCGAAGGGGCCGTGAAGTTCGAGGGGTTGTATTTCAACGGTGGATGTGAGGACGTTCGCTACACCGTGGTGTTGTATGGCCGGGATCCAGACCGGTACGTGGATCTCGACCATGAGGCAGGGTGTTGTTACGACCCCGATGCTTCCGACGAGGATGCCCTCGACAGCGTGTTGGAGTGGCTGCAGGTGTACGAAGAAGATGAGGATTACGACACGAGGGTTCAACAGGTCAAAGACCTATTCGTCAAAGCGGAGCTCATGTGAAGAAACGGAAAACAAATGGACTCAAGGTCATCGATCTGGGGAATGCGTCGGAGCACATGCTGAGGTCCAAGATCGACTGGATTGAGCTACGGGCGCACAAGGCCGAGCTGTTGAACATCCGGGGTAGGATCCGGGGTCACGAGACCCGCGAGGCTCTGGATGGAGTCATCCACTTGATCGATGCCCTGCAGGATCATGCGGTTGACCACCTGGGGGTCGCGGAAGAAGAGGTCTTCGGTAATCTCGGGGATTTCTGTTGAATAGTTATGGCAAAACAATAGGAAAAGAATGCCAAACCATGTCACTTGTGAGTTGAAGGTTACGGATGGGCTCGAACGATTGAGTCCGTTGGATTTCTTGGCCGCCGAGGCCCCGGTAGAGGGGACGGACAAGTTCGCGGTCGTGGACTTCAACCGGGTGATCCCGATGCCTCCGGAGATTCATCCCGGTGGTATTGGGCACCACGTCGAGACAGTAGCCGGTATCGCCTTGGGGCTCATGCGCCCTGGGGCCGATGGCCCGCCGTTCGATCTCAGCACCCTGGTCCGCCGGCTGAATCTCGATAGTGCGAATCGCCAACTCACAGAAGGCCCCATGGCCAAGGATCTTGACGATGCAGATTTCGAGGCCATGGTTCAGTACATGCGGGCCTATCGGAAGCATGGGCACATGACGTGGTACGACTGGTCCATCCGCTACTGGGGGACCAAGTGGAATGCCTACGACGCCGAAAGGACATTCCCCGACACCGTGGTGTTCCAGACGGCCTGGAGCGCCCCGACCCCTGTGGTCGAAGCGTTGTCGCGCAGGTTTCCCAACCACACGTTCGAACTCCGGTGGGCCGACGAGGACTTCGGCAGCAACGTGGGGCACCAGCGGTACAAGGATGGCGAGGTCGTGGAAGACCTGAGTCCCGAGGATGGTAGCCCTGGGGCCAATCGATTGGCCCTGGAGCTCATCTACGGGGGTGATTTACCGGATCACATGCGCGAGAATCAAGAAGGCGACATCGTCCATGCGACCCGATACAACACCTACGAGGCCGAGCAGGCGGCCAACCTGGTGCATGATGATGTGCGACTCCGTGGGTTACCGAAGATCAGGGTGTGGCAGTGTGGTGAGTTGACCGCTTGGGAAAAACTCCGGTACATCGAGGCATGCAAGGGGTTCGTATCGGTCGACGAGGCTTTGGCGGCCGTGTTGGTGGATCCGGAGGTCGTGCGGACCAGTGTAGAGAATGACACGATCCACGACAAGATATACGAGTATCTCAAGGCCCACGGGATGGTTGAATTGCCGCCCGTCCGGGCACCTGAACTCGATCTCGACTCTATCCCGGCGCCGGAGGACGACCATGTGGATCCAGGATCTGGAACCGAGGCGGCTTGAGTTCGAGAGATGGTTGGTCGAGCTGGGTGCCGTGGTGTTGGAACCGACGAACCCTCATGAAGTCGTGCGGTTCAAGACGGCCGAGGGGACATCCGTGATCTACCGGAAGGATTCGGGCCGCCTGACCCTCGTGGGCGAGGCCCTGGCCGCGTGGCAGGGATTCGATGGTCAGGCTGGTTGGACCCCCCAGGTGCATAAGTCGCGTAGGAAATCCAACGGGAAGTTCATCCCCGCGTTACTGGAACGGGATGGAGATAACTGCTTTTATTGCCTTGCCCCTTTGATGGATGACATCACAGTAGAGCATTTGGTTGCCCGGGGGGTGGGGGGTCCTAACCATATAGACAACTTTGTCCTAGCCCATGGTCAATGCAATCGTGACGCTGGGATGGGTTCCGCGATGCAGAAGATAAAAGCAAGAGAACACATGTTCGTAACCCTAATGAAGGAGGCCGCATGGGAGCCGATCTGATTGGATTTATTGTCAAGGGTCCCAAGGAAGTTGGTGGCAACAAGTTGGGACTCGAGAGGGCCAGGCACAATTATGATGAGTTTCGCCAGCTCGTCGATGACTTCGAGACAGCGGACAACGATGATGATCGTTCTGCCGTGATTAACGGGTGGGAAGACCGCAACCGTGGCAACCTTGCGGACTTCCAAGGGCATGGTACCCCTATGGATGAGTACATCCCCGATTGTTCCGCGATCCTGGGGTTCGAAGGGGCTGCCACGGTGGACGAGTGGGTCGAGTGGTGGGACGGGGGTTGCGCTGGTCGTGACGTCATGAGCCGCCTGGACCCCGACAACGGGGCCTTGAAGATCGTGTCGGTCGGGGAACTCAGCTGGGGCGATGAGCCCGAGGGCCTAGGGTACCAGCAGATCAAATTCGCCCTGTGGTGCGGGATTGCCGCGCCCCTGGGGATCAGGTAACCAAAAGGAGAACAAGATGAAGATTCACAACGTGCGGTTGGGCCACGCGAACAACAGTAGTTCGTCCCACTCGCTCTTGCTGTTGAACCCGGGGGTCAAGGACGTGAGGTCTCGAGGCGCCGAGGGAGGGGATTTCGGATGGAACTTCTTCACCGCCGCGAGTTCGGAGGACAAGGCCATGTACCTGGCCGTGACGTTGGAGCAGCAGCTCTGCCATGAACTTGGGGATTTTGCCGGTCGCGCGGTCACCAAGGAGATCCTGGGGATCAACATGGAGAAGGACATGTACGTGGATCATCAGTCCATCCTTATGATGCCCAGGTATTTCACAGGAGACTTCGGCCGTCGCAAGGGTGTGCATGTCGAATTTGTCCGGGCGCTGGACCAGTTCCTCATGAGATCCGACGTCGTGATCCTTGGGGGTAACGATAACACTGATGAGAAACACCCTCTTGCATCGAAAGGTCGCGAGGTCTTGGAATTCATCCCCAGGGAAGAGTCGTCGGAGAACTTCATCGCCCGGCAGGACGACCAGGGCTATTGGGTTCTATTCAACAAGCAGACGGGTGCCAAGGTGAGGTTCTCGTTCGCCGATCCGACGGACACGTTTCAGCCCGATCGTTCCTCTGCTCCCGAGCTTGTGGATCTCAAGATCACGGATCACTGCACCTTCGGGTGCCGGTTCTGTTACCAAGGGTCCACGGGTGACGGGAAACATGGGGATAAAGCTAGGATTATTCAACTGATCAGTGATCTGGCTGATCTCGAGGTATTGGAGTTGGCGATCGGGGGAGGTGAACCAACTCTGTATCCAGGGTTCGAAGGCCTGTTGAAGAATGCCAAGGCCCACGACATCAACGTCAATTTCACGACCCGGAATCTCAAGTGGCTCGAAAGTGCCGACCAGACCGCCGGGATCATGGAGGGGGCCAGGACGTTTGCGTTCTCTGTCCATTCGCCGTATGAGGTTCAGCAACTCAATACCCTGTTGGTCAAACGGGATCTGGAGCACCGGGGCGTCACGGCCCAGGTGGTCATGGGGACCCTGGGGATCGACGAGATTGTCCAGATACTGGAGTACGCAGGTGAGTGCCACATGGGGGTCACGTTGCTCGGTTACAAGACCACTGGTCGTGGACTAGACTACTTGCGAGAGAACAAACAATATAACCAACGGTACAACTATCACGACCGTGAGGTTTTTGACCAGATCGTCAAGGCGGCGCGGAAGCACCGGGTTCGGCTCTGCATCGACACCGTGTTGGCGGCCTCGTGGCAGAAGTTTCTCAAGTCCGCTGGAATCCGGGACAAGACCTACTACACCGAGGAAGGGCGCTACAGTTGCTACATTGATGCCTCCGGCGCCACCCCGTTGATCGGTCCAAGTTCCTACTGTGGAGTTGGCGAGATGCAGAGGATCGAACGTCATGGCAGTAACGAGCTGAAGTCCTTGTATCAACAATTCAACCGACAGGAGGACGCATGAGTACCCGGTGCCAGATTGCGTTCTACGAGAGCAAGCCCACGAAGGCATACGACTTTACCGCGCTGCTCTACCGGCATGGCGATGGCTACCCTGGGTCTTTGCGGAAGGACGACGTGGGGATCCTGCCCGATATCGTCCCAACATTGCGCCTGTGTTACCGTTTCCTGGGCCATCGGCCCGAGTACATGGCGGCCCAGGTGGTATGGAAGATGAGCGAGATCCATAGGGAATCCATGCGGGACGTTCACCTTGTGGCCCTGAAGCACAAGGAAGTCCCGCCGCGCGAACTCCTCCTGGGCCTTGGGGTCTGCCATGAGTTTCACTACGACATCGATTACCTCTACTGCTGCCGCCCCGGGTACCTCGACTGCTACGCCGTGGGAACCAAACCCGTGGATCACGCGACCCGGTTCCGCGATCTAAAGAAAATCTGTACCGTTGGGCTCGCGCCCCGGGGAACCAAAAGGAAATAAACGATGCACACGACCTTCTATTTTCTGGTTGATCTTGACCTCAATATCGATTGGGATCATGGGGGCAATGTTCATAAGCTGGACTACTTGAAAAATGTTCTCATGACTTCCCTGGAGTCCAAGTACTACGACATCCTGGATGAAAGCAATTGGATCACCCTCGAGGCTGTGGTTCGGCAGGATGGCTACGTGGTGAATTTTGATGACACGCGGGAGTCAGGTTATATCCGCAAGTTGATCTATCTGCCGATGGGTGAGAGGTTTCAACAGGTGCTCTCGTGGGCGTGGTGTGATACCGCGGCATCCATGGGGATGCAGGAACGGATTCAGGATGCCCCCGGGGTCAAGGCGATGGAATCCGTCCTCATGAATGAGATTCCGAATCGACTGGCCGATCGGTACCGTGAGATTGCGGCCCAGGTGGCGATCGACGGAACCCTTGGGGATCTGGATGATCCTTCTGCTTTGGCACGACGGTATAGTCTCCTGGTGGATGCTTCCCGAGGGGTCAGGCCCTTCTGCAGTACCTTGGTGGAACCGTACCTGATGTACCCGGCGTTTGACCTTCGGGACGAGCCGGATGATGAACTTCAACCCGGCCAGGGTATCATCCTGGTCGATGTACATGTATGAGGAGCCATGGGCTATAGAACTCACTACAGTGTCTCGGTCCACCGGATCGTCAAGTCCGAACCCCTCGTGATCGAGATGGTGTCGGCTCCCTTGGCCGCCGCGATCGTGGGGGAGGTACGTCGTTCATCCAAAGGCGCGTCCTTCGCCCTGACGGAGGAGGGCTGCAGTGCCGATGAGGCCAAGTGGTATGACCACCAGGTCGACATGCGGCGGGTTAGCCGCCAGTACCCCGAGGTCATCCTGATGCTCGAGGGCCAGGGAGAGGAACCGGAGGACAACTGGAAGAAGTACTACCTTGGGGGCCGGGTCCAGGAGGACTTCGTGGAACTTCGGTTCCATGGGTTCGATCCTAACCTGTTGGACGATGGGGTGGACAAACCTGAGGACGATGGCGTCGAAGGGCAGTCCCATGGACAGTAGGGTGGGGTGGAACATCGTCTGTAGCAACTGTGGACTCAAGATGGTCCCGATGAGCGATTGTCCCCGGTGCGGGGGTCTTGAGACGGAGCACCGGCCCGATGACCAACCGGTCGAGCAGGTTTGGCTGGTCCACGTCCCGACCCGCTACATGACCCAGATGGAGGTCTTTGCCGTCACGCCAGCCGAGGCCATCGCTAAGGCCAAGCTGGAGGAAGGGAAATTCAAAAAGGCAGTGTTTGTGGAGTACGACCTACATGAGCTCAGCGAAGAAGACGTTGATGAACCATCCTGACGAGGGATTGGAAGACAGGAAGTTGTTCAAGTTGTCTGACAACCTCCACTGGATCGAGTCATCCAGTTGGGGCGCGACGATCGGACGCCACTACCCCATGGGGATGCTGTTCGAGACGTTGGACATGCGGAAACACGAGACCGGATGGGATGAGTTCCCGTTCGTCGTGTCGGCCAACCTGATGCCCCAGGTCCCGGGTGATAAGGAAGAATACTACCATAGCGCCAAGATGGATCCCACGACCCAACGGCTCCAGCGGATCGAAGATGCGTTCCGCTATTTCGGTGGCGTCGGGGCAACGCACCAGTTGATCCACTCGATTCGGGGGAGCGAGGAGCCGGGTAAAGACGGGTACGATGCTTTGGTCAAGCGGTTCGTTGGCCCGGATGTCCAGGCCACCCCCGAGGTCAAGGGCTGGGGTCCGGCGTCCAGGTCGTTCGAGTTCAAGACGGAAGCCAAGGCCATGGAGTTCATCCAGCACCTGGTGGACCATCGGATCGAAGGGTTGTTCGGGCTCATAGGCTTCTTCCTGGATCAACCGTACAACCAGCTGGGGGACACGGGCTGGAGTCTCTTGAAGGAAATGTTGAAACCTGAAAAGCGACCGGCCACACGTGTCAAGCGAGCAGCTTAACCTTCCCCTGTGGGTCGAACGGGTGGGCCAGAGGCCGTCCATTTGTGACGATGCCCGCGAGTGTCGCGAGTGTCATGTCACGGGTGCCCAGCCCTGCTGCTACCCAACACCCGTGAGGTCGATCGAGTGCGGGTGTGGCAGCTCGGGCGGATTCGTCGAGTGCGAAGCCTGTGACGGAAAAGGGTGGCGCTGCGGTCATGAAGCCCATTGCCCTGAATGTGGGGGTGGGGCAACCCATCTGGATCTCGAGACCTGGGGGATGTGCCGAAAGTGCCACATGACCTGTATCCACTGTGGCGAACGGCCGGCCGCCCGGGAGGATGATCCAGAACCCGTGTGTGCCGATTGTGCTGTCAAACAGTTACACTAAAGCCTTGGGGCTAAGGCCGGGTCCCAACCCGGAGCCGGGGGCGAGCAAGCACAGCTCCCCATACTCAACCTCCTCCACTTGACCGCGCCCCGGCGCCCCATCTTTTCAACGAAACTAAAGGAGCCCTATGGTATGGATTTACATCGCCTTGGTGGTCTTGATGATCGGGTCTGTTGTCTGGCGGGTACTGCCCAAGTGTAAAAAATGCGGTTCCGTGAGGTTCAAGTATGAAGCATGGCCCTCGGGAGCGCTGGAGTGCTACACGTGTATTGCATGTGGGACACCATCGCGAGTTAGGAGGCACTTGTAACGTCATGAGCAACACGATGGAACCAGATCAAGACGTGTGGGTGTTGCGCCCAGATTTCGATTGCCTGTGCTGGACAACCACCGGGCCCCATCGGTACGTTGGCCCCGGGGCGTTGCTGCTCGATGGCCACGAGTCGGTGGCGTATCGGGATCGCGATCTTGAGGACACACGGCTCTGCCGGAACGACAGGGCGTTCGCCCGTCAGGAGGATGCTACGATCGAGCTGATCCAACGGCTTTCGATCCAAGGGGAGGAGATAAAGCGACAACTCAACCTTCTCCTTAGGTAGCGGTATAGTGGAGTATGTCGATGCTGTTCTGTTGGTCAGGCCAGATCCCATGGATCGTGGTGACGAATCCAGGGAACCCGGTGCCCAAGGGTCGCCCTCGGGTGGCGCAGCAGGATGGCAAGTCCCACGCCTACACGCCCAAGGAAACGACCAAGGCGGAACACGATTGGGCCTGGTGTTTGAAAGCAACCCGTAGGGGGCTTAACCCCGAGGCGGATCAACTGTTCGGTGTCTACCTAGAGTTCCATACCCGGGGGAAGCGAAGGGTTGATATTGACAACGCTGTCAAGCTGGTGCTTGATGCAGCCAATGGGATCGTGTGGAAGGACGATTCCCAGGTGGTGGAGCAGTCGGCCCGGTTGTACCGCGGGAGTGACGATCCAAGGACTGAACTGGTGATCTACCGGGTCGATAGCTGAGGAAAGGAAGTGATGGAAAGAGCGATCTCGAGGATCAAGGTGGCGACAGGGCGGCATCCCGATGCCCCCACGGGTCGAGTTCCACCCGATCAGGTGGAGCGATTGTTCAACCTGTTGATTGAGGGTAAGGATACCCCGGTGCGGGAGCGTGACCCCGAGACCGGGGTTCTGCGTTCTCGCTTGCGGGTTATCCAGCCGGTCGGCCGTGACCCACTCGAATGGGCTGGCCAGGTGGTTTACCGGTTCCTTGGGGAAGAAAGACTCAAGTCCTTGACCTTGGATCAAGTGTGGGCAGAGATCGATCTCCGGGCCAAAGGGTTGCGCCCCATGGCCTGGTTGAACACAAAGGAAGAGCAGGCTTTCCTGGTCGCAGCCCGCCTGATCGTCACGCACATCGGGACCCGGCGGGCTCTCGAGGGGACGATAAGCTAAAGACAAGGCCCCTCAGGGCCGTGTCCACCATTCATCTACCTTGTTGAAAAAGTAGAGGAATAGTACGAATCTTGCGATACGCCCGAGGTTCATGGTGGATCCTTTGGCTTGGGTTGAAAACCTGTGGGGGGTGGTGGTCCCCCCCGTGGGCTGGGCGCCGTTAGGATTGCGCCACCAGGTCGTCGTGCATTTCCGTGAGTTCGGTGCGCTCGTGGTGCGAGAGCATCGGGACCTTGTGATCCTGGTCGAGGATATCACGGATCTCCTGCACCATGGTGGCGACGGCCTCTTGGTCGAACCCCATGCTCTGGAGATTCTTCACCCTGGCGGCCGCGAGGGTGAGGCGACGATCCACCCGGTCGCTGAACTGCGGGGTGTCTTTGATCATCGCGCGGATGATTCGATCTTCGCGATCCTGCGCTTTGAACCGGTTCTCTGCCATCGCGCCGATGGCACCGGCGGCTCCTGCGCCCACAAGTCCGATGATGACTGGCCACATTGTAGTTCTCCTTTCTGTTTGGTTTGAGGACAGTTGTTTCGCTGGAGCGATTGCTCCTGTACTACCTTATGACCCAGGGGGCACCCCAATACACAGGATCCCCCCTGGGTCATGATCTTGAAGGCCCTAACCCTGGGGTTGCGCGGGCGGCGTGAACTCACTGGTTTGGAACTCCTGTAGCTTGATCTCCCGGGCCGCCCGGACGGTTTCGTGATCCTGGACATCCAGGTCCTCGATCACCATGGTGCCGTCCTTCCAGTTGAAGAAGCTGGTCTTCTGCTTCATGTGGATGAAGCCATTTTCCTGCTGGATGTTGAACGCCAGTTCGACCGGTTGGCCCATGAGGGTGCCACCAACGTAGTGGCCCCCGTGGTTGTTCGCCATGTACCTGAGCGAAGCGATCCCGTTGACCGTGAGGTACCCGTCGCTCCCCGGGTAGAAGTGCAGCACCTTGACACCCCCGATGGTGCCGGACAGAACGTCATCCTGTTCCGTCAACTCGACGAACACCCCGCAGATCCCCATGTTGCCTTTCTTGGTCAGGCGGTCGAGCCGGACATGGAGGTCAAACATTTCGGACGCGAGTTCGAACTCGACCTGGTGCTCGTCTGAGCTATTGACACACTTGAGTCCTGCGATCTGGAATTCCATAAAGTCTCCTTTTTTTTAGTTAGCTGATGACATTAGCGCCGGATTCGTCCGAGCGCCAAGAGGAACAGTGCCAGTAGGTTCATGTTAGATCCCCATGGTTGTGTTATCTCCTGCTTGGTGTTTTGTTTTGCCTACAGGTTCTTATGAGCCCCGGGGTGGTGGAGTACACACGGCAACCGATATAATGAGCCATGCCGTTCCCTGGGCCCTATGGGGCGATGAACAATCCCCTGTTCCTTCAGTCGGAACCGTTGCGCCAAGCCCTCGGGCCCCTTGGGTCCATGGCCCAGATTCCAGGTGGGACCTTCGGGATGAATCCCTTTGCCCCGATCCCCGGGGGCCAAGCCCCTGGGCCAGGGTATCTAGGGGGCCAGGGGGGACCCGGGTTCCAGGGCGCCAGCATGATGGGGCTGGGCTCGATGGCGGGGGGCGGTTCGGCCCGGTGGTGGAACCCGTTCTCCAGTCCCATCACGATGCAGCAACCGATGGGCAGCCTGTACGCGGCCCAGGAGATGCAGATCAGGGCCGCCGGGGCGGTCGCGGGGTCAGGGTTGTTCGCCGCCAGGACCGTGGGGTCGGCCGCCATGACGTCCCTCGCGTTCGCGGCCCTGCCGACTGCCTGGGGGGCGGCCAAGGGCATCGGGGCCGCGGGCTTCGCCGGCGCCCAGGGGCTCGCGGGGATGCCGGGTGGCATCGGGATGATGGGGATGGCGGGGCGCATGGGTGCCGCGGCGTTGCCGTTGGCCCCCTTTGCCGCCGCGGGCCTCGGGATCTACGGGGGGCTCCAGGGGATCAATCAAGTGTTCGAAGGGGGGCGACAGTTCCGCGATGTTTTTCGAGCCCAGCAGGATGTGTTCGGTGGATTCCGCGGGTTCCAGGGCGCCGGGATCACGGGCCGGGGGATCGGGATCCAGGGGGCCGCCAGCACGTTCGATCTGTTGTCCCGTGAGGCGGCCCAGCCGTTCCGCCGGATGCAGGATGAGATGCGGGTCTACGAGAAGGTCGCGTCGACGGGCGAGTTGACCATGGGGGCCCGGGGGGCCAAGGACATGGGCCAGAAGCTCAAGCAGGGACTCGAGACGGTCTACGAGCTCATGAAGATGACGAACTCGACCCTCGAGCAGGCGGGCAACATGTTCGTCGATCTGCGCCGCATGGGGTTCACGAACAATCAACAGGCTGTCCGGATGGGCCTGGAGACCAACGTGGCCGGGGGGATCACGGGGGTGGGGCAAGGCCGCATGATGGAGGTGGCGGGCGGGGGCGCGGCGACGGCTCGGCAGCTTGGCCTCTGGGGTCGCGCCGGGGCCATCGCGGCCACCGGGATGGCGAGCCAGATCGGGTCAGCCATGCGGTCGGGCGGGTTATCGCAAGACCTCCTCATGGAAGTGACGGGCGGGTCGATGGACCCAACTGTAGCGGCCCAGCAGATGGTAGGCAGGACCATGGGGGCACTCCAGGGGCGTTTGAAGTACATGGTGGCCGGGGCAATGGGACCAACGGGCGAGATCAGTGACGAGGTAATGGGCCAGATGCTTGGGGGCAAGGTATCGCTCCAGGGCATGTTGTCCAAAGGGGTTACGAACCTGGGGTCGCTGGGCAACCTGACCCGGTTCGCGGCCAACCAGCAGCAGCTCACGAGCCAGTTTATCGAGAAGGCTGGGCCCAACCTCAACGCCATGATGTACCAGATGGCCGCCCAGGGGTCGCGCCAGATGTTCGGTGGTGAAGATCAGAACTTCATGATCAAGATGCTGATGAGCACGCTCGAGATCTCGGAACAAGAGGCCAAGACCATCATGGCGACGGGGAACCCCGGGGCCGTGGCCCAGCGGAAACGAGACGAGCGTGCTGGTGAGCGGGGGGCATTGCGCGAGAGGGTCTTGACCACCCAGGCGAGCCCCGGGGCACGGTTCGAGACGACCGTCACGACGCCGTTTCGAAGCATATTGGCCGGGGCCCAGAGGTTCGTCGGGGGGATGTACGGCGACATCATGACCGGGATGGAGCGGATCCAGATGCAGGCCTTGGGCGAGACCCAGGGGCAGGGGGACTACATGACCCCGGGGGTCAGGCGGGCTATCCAGTTGGGCCGGGGGGAGTATGTACGTCCTCTCCCCGGGGAACAGGTGGGCATGGGCCCGGGGGCCAATGCCTTGGAGTCGGCGGCCCGGACGTTCGAGCATGGCCCGTGGTCAGGTGTGGGCCGGTTCCTTGGCATGAGGGGATCGATTCGTGATATCGGGGGGATCGGGCGCCCCGGGGATTTGAACCGGCGCCTCGGGGCCATGGAGGGGATTGAATCGATGGGCGACCTCGGGGCCTTCGGCATCATGACGGGGGCGGCGGTCCGGGGGATAGAGGCCAGGCGCCCAGGGGACGTGTTGTCGGAGATAGGGGTCGTCCGGGGGGTCATGCAGGGCCGTGGGTCGGATTCCCAAGTATTCATGGAGATGTTGAATAATATCAAGAGGTTCTCAGGCCGACAGGATGATGTCCTAAAGGTACTGCAGGAACAGCTTGGGATTCAGAAGGGTACCAAGCTCACGATGGAGAACGTGACCCAAGTGCTCTCTTCAGGCGATATGTCCAATGCCTTGATCGCGTTGATCAGTGGGCAGGTGGCGTCCTTGGGTGGCAAGTTGACCGGTACCGTGGGGTTTGCCGCGGGGGGTATTCGCGAGGGCCTCTTGGCCGCCGGGGGTGCCTACAGTGGGATGACGGGCGAGCAACGGTTTGTCCAACGGACACAGGGCGAGATGATGGACGCAGGGGTGCGGTCGATCCTGCGGCGCGGTGTGGAGGCGTTTACACCGTTTCAGTTCGGTGGGCAGGAAGAGGCCGATGCTATCACGGCTTGGGGGAAGTTGCAAGAAGCTCTGGAGAAAAGCAAGGTTCCCCCGGGTACCGCAGGCGCGGTACATCAGTCAGAGGCAGAACGCAGGGCTATCGAGAGACCTATTGAGACAGTGATGCCCTACACCTCGGCCCTTGGCGTGGGGGCGAATTCAGCCCTCATGCGGATAGCCCAGACGGCCGCTGCCCAAGGGTTGGATGTCAAGGGCTTTGCATCCATGTTGTCCAGTGCGGCGTCGGGTGGTGGAATCAGTACTGAGGCATTTGACAAGGAATTGATGGACCAGCTCAAAGGTACCGAGGGTGGCATTGCCGATGTTATCAGTGGGGTAACGTCACCCGACAGGACTCTGGCGGAGAAGATGTTGAGTGGTCTCTTGGTCCGCGCGGCCAGGCCTTTGGTGTCGGATCGTGAAATGAAGGGCTATCTCAAGGGTACCAGGGTCCAGATGGCCGAGATGTTGGCTGCCCAGGGGATGGTTGCCCCAGGGGAGTATGGAGCCTACTTGGCTGGAGGAACCCTTCCCTTTGGCAGAGAAGAATTTGGCCGCCAGGGCATTGAGTATTTGGCACGGGATACAGAGGGGCGGCTAAAACAAACTCCCTTGGAAAAGGTGTTCGACCAGTCGATGGAGACTCGGCGCCGGTTGATGCGCGATATCCTGGATATTGGAGAACCTGGGTTTGGGGGCATCGGGGTGGTGGAGGGGAAACGAGGTGGCCCCAAGGGGACCGAGGAGATCGAGAGGGCGGCACAGTTGGGGATGGGGCGTCCAGAGTATGGCAGGCTGCAGGAAAAATTAGGCAAGCTCTATAGATTAAGGGGCGCGAAAAGTAAAGAAGCCATTACTGCCCGCGAGAGCTTGATCCAGACGTACGCGGGGGTGTTTGGCGCGGCGGTGGAACCCGAGGATCTAGCGCTAGGTAAGCTAGGCAGGACGACCAAAGATGCCGAAGGTAAAGAACGGCTCATGACGAGCACTGAGTTAATGGCCAGTTACCTTAAAGAGGCGCTTGGCCCCGGGGGGAAGAACGTGGTGCCCCCGGATATCAAGCGACTCATGTTGATGGCCGAGGGGATGCAAGGGGAAAAACCCGAGGGTGGGGCCGATGTCGGGGGCCTGCGGGACGTTGTTGGTACCATGAAGGAGGTGACCCAGGAGTTCAGCAGTGCGGTTCAAGAGGCCACCTGGTTGATGCAGAAACTCCCAGAAATTGCTGAACACCTCTAAGTATGGCGTTGAGAAAAAATACCAAGCTGGCGTCCGAGAAGCGGGGTGTTGGGCTTAAGATTTATTCCGAGGTACATCTTGATCCAGCGGTCGACGATGTCATGGCCTTCATGGCCCAGTCGGAGGCGCACCGGCGGTACGTGCTCCGGCCCCGCGGGGTCGTGCGGGATACCCAGGTGCCGTCTGATGAAGTGAAACACTATCTCATGAAACTGGATACCTGATGCCCACGCTACAAGAAATCCCAAGTGAAAGTTGGACCGCCACTACCTCGACATCCACCGATGGTAGTAAGTTCATGTTCGTGTTCTTCCGTGAGGAGATTGTTCCGAAGCTATACCAGGGGCCTAAAGATGACCCTGGGGTCGAACAGGTGGTCCGGCGGCCCATTGGTTTGGAATTCAAGAAGAATACATACGCCTACATCACGGTGGATCGTCAGGTTGGCGATCAAGTGGTTCCGATCGCCCTGTTCAACGAGAACCATGAATCGTTAGCCAGCGGTACAGGTCAGATTCTTTCTGGGTTCGAAGCAGGGGATATAAACCTGGATTCAGTAGCTAATTTTTCTACAGATATCGGTGGATTGGATAACACCGCGGGCGAGTCGGCCCCTTACAACAACAATTTCCTTGTCCAGCAGGTCAACGAGATCCGGGAGGAGAAGGTCCAGATCCTCGAGACCTTCGGGGAAAACTTCGTCTTCTTCTTTGGCGAGCGCCCCCGGTTCGTCGATATCACGGGCCTGCTGCTCAACACCCAGTCGCACCAGTGGAAGCAGGAGTGGTGGCTGAATTACGACAAGTATCTCCGGGGGACCCGGTGTGTCGAGAACCAGGCGATCGTCACGATCCATGCGGATGGCGTCTCGATCGCCGGCTACATCCTGAATGCCAACTGCACCGAGACCTCGGAGCAGCCCCGGCTGGCGCAATTTTCGTTCCGCATGTTGGTCATGGACTACACGTTCGACGATCCAGCTCATGATTTCTTTTCCAGGAACCTGGCGATCAATGATCCTGACGAGGGGATCCCCGCGAGTCTTAACAAGGGTATTGCCAGCAAGATCGCCAGCACGGTCGAGGGGGCGGTCGATGTCGTCGGGACCTTCAGCCAGAGCATCATCTTGAAGCAAGCGGCATCCGTCATTACAAATTTCTTGTTTGGCAACTCGACCGCCGCGATCACGGACGCGGTGGCCGCGGGGATCAATATCGCGGAGCTGTTGGAAAGCGATGATTTTGGCAGTTTGAACGAGATCCCGGCGTTCCGCGATGGCCTCGGGACCCTGGTGGAGGCGAGGGGCAGGGCCCCGGAGCTCTTGCTGGTCGACGGTTCCACCGAGACGATCCAGGAGGCCGGGATCCGGAACCTGGTCGCCGGGGTGGACAATTCACTCAACATCTTGTTGAATCTCCAGGAGAGCCCCGTGATCAAGATGGTCCAGGGATTGTACGGGCTCCTTGGCAACGCGATCCAGATGTTTGGTGAGAGCATCGGGGCCATTGGAGACATTGGGACGTTCAGCGCCTTTGGGACCGGGGCCGTGTTGACCGGCAGGTTCATGGGGTTCGACATCACGGTCCCGTGGAATGTCAATGTCGAGATCAAGTCGGTGAATCCCCAGGATTCTGTCCTGGTGGCCACCGATGTCAACATTATCCAGGTGCAACAATCTAGTGGCCTTGGTGAGCGTGTAACAGTTCAATTATCCCCAGGGCAACCTGCGGTACTGACGTTTACAGACGCAGAAGTTTTTTCTCCCCCGACACAAAAATCATCACTTGAAGTCCAGACGGTTCAATTGCCCGCTCAACAGGATGGCCCCCGGTTGCCCGATAATATCGTGGATGAATTTGCACCCAAGGGCTCGACCCAGGATTTTGACTACGAGGCAGTACCCTTGACCACGGGGTCAGGAGTAAGGTTCGATATCCTGAAGCAGCAGCCTGGGTATAGCAAGCTACCTCGGAACTGGCGATTGGCAATTGAGAAAGAGCCAGATGCTATTTCTGACAAGATGATCCAGGGGTCACGACGCAACTCCACCACGGATCTCCAGATGATCATCCGGACGACCCGGCGGCACCGGCCCATCGAGTCCAACGTGTCGAAAGCAATTCGTAAGTTCACGGGTGGTTGACGGGTGCCCACTCGTGCGAAAGCCAAGCGGCTTCACCTTAGGCTTCTGATCGAAGGTGAGGAGGTCCCCGTGATCGCCGGGATCGTGACCCAGGCGGTCAACGCCACGGCCACGGCCTACATCCAGGTCATCGCGACGTCCAAGGTTTTGGACCTTAGGCCCAGGAGCATCGTGCAGTTGTTTTACCGGCAGAATGGTGAACCCAGGAAACTCCAGGATCTTGAAGCCATACCATTTTACAGTTATGACCTCAAGAGCCAAACGATTGTTCGAGAGATCCGGCCCGCGAGCGGCCAGACCGCGGGGCCATTGTTGAACCGGCTGTTCGACGACCAAAAGGTTACGGCCCAACAGATCGAGACCGAGCTTCAGTACGATCTCTTGTTCTATGGGGAACTCGCGGGGTATTCGTTCTACGAGGACTCGCGCAACCGCACGATCAACCTGATGTGCGTCGATATGTCGAACAATTTCGATACCTTGAACCAGTACACCTTTGATGTCAACCAGGTGCTCCAGATGGGCGCGGCCGCGAGGTTGACGTTACTCTCGGGATTCACGGACAAGGGACTCACGGACGCGGTCCAGCAGGACAATGGTTCGGAGTCCGACCCATTGATTCAGGCGACCTCTGGGAAAACGCCCGATATCAAGTTGTTCGATTATGCAGACCTTGTGGGGGGCTCTCCCTTGAGTCCAGGGGAACACTCGGCCATGTTTACGGCGTCGTCGGTCCTGGGGGTGGAGCAGCTGTTGGCCCAGAAGCTTGGGACGTTGGGGTTGGTCCAGGGGATCAAGGCTATCTTCGATCTCATCAAGAAGGCTTACGTGTACTACCAGGACATCGATGAGGAACTGAACCTGAGGGATCAGTTGTTTGTAATCGATGACAAGGTCACCTCCAAGATATTTAACTCAGCCCAGCTCCAGGCCTATATCCACCAGGGCATCATCCAGAAGTACGGTACGATCAACTCGTTCAAGAATTTGCTCAAGCTTGTGTTCAAGATTGGGCATTTTGAGTTCCTCCCGATGGCCACGGCCCCGTTTCAACCCGGGGATCCAGTGGTCGGGAGTTCCGTGGCCCTCAAGACCACGGTGCTGAAGCCTGAACTCTATTTTGCCGAGCCGCCGGCGTGCAACATCGTGTGGCCCGATGAGCTCTATATCCTGAATGTGTCGCGACATTTTTTAGTTGAGCCAACCCGAGGGATCGCGTCAACCGACCACGTGGTGGATCCAGATCTTCGAGAGGGTGATGGCCTGACTGCCTGGTACACCGTGGCCCCCATGGCCATGATCCAGGGGATTGATTCGCGAGGGAGACCCAAGGAGATTTCCTATACTCCCGAAAGCATGATCAAGTTGGTCAATGGGTTGAACAGCAGTTTGGTGAATTTTGGCAAGATCCTGTTGCCCGATGAAATTATCAAGGGGATCATCCCGTTCAATTCGTTCGTGTCCCATAGCCTCAGGGCCGCGGCGCTTGCGACCTCGAGCCAGCAGGGCAGCACACCGGAGCGTGTCGAGGGGGCTGCGCCACTTATTCCTTTGTTTGATACGACTCCTGATTACTCAAATTACGAAGCCAGTTACAAGAGGTTCTTCATCCAGGAGTCCAACTACAACTTCCTGGTGGCTAAGTACCAGAACCGAACCGCGAGCGCGAGCCTTGGGTTTGCCCCCCGGTTGGTCCCGGGGTTCACCGGGTTGATCGTTGAGAAGGCTCCATTCATCTCGTTGCGTCAGGGTGATGATTTTTTTGGGTACCTTGGGTATATCCAGCAGTTGACCCATACGATTAGTCAGGCTGGGGGCGTGACGTCGGTTCAGTACAGCCACGTCCGGCCCACCAACGATTACCTCGACGTGTTTAATCTCAAGGGCGGGGCATTCGAACCCAAGAGTATTGTGCCCGATTATCGTGACGCCGGGGTCATGCCCTGGGCCCAGGGGGAATATGGATTCGATGTGTTGTTCAAGAAATATGCCGGGTGGCTCGGGGGGATGGATTGGAAAGGCGTGCAGATCAAACAGGGAAATGCTGATTACCTTGGGATCATGCCCTTGACCTTGGCGATCTCGAGCTTTTCGTTGACCAGTATCACGGGTCTTGGCACAACACAGCAGCTTAAAGAAGCGTTTATCCCGTTGATTCGAGAACTCATGAAACTATATCTCCAGGGTGTCGTGAAGGCCAGGGTACCGTTCGACGAGGTGATGGCCCCGTTGCTCCGGCGCCCCGTGGCCAACATGGCCCAGATGAGGGGGTATCTCCATGCCTACCATAGCGAGGTGAAGCACAGTACCGTTGACGAATTGTCGGAATCGGTCAACATGATAGAGAGTCGTCAAACCGTGTTGGCGCGGATGGGGTTCCTTCGGGTTGGCGAGTATGAGCTAGGAGTATGGGGTGCAGGTTCTATTGCCGCGTTGAAGAAGCTCCAGGTTGTCTTGAAATCTCAGGATGAAAAGTCCAACCTGATGACCAGTGGGGCGTGGGATCGTGACACCCAGAAGGCCGTGGAGGATCTGCTTCAATATGGCGGTACCGCGTTGGCCAAGTTGCCCACGGCCATTGGGCAGGATGATCGAGCCGAATTATTCAGGCTGGCGTTGGATATCGAGATGAAGGCAATCTTGCGGAACCGGCGGGTCAGGCGGCTGGTACGGTTGGGCGCGGTCCTGGAGTACAAAAAGAGCCTCGAGGGTCCCGGGGGTCTCCGTGGGTAACCTGCTGGATCCCCTGACCCACATGGCCGTCAAGGTGCCCCCGTCCCTGACGGATCGGTACCGCGATCCATTGGCACGGGAGCACGGGGTTCATTTTACCGGCGACGACACCATGGCCGCGACGGCCGTGAGGTTGAACCGCGGGATGCGGGACAAGCGGATCGCCCGCCCGGGGCCCGGCCGGTGGGTTGAGTACATCCTGCCGGATCTCCGGAGGGTCTACGTCGAGGCGAACCTCCGGAAACCTTATCTTGGCACGATACCCGACGAAGCCATCACGGCCCGGGCCTGGATAAAGCCCGGGGCACTGGAGTATACTAACGACATCTCCACCTTGTTGTTCATGGGGATGGTCGAGGTGACGGGCGATCTGCTCGACGTCCTCCGGACGGCCGACATCGTGGGGTTGAAGGTTCAGGATCCGGAAACCCGGGGTCGAGAGATGCAGGCATTGCGAGAAAAGAAAGCCTCCCTGGCCAAGAGGTCAGCCGCGGGGTCACGCCTCAAGACCACGCTGGAGCCCCATCAGGAGCGGGTGGTCGACAAGATGTTGCGGGAGGACCAGCCGGGCCTAGTGCTGGCCCATGGGGTCGGGTCGGGCAAAACCCTCTCGAGTATCGCGGTACAGCACGCCCTCAAGATGCCGTCGGACGTCGTGGTCCCGGCGGCCCTGAGGGCCAATTACGCGAAGGAATTGAAAAAGCACAGGACCGATGGCCCCGAGGCCAAGATCCATTCGCTCCAGGGGGCGGCCCGGGGGATCGCGAAGCTCCGGCATCCCCTCCTGGTGGTCGACGAGGCCCACTGGGGTCGGAACCCCGGGGGCAAGACGGTCAAGGCGCTCCAGGGTTCCATGGCGTCGAAACGGCTCCTGTTGACCGGGAGCCCCGCGTACAACCACCCGGCCGACGTGGCCCCGTTGGTCAACTTGGCCGCGGGGCGCCGGGTGTTGCCCGAGGATCGGGCGGCCTTCGAACGCCGGTACGTCCATACGCGAGATGTCAAGGCTGGGCTGTTGGGCCGGATCATGGGGGTGAAGCCGGGGACGACCAAGGAGCTGAACCCCAGGCACCAGGGGGAACTCAAGGGCATCTTGAACAAATGGGTCGACTACCATGCGGGGAAATCGTGAGCCTGGCGAAACGAGCATCCGAGGCCGCGGCCGCCCAGGCGCCCTTCCCCTCGACCTCCGAGGAGACGATCTCGGTCCCCATGTCGGCCAAGCAGCAGGACATCCACGACTTTATCCTCAAGAAGGTGCCCTTCTGGGTCCGGTGGAAGGTGAAGCACGGGTTGCCGCCGAACAAGCGGGAGGCCCGGCAGCTCAACGCCTTCATGTCGGGGGCCCGTCAGGTCTCGAACTCGACCCGGGGGTTCCATAAATTCGGCAAGCCCCAGCACCCCAAGGTCGAGGCCGCATTCAAACAGATGACCAAGCAGTTGGCCGAGAACCCCAGGGCCAAGGGGATCGTGTATTCGTCCTTCATTGGCTCCGGGATCGATCCCTACCGGGCCAAGCTGCTGGAACATGGGATACCCCATGGCGAATACTCTGGCCGCATGGCGAAATCAGAACGCGATAAATTGGTGCAGGATTATAACAAGGGTAAAAAGAGGGTCTTGCTCTTGAGTCGTGCGGGTGCCGAGGGCCTTGATACCAAGGGGACTCGCCTGATCCAGATCCTCGAGCCCCACTGGAACCAGGAGAACACCAAGCAGGTGGTGGGTCGGGGGGTCCGGTTCATGAGCCACGCCCACTTGCCTCCGGAAGAACGGCACGTCCATATCCAGAAGTTCCTCACGTCCCGGCGGCCCAAGGGGATTCTCCAGAACCTCGGGGTCACGAACCCTGGGCTCAGTACAGACGAGTACGTCAGCTCCATGGCGCACCAGAAAGAGCACCTGAACCGGCAGTTCCGAGGTCTCTTGAGCGACCAACCCAAGGGGTAGAGGGTTGTCGGGGCTCGCGGGTTGGTGTACATTGGTGATGTTGGGGTTGGCCGACCCCAGGGTCCTGGGGTTTGGTTTTTGCCCCTTGGTGCCCCCGAGGCCACAGGAATCTTTACCCACGAGGATACGACATGAGCCTTGCGAAACAAGCGTCCGAACTCACGACCCAGGGGAGGAACCAGATCCCGGCCAAGAACTTTGCATTCGAAAAGGGACGACGCTACCCGATCGAAGACCTCTGTTTGGCAGGGAGTACCTGTGTGGCCCTGCTCGACGGCAGGGAGGTACCGATTCGAGACCTCGTGGGTCAGGAGGCCTGGGTGTATGGTTACGATCTCCAGACCCGTGCGGTGGTGCCGGCGCTGGCGACTGATATTCGGAAGACTCTCGATAGCACCGATACCTTGAGGGTATGGCTCGACAATGGAGATTCGGTTGAATGTACCACGAATCATCCATTTCTGTTACGTGGCGGTACATACAAAATTGCCGGTGAACTAGCCCCAGGGGATTCTCTAATGCCCCTGTATCGTAAGAAGGGGCAGAAAGAACGTGTTGAAGGAAGCGAACGTCAAGCTCATTATGAGATGATATGGCAGCCTTGGTACAGCACGTGGGAATTTACTCATCGGTTGGTCCTTCGAGAAACCCAGAAGCATCCGCTACTTGAGGGTGAGGTTGCGCATCACAGGGATTTTAACCAGCTCAACAATCTGCCTGATAATCTTGAAAGGATGAGCCGAGCGGAGCATGCGAAGATCCATGGGGCGATCCACCTGGACTCCATGAGAGCACATTATGGAGATGAGGAAGCGAGAGCACGGGTGTCTGCAGCTTCGAAAGCCCGGTGGGCGATTCCAGGAGCCAGAGAGAAGCATTCTGAGTACATGAAGAAGGAGAACGTCAGGCGTCAGGTAAGTGGCGAAGGACCTGATATTGCAGAAAAGATACGTTTGAAAAAGTTGGAATACTGGAATGGGAATGCATCCGTTGGACGAAAGCAGCGTGCAGCCGATGCCATCAGGATTGCTGCCGAGGTACGGAATCAAAAGTTACTCGATGCAGCCGGCACCACGGTGGAAGCGCTGTACGGACGTTACCTAGATGGCATCCCTGTGGCGCACTTGGCAGCCGAACTCAAAATTTCATCGTCTTCTGTCAGGCAATGGTTCACTCGTCATGAACTGCCTCTGAAATACGAGATGGCCAAGGCTGCGAATGACAACCATAAGGTTGTGCGAGTTGAGACCGCAGGGGTTCAGCCTGTGTATGATCTGACTGTCGAGGGGGTGCATAACTTTGCCCTCACGGCTGGTATTTTTGTCCACAACTCGCATGCCCGCAACGCTCTCGCGAGGGTCTCGGCCCACGGGACCCCTGGGGAGAAGGCGGAAGTCCGGCGGGAAGTCAAGCAGAAGTACCCCGCGCTGGCCGCTCGCTCCAAGGTTGCCGCGATGCCGAAAAGTGAGGCCAATGGTTCGGCCAAAGGTGCCTCGGCCCTCGAGTTCATGCACAAGAAGGCCGAAGGGGAAGACCAGGAGATGCGGGACGTCCGGTACAAGCTCCAGGACATGACCCGGGCGATCGTCCGGAAGCCCGAGAAGGACACCAGCGGTCCTGGGCTCCGGGCCACCCCGGTGAAACCCGAGGACACGGTTACGAATGTCAACGTCAAGCAGTGGCGTGAAGGTAAGGGCGATGAGCTCCACCAGTGGCAGGGGAAGGCCGATGGGAAGCACAAGTTCGTGTTTCGCTACCGGGGTGCCCTCAGGCCCCAGGGGGCACCGAAGTCCTGATGGCTTCCCCGGTCAACAGCCTGGCCAAGGCCGTGGCGCTCCACGAAGAGCACATGCGGGATCCCAAGACCGCGACGCCGGGTTCGCAGAAGCGCCTGATGAACCTCCTGTACCGCCACAAGGTGGAGATGGGCGACAAGACGGCGGCTCTACTGGCGGACCCACAGCGGCGGCCATCCCTTAGACTTCAGGACCGCCTTGGTGGTAAGTCAGCCTGGCTGCCGCGGCGCCGGCCGTCTGCTGGGCTCGCCGCGAGACTCGCGGCCTTCGGTACGCCGTCGGGATCGCCAGCGGCTTTTAAGGGATTCACCAGAAAACCGGGGGTATTGCCGGGACTGAGTTCGTGGTCATGAAGGAGACAATGCTATGAAATGGAAAACTAGAATTGAGGTCAAGACGGCGGGGCTCCAGGACGAGATGGAGGGGGCCCAGCGGTGGCAGGCCGACCCCATTGCCCAGTCGATGTACGGGGGGACACGCAAGATACCCAGGTACAAGGCTCCGAAGCTCCAGGCCAATACCACCAAGATCGCCTCGGCCCTCGATTTCATTAAGGTGGCGTACAATCCAACGAAGGCATTCTCAGCCGTCCAGAAGCTCCCAGGCGATAGGTTGAGCCAGGTTCAATCGAAACTCCAGCAGGTGTACCAACGGCCCGGCCAAGGGGCCAAGGCTGTGCGGCGTCAAGGCCTTGCATCCAAGGGGTTGGAACACATCAAGAATGTTCAGATTGGTCGATCAACAGGGCAACTTGGTTATGGCAATCCTTCGTTTCGATAGACCTGTGGCCCCGGGGGTCAAGCTGGCCGCCATCCTGGGGGCCCACGAACCCTACGTGTCACCCGAACGGATGCAGTACACGAGGGTCGACGTGGCCCGGCGGTACCGGGCCTACCACAAGGCCAAGGCCAAGGAAAAGCCTTCGTCCCTGGCCCACCTGTTGGCCGGCGGGACCGCCGCGGGTGCGGCCGCTGGAGCCCTGGTAGCCCCGCGGGACCGTGCCCTTGGGGCACTACTTGGCGGAATCCTGGGGGCCGGGGGCGGGGCCCTGGTGAGGCACCAGGATGCCAAGGCAATTGAACGGGCCAAGCGACACGTTAAGCTGAAGCCCACGGAACAGAAGCGCGACATTGCTCATCAGTCTGTCCGGCAGCTTGAAGAGCGGCGCCGAGCCCGCGAGATCTCGGGGGTCGTGGGCACGAGTTTACGGCATCATGAGATGATGGGGGCCCTCCGGGGCCGGAGGTACTGATGTCGTCTGCCCTTGAGTTCATGCAGAAGCTGGCCGGTGGCCCTGGCCCATGGGCTGGACGTGCTGGTTTGAATGTGTCTAAGTTACGACGGATGCCCACGGTTAAGGTGAAGCGGATCGGTGACCGTCTTTATGACGTCGCTGTAAAAAAGATGTCGTTGATTCAGTCCACAACGTCTCCCGATATACGTGATCGAGCGACCAACACGGCCATGAGGGCTGGTCTTGCGTTGACCGACGTCCTGCCGATATTAAAGAAAAATTTCGATAAGAAACTGGAGCACGGGGCTAGGACGAATCTACGGTTAGTCAAGAAGGCTACTGCTACTCTGTCGGCACTCGAGTTTATGGCCAAGCAGGCCACGGGCAACTACGGGGGTCCTGGCAGCAAGACTCCCCGGTTTATCAAGCATGAGGCCAAGGCCATTGCTAAGAAAAAAGGCATCAGTGAGGATCGCGGCTACGCCATCGCGGTAGGGAACGCTCAGAACCAAGGGGCCCTGCGGCGGGGGTCGATGGACAAGACCTCACGAGGCAAGACTTTGGAACGGCGGCACCGCGATGACTGACCAGCGCTGCTGCTACTGCCATGATCACGACCCCGCCCGTCAGTGCGCGGCGATCGCGGTATTCGAGTTCATCGACCAGGGGCACCCATCGGAACCCCTGGATGCTTGTGCGGATCACTTGGGCCACATGTTGACCTGGGGCCTCACGACCGTCTGGCCCCTGGTGGTCCAGCCCGACCTTGCGGGGGCGGAACCAGTTGTGTTATCTTGAACATGAGTTGCAACTCAGGCCAATCTTTAACCCTATAGGAGACCAAACCATGTCACTGGCATTTTTGCAGCCTCAAGAGAAAGGCCCGAGCGCCCTCGACTACATGGTCGAGAAGACGGCCGCGGGAAAAGACGAAGAAGGCAATGTATCCCGAGGGGCGAAGCTCGGGCTCGGGGGCGCAGTCGGTGCCGCCGGGGGTCTCGCGGCCCTGGGGCTTGCGAGCAGGGGCGGTGGTGCAGCCCTGAAATACCTGCGTGGCCGCCCAGCTGTCGGGACAGCCCTGGCCAAGCGCTCGAAAGCCAAGGTCGAGAAGCGGGTCAGCGGCATGGCTCAGAACATCGTCGAAACTGCGGCCAGGAAGAAGCAGGAACGTGCTCTTTCGGCTGCGAAGAAGATGGTCAAGAGTCCGAGAGCCTGGCGATAAGGGGCGTTTCGCCTATTCAAGAGGCCCGCTGGAGCAATCCGGTGGGCCTTTTTGTTTGTGGTACCATTTGGCAGGAGATCACGATGCCCCAACCCCAAGACCCCGGCCAAACGTCTAATCCTGAGCCCTCTAGATCCACGGGATCGACTCAAGGGAGGTCATCGGTTCTAGGGAAGGAATCTAGGTATCCGAACCAACGGGTGCAGGCCGTATGGTACTGGCACAAGCAGTGGCCCAACCGCCAGGAGGCCGATGGCTACTGGGGCCAGTTGAATCGACACGAACGAAAAGCCTTTGCTGCCAAGGCCAGGAAGGTGAAGCTCAAGAAGGTGGAGAAGGTCGAGGCAGCCCAGCCGGTCGCCGAGCAGGTCGTCCCTAGCCCAAGTGCCAGCGTTTGAACGCCGGGGCCCGTAGTGCTCGTCTGCCACCCCGTTGGTAGCTGACCTCGGCCTGCCGGCCCACGTAGTCCCCGGGGTTCTGGGACATGTCCTTCAGCTCCCGGGGGGTGAACCCCGTCCCTACCCTCCCGGCCCCCTGGGGGCCACGGTAGGTGAAGCCCCCGGCGAACCCTGGTTTCTTACTTCCAAAGATTGATCGAACCTCAACTTCAGGTGCCTCGGGTCTGAACTTCACCTTGGTGGGCCCGCCCCCGGGGGTCTTGAGATTCCACCCGACCAGCCCCTCGTCCGTCATGGGGTGGCGCCCGCTTTGGATCTGGGCAAACAGCTTGGCCTTGGCTGCCGGTTTGATCGCGACCTTGGGGGATTTCCACCCGGTGGCCCGCTCGACCCGCTGGAGCATCTCGAGTTGCTGGCCGAAGGTTGCCCCGCGGGTATCCTGGCCTTTGAACCGGTCGACCGCGAAGGGGAAGAACCTGAGTTCCCCCTGGGTCTTCTGCTTTTCCCGGGCCTCCAGGGCGTTGCGAGTATTGAGGATCGAGCTTGTGGTTGTGTGGCCTTGACTCTTGCCACCCTTGACGGCCAACAGTTCGCCCCGCACGATCGTGTCGTCGAGCCCATGGTCCCGGCCCCAGAGATCCTTGACCAGGTGGGGAACCTTGTGGGTGTACTCGATCTGGCGGCCCGTGCGTTTCGACACCCTCGGGCTGAAGAGCCGGACGGGCCCACCGACGGACTTGTGGAACGTCCCGTAGGCGAGTGCTCCATCAAGTTTCGCCGCCAGGGCATCGAACGCCTTGGGGGCGTTGGCGATCTCCTGGGGCTTGGCGCTTCTGTACTTGGGTTTCTCGAGCCCCTGGGCCTTGGGGTCGTTGCGCAACAGCAGCCAGTTGGGGCCGTCGGTTTTCACCAGGGTGTACTCCTCGGGTTCACCATCGTGG
>Ga0209321_10000157_pt1 | contig 39860 bp, 43 predicted proteins | sample Rifsed16ft4_FD_184012 | JGI IMG/M metagenome (GOLD analysis project Ga0209321, IMG submission 184012) | Soil microbial communities from Rifle, Colorado, USA - sediment 16ft 4 - CSP-I_5_4 (version 2) | ecosystem: Environmental > Terrestrial > Deep subsurface > Rock core/Sediment | place: Rifle...
CATGACATGTTGCGCGTATTCCACAGTCTAGATATCTTGATGGGGAACCAAATGGATCTATATCAACAACAGCCCCGCGATTCTCTCTTTTTGAATGCAAGCTAAGAAATCTGCATGCCTCGTTTTCTGAAAACTCACACTTGGTAATGTTATTTATCTTTGCAGACTTCATCCCAAGCTCAAGGGCTTTGGGATTTACATCATTAACAAAAACCTTTTCCACGTTCTCTAATTCGTTTGCAACCCGGAGGCTTCGAGCTCCAATTCCTGCAAGGCAGTCAAGGAAGGTTTTTGGCCCTTTGAAGTTTTGCAAAAATGCAGAATAGGCAATTATAGAAAAATCTCTACTTAGCTTTGCTCTTGGGTTAAAAAAGGCTGGCTGCTTTGGAGGCGCATTTACATCAAGGGAATCTTTGGGAACAAGAAGTCTCGTCTTTCCCTCTACTATCTCAACTATCTCTTCCATTTGATCGGTTTGCAATCTAGTTCTATTATTACTATTAACCTATAATGATTTAATACATCTGGCACAACAAAAACACGGATGATAGTCTGTGGTGTTGATGATGCAGGAAGGGGATCAGTACTTGGTCCACTTGTTATTGCTGGTGTTTCAGTTGAACGTGCAAAGATAAAATACTTGTCAGATATTGGGGTGCGAGATTCCAAACAACTAAGCCCAGCTGCACGCGAAAGACTCTACAAAAAAATAATTAATTTTGTTGACGGCTATTACATTGCAAGGATACAGCCAAAGACAATAGATCATAGCGTACGCAGACATAGATTGAATCATCTTGAAGCTAAGTATATGGCCAAAGTAATCTCAAAGCTGAGGCCAGATTCATCTTATGTAGATTCGTGTGATGTAAACCCAACCAGATTTGGAAGAGAGATTTCCAAGATTGCCAAGACTGGAAGAATTTATTCAAGACACCATGCAGACAGTAGATTTGTTGTTGTATCTGCAGCATCAATTATTGCAAAAGTAACTCGCGATAAAGCAATAGAAAAACTACGGAAAAAATACGATCTGGGTAGTGGGTATCCATCCGACTCTAAGACAATGCAGTTTGTAAGAGACTGGATAGTTGCCTATAAGAAAACACCACAATTTGTACGTACAAGCTGGAAGCCAGTCAAGATGCTGATGAGGCAAAATTGATTCTAGCCTAGGTACTTTGCAACTATTATTGCGTGGTCTTTATCGTATGGAAACAGATCTATTTTCTGAATTACCTTAAAAGATAAGTCTAGTTTTTTTATCTCACTTTGTATTATCTGATTTGGTTCTTTTGTGACATCAATACTTCTTGTCTTTATGACAAGCATGATGCACCCATCTTTTTTTAGATAGGTCTTGCAGTTTAGAATGGCTATCTCTGTCTGATCAGGCTGCGCTATATCAACATAAACAACATCAACTGTTCCATAAACTGAAAAATACTGTTTTGGTTGTCTTGCATCTTGGAGTATGGGCACTATGTTTGAACGTAATGAAGCTACTCTATCTAAAAAATCCCGTGCTACCCGACTTGCATGTTCCACACAAAATACTATTCCACTTGGTCCAACTATATCAGAAACATGACTTGCTGTTGTTCCTGTAGACACACCAAGATAGAGAACCCTTGACTTTCTGACGATTGGCAAAAACTCAAGACCATTCATTATAGCTGCAGCAAGCTTGCTTCGAAACGGATCCCACGCTCTAAATTCTTCATCTTTTATCTTTACTAGCTTTTCCTTGTAGACTTGGTTGCCAGGGACAAGATTTATTGTTGCAAGTTTTTTTTCGCCGTCTACTTTAATCCAGAAAATATTACCTTCTTCGTTTTCCAAACTTTCTTCGTTTTCCTTTCTTCCAATCTCCTTTTGATCTGTCTCTTTGTCCCGAATTTCTATCAAATTGTCTTTGTTCTCTTGCATAGGGGAAAGTGGAGTGTTGCTGAACTCTCATTGGTTCTTTTTCTGTAGGCTCTTTGTATTTTTCACCTATTTCTTTGATTCTTACGTTTAGCTTTTCAAAGAGCATCTGATTCCTTCCTGCGCCATAGACATCGACTCTGGCTGCAATAGCGGCTTTTGTAGAGATGGCTCTAGCTATCTTACCTCGTTGCCATCTTGGAGCGGCATGCACCAGTGCGTGCTGGAAAAGTAAGCCATGTTTTGGTGGTTGAGAACCTGTCTTAAGTGAACGAAAGAGTGCCTTTTCTGCACCAAGAACCTGTATCGTGCTTGCAGGCATGAATGCAAGCTTTTTGAGGCTTCCAGCTCTTGCAAGAATTCTAGCACCTACTGCAGCTCCAAGTATTCCGCTAATGTTTGGTGCTACAAGCTCCATCTGTGTTTCTATATGTTTTTCAAGAGTGTTTCTCAAATCAAAAAGCTCCAAAATTTGTTTAGCAAGGGTTTGCACAATTGCAAGATTCTCATCTGATATAGCTCCACCCTTGCTCTTTTTTTGTAAAAGGGAAAGCATCTCAACTTTAGTTTCAGGAAAACCTGCATCCGTGTACACCTTGTCCGTTAGATCATCTCTTTTACCGCCCAAAACTATCTTGGAGTATCCATTTATGCTATCGATAAGATTGTCAAGCTCAGGAAAATGTAACCCATACCATTCTCGCAATCTTGAGCTTAGTCCATTTATTATCTTGTCAGTATCATCAAGTGTATTTATTGTCTGAATTATGTGCAAGTCTGGACTCTCTGAAGTTTCTGTTACCTTTGATGAGGACAGCTGTAACGCAAAATCTCGTAGCTTTGATCTTGCATCTGCCTCGTCTTTTGCAAAACCAGAATCAACAAGAACATGTAACTTTGACGATTGAATGTGTTCTATCTTGGAATCTTCCATCAGCTCCACATCAACCGAATTTTTTTTCAAGAGTTTCATCAGCGAAGCATCATTTACAAAAATTCCTGAGTTTAGTTTTGAAAGAAAGTCTTGTAATTCATTGACTGATGCCTTTTCTTCTTTTATGGATACATAATCTCTTGCAGGATCTGAAAACGGAAGGGATTTTACGCATTTATTTTCATCAAATACTGCTATTCCTACCTCCGTTAAAATGACAAAATGCATACTCCCCATTTTCCGGCGCTCTCACTAAAAAAGGTAACATTCCATAGTGTGAGATTGCACATGAACTGTTATATGACAACAATTTTTTATAATCAGAAGTGAAACCTGACATCTCAACCCAAGTAGGGGCAATTAAACTCGAAAGACCAACAATGCTTGCTTCTGGCATTCTTGGGATTTCACTTGATGTTTTTACACGTCTATATAAAGAAGGTGCAGGCGCTCTTGTTACCAAATCTCTAAGCAAAGAGCCTTGGGAAGGTTATGCAAATCCCACACTAATTGGGGTAAAGGCTGGTTACCTAAATGCCGTCGGTCTTTCAAACCCTGGTGCGCCATACTTTGCAAAGATGATCTCTTCAAACAAAACAATTCCAATCATTGTAAGCTTGGTTGGTTCTGTCGAAAAAGACTTTGCCTTTATGATAAAACAATTTGAGAATGTAAAAATTTTGGGCTACGAGCTTAATTTATCGTGTCCACATGTGGCAAAAGTTGGACTAGAAGTAGGAGACGATCCTGAACTAGTACACAAAATTGTAAAGTCTGTCAAATCCCATTCTAAAGTCCCTGTCATTGCAAAAGTTGGGTTGGGATCATCAGACTATCTAGAAACAGTCCGAGTAGCTTGCGAGGCAGGAATTGATGCAATAACTGCAATAAACACTGTGCGCGCTATGGCAATCGATGTGGAAACAACAAGACCAATTCTTAGTAACAAAATTGGCGGTCTCTCAGGACCTGCAATAAAACCAATTGCAGTAAGATGTGTCTACGAGATTTCATCAAAGTTTGATATCCCAATAATTGGATGTGGTGGAGTTTCAAGCTGGGAAGATGCGATTGAATTCATCCTTGCTGGTTCTAGTGCGGTTCAGATTGGTAGTGCGCTAGGTGACAAGTGGATTGGTGTATTTTCAGAAATTAATAATGGCATATCAAAGTACATGGAAAAGAAAGGATTCACAAAAATAAAAGAGATGGTGGGAATTGCAAAGAGATTTTGATAAACCCGCGGTTGTAAAAATAGAAAAAGTAATAGAGGAAACTCCTACTGTACGAACACTAGTTTTTTCAGACGAAGTTCTTGCCAATGTACTACCAGGACAGTTTGCAATGGTATGGATCCCTGGTGTTAATGAGCTGCCGATGAGTGTAATGGCATCGCTAGAAAAAGAAAAGGCAGCATTTACAGTTAGAAAACACGGTGTCGCATCTACTGCACTGTATGGCATCAAAGTAGGAGAATACATAGGAATTAGGGGACCGTATGGAAATTCTTTTAGTATTAAGCAAGGCAAGCTCCTGCTTGTTGGCGGAGGTACAGGACTAGTTCCATTAATACGCCTCTTGACATTTTTAAAAAAAACAGATGAAGTTACAGTACTGATGGGAGCAAAAACAAAAGAAGAAGTCTTTTTTGAGAAAATGGGAAATCATATTTTGGAAAACAATAAACATCAAGTAATTGCTGTAACAGAAGATGGTTCATACGGAAAGGCAGGACTTGTTACTGATGTAATGGAACGTTTACTCTCTGAAACAAAATTTGATGCAGTATATACTTGTGGACCTGAAAAGATGATGCATAAAGTAATACAACTGGCGTCAGAAAAAAAGATTCCAGGTCAAGCAAGTCTTGAAAGAATGATGAAATGTGGAATGGGAATATGTGGAAGCTGTTGTGTCGAAGAAGTTCTTGTATGTAGAGATGGTACGGTCTTTGATAGTGAATATCTACTATCAAACAAGGAATTTGGATACACTCACAGAAATAAAGCTGGAATACTTGAAAACTATTAACACCTCATTGCCAATACAGGAAAAGCTTAAAATGAATGGGTTAAAGAAATAGGCAAGGAATAGAAGTGGGACACCCAAAAATCGTATTAACTGCAGATCGTACACTAATGTCACCATATAGGGGGATATCTCTTGCTACCTTCTTTGGATGCGCACCGGCTTTAGACCCACACAGATCAAAAAACAGTATTTGGTACTATTTGTTTAAAAATCAAGTAACCCCAAAAGTACTTTTTGATTTTATATGTAACCCCATTGGTCACAACAATGGAGTTGCGTCATATGCTCCATATGGAATAAGAAAAGTAGAGGCTGCACTTTTACGTGATGGTTTTAAGCGTGAGGACGTTGTAGTCGCACACCCAGATCATGTGGACAAGTTCATTGGTCCAGAAACCCAAGTCGTTGGAACCCATGAAATGGATCCGCTTGGGATGGGACCAGTAACGATGACCTTTACTTTTGGTCGCAAGCAAATGTCCTATGACGAATTTTACTGCAGAGACCTGCACATGAAAATTAATGAAGCAAAGAAAAGGAGTGGCAGCAATGCAAAGGTTATTGCAGGAGCATCTGGAACTTGGCAATACAATTACGATCCAAAAAAAATCCAAGAATATGGTTTGTATGCCGTTTTAGAAGGAGAGCTTGGAGGAATTGCTCCAGAAATTGATGGACATGCAGGACAGTTTTTCAACGATTTGATTGATGGCGCGTTTGATAACATGGATCCATTTTCAAAAAACGATTTCAAAGTTGATATTAAAGAGTTTGGAAAGGGAGATACAAAACATCATGGCAGATTTATTCACTACTGGGACGAACCTGACATAGATATGATTCCAGACATTGTTGAACCAAGTATGCATGGAATGGTTGAAGTCATGCGTGGATGTGGGCGTGGTTGCAAGTTTTGTGATGTTACTTTACGACCTTTGAGATACTATCCTCCTGAAAAAGTTAAAAGAGAAATTGAAGTGAACATGAAAAAAGGTGGACAAACCTCTGCTTGGCTGCATAGCGACGACATCTTTGTTTATGGTCTAGATCCAAGAAAGACAAAGAACATGGCGCCAAATAGAGAGGCACTTGAGGAACTCTTCACTGCAGTAATGTCTACGGGTATCGGACATACAAACCCAACACATGGTACACTTGCAGGTGCAATCTCAGATGAAAAACTGATTCCAAACATCTCAAAAATTATTCGAGCAACGCCTGACAACAAGATTGGAATCCAATGTGGTCTTGAAACAGGAAGTTTAAGACTAATTGGTAAATACGCTGACAGAAAGCTTGCTCCGTATAAACCAGAAGAATGGCACTGGGTTGTAAAAGAGGGAGTAAAGACATTAAATGAAAACCACTGGATTCCTGCATTTACACTGATAATGGGACTAGACAATGACGAAACAGACGAAGATGCTTGGGAAACCATAAGGCTGATCAGCGAGTTAGAAAAAGAACAACCCGACTCCATGTTTACAGTAACACCGCTCACTTTTGTTCCTATTGGGTTGCTTGAAAAATCAGAATTCTTTGACATAGGCAACGAAATGGATGCAGTACAGCTTGGTGTGATGTACAAAACTTGGCAGCATAACTTCAAATATGGAATTCAAAAGTTCATGGACAAGACAGGACATAACGATTCTTTTAAACGAAAGGCCTTTACTGGTCTGGCAAGAGTATTGGGTGGTGTTCCACTTAGTGCAATGGAAAAATTTGCTAGACGAAAGAGCAGAGAACATGAGCATGTAATAGAGACCATTAAAGCTAGATACTGGTAAACCAATCCAAATACATAAATTGAAAAGAACAAAGAGTTAATTCATGCCAACACACGGTTCGCTTACTAAAGCAGGCAAAGTCCGAGGTCAGACACCAAAGGTGCAAGCTCGGGAAAGACATGGAATTATTTCCATAATGAGAAATAAAGAAAATTTTAGAAAAAGATTTGAATTAAAAAGAACTCCAGGACAGAACAAGCCAGGGCGAAGACCAAGACGATAGATTAAAAATTAATCCTTTTATACAAAACTGCGAAATTATTCCTACTTACGAACAAAAAATGTCCTATATGACGCCATTTTTAGTCGCTTTTAGGTAGTATATGTTGATGAACTATAATGCAAAGGTTAGCATATTTTCAAACAGAACAGTTAACAGTATTATCTAATTACCTTACGGTAAGATGGATGAATTGAGGCTGGACAGTTTGGAAGGGGTAGGCCCAGTAACTTCAAAGAAGCTTGTTGATGCTGGAATTTATAACATCATGGATCTTCTTGTAAGAGGTCCTGTCGATATATCTGAGGTTACTGGCATGGATATAGAGGCAGCAATCAAACTGGTAACCAAGGCACGCCAGCAACTTGTTGAAGACGGAACACTCGAAAAGGACTTTGTTAGTGCTACCGTGATTTACAAAAGAAGACAGGACATTGGCAAGATTTCTACTGGTACCAATGCATTAGATATGCTATTTGATGGTGGAATTGAAACTCAAGCTGTTACAGAAGTTTATGGTGAATTTGGTTCTGGAAAGACGCAGTTCTGTCATACAATGTGTGTGAATGTTCAAAAACCCAAAGATGAGGGTGGACTAGATGGAGGAGTTTTGTATATCGATACTGAGGGTACATTTAGACCAGAAAGAATTGTTTCAATAGCCAAAGCAAATGGACTTGATCCAGAAAAGGTCCTTGACAGAATTATTGTAGCCAAAGCATACAATAGCTCACACCAAGAATTGATCATGGAAGAAGTAGGTCCTGTTATAGAAAAAAATAATATAAAACTAATTGTAGTGGATTCTGCAGTGGGATTATTCCGTGCAGAATATCTAGGCAGAGGAACGCTTTCTGTAAGACAACAGAGACTAAACCGATTCATGCATCTTCTTACAAGAACTGCTGAAATATACAACATCGCAACCATTGCAACAAACCAAGTGATGGCATCCCCAGACACATTCTTTGGAGATCCAACACGTCCAGTTGGAGGTAATGTTGTTGCACACACAAGCACATACAGAGTATACTTTAAGAAATCTGGTAAGAAGAGGATCGCAAGAATGGTTGATAGTCCACATCACCCAGAACAAGAAGTACTCTTTATTCTGACTGAGGCTGGTGTATCAGATCCAGAAGAAGACTCAAAAAAGAAAAAGAAAGAAGATTTGGAAGAATAGTTCTGTGAATCAGCTAGCACATGATTTACAGTAACATGACAGGCTAAAGCCAGATAGAAAAAATAATCAATTTATCAAATTTGTAGTAAGTGTTAAATTAAGGGCAACTTCACTTTAATCGAATATGACTACTAAGAAGCCTTCTGGTCACTCTCATGGCTTTATGCATAAAGCGAGATCTGTCATGACAAAGGATCATACCAGAGGAGTCTCTTTTCTAATGAGAAAATTTAACGAGGGAGACAAAGCTCTAGTAATCATAGATCCATCCCAACACAAAGCATTACCACACCGTAGGTATCATGGAAAAGTAGGAACTGTAACATCAGTTGGGCGTAGGACCGTAACACTTGATGTCAAACTTGGCAACAAGACAAAAACTCTAATCACGCGATTAGATCATATCAAACCATTTGGTGTATAAAGATGGAAGAGATAAAAAAGAAACAGCCCATTTCTATTTCTGAAGTTAAGGAAATTATGGAAAAATCTGATCCAGAATCCATGGACCAGATACAAAGATGGACATATGACTATGTGTCAAAGTTCACAAAAATAGATGCAAAGGCTGCAAAAAAACTCAAGCAACAGCTTGTCAAAGAATGTGGAATAACAGAAGAAGAAGCTGTAGAAATAGTAAACAATCTTCCAACCACAGAGGCTGAGCTTCGCTCCTTTACTTTTGGCTGGAAAAAGCTAATTCTGACTGAAACACTAGAAAAAATGCTGAAAATTATCAAGGAGAACGCATAACACTAGGAGTGAATCGTTCATGGAAAGAAGTCAACCTAGAAAGTATGAAGAGTACGCCTACGTCTTAGATTTTGCACCTAGAGGAAAATCTGTTACAGTAAGAGGACGAGATGGAATCATAGTCACTGCATTAGGAGAAGACAGGTTAACAATATTAGAACTTCTTGGCATGCCAAACTCTACCTTTGAGATCGGTGAACGAGTCTACATTGGAAAAGAGGGACGGAACAAAATCCTCTCAGTTTTGGGCAGATTAGAGTACAATGACATTTCAGCAGCAGCACAAAGCGAACTTATAGGAGTTGTAGAAAAGATCGTTGCACAAAACGAACAAAGGTTTGTGGATTACCTAAACAACGCACAACCGCTTACCCCAAGGATTCATGCATTAGAGCTAATACCTGGAATTGGCAAGACATACATGAGAAAAATGCTTGAAGAACGTGAAAAGAAAAAGTTTACAGATTTTAAGGACTTGCAGGATAGAGTAGGACTAAAAGAACCTGTAAAGCAAATTGCAAAGAGGATCCTTGAAGAGATAACAGGCGAGACAAGAATGAACCTCTTTGTCAGACGATGAATAGACGTCGTTTACTTGGCCAACATTTTTTGGTTTCAGAATCTATTGCAAAATCAATAGTTGATTGTGCAAAGATAACAAAAAAGGATACTGTTCTTGAGATTGGTACTGGAAGAGGCATACTCATTCCTTTTCTTTGTCAAACTGCAAAAAAAGTCGTATCGGTAGAAGCTGACAAAGAACTTTACTTGTCAGCCTTAGAAAAATTCTCACACTTTTCAAATCTCAGCCTAATGCATGGAGATGGATTCAAACTAGATTTGGATTTCACAGTTTTTGTGTCTAATTTGCCATATTCAGAGAGCCGCAAAGCAATAGAATGGCTCATACAGAAGAAATTCTCTCATGGAGTAATAATGGTTCAAAAGGAGTTTGCTGAAAAACTTCTATCAAAACCTGGTAACAAAAATCACAGAGCAGTCACGGTACTTGCAAACCACTGTACGAAAATAGAACACATCATGAATGTAAAAAAAACAAACTTTTCACCTATCCCCAAAGTAGACTCGGCTGTCTTACGATTGATCAAAACACATCAAATATCAAAAAACATCATAAATACAGTAAACAAGCTTTTTTCGTACAGAAGAAAGACAATTCGAAACGTTGCCAAACAATTTGGCATATCAATAGATTCAAACCAAAGATTTGAAGACCTGACAGATGGTGAGATAGTAAGACTTGCAAAACAAATTAACAAAAAATGAACATTACGCTCCTGCTGAAGATACCCTATTTTTTGCAAATCAAATACAAAATGAAAAAGGAAAGTATGCTCTTGACATTGGGACCGGATCAGGCTATTTGGCAAAAACACTGTTAGCTAACTTCGAACTTGTAGTGGCCACTGATATTAGCTTTGAAGCAACTAAAAAGGCACATTCAGTAATTGACAATTGTCTATGCTGTGATTCAGCAGATGCCTTAGTAGCAGAATTTGATCTTGTTGTATGCAATCTGCCATACTTACCATCAAATGAAATTACAGACAGCACAGTAGATGGCTTACATGAAGGAGTCGTAATTCCTCTTAAGATAATAAAATCGGCAAAAAGCGTTACCAAAAAGGGAGGCCGATTGCTTTTCTTAACCTCCTCGCTTGCAAATTATGAAGAATTAATCAAACAAACCCAATCATTAGGACTTCGTACTAAGATAATTGCAACAAAGAAAATGTTTTTTGAAGAGCTAATTCTAGTTGAGGCAACAAAATGATTTTATTTTCTGAGTTTTTGTTTTGCTATTTCTGCGATTACTTCAGACATTTTTGACGTACCTGCACTGCCCCCAATATCATATGTGACATATTTTCCTTCATTGATTACCTGTTCTGTTGCAGCAAAGATTGCATTTTTTATTTGAGATTCTCCAAGATATTCAACCATCCATGCCCCAGACAATATAGCTGCTGTCGGATTCACTTTGTCCATGCCTTTGTATTTTGGCGCACTTCCATGTGCAGGTTCAAACATCGCATACGAGTCTCCTATGTTTGCAGAGTATACATTTCCTATAGAACCAATGTTTCCAGAAGCACATTCTGATATGATATCCATAAACAGATTTGTGCTTAGCAACACAGAACTGTTGAATCTTTCTGGATTTTTGACTAGTTGTTGTGTCATGTTATCAATATAATATTCTTCAACATCAATTCCAGGATTGTCTCTTACTGCCTTTTCAACCTCAGCCCAAAATATCCCATCAGTCTCTTTTAGTATGTTTCGCTTTGTAATGGCAAAGATCTTTTTTAGATCGTGCTGCTTTGCCCACGAAAAGGCAGCCTTTACTATTCTTTGGCAACCTTTACGCGTAGTTTTTCTTATTGCTATTGCAGAATCCTCAGATATCTTAAACTCAATTCCTGCGTAGAGTCCTTCAGTTGCTTCCCTAAAGCATACGAAATCAAGTTTTTTGTTTGGTGAAAGTCTGTCGTATGTCTTGATCGGTCTTATGTTACTATAAAGCTCAAATTTCTGGCGAATAGTAACTGCAACACTTCTGGGCGCGTTTGGTCTTGGTATTGTTGTAGTCGGTCCTTTATAGCAAGCATCACTTTCCTCAAGTAGCTTCATTGTAGAATCTGGGATATAGGTAGTGCCACCGTTTTTTTCCCACTGCTCTGAGCCCGCATCGCACAAAATAAGATCAGTTTGGGTGTTACAGGATTTTAAGACATGTAGCATGGCATTAACAAGCTCAGGACCAGTACCGTCACCTTTTATGATCGCAGCTTGCTTTGCCAAAACAGCCAAGTTTGTAGATCCAGTATATTTAACTCTAACGAGGAACTTTCGTTTTTTGAATACATGATTATAGAATTATCATACAACAAAAAAGCCAATCCTTAAACAACCATCCATTATTGAATATCTTGATACAATGAAAATAGTGCAGCTGTCAGACATACATGTAGGCGCGCAATTCAGAGAAGAAGTATTTGATAACGTAGTTGATGAAGTAAATGATCTTGGTCCAGACGCAGTTATAGTGACAGGAGATCTAACAAATGAAGGACTACAAGAATACAAGAAAGGCTGGAAAACGGTACAATGTTGTATGTAACTTGATTGTATTTCATGTGAAAGTCTATTTGGACGATCCTAAGAAAGACTGGGATTGAAGTGTTTAAATCATAATTAGCCTATATGCTAGAAAATGAAAATCTTAGTTGATGAGATGTATGAAGGATACGATGAAAAACTTCTATCTGAAAAATAGTTGTCACTCGTATATCATCAGTTCTTTTTTCTCAAGCATAGTGTGCAAGTGGTGTACTGCTTTGTACACGTCGGATTCCTTTTTTGCACCCGTACATACTAATTTTCCTGATGCAAAAATCAAAATCACTGTCTTTGGATCAAGCATCCTGTGTATCAAACCTGGAAATTGTTCTGGTTCATACATACTTCTTGGGAGGCTTCTTGCCGCTTGTTCCAAGTGGATTTTTCCACCAAGGTTTGCAGCAGCCACCATGTTTTGTATGACAATAACGGCATCTTTTTTGATTTTTATGCCGCCTTTTCGAAGCTTTTGTACTACACTTCTTACTGCTTTAATAGCTTGTTCTTCGGATTTTGCTCCAGTACAGACCATCTTTCCAGAGCTAAAAACCAGTGTTGCAGTCTTTGGCGATTTTATTCTAAATACCAATCCAGGAAATTGCTCAGGGTGATATTCTGTATCTGGAAAATTTTTTGTTATTGCATTGAGATCAATTCTTTGATCAACAGATGCCGAGGCCACAACATTTACAATGCTGACTATTGGCTTTGTTTGAGGCATGTTAAGTTCGATATATCTCCATTATATATACCGCAAAACGTCTTGATATTATCCACCGTTTGGTCGTCGTACTAGCGGAACTATCAGGAAGAGACACTGAAATTCTTGCCAAAATAAGAAAGGAATTGGAAGTAAAATGCAAGCATCCAAAGAAATTTAGAGATATAGATCCTAAAAGCAGATCATACTGTGTATGCTGCAATCAAGATCTATAATTTCAATTTTTTATATACAAACAATATGATCTAAAAAAAGAAGATTGATTTCTAGGCAAATTAATACTCCGTTTCAGAGGAATAGGCTAGGTTAATTAACAGTTATAATTTCAGCACCATTGGGCGGGGGTCGCCTAGCCTGGTAGGGCGTGGGATTGCTAATCCCATGTCCGTAAGGACCCGTGGGTTCGAATCCCACTCCCCGCGCTTTTTGTAAACCAAACGCTTAGACTTAATAATCCGCAAATAGGATGCTGGAACATTGGTAAGAAGGAAGACCGTAAAACCAAAGGTTAGCGGACCAAGAAATGTAACCACTGGGTTATGTCCAAAATGTGGCACAATTGGCAAGATTTTGATAATAGGCGCAACAGGTATGGAAAAAGGCAAGTGTCAAGCTTGCAATGCAGAATTTACATTATAGCATAAAATTTGACCAAACTCGCAAAAAAATGACCCATAAATTTTTAAGGTCATTTTCATCCTTCAGATTGGTATGAGCAACGAAACTGAAGAATCAATCTATGAGAGGGTTGCAAGACTTGAAGATGAAGTTGCTGCTCTGAAAAATGAAATAGATGTGATAAAAGGTGCCATACGCAACAAGATAGCACGCCATGAGATTGACAAGATTAAAAGCGGAAGGGATATCACCTCTATTATTGACTGATTCTCTCTTTAATACTTCTTATCAAATCCAAAACAAAATCAGCATCTTCAGCTTCTGGTGATAACTCCAGATATTTATTCAAAGATTTTATTGCACGATTATGGTGCAATAGCCTTGATTCTATAATGCCCATATCCCTTATTTCTTCTGGGTAGTCAGGCTCAACTGCTAGGATCATATTTATGCAATGCATAGCCATGTTGTAGTTAAACGATTGTGTGTAAGAATTTTTGAGGTTTCTAACTATCCTTATGAGAATTTTCTCATGCTCGGTTTCATTTAGGAATTCTGGCAAAAACTGAACTCCACCACCATAGTTTCTGTCCAGGATGTCCTGCAAATCATCTATCGTAAGCAACCGGCCTTTTCCATATGGATCGAGGATCATCTCCTCCGAATACTTGACAAGAACATGACTTGGAAAACCAACTAGACGTAAATCCAATCCAATGTGTTTTGCAATTTCAGCATAAATTATGGAGAGAGTTATTGGAATTCCACGTTTTTTGTCTATTACCACATTAAGAAAATTGTTTTTTGGATTATAGTAATCATCCTGTTCTCCAGCAAATCCAAGAATATCAAACATGTGTTCATTTAACATGGATATCAAGTAGGTGGGATTTCTTACATCAGACAAAGAGGCCTGCAATGTTTTTCCCACACTGTTTAGTTTTTGGACGTATTCGTTTATGCTTAAATCTGGATATTCGAGTGTCTGCGCCAGCTTGAGACATTTCTCTACTAAGGTATATCTAGGATTTGAGACAAAGGACACCCAGTCGGCAACAATGGGATCAAAATCTTGACTCATGCCCTCTGAAGATAAATTTCTGGATTTTTTAGCTCTTTTGTTGTTGGTGGGTTGTCAATCAAAATACGATAGGTGTTCTCACCATACTTTGCAAACACAGTATCCATGAAGTCTTTTCCAATGCTCTTTCGTATTTGATATGTTGATATGTCCGCATTAGCAAAGTTGACAACGTAATTCTGAAAGTCTTTGTCATCTTTTAGAATATTTTGTACTGCAAATTCTGCCATTCCTTCCGTTGTGGTAAATGCTGCATGGTGAGTCTGTATGGGCTTGAGCCATCGTTGATATATCTCAAGGATTTCTGGCAGCATCTCAGAAATTTTTGGATCTACGGTTACTTTAGTAAAAGTCATTACGTCTGGACCAAGTACACTAACAATGAAATTGTCTGGGTTTAGCATAAAAAAGAGGTTTGCTCTCCTAGCTATAGGAAATTCTTCAGGAACAAGGGGTATTTTGAGATACTCAGAAAGTTTATTGATTATGGTATCATCCAACGCCAAAATTGTCTTAGCAAGTTCTTCGTTTATCACATTTACTTCGCTAACTGCCTTTTTGTTTATCTCTTGAAGATTTATCTGGATTGAATGAATTTGTTCTTCAAGTATTGTCATCTTCAGGGCTCCAATATATCCAGCATTCACATGATCAAATTTGGATTCGTATGGAGAACCGCCTTTGTGGAGAATTATCTGAGGATAACTAGAGAGGACAAATTTGTTCAAAAATATCTTGGAGTCAAGATAGTCTCCATACGTAGTAGATATCTTGGAGATGTATGCTTTAGCATAGGTTGAATAGACAAAAAACTTGGCTATGTTATCTCTCATAAGGGCGGCTATCTTATCAGCCTTTTCAAGAGCTATCGCACTGAAGAGCTCATCAACAAAACCCACTGAATCTTTTGGAGCAAAAACCTTCCTTCCCTTTAGTTTTTTGAACTCAACCAAATCTAATAGTTCTATTTTTACTTCAGATGGTACTTGAATACCTGTAAAGTGTAATACTTTTTCTGCCATTTGTGGAAAAATGGCATCTGATAACACCTTGATTTCTTCAAATTTTACTTTGAAAGCTGTGTCTTGTGTAGCTTTGGTTAATGCTGATGTTATTTCTTTTTCTTCATTTATTTCAACTGATAGCTGATCTATCAACGCTAAAGCAAATTCGTCAAACTCTTCCATCTCAAATGGTGATAATCTGAACTAATTTAACATTAACTTCATCTAATTTTTAAAATACCGGGGGTGGGTTTCGAACCCACGACCTCCAGATTATGAGTATTACCCTTTGTGTGGACTGGCACTCTAGGCCAGGCTGAGCTACCCCGGCACGATTACGCCTATTTTTTTGATGCAATTAAATGTAGCTTAGCTGCTTGCAATTTTTTTCCAGTCAGTATCTACCTTGGTAACCCATTGGAACTTCTTCTGAAGAGCAGCAGTGTAAAGTTTCTCCCATTCTAACCCAACTTGGTCGGTCCATGCTTTGAAAACTCTTGGATCTATATAATTTCGAAGAGATGTTCCCAAATTATAGTCTCTTGTTTTTTCAACCAAATCAATTGTTAGCTTCATTTTTTCCTCTCTAAACTTCAATTTCTCACGTTGCTTCTCAGTCTTGGGTGCGGTTTCTTTTAATTTCTTTAATGCATCCCTTTTTTTCTGTAATGATTCTTCAAAATTCTTTGGAATTGTTCTCTTATGATTACAGGTGATTGCGGCTTCAAGATTTGCTAGCTTGGCATGATAAATCTTGATATTTTCTGACTTGGAATCCAGTTCGTCCACCTTTTTGAGATAGTCCTTCACAACTATAGTCGCTAGGTAAGTTCTAAAGACTTTGGCAGTCATTCCCTTTACTATTTTTCCAAGAAATTCATTTACATGTCTTGATGTAATATCATGAAAAATTTGCTCATCTGGTTTTTTCTTTTCAGTGAATTTCTTTAAATTATCATAAAGTGTTTTGTCCTGACCTTTTACGAGTAATGATTTTTGCCACCTTACACTATCTTTTCCAAGAAAATCAAATTCTATAGCACCTGGTTTTAGTTTGATATGTTCTACTCTTAATGTAGTTGCACCTACAGTATCTGCTTCATCAGGATCTTTTTCGTCACCCACCCTCATCGAAGTCCTAAAGATTAACTCACAAACAGTTGCTATCCTTCTTACCTTTTCATCACGATTTGTCATCTCCTTTACGATCTTTTCTTTTACCGTCTTAATATGATCAGCAAGCTTGATTGCCTTGTCATACTTCATCTTGTCCCGTTCTTGCTTTAAATCAGCCGTATCAGAAAGCCAGACATATTTACGCTTTTCAGTAAGATAATCTTCCCAGCTAGCTAACCACATAAAATCAGACTCATGGATTATCTTACCCCAATTGCCTTCTGGCACTTTGGCTTCTTTTCCAAGGTTTAACGTCACATCTTTTTCAGTTATTTTTGGTTTCCATCTTCCCCTCAATGGATGATCACCTCTTCCAATGAAGAGCCCAGGCGGTTCTGCCATCCAATTGGCCACATCCACCTCTTTTCCGTCAATTATTGCCTTCCCATACGTTGCTTTCATTTTTTCCTTGATTTCTTTTCTCTGTACAGCAATCTTCTTTTTTTCCTCCTTACTCAAGGTCAATTTGGCATCCTTTTCTTTATCAACAACCTTGCATGCCTCAGAAAAGTCAATGTCAGAAAGTGAAATGTTTTTGAATTTTGGGAGTAAAACCTTCACAAAGTCAGCAAGAAAATTTTTGCAAAAAACCTTGTCCTGAACATACGGCGTATCCTTTTTCTTTGCCCATTGGTAGACCATCTCCTCCTGTTCTAAATTCAGTTGCACCTTCTCGCCCTTGATCTTGATAGATATCCTCTTTGATTCAAAAGGCGGAGGGAAAGCTATACCATTGTGTTGCAAAGTTTTCCATTTCATTTTAAATTATCACCAAATTCGTGCCTAAATCTGTTGACTTTGATAAAAATTGACAGGGTGTGATATATCAACATAGCCTGTTGGACAGTTAAGAACCAAATAGCTCTTTTTTGATGTAATTTTCAAACTCTAGATCAGTTTTTGTCTTTTTTGCTTCCAAAAACATTGCTGCATCATTTCCTACCGTATACCTAGGCAATGGATTTTCAGACTTGATTGCCTTGATTATGGTTCTTGCAACCTCTTGTGCAGGAGTACCCATCTCTGCCATCATGGTTATTCCAGCAATTACCTTGTTTGTAATGTCTTTGTAGACAGAGTCTGGTTTCATGGATTTCTTTACCGAAGACATAAAGTTTGTCTTTATCACACCTGGCTCTATTATTATGATATTAATTCCAAAAGGCGACAGCTCATATCTCATAGACTCACTTAATCCCTCAAGTGCAAATTTTGAGCTTATGTATGCTGGAGAAACAGGAAATCCTATTCTGCCCGCAACCGAGCTTACATTTACTATGATCCCAGATTTTTGTTTGCGCATTACAGGAATGACTGCCTGAGAAACTCTTACTGCTCCAAAAAAGTTTGTTTCAAACTGTGCCTTGAGCTCTTCCATTGAAAGATCTTCTAGACAACCAAATAGACCATAACCCGCATTATTTACAAGAACATCTATTCTGTTTTTTTCTTTCAGTATTTTGTTTATTGCAGCTTGCACTGTTTGATCATTGTCGACATCAAGCTCCAAAACTTCCAGATTCAAATTTTCCTTTTTTGCAATTTCTTTTATTCGATTGCCTTTTTTTGTATCACGCATTGTAGCGTAAGTGTAATAACTCTCCCTTGCTAATGCAAGTGCGGTCTCAAAACCAATCCCACTTGAACTTCCTGTAACAACTGCAATCTTTTCCATGGATGAGATTTGGAAATGGTATTAATAATTTGTAGTATTCGATGACTTAATCAAACCAGTGGTTTGTCCCCTTCCACAGGTTCAGAAACTTCTGTCATTTCTCCATCACTAATTCTTTGTAAAACTTCAGTAGCTGAAAGCTTGTGAAGATATTCGTTATTATTTCCACATCTGTAAGAAAAGGTACATCTTGGACATCCCGCCTCACTTTTGCAAGGGCATTCTTTTACTATACGCAGACTTCGTTCAAACGCCTTTTCTAATCTGTCATAAAGAGCCTTGCTTGCACCATTTCCACCTATTGCAGAGTCATATACAAAGATCAACCCTGATGTACCAAGGGATATTCCACCAAGGTCCTGCGAGACTCCGCCAGTTATCATATTGCTTCCTTCTATGACAACATGTTCTGTGGCATGATAACCGCTTGCTTCTACATATTCCTCATTTTCTGATTTCTTTATCGTGTTTATTGGGTGTGGTGCCTTAAACACAATTCCTTTAGTGATAAAATCATATTCTAATGGCTTTTCTAAGAGTACTCTTTGCCCCTGTGTTACTTCGTAGCCAATTTCTATGTTAACATAACCATAAACTCTTTTTTGTATGTGTAGCTTACAAAATACAACCTCAATTCCATTTGCTTTTCTTTTTTCATAAACTGTTTCAATTGTTGGCCATTCTTCTGTAAGTGCCCTGGTGTAATACGGATAATCTTTTGGAAGATATTCAAGTTTTGCATACATTTTTTCGGGATATCCAAGCTCTTTTACTTTATATCTTGTTCCAGCAAGAAAATAGACCGCTGATTCATGCAACTCCTCAAGTGCAATTGGTAGAACCCGCTCGCCAACTTTCTTACCGTTTAAAAATATGTCAATAGATTTTCCAATTCCCCTAATACTATAGTCATTTAGTAAAGATTCAATTTGAGTATAGTTTGGAACATATCTGCTTTCAATAAGAATAAGATTGCCAGCAGCTACATGTTTTTCAATTATCTCCGCATGTTCTTTGAGCTCATGTTTTGCTATTGGTTTGTCACAAGCCATTGCAAGAATTTGAAACTCTTCTACAAAGGGATTTTTTGGATCGATATAGATCTTTTCTACATCCTCAAAGTAGTCGCTTGGATGGTTTTTGTAATACTGCGAGATAGGATCGTTTCCAAGAACCAAAAACGCATAGCCGTTCTGACCCTTCCTTGCTGCCCTGCCTATTCTCTGCACAAGCCTGTTTACAGGTATGGTGGATGAAATTACCCCGTCAACATCACCCACATCTATTCCAAGCTCAAGTGTTGGTGTTGCAGAGATTGCCATAAGGGTATTATTTTTGAACGAGTTTTCGACTGATTTCCTATAATTTGCCATTAGACCGGCCCTGTGAACTTTGATGTCTACTTTTTGTCTTCTTGCTTGCATTGCAAGAAGCTCAGAGTTTAGATGCGAATTACTAAAGACTAGAGTCTTGTGCCTTTTTGATGTGAGTTTTTTTACAATGTCTACCATCAACGCACGCTGTGTCATAAGTGATGGAAAGAGCATACTGAAATCTGTCTTACCTCTTTTACCCGATCCTGATACAATCTTCATTTTTACGCCAAAGAGCTGCTCGCAAAACGGAAGTGCATTGTCAAGTGTTGCGGAGGATGCGACAATCTGCAGCTTTGAACATATTCTTTTCAGTCTTTTAATGATATAGTGAACATTTGATCCAAATATTCCTGAATAGACATGTGTTTCATCTACGACAAGAAATTTTGTTGTATTCAATAGCGTAGCAAACTTGCTTCTATGCCACATGTGATAGTGCAGTGCATCAAAATTTGTTATTATAATCTGAGGAGGATTTTCAAATATTTTTTGTCTGTCTAATGTTTTTGTATCGCCATCAAATACAGCTACCTCCATTCCCAATCTGTCTGCAATTTCTTTTATCTTGGGTAGCTGGTCTTTTGAGAGAGATTTTGTTGGATAAACGAAAAGTGCTAAAATTCTACCTTTGGAATCCTTTTCATCTAGAATCTTCTGCATTATGGGCACAACAAATGCTTCTGTTTTGCCTGCCGCAGTGGGGGCAGTTATTACTACATTGTTTCCGCGCATTATCTCCAGAATTGCCTCTTCTTGGAACTTGTAAAATTGTTCAATATCTTTTTCTTGCAAAGCATATGCGATGTTTCTGTCTAACCCTAATTCCATTACCTTGCTTCCCATCTCAGGTTCCGGTTCAGAAAGTATTCTAAAGTGAGAAACAAAATGTTTCCTTGAAAACAAAATTGAACTTGTTAGTTCATCAAGCCGAGCATCACCTATCATTTTTTTTATTTCAATTTCACTTTGAACTATGCCTTCCTGCTCAAGTGCAGTTTGCATCTTTTTCTTAGTTAGAATTTTACCTTGATCAAATCTGGTCAGAAAGTCAAGATAAGCCTCATCTGTGTTTTTATTATAATCAACAATGTCTTCCAATCCACAACTGAAACATCCAAACATGATCTTTTGATTGAATGTCTTTTGCATTTCCATCTTTGATTTGCATTTTGGACAAGAGTACAATATACAAAGACATGTTTTATGATGGATTTAATTTTTGGTTACGTTGTATCTTTGTCTCCGGTTAAACCTTTAAGCAACGAAGCAGATTTTGATATGTTGAAGGTATTTGTTACTGGCGCAACCGGCTTTATTGGTTCTAGGCTTGTTGCAAAACTTGTTGATAGGGGTGTATCCGTTACATGCTTGGCACGTTCTAGTATTCAAAATCCTGCTGTAAAGACTGTAAATGGTGACCTTACCTATCCAGACTTCATCCTTCCTGATGAGAGATATGATGTTGTGTATCATCTTGCTGCTGCGTGGCCCGGTGAAAAGAACAAGAAAGTAACAAGAACAGTCAACTATGACGGCTCTGTAAATTTATTCAGCCTCGTAAAAGAAAAGGCAAAGTTTTTTGTACATGTGGCAGGTCTTGGCGTTTTTGGTGACCCTGGTAATAATATTGTTGATGAAAACTCTCCATTGCAACCAAATACAGAATATGCAAAGACAAGACTTGAGGCACAAAAGTTTCTAGAGTCAAGCTGTAAAGAAAGATCAATTGATTTTAGTGTTACATATCTTGGCGATGTTTACGGAAATGGTGGCTGGTTCAAGTCTATCATGGTTGATAGACTAAAAAAAGGAAGTTTCAAACTTCCCGGATCTGGGGAATACTATAGAAGCTTTGTCCATGTAGACGATGTTGTCTCTGCGCTTGTTGCTATCGCAGAAAAAAATGCGGCGAATCAATCATTTGTTGTTACGGATTCGAACCCAGTAGTTTTCAAAGACTATGTTAACTTTGTGTGCGACGAGCTTGGAGTAGAGCATCCAGGGAGTGTTCCATCATTTTTGGCAAAAGCAGTGATGGGTGGTGATTTTGTCAAACTTTTGACGACATCTGTAAAGACATCTAACACAAAGATTGCCAAACTTTGTGAATTTGTGTATCCCTCATACAAAGAAGGCGTACATTCTGTTATTGCAGAAATGAAATCATGATTGACATATAATATGTCAGCATTCTAATTTTTGCATGGGTCTTGGAGGATACTGGGGCGAAGTACTTGATGTTTTAAAAGACATTATTCCTGTTTATGACAGAGTAAATTCATTTATCTCACTTGGGAAAGATGAGGAATGTCGTAAGAGGGGACTCTCAGGCAGAATAAAGGAAGGAAATCTGGTGTTGGATGCTGGTTCTGGATTTGGAAATATGTCCAAAACCGCATCAAAGCTTTGTGGCAATAATTTGAAAATTGTACTTTATGATCCACTAACACCCATGCTAAAAAACACAAAAAAGTTTTTTGAAAAACCACCTGTCGTTGCATCTGGAGTATTCGAACACATTCCATTTCAGGAAGAAAAGTTTGATGCAGTGATTTGTGGTTATTCATTACGTGATGCAATAAGTCTCAAGACTGCAATATCAGAAATTCATCGGGTGCTAAAAAAGGGGGGAAGATTCGTGATTGTTGATCTTGGCAAGCCAGATAATCCTTTTATCAGAATGGGCGTTTCATTTTATCTTAGAACAATACTTCCTATCATTGCATTTGCAGCAGCAGGAAAGCTTGGACTGAAATTTGCAACTCTTTATGGAACATACAAACTATGGCCACAAAACAAGAAACTTGAAGCTATGTTGCGTGAAAAGTTCTCAAAAGTAGAGTTTGATACCGCAATGATGGGTGGCGCAATAATGGTCGCTGCATACAAGTGACATGAATAGACCACTGATTCTGGTATATGCTACTGCACTGATTGTGGGTATCTCATATGGTATGCACAATCCAATCGTTCCAGTCTTTTCAAAAGAAGTGATTGGCGCTTCATATTTTGAGCTTGGTCTGATTGGTTTTTCAAATTTTATGCCATACATGTTTATTCCCCTCTTTGTTGGTCTGCTTCTTGACAGATTCAATAACGGCCTTCTTCTTACACTGGGAATTACAATAGACGCACTATCGATCTATCTTCTATCCATATCACAGTCTGTCCCAGAAGTTGCCATCTTTAGGGCGATGACTGGTGTAGCACACTCTTTTTTCTGGCCTCCATGCGAATCCATAATATCACGAGTCACATCGCCTCAGGCACGTGTAAAATCGATTTCAAAATTCATGGGATTCTTTGTTGGAGGATTGATGATAGGTCCACTAGTTGGAACATTTTTGTTAGAACACTTTGATGTAACTTACAGGATCTTATTCCAGTATGCAACGTTTGCAATTGCGACTGGAATTGTTTCTTCACTACTTTTGAAAAAATATGGCAAAACTAAACATCAAACAGAGTTTTCATTTGTATCTGTCAAGAAAATTTTGAAATTTCCCACAATAGTGATAATGCTAATTTTTTGTAGCTCTGCGTTTGGTATATTTCTGACAATTTTGCCAGCATATATGAGCGACAGATTCATTTCTGAATCAAACATAGAATTATTGTTTTTCATTTTTGGTATTTCTAGATTGATCTCACTTGGTTTTTCTGAATTGTTGGCAAAAAGAATTTACTATAGTCTAATTGGAACAATGTTTTCCATTGCTTTAGGAATGATAATTCTAGTTTATTCATTTTCAATAGAAGCATTTGTTGTAGCTGTTTTGATTATGGGCTTTGGCTTTACTGTATATTTCCCACTTACATTTGAAATCATTATGAAAAAAGCACAAAAAGAACATTCTGGTGGATTGATAGGAGCTTATGAAACAACATTTGGAGTTGGATGGGCAGCAGGACCACTTTTTGCTGGTATTGTGGCCAATTTCTTTGGGAATACAGCTCCTTATCTAATGTTCTTTGCAATTGGAATTGCAGTTACATCTATGGTTGTTTTAAAGAAAAAAGAACTACAACCTACATGGAATCCAAATCTTTAATTTTGGAACAAAACAAAAACAATTGTGCACGATTTATCACTTAACATATTGGGTAGTGAATGGATAATCATCGCTTTTGTAGCTATAATATTGCTTCTTGGAACAAATCGCTTACCAGAACTATCAAGAAAGCTTGGCAAAGCAGTAGGAGAATACAACAAGACAAAAAATGTAGTTCAAAGTGGGTTTCAACATGCCACAACAGGTTACAATGTTTCTGTGCAGGGCCCAGTGCAAACAGAAAGGCAAAAGCTTGAAATGATTGCAAAATCGCTTGGAATTGATTTTTTAAATAAAAGTGACGAAGAATTAAGAAACATAATTACATCAAAGATGGGAAGACAAAACCAAGAACAAGGCTCTAACTATCCGGCATAGCTAAACAAATTTAAATATAATATCAAGTCACTCAGATCGGTACGATTTGGTAAAGATAGATCCTTGGAAGAATGCTTTAAAACAACTTGATGACGCTGCAAAAATTCTAAAACTCGATCCCGGTGTGCGGGACATGCTTGCAACTCCAAAAAAAGTCTTGATTGTTGCCCTGCCAGTGAAAATGGACAACAAAAAGATCAAAGTTTTCACAGGGTTCAGATCTCAGCATAATGATTTTCGTGGACCACACAAGGGTGGAATTAGGTATCATCCTGACGTGACAATAGAAGAAGTAAAAGCGCTTTCCATGTGGATGACATGGAAGTGTGCAATAGTTGATGTCCCATTTGGAGGAGGAAAGGGCGGAATCATTTGTGATCCAAAAAAACTTTCAGATGGAGAAAAGGAAAGAATGACAAGAAGATATGCATATGCCATTTCTGAAATCATAGGTCCAGGAAAAGATATTCCTGCACCTGATGTCTATACTACCGGCAAAGAGATGGCGCAGATAATGGATGTTTATAGTGTTTTGCATGGACAGGGCGAGCCAGCTGTTATTACAGGCAAGCCTCTTTCAGTTGGTGGTTCTTTAGCTAGAAATGTTGCCACTGGACTTGGTGTTGCATATTGCGTGAGGGAAGGAGCAAAAAAAACTGGATTGAAGCTAAAAGGAGCAAAAGTAGTAATTCAAGGATATGGTAATGCGGGAACCTTTTCAGCTGAATATTTGGAAAAGATGGGAGCAAAAGTTATTGCAGTAAGTGATTCAAAAGGCTCGATAATAAATCCAAAAGGGTTAGATTCTAAGAAAGTTCTTGAGTATAAAAACAAGCATGGAAGTGTTGTTGGTTATCCTGGTAGCAAAAAGATTTCAACAGAACAGCTTCTTACAACTCCATGTGATGTCTTGGTTCCTGCAGCACTTGAAAACCAAATAACGCCAGAAATTGCAAAAAAAATAAAATGCAAGATTATAGCTGAGGCCGCAAATGGACCAACAACTCCTGAAGCAGACGAGGTTTTATTCAAGAAAGGAATAATGGTAATCCCAGACATACTGGCAAACTCTGGCGGAGTCTGTATATCCTATCTAGAGTGGGTGCAGAACTTACAGAGATACTATTGGACATTTAATGAAGTTGCAGGAAAGATGGAAGAGCATATCGTACGTGGATTTAATGATACCTACAACTTGGCAAAGAAGCATAAAGTAGACATGCGTAAAGGCAGCATGGTTCTTGCAGTAAGCCGTGTTCTAGAGTCGTTTGAAGCCAGAGGTCTGTGGCCTTAGGCATCCTGCTTGTTATCGACGAGCAAGAAAAGTTCTAAAAAATTAATTAAATATCTACGTTGTTGAAAAATAAAAAATGAAACCAGAAGTCTATTGCTTAAGAAGTACTGAACGAGCTGCCACAAGAACAGCTTTTGGTCACGTTTGGATTATTGATTTTAAATCCAGCGCCCATCAAACTCTCTATGTAGTCTACATTTGCACCCTTAAGGTATTCTTGGCTGTAGCTGTCTACAAGCACCTTTACTCCATTTTCCTCAAGTACAACATCGTCTTCTTCTGCCTTTTGCTCAAAGCTCATTCCATAGGAAAGACCTGAGCAGCCTCCACCTTGGACATATATCCTAAGGTATTCTGGCTTTTCTGCCTCTTCTTTCAGGAAGGTAAGGACCTTTTCTGCTGCCTTTGGCGTAATGGTGAGCAGTTTTGTGGTTTGCGTATCACTCATTGTGATTCTTGTTCGTCTTTTAAATTATAATAACCTTTTCATACGTGACATATTAGGAATTTAATCTAAAACTGAGAGTTATTTCTTTGACTTGTTTACAAAGGCAGTCATTCTTTCTGATCTGTCTGGATGAGTAAAGCACAATCCCCAGGTGTATAGCTCCAAGGCAAGGGCAGTATCAATATCGGAATTTCTGCCCTTGTTTATTGCTATTTTAGACATTCTTACCGCCATTGCAGAATTTTGAGCAATCATCTTTGCTATGTTCATAGCCTCTTCCATTAGCTTTGGAAGCTCAACAACTTGATTTACTAATCCAATTGATTTTGCCTCATCAGCTTTTACCTGTCTTCCTGTGTAGATTAGCTCCTTTGCCTTTGATATGCCGACTATTCTCTGTAATCGTTGTGTTCCTCCCCAACCAGGACAGATTCCTATTGTAACTTCGGGCTGTCCAATCTTTGCAGTATCAGCCGCGATTCTAATGTCACATGCCAAGGCAAGTTCGCAGCCTCCACCTAGGGCAAATCCATTTACTGCTGCTATGATTGGCTTGCTACAGTTTTCAACTGTAAAAGTTAGAAGATGCCCAAGCTTGGCATATGCTTCTGATTCTATGGGAGATATGGTGGACATGTATGCAATGTCTGCTCCTGCAGAAAATGCCTTATCGCCTTCCCCAGTAAGTATGATGACTTTAACCGTTTCATCTTTATCAAGCTCATTGAAAACTGAGATCAGTTCTTTTGCGACATCCATGTTCATCGCATTGTATTTGTCTGGTCTGTTTATCTTAACAACACAAATGCCATCAGATTTTGATACATTAACTAGTGACATGCAGAAACTCCAATCTATGTCGAACTTAAACCTTGTCTGCTTGTGTCATGTTTTCCCCACTGGAGTAAACCTGCTGCAGCAGCTACCCAGGTTCTTATGTCGTCATACACTGGCACCTTGTGTTTTTCTATTAAAGCTGAAACCCGTTGTGTATATGGCCCTCCATTGCCTCCAACAAGGATTGGTTTTTTACCTTGTCTTGAGAACTCGCCAAGATAATCTATGATTGTCTCCTCTAATGGATCATCTTGGAAGACAAACCACGGCATTATTATATCTACATTGGGATCATCCATGAACTTTTGAATAGCATATCTGTAATCATCTGCATTTGCACCACCAGTCACATCCACTGGATTTCCACTTCCAAGAACATATGTTGGCGGATAATGCGCTTTCATTTCACCAAGTGTTGCTTCTGTAACTTTTGCAACTTCAAGTCCAAATCTCTCAAAGTGATCAATTGCACCAATCATAGGACCTGCTCCATTACTAACAAGTCCCGCCCTGTTTCCTTTTGCAGCAGGTTGCCATGAAAGTGCCTTTACTACTCCTGCCAACTCTTGGTAGCTATCAACTGAAATAATTCCTGCTTGTTTAAACGCTCCCATGATTATTGCATTTGATCCTCCAAGTGATCCCGTATGTGATGCTGCTTGCTTTGCTCCAAGTGCGGTTCTGCCACTCTTCCACATCACAACTGGTTTGTGTTTTTCTACCATTACTCGTTTTGCAGTCTCTATAAATTTGCGACCATCTCCAAAACCTTCCACATAAAGTGTGATGACTTTGGTCTGAGGATCACTTGCCAAGTACCATATCATATCAGCCTCATCTACATCTGATCTATTTCCATAACTTACCATCTTTGAAAGACCAAACGAGTCAGCTGTCTCAAGAAAACTAATTCCCATTGTACCACTCTGGGACAAAAATGCCACATCTCCAAGTCTTGCCCGTACCATTCTTGCTTGTCCCTGGAAGGCGCAATCAAGCCTGTTTGCAGCATTAAACATGCCTATGCAGTTAGGACCAATTATCCTAATCTTGTGTTGCTCAGAAAGGCGCTTTATCTCTGCTTCCATCACTGCTCTCTCTCCTCCAAGCTCCTTTCCTCCTCCTGATACTATCACAACACTATGAATGCCCTTTTTTGCACAAGCTTCAAGAACTGGTGGAGTAACTGAAAGATCAACACAGACTACAACCAAGTCTATGGGGTCTTGTATTGCCTCCAATGACGGGTAACACTTGATTCCCAAAATCTCGTCAGCCTTTGGATTGATTGGATACACCTTTCCCTTGTAATCGTGCTTTGCCATGCTATCTAAAACTGAGTTTCCAATCTTTCCTGGAGTTGCAGAAGCTCCAACAAGAGCAACAGATTCTGGTGTGAAGAACTTTTCCATGAAATCGGCGTTTGGCTGTGCTGTAGATATGGCGTTTTGTTTGAACTCTTTTCTCAAAAGGATCTTTGCATCTACCACATAGTAAGATTTTGGATATACCACAATTGGATTAAAATCTATGCTGTCAAAGTAACCCGCATTGTCAACACCAAGCTTGCCTATCTGAACTAGTGCCTTTGCAAGCATGTTTTGGTCTATAGGTTTGCTTCCTCTGAATCCTTGCAGTATCTTTGCACCTTTTAGCTCTTGAAGCATTGATTTAGCATCTGCAACTGTGATCGGAAGCATTCTAAAAGCAACATCTTTGAATATCTCAGTTAATACACCACCAAGTCCTACCATTATGACAGGTCCAAACTGAGGATCGTTTTGCAAACCAACAATAAGCTCAACTCCTTGAGGAACCATTTTCTCAAGCAAGATTCCTTTTAGCTGAACTCCTTTCTTTTTTGAAAGCCTCTTGTACATGTCGTTGAAGGCTCTCTTTACTTCTTTCTCATTTTGTAGTCCGACCTTTACGCCACCAACATCAGTCTTGTGAAGAATTTGTGGTGAAACAACTTTCATGACAAGTGGATATCCAAGCTTTCTTGCAACCTTTGTGGCCTCTTTAGTAGAATTTACAAGAGCATATCCAGGAACTTTTATGCCATATTTTTTCAACACAGACTTTGAAAGCTCTTCTGTGATTACTTTGTGATCAGTTACAATTGTCTCTTCAAAGATTTTGGTCACAGAACTCATATAGAACGAAAAGTCTAATCGTCATTATATTAAACTTTTGTCACAGATTGTATGCGGTCTTGAAATTTCTGTAAAAAGTTTCCATGTTGTTTTGTATGCTTTGTATGTTTCCAGATATTTTTCTGATTGTCTCTTGTGGATTAATGTAGGGCACTTTACTAAGCTCGTCTTTTGATTTATCTAGCCACAGTCTAATCGTCTTTTCGTCTACTTCGAGGTGGAATTGCACCCCTACTGCTGTCCCTACCTGAAACGCCTGATTTTTGTAATCTTTGGAATGGGCAAGGCGTATGGCGCTTTGAGGAAGATCAAAGGTATCACCATGCCAGTGAAAAACTGTTGCCGGGCTTTTAATTCCTGAGAAAAGACTAGATTTTGATAGATTGTCAAATTCAACGTCGTGGTATATCCCGATTTCTTTTTTCTTTCCTTGATAGACTTTGGCTCCAAACGCCTTTGCAATAAGCTGAGATCCAAGACAAATGCCAAGAACCGGTATCTCGTTTTTTACTGCCTCTTTTATTAACCCTACTTCTCTTTTCAGATATGGCAGATCGTCATTTGCACTTTCTGAAGCCCCCAAGATTATTATTGCAGAAGAATCATAATCTGGAATTTTTTCTTGCTTGGTAAAAACAATCCTTGTTTTAAACCCATCTTCTTCTAAGAGTCTACCAAGACCTGCAAGTCCTTCATACTTTGCATTTTGTAGAACAAGAATATCCGACATCTTTGATATATCGTTGAAAACTGCTTAATATGTCAAATGTTACATTGATGCCATGAGGATTACAGAATCTGAAATAGAAAACCTGAAAAATTTCATAACTTCTCTAAACTCAAAAAAAGACAGCATAGTTGTGGTAGAAGGAAAACGTGACTCAGCTGCATTAAAAAAACTTGGCTTTTCTGGCAAGATCTGTGAGTTTCATAGCTTCAAAGGGTTGACAAGATTTGCTGATTCAATGGAAGCATACAAACGGCTCATAGTTTTGCTTGATCATGATAGAAAGGGTAGATACCTTACAAGCAGAATAATATCAGAACTTGAGCACCGCATTACAATAGATCTGTCCTTTAAGAGAAGGCTTGTTTCCATAACAAAGGGAAAAATAAGACACATTGAGGATCTCTCATCGTATACGTTAAACCTAAGCAAGATCGGTTTGTATGCCAAACCTAACCATAAGCACTTATATCCGCGTCCTGAGAAAAGTATTTGATCAAAAATTAAGAGGATTATGAATTGCCAAATACAGGAATTGTCAAGTATCACGTTAAGCTCAGCTTTGACGTCGATGGGTTGGTTGAAAAGGCCGACATAATAGGTGCAATTTTTGGCCAAACAGAAGGACTGTTAGGACCAGAGATGAACCTAAACGAACTACAGAAGGTATCAAAGGTGGGTAGGATTGAAGTAAACACTACTTCCACGTCAAACCAGACAAAGGGCGATGCTTTGATACCAATGAGCACAGACATTTCTACTGCAGCTCTTATTGCTGCTGCAATAGAAAGCATCGATAAGGTTGGTCCTTTCCAATCTCACTTTAAGCTGGAAGCGATAGAGGATGTCCGTTCTGCAAAGAAAAAAGAGATTGTAGACAGAGCAAAGGAAATCGTTCAGAAATGGTCCACAAAAACAATCAGCGAAGGTGATGAGATGCTAAAGGATGTGTCTGAAGGTGGTTCTACTGGCAAGTTGACTACATTTGGAAGCGAAAAACTTGCATGTGGCTCTGGAGTTTTTGATTCACCTTGGATAATTCTGGTTGAAGGAAGAGCTGATGTCATAAATCTGTTAAGGGCGGGTTTTGATAATGCACTTGCAATAGAAGGAGCAAGAATAGATGAATCGATAAAAGAGCTCTGTGCGTCAAAGTCAAAGGTTGTCGCATTTTTAGACGGAGACCGAGCTGGAGGATTCATACTAAAAGAACTAAAAGCCATGGTTAACATTGATGTGGTTCACCGCGCACCTGAAGGAGTTGAAGTAGAAGAGCTCACACCACAACAGATTGTAGACATACTCAGTGAGACTGCAGAGGACATGAAAAAAGAAACTGCCAAACCAAGGTTGTATGATCCAAAAGATGAGCCAATTGCAGATGTTGCAAAGAAAGTCTATCCTGATTTGAATGAGTCACTTGAGGCAGTAGCACTTGATGAGGGACTCAACGAACTCTTCAAAGTACCAGTAAGTGAAGTGGTAGGAAAGCTCACTTCAGGTTCTGGAATAAAATATCTTGTCTTAGATGGAATCATAACGCAAAGACTGATTGATGCCGCAAAAGAAGCAGGAATAGAGTGCGTAATAGGTCATCGCACGGCCAACTTGAAAAAGACAGACGGCCTAGTACTCAAAACATTTACAGAGCTCGGCATAGCCTAAACTCTTTAATGTCTGACCTCAAGGTTCAACACATTCTGACTCTTGCGGAGCTTTTGGCAAAAGGTGCAAGACACAACTTTGTTCCCATTACAACAACATCACTTGGAAAGAACATTCATAGATCACAACAAGCTGCATCAAAACATCTTCTTGAATTAGAACGTGACGGATACATAGAGCGAATCAGAAGTGGACAGAAGGTGTCAGTCAGAATCACAACTAAAGGACAGGCCGAGATGACAAGAATATCATCTATTTTACGATCAAGCTTGGAATCGTCGCCGTCGTATTTAGAATTCAAAGGAACTATAATCTCAGGAATGGGAGAAGGTGCATATTACATGTCTATGAAAGGATACACAAAACAATTCAAGACAAAGCTAGGATACATTCCATTTCCTGGCACACTAAATGTCAAACTAAAGGACAAAGTATACACTGAAGCAAAACACAGTCTTGATACACACGATGGAATAATGATCAACGGTTTTTCTGATGGAAAGCGTACATATGGATGGGTAAAATGCTATCCTGCAAAAATCAACAATTCAATTGATGGTGCACTGATAACACTGGAAAGAACACACTATGATGACTCTGTAATTGAGTTGATTTCACACACAAACATCAAAAAGGCAGCCAAGCTTTCAACGGGTTCGCAGATTTCAGTTAGAATCCCTATCACCTCAAAGTTAAGCAAGGCGTAAATGTTATGGTGGCGTATATTTACACTAATGAACATATACGACACAAAACCAGTTAATTGTTCAAAATGTGGTAAATCTATAGGAGAAATTGATTACGATGCAGTCGTTACACTACCCAAGTGCGGACATTGTGCTAACCCTATGCCTGAAGGTGACGACAAGGCGCTTTATGTGATAACCAAGTACCTGAAATAACTCAATTATTTAACATGTCAACTAATATTAGCGATCAACCAATGATATGTAATGGTTCTAATTTGGATTGGAATTGGAGTAGGAATTCTAATTGCGATTGCTCTGATTTACAAGATCATAAAATCCAAAAAAAATGACTTTGTATCGATTAGGTGTAAAAAATGTGGTTTAAAGACAAACGGCTTAAAATGTCCAATATGTGAAAGCGAGAAAAGTCGCATGAAATAGCATCATAGTCTGTAAATAGATTCTCCGTAATCGCTTTCTATTTTTGAACTCTTAATGTCTGGGATAGGGGACTGGAGCCTTGCTATGCTGACATTAACATTGATCTTCTTGCATCCATCCGTGATGAATTTTTCTTGGTGCACCTGATCATATCCTAACGCTATAATATCTGGCCTGACAACCTCTACTGTTTTAAAAATATCATCTTCATGTCCTATCATGGCGTAGTCCACCATTGAAAGAGAATTAACAAGATCCCGTCTTAGCTCCATGTTGTGCAGTGGTATTCGACTCTTCATCTTCTGTGCAGTTTTATCGGTTGCTACTACAACTACAAGCACATTACCAAGTGACTTAGCAGCTCTTAGAGTGTGCAAGTGACCAGGATGTATGATATCAAAAACTCCTCCAGCAAGTACAACTCTTAACGAAGATCTGCCTATTTCTGTTAACGTTTTTTTATCAGATTCAATAATCCCATTTTTTACCAAAACTTCTATCTTTGTTTTTAGATGATCTGAGTTTACTGGAAGCTTTCTCCTAATTATAGAAATGACATCCTCTTTTGAAAGCGAGGATACATAGAAAGCCGATATTATCTCCTTATCAAGAGCATCCAACTATATCACTAAAACATAATTCCTTGTTCTTGATTTATCTATAAACGCTATGCCCATGGATCTATTCCCTTAGAAAAGCGTAGCGCATCTATCAATCCTTCTGCATATCCTACGCTTAACACTGCAAGTTCTGATTTTCCTTGACTCTGAAATTTTTCTGCATCATCAAGATACAGCTCTGCATTTTCTAAAACAGATTGAATACTCTTATCACCCTTGAAGTGATTTGTTACCTCTTCAAGCGCTTTTCTCGCTTTTGGGATATATTTTTGAAGCATCTGATCTGAAATTTTCTGGATTCTCGAAGAATTATCAAAGGGTTCGTCAAGGCATTTTGCTAAAATTTTTAGTGCATCGGATTCAGTAAAATGCAGAGCTCCTGGTATGATGACCGTATGTGGAGGTTTGCCAAAATCTATCTTTTTGAGGCTTGAGATTTTTCCAGCGATTATTTTTTGAGTTGTAGTGCCTATTCTTGATGCAACAATGGCAAAGCTTGATTCATCTATGACATTTCTTTGCTGTTCGCTTTCCACCAAAAGCAGGCTGGACAAAGCATTCTTTGGATTCAGGAAAAACTTGGCGTCATTGTTGTATTCTAAAATTATGAGAGTGTGGTTGCCAGCTATCAAATTCTCATAAATGGTATAATACACACTAGATGCAGATTGCTGATCCTTCATCATGGTAATAGATTTGCCAATCTTGTAGTAGTGAAGACCACACTCACCAATAAGAGAGGTAATTGCCGATGAAGCATGAATGGTTTTAGTTTTGATTTTTTCCAAGATCGCTCTTGTTCGTAACTCGATATGGGTTGTTGCGATGTAGGGATCACCATATGATAGGAGTACGGCATTTTTCTTTTTGGCTTCTTTAAGTATGGTCTTTCCATCTTCGACAAACCACCTTGGCGCCGTTTTCAAATTCCCTTTGACAAGTTTTCTAATTTTTGTGATCTCTGTTTTTGAGATGGGACTGGTAAATAGTTCTAAAAACACAACATCAGCATTCTTCAGAATTTTTACAGCATCCGAACCTATTCCGTTAACGCCAGAAATTCCTAGACCGACAAACCATAGCATGATTGGATTTCAGGATTTGGTTATTTTGACCTTGCGCGATTGGATGTTTACTAAATATACCAATTGATAAAGTGAAGATATATGTGATTGAATTTTTTTAAAATTATTTAGATTTCACATGTAGTCTCTTCAGATGGTACAGCATACGCTTTAAGACCTCAATGCCTCTGAGATACTCATCTATTGAAACTCGCTCATCTACGGTGTGTGATGCATGTGGATCACCGGGACCATATGTAACAACCGGAATGTTTAGAGAATTACCAATTATATTCATGTCCCCAGTCCCTGTTTTTCGAATTAACTGTGGTCTCTTTTTTTCTACATCTAGTACTCCTAACGTGAGAGCCCTAACAAGAGGCGAATTATGAGGAGCCTCAAAGGGTTCGGTTTCATCTAGTACAGAATAAAACGCATTGACTCCTTGCTTTTTTGCAACTTCTTGCACTGTGGTTGCTATTTTTTCACCAACCATTTTACAATTCATGTTTACTGGTATTCTAATGTCCATTATAGCATCGCATTCTAATGCTGTTACGTTGTGACTTGAGCCTCCTTTTATCTCAGTTAGAGTTGCTGTAAGTATCATTCCCTTTGGTTTATCTAATTGGTTTGCTTCCAGTGCATTTTTTAACTCACTTATAAAAACATATGATTCATCTATTGCATTTTTTGCAAGCCAAGGGGCACTAGCATGTGCGCTATTTCCAACATTTACTTTGAGGTTAATAGCGATTCTTCCTTTGTAAGCTATTGTGATGTTTCTTATTCCACTAGGCTCACCAAAAATTGCATAATCGATGTCAAGCTTTTGTTTTACTAAACTCTTAATGCCAGTTGCATTTCGTTCTTCATCTACCACCGCAGCAAAGACTATAGTTCCACTATGGTTTTGCATCGAAGCTGCTGCAAGAAGCATTGCCATGAGCGGCGCTTTTGCGTCAGATGCGCCGCGTCCGTAAAGATAACCATTATCAGTTTTAACTTTTATTTTTCCAGGAACTGTATCCATATGACCACACAAAAGTATCTTAGGTGAACCTGCTCCTTTTGTAGCAATCAAGTTTCCTACTTCATCTATGTGGATATTTTCAAACCCTAAATCATCACACTTATCGGCCAAAAATTCTGCAAGCGGCTTTTCAGAAAGTGACGGAGTATAAAATCTAAGTACCTTCTCAAGCATCTTTACTGAGAACCTTGGTGTTACTGTAATTGAAGAGTCCAATTCTTACTTTCTCGATTGTAGGGCGTAGTCTATCATCAAAGCTGGAATATCTACACCAGTAACTCTGACAGTATTTTTGTATTCTGTTGTGTTGTTTACTTCATGTACAAGTAGACCTTTTTCCTTACTTTCCATGAGATCTACGCCGACTATCTGTCCTTGAACTGCATTTTTTGCCCTCACGCAAATATCTTCAAGCTCTTTTGTCACCTTGCATTCTTCTGCCCTTCCGCCAAGTGCCATATTTGTCTTCCATTGACTGTCTCCAGAATATCTGTAGATCGCAGCAACTACCTTGTCACCTATCATTATCGCCCTGATATCACGGGGAGGTCTCTGAACAAATTCTTCAAGATAGTATACTTGGTAAATTGGATACATCCTTTCCCTGCTTTCCATTATTCCTTCTGCAGAATCACGATCCTTTAGTAGCGCGATCAATCTTCCCCAACTACCAACGGTTGGTTTGAGTACCATAGGATAGCCTTGACTTTCCAGAGCCGCAAGGGCAGATTCTTCGGAGAATGCTACTGTACTAAAGGGAGTAGGAATTCCATTTTTTTGCAAAAGCATATGGGTGAATAACTTGTTTCCTGCAAAGATGCTGGTGTTTAAACAATTTATCACGTTAACTCCTTTTCCTTCAAGTGCTGCAGTAGAGTGAAGACTTCTGTAATAACTAACACACCTCTGGATTACAGTACCAAAATTTTCTTTAGTTTGATCCAAATTTAAAAACAAATTCTTACAATCCACCATCTTTATGTCGGCTCCCTTTTTTTTGCCGGCGTCAAAGAGAGCTTTTTCTTCCCACCGGATGGTGTCGTAAAGAATCGATAGACCGGAGCTCACTGGCCCCAGTCCTCACCAACAGTTTGTGCTGGTTTTAACTCAAAGTCTTTAGCTCCTTTTACTAATTCAAAGCTTGCACCACAATCAGGACAGGTTATTATCTCCCCCTCCATCGCATCATTTGGAGTTGAGATATTCGCATCGCATTCTAGACACTTTATCATTTTACTTACCTGATTTTACCTTAGATTGGGTGTCATTAATTATCTTTCTTTCAAGTCTCTCATCAAGTGGAATTTCAAGCAAATCTCCCATACGCAAGCTCTTGAGGCCTGCCGCCACAGCTTTTGCATGCTCATCATTTTGGTCAAGACCTAAAAGTGACATGAGATATGCTGCACCATTTTTGCCTGCCAGTTCCCCGAACACAATTCTTCGTCTGTTGCCTACTACTTTTGGTTCAATTGGTTCGTATGCCGCAGGATTCCTAAGAACTGCCGCAAGATGGGTTCCTGCCTTATGTTTGTAGGCAGTAGCACCCACTATAGGCTTGGAATCGTAAGGCTCGATGTTAGTATACTGTTCTATCAATCTGGAGAGGTCCATGAGCATGTCTAGTCTGAAATTATTTGGAGATTTGTATAGATAGGTAAGTGCAACTGCTGTTTCTGCGAGTGCTGGAATTCCGGTTCTTTCACCAACTCCATCTATTGTGGTGTGAATCTGATCTGCACCAGCATCACATCCTGCAAATGCATTTGCTAATGCAAAACCAATATCATTGTGACAGTGCACATCAAGCGGAGTTTTTATTTGATCTCGCACTGTTCTTACAAGATTATACATACCTATTGGTCGCATTATTCCTACTGTATCTGGGATGCTTATTCTGTCAACACCTGCTTCTTCTATTGCTTTGCACATCTTGATCAGAAATGCTGGCTCTGCTCTACTTGCATCTTCCATAGTAAAACGCATCTTAAGACCATGTGATTTTGCATGCTCTACTGTTTCAACAGCACGTCGTAAAGCTTCCTCGCGGGTTATCCTAAGTTTATCTTTTAGATGAATGTCAGAAATTCCAAGGTATGTTGCCATCCATCTTGCATCACAATCAAGCACAACATCGACATCCTCTTTCAATGCTCGTACATGCGCAACTATGTCAGCTCTTAATCCCTGTTTGATTATGGTCTTTGTTGCTTCTTTGTGATCACTAGATACCACAGGAGAAATTTCTATCTGATCAACACCAAAATAGTCAAGCATCCAAGCGATCTGGATTCGTTGTTTGTTTGAAAATGATACTCCAGGATGTTGTTCGCCCTCTCTTAGTGTACTATCTAAAACATGAATCTTCTTTGGCTTATTTCCCATAGCATTATACTGGTATGCATAGTAATTCGGATCACTCATTGCTGATTTAGTACAAAAAATTGCTGAATATAAACATATTCGTACTATAATCGGCTAATTCTGAAATGTTTGTAACGATTTACGTCACGATTTGTTAAAACGATCCGAACTTCGTTTTTTATGTCACAGTACGCAGTATGATAACAGTATTAGTATCAAACACCCCTGGTACCTTGCGTAGAGAATCGATACACGCATTGATGTCAGTAATTGTTGGTGCTCTTATTACTACTGCTATATCATATTGACCTGTTATTTCATAAACAGTATTAACTCCTTTAAGATTCGTTAACTTTGCAGAAACTTTTGCCGTATCTGTTGCAGAATCAACCGAAATCAAAATGATCGCACTAGTAGCATTTGCATCGCCAGTTTCTATTGTAAATTTTTTAATAATTCCACCATCGACAAGATTTTTTACTCTTCTTCGTACTGCAGACTCGGAAAGACCAAGCTTTTGCCCTATTTCTACAAAAGATTCTCTTGATTCTTTCTTTAATATCTCAATTATTGTATCATCAATTTTGTCAGTGGACATTTCTACGCTTTTCCTCTTTTTCTAATAGGATATCAAGTGTTTCTAAAGTTTTGGTTATGTCTGATTCTGAAATAACAAGTGGAGGTAGTAACCTGAGTATGTTTCTTCCTGAATACAAAAGTAATAGACCATTAGCTATTCCATCAAGCAAAATATCTTTTACTTCAAACTTCATCTCTACTCCAATCATCAATCCTTTGCCACGAATCTCCCTGATTATCTTATATTTTTTCTTTAAAGCTTCTAACCCATCTTGAAGTTTCTTTCCAATCTTTACCGCGTTTTCAACCAGTCCATCCTGAGTTAAGGCTTGTATTGTGGCAATTCCTGCAGCACACGAAAGAGGATTTCCACCAAAGGTGGATGAATGTTCGCCTTTACTTATACTTGCAAGTATATCTGGGCGCACAAGTGTGGCACCCATAGGCACACCACCGGCTATACCTTTTGCAAGACACATGATATCAGGTGATGTGTCCCAATGCTGTCCTGCCCACATCTTACCAGTTCTACCAAGTCCAGATTGAATTTCATCAAAGATCAAAAGTATTCCTTTTTCATTGCATAACTTCCTAACATCTTGAAGAAACCCATCAGGCGCAACATGAATTCCACTTTCTCCTTGGATAGGTTCTATTATTACAAATCCTGTCTCAGAATTTACAGTAGATCTTAACGCTTCGATATCTCCGAACGAACAAAAAGAAACTTTTTCGACAAGAGGTTCAAATGACTTGCGATATTTTGGATTAAAGGTTAATGACAAAGAGCCAAATGATTTGCCATGGTATGATCCATTCATAGCTATCATTCCACTCTTGCCTGTGAATTTTCTCGCAAATTTTATTGCAGCCTCTACAGCTTCTGTTCCACTATTGTTTAGGTGAACTTGGGTTAGTCCCTTTGGTGCAATCTTAATCAGATTCTCAAGAAACTCTTCGCGCGTCTTGTTGTAAAGTGAGCTATGTACAGTGATTATCTTTTCAAGCTGAGCCTTGAGGGCTTTTACAACACGAGGATTGCAGTGACCAACAAGTGCGACACCATAGCCACCCATGCAGTCGATATACTCTTTTTCATTTACGTCCCACACATGGCTTCCAAGACCGCGTTCTACGGTGACGGGAAACCGCTGGTAGATGTTTCCCATAAAGTCGTCTTCAGTCATTTTGTAATCACCGTGCAGTTCTCGTTTGCAATAGCTGCTGATATTGGATTTTCTTTTTGACCGTTTGCAATTAGAGCTTGCTTTACGCCCATTTCTAAGGCCTCTGTTGCTGCAAGAATCTTTTTTTCCATACCAAAACCTATCTTTGGAAGTAGTTCCTTTGCTTCTGCTAAAGATAGACTCTTGACAAGCTTGTCATTCATCAATAATCCATCTACATTTGTCAAAAAGAGAATCTTGTCTGAATGCATCTTTCCTGCAACATACGCTGCAGCTCTGTCACCGTCCACATTAAGAAAGTCAAACTCTTCACTTATAGCAATAGGAGATATGACAGGAAGATATCCATGATCCAGAATTAACTTTACTAGACCTGAATTTACATCCTTTATCTTTCCGGTGTAGCCACCATCTATTGCCATCTTGCGACCCTTTTCGTTTATAACAATTAATTTCTTTTTGCGCTCTGCTTGGATAATCTGACCATCTATACCAGAAAGTCCTACTGCATTGATTCCATTTTTTTGCAGCATGCCTACTATCATTTTGTTTATCTTACCTGACATTACCATGGTGAAAATTTCTACAGTCTCTTTGTCTGTATATCTACTTTTTATTCCACCTGGTGATACAATGAACTTTTGTTCTTTTCCAAGCGCCTCTGAAATTCTTGTTACTTCTTTTCCGCCTCCGT
>Ga0209321_10000166_pt1 | contig 39329 bp, 36 predicted proteins | sample Rifsed16ft4_FD_184012 | JGI IMG/M metagenome (GOLD analysis project Ga0209321, IMG submission 184012) | Soil microbial communities from Rifle, Colorado, USA - sediment 16ft 4 - CSP-I_5_4 (version 2) | ecosystem: Environmental > Terrestrial > Deep subsurface > Rock core/Sediment | place: Rifle...
CCCCGCCGTAGCGGGTGATGACCTCGGTCGCGAGATCGAAGTAGCGGGTCAGGGTCTCGCGGACGTCCTCACTGTCGCGCTCCTCGGCGAACGGTGTGAAGCCAACGAGATCGGCAAACAGGATCGAGACGACGCGGCGCTCCGCGGTCGCGGCCGGAGATGCGGCGGAAGCGCCGTGCGGCGGCGGGCCTCCGGGTGAGGCCGGACGGCCGGGTCCGCCGCCCAACGGCGTGGCGCACTCGGAACAGAACTTGGCGCCCGGCAGGTTTGCGGCACCGCAGCTAGGGCACGCGGCGGCGAAGGGCGTCGCGCACTCCATGCAGAACTTCGCGCCGACGCGGTTCTCGGTGCCGCAATTCGAGCAGGTCACGCGGTGTCGTCTCCGAACGGGCCCGTCTCCGGAGCGGTGAGTGTACCGAACGTGGCTCAGCCGGCAAGGGACGCAGCTGCGGCGGTCAGCCCGCGTCGAGGAGCGCGAGGACCGGAGCCATCGCGTCCGTGGCCGCAATCGTCGGCGGCCACAGGATCACCTCAACCTGCGTGTATCCGCCGGTGGCGAAGGCGCGGAGGCCATCCGCGATGGCCTCGGCAGAGCCGCGAATGGGCGTCGCCAGGGCGTCGGCAGCACCCGAGATCTCGGTCGGCTCGACGATGATCCCGGCCGATCGGCCGATCGAGGCAGGATCCCGCCCGGCCTCGACACAGGCGGCCTCGAGCGCGGCGAGTCGCGGCCCGAACTCCTCGAGGTCACTCCGCTCTTCGACGTACCAGCTCCAGATGTCCGCATGGCGCACAGCCAGCTGCAGCATCCTCGGGCCCTTGGCGCCGATCATGATCGGGATCTTTCCGGGACGTGGACCCACGGGTCGATGCTCGAGATCCCGGGCAGCGTGATAGGTCCCCTCGAAGTCGGCACGCCCTTCGCGCAGTAGCGGAACGATGATCTCGATCGCTTCCTCGAAACGGCCGTGCACGTGATCCTCGGGCAGCCCGAAGGCGCGACCCTGACGACCGGCGTGGCCGGATCCGAGACCGAAGACGAAGCGACCACCGCTGATCTCGTCGAGCGTTTCGACCGCCCTCGCGGTGATGCCCGGGTTCCGGTGCAGGGCCGACAGCACCCAGGTCCCGACCTTGATCCGCGACGTCGCGGCGGCCACCGCGCCGGTCATCGCCACGCACTCCCACCAGCCTTGGGTCGGACCGTCCGGAGAGCGCCAGAGCAGCTCGTCCGCCAACCACACGGTGTCGAAGCCGATCTCCTCGGCCCGGACCGCCAGCTCACGGATGTCCGTCCATCGAGCGGTCGACCCATCCACGAAGGACTCCCCCATCGGGAGCACGAGCCCGATTTCGAGTGGCCGCATGGCTGTCCTCCTCGCGATTCGTTCCGAGTGGAGTCGACGTCGACTGGTCCGGGTTGATCATCCCTGCCGGGTCAAACCGGCTCGCGACGCGCGGCCGTGTCCCGGAGAAGACCCGGCCAGAACGCACCCAGGCACAGGGCCCGGAAGACGTACATCAGCAGGAACGCGGTCCACACGCCGGTGTTGCCGAATCGCGGCGACAGGATGAGGTCGGCGGCAACGTAGAGCACGGCCGCGACGAATCCGGCCGTCCGAAGCGCTCGGCCGCGGGTCGTCCCGATGAAGATGCCGTCGAGCTGCCAGGCGGGCATGCCGATCAGCGGGACGACGGCGCAGAACGGCAGGAACGCCAGCGCTGCAGCGCGAGCGGCTGGGTCGGCGACCACGCCTTCGATGATCACCCTCCCACCGATGAGATACAGGGCGGAGAAGGCCAGCCCGAACCCGAATGCGAATTCCGTGGTCAGCCGGACGGCCCTCCTGAGCCGCACCGGATCCCGGGCGCCGAACGCCTCCCCGACTTCCTTCTCGGCCACGAAAGCAAACGCGTCGAGGACGAACGCCGCGACAGTGATGAACTGCAGGAGCACCTCGTTGCCAGCCAGCTCCGCGGTCCCGGCTCGCGCTCCGGAGTTGATGAACCAGGCGAACGACAAGAGGAGCGCCAGGGTCCGGATCATGAGGTCCCGATTCGCCGCGAGAAGCGCGAGCATCCGTGTCCGCTCGAACAGGTGGGCGACCGGCCTGAGCTGGCTTCGCACCATCCACAGGCCCACGCCGAGAGCGACCCATTCGGCGATCGCCGTCCCGGCGCCGATGCCGGCGGGTCCGAGGTTGAGCCCGGCCACGAACCACGTATCAAGCGCGGCGTTGACCCCGTTGAGCACGATCTGGAGCACGAGCAGGGCCCGAGTCCGCCCCGTCCCGATCAGCCAGCCGTTGATCGCAAAGCCGATGAGCGCGGCCGGCGCTCCCCAGATCCTGGCGTTGAGGTAGCCCGTGGCGTGCAGTTCCACGGTGGCCTCGGCCTGAAACGCCCCAAGCGCCACGGCCCGGATTAGCGGGAACAGGAGGATGAGTCCGACGCCCAGCGCCAGGCCGATCACCGCCGCGCGCAGCAGGACTGCGCGGCTCTCCACGTGATCGCGGGCACCTTCGGCCTGCGCCGTCAGCCCGGTCGTGGACATGCGCAGGAAGCCGAAGCTCCAGTAGACGAAGCTGATCGAGACCGCGGCGATGCTGACCGCCGCGAGATCCACTGCCGACCCGAAGCGGCCCATGACGACCGTGTCCACCACCCCGGTCGTGGCGGTCGCGGCCTGCGCGAGAACGATCGGCCACGCGAGCGCGAGTACATGCGAGCGAGTCAGCCGGGGCGGGGCGGCCATCACGCGCCGTGGTCGATCAGGCGGCGATCCTTCGGCGCCGGAGAAGACCCGTTCGCGGCCCGAGGAGGAGGGCCAGGAGGAACGCGGCTGTCTCCACGAGGACGATCAGCGCCGCGCTCGCCGTGTTCGTCCAGTAGCTGATGTACAGGCCGATCGCGGGGGCCACGATCCCGATCGCCGACGCGACCAGGATGAGACGGGAGAATCGATTGGTGAGGAGCTGCGCGGTCGCGGCCGGCGTCACGAGCATGGCGACGACGAGGATGATCCCCACCGTCTGGAGGCTGATCACGATCGTCATCGCGATCAGCCCGAGGAAGAGGTACTCGAGGGCCGCGACCGGCAGCCCGGACGCACCCGCACCGAGCGGATCGAACGTCGAGTACAGGAGCTCCTTCCAGAACACCGCGACGATGGCCAGGACGACGATGCCCAGGATCGTCAGCGTGATGAGGTCCGTGCTGCTGATCCCGAGAACCTGCCCGAACAGGAACCCGAACAGGTCGCCCACGTAGTTCGGGATGGTGCTGAACAGGAAGACCCCGAGCGCGAACATGCCGGCGAAGAGGACACCGATCGCGGTGTCGCCGCGGATCCGTCCGTGACGCGTGATCCAGCCGATCGCCAGGGATGTCCCCACGGCCGCCACCGTCGCGCCGAGATAGAACGGGGCCCCCAGGAGATAGGCCGCCACGACCCCCGGGAACGCCGCGTGGCTGAGCGCATCGCCCATGAACGCGAGGCCGCGCAGGACCATGTACGTCCCGACGACGGCGCAGACCAGGCCCACGACAGCCGAGGCGGCCAACGCACGCAGGAAGAACTCGTACGCGAGGGGCTCGGTCAGGAAGGTCATGGCCGGCGCCCCGGCGTCCCGCCTTCGTCGTCGTGATGGTGGACGACTCCGGCCGGCGGCTCGTCGTGATGGTGGGCGTCGTCGATCAGGACGGCGCGGTCGCCCACGAACAGCAGGTGCCCGCCGTACGTCCGGAGCAGGACATCCGTATCGAGGACGAGGCTCGCATCGCCGTGGGCCACGATCGTGCGGTTGACGGCGACGATCGAGCGGAAGTGGTGGGCGGCGGCGGCGAGGTCGTGCGTGCTGGCGATCACCGTCCGACCGGCGCGCGCCTCCGCATCGAGGACCGTCATCAGGTCCACGTGCGTCGCGTGATCGACGCCCGTCACCGGCTCGTCCAGGAGATAGAGATCCGGCTCCGAGGCGAGCGCGCGGGCGAGGAAGACCCGGCGGCGCTGACCGCCGGACAGCGCCCCGATCTGGCGGCGCGCGAACTTGGTCATCCCGACTTGCTCGAGAGCCTCGGCGACCGCCGCGTGGTCGCGGGCACCTGGTCGCCGAACCGGTCCCAGCCTCGGGTACCGACCCATCATCACGACATCCCCGGCGCAGACCGGGAAGCTCCAGTCGACGACCTCCGCCTGGGGCACGTAGGCCACCGATCGCGCATGGGCACCCGGCTCCGCTCCGAACACCTCCGCCTGCCCGGACCATGGGCGGAGCAGCCCCGCAATGAGTTTGAGGAGCGTGCTCTTGCCGCCGCCGTTCGGGCCGACGACCGCGGTCAGCGATCCGGGCAGCAGCATCAGGTCCACGTTCTCGAGGACCGGCAGGTCCTCGTACCCCACCGAGACGTCGGTCAGCCGGACGCTCGGGAGCGTCGCCACGACAGTCATCGCAGCGCCGTCACGATCTGCTCGACGTTCCAACGGATCAACGCCTCGTACGAGGTGATCGGATCGTCGCCGAGGGAATCGGTGAACAGGTCCGCCTCGACCGTCGCACCGGTCTCCCGGCCGATCTGGTCAACGAGCGTCGTGGGGAACTGGTCCTCGCTGAAGATCGCCTTCACGCCCGTCGCGCGGATCGCGTCGATGAGCGCGGCGATCTCGCCGGCGCTCGGATCCTGGCCCGGTGCCTCCACCGCGACCCCCACGACCGTCAGGCCGTAGGCGCGGGCGAAATACGGCAGCGCGTCGTGGAACATCACGAACTGGCGATCCCCGGCTGGGACCGTCCCGATCTGCTCGCGGACCCAGACGTCGAGATCGGCCAGCTGCTCCACGTAGGCAGCCGATGTCACGGCGATCTGTGCGGCGTGGGTCGTGTCCATCTCCTGCAGTCTCGCTGCGATTCGCGTGGCGTATAGCGTCGCATAGGCCACATCCATCCAGAGGTGCGGGTTCTGCGCGGCAGGCGTCTCGCCGGGGAGGAGGACGACCCCCTCGAGATCAACCGCGAGCTTGACGATCGGGGCGCCGTTGGAGGCAGAGCGGATCGTCTTCTCGAGCCAATCGTCCAGACCGAGCCCGTTCATCACGAACAGATCGGCCGACGCCACGGCGCGCAGGTCCACGGGCGTGGCCTGATAGGTGTGGACGTCCACGCCCCTGGGCACGAGGCTCGTCACGGCGACGCGATCACCGCCCACGTTGCGGATGAGGTCCGCGAAGACGGTCGAGGTGGTCACGAGATTGAGCTGCCCGCCCGGGTCCACAGCGCCCGTCGGAACGGAACCCCCGCCGCACGCGGCAACGACGAGCAACAGGATCGTGACCAGGAAGCGCCGCATTGTCCGGCGAATACTGAGACTCAGTCGCAGTACGTGTCAACCTGGCCGCGACCCGCAGGGAGCCGGCCGTTGGGCCCGGACTTGCCTCCCCCGGCTACCATGGGTCCATGGAGCGGCGTCCCAACCGGCCCAGCATCGCTTCCGGGCCAGTCGCGGCGGACGGCACCACGGAGCGAGAGGTCCCCGCGCTGACCGGCGAACAGATCCAGGCCATCAATCGATTCCCGGACGAGAACCCCAACCCGGTTCTCCGAATCGACGCGGGCGGCCGCGTCCTGTACGCGAACCCGGCCGGCGCGCCGATCATCGAGGCGCTGGGTACCGCCGTCGGCAAGACGGCGCCTCCCGAGTGGCTCGCCTCCGTGCAGGCCGCGGCGGCCGAGGGCTCGACCGTGGAGTTCGCCTTCGGCCATCAGACGTTCGAGCTCCGCCCGGTCAATGTCGTGGAGCTCGGGTTCCTGAACATCTACGGCACGGACATCACGGCGCGCAAGGCCATCGTCAAGTTCCCCGACCAGAACCCGAATCCGGTGTTCCGGATCGACTGGGACGCCATGCTCATCTACGCCAACATCGCCAGCAGGGACCTGATCGGGGGACTCGGCTGCACCGTCGGGCGAAAGCTTGAGCCTGACCTGTTCGATCGCCTGGCCACCGTGGTCCGAGCCGGCCGTGGCGAGAGCGTCGAGATCAGCAGCTCGGGCCGGGAATACGAACTGCTGCCGGTGGATGTGCCCGAGTTCGGGTTCATCAACGTCTACGGGACCGATGTCACCGCCGAGCGCGAGATACGGCGACTTCACTACGAGAACCAGCGCCTCCTGCTCAACATCCTGCCGGAGGCGATTGCTGCCCGGCTCCGGGCCGGAGAGAAGCTCATCGCGGACCGCTTCGATGATGTCACTCTCCTCTTCGCGGACATCGTCGGGTTTACGGCGATGTCGAGCGCGATGTCGCCACAGGAGCTGGTGACCGTGCTCAACGAGGTGTTCACCGTCTTCGACGACCTGGTCGATCGTCATCGGCTCGAGAAGGTCAAGACGATCGGCGATGCCTACATGGTCATCGGCGGCCTGCTGGACGATTCCGCGGACCACACGCAGCGCGTCGCCGACCTGGCGCTCGACCTGTCGGCCCGATTGGATGCGATCGAAGCGGCCTCCCGCCTTGGCGTGCAGTTCCGGATCGGGATCAACTGCGGGCCAGTGGTTGCCGGTGTCATCGGGACCAAGAAGTTCATCTACGACGTCTGGGGCGACACGGTCAATCTCGCCGCCCGCATGGAATCGCTCGGGGTGCCGGGCCGAATCCAGGTGTCGGGCGCGGTGGAGGAGCGGCTCCGTCGCCGGTACACGCTCGAAGCGCGTGGGTTGGTCGAGGTCAAGGGCAAGGGTTCGCTGCCAACCTGGTTCCTCGTCGGCGGGCCGGGCGGCAAGAAGGCCACGGCAAGCCCGCCACGCCGCGCACGAACGTCGGGATCGTCGTTGGGCCGGGGCGGCCCACCTGCCGCGCCCGCCCTCGACGCCGATCGCCCGTAGTCCCACCTGCACACACCGGCTCTCCCGATGCAGCCGCACCCTGTGCCCGCGCCCGGTCACATCGTTGCCCTGATCCCTGCCCATGACGAGGGACCTCGTATCGGGGCAGTGGTAGCCGCTGCGGTCGCGCATCTCCGGGTGCTCGTGGTCGATGACGGCTCCGCGGACGACACGGCGGCGATCGCCGAAGCGGCCGGCGCGACGGTCATCTCGCAGCATCCGAACCAGGGCAAGGGTGCGGCGTTGCGAGCCGGATTCGTGCGGGCCCTCGCGCACGGCTTCGACGCCGTGGTGACCCTCGACGGCGACGGTCAGCACGATCCGGCCGAGCTGCCGCGATTCGTCGACGCAGCGGCGAGCGGCGGCACTGAGCTGATCATCGGGAGGCGGGACTTCGCCCGGATGCCGCTCGTGCGGCGACTCGCGAACGGCCTCGGTACGCTGCTCCTGTCTGCGGCGGTGGGCCGCTGGATCCCGGACAACCAGTCCGGCTACCGGCTCGTCGGGCGACGGCTCATGTCGGCGATGCTCGACAGCCGCGAAGACGGCTTCGCGTTCGAGGTGGAGATGATCGCGGTCTGCCTGCGCGAGGACTGGCCGATCCGTTGGGTCCCGGTCTCCACGATCTACGGTGACGAGCAAAGCCACATCCGGCCGCTCCACCACCTCCGCGAGTTCATCGCGGTCGCCCGGCGAGCGCGGCGCATCGTCCGGAGTGGCCGCTTCTAGATTGGGCCCGGCCCATCTGGCCCGCCTGGTCTGCCAATCGACCAAGGGACGAAGCTCGGCGGCCTGAACGGCCGCAAGACGGCATCTGGGCCGCCGATCCGTCGGCATGAGCGCCAATCGACGAAGGACGGCCCTCGAAGAGGCGCGACGTTCGGCGGATGGTCGATCGATCGACCAGAAGGCCCTGAGAACCGTGCCTCAGCCCAGCTTGAGCTGCGGCAGGACACATGCATGGGAGTGTGGTAGCCCGGCTGGGCCCGGTTATGAAGGAGCGGTGGCCCTTCAGTGCCCGAGGCGCGCCGCGCGACCGCCGCGACTTCCTGTGAATACTCGGCGGGTCACAGCGCCAGGAGTCAACCTGGGATCGTCAGCGCCGAGGGCTACTCGGCTGCCGCGTCTGCCTGAAAGCACGTGGTCATCAGGCCATCATCCGGGTCCGCGGGTTGGGCGTACATGTCCGTATCCCCCGGGCAAGCCTCGCCTTCGCCGGCGACGATGGCGATCACCCTGTGAGTGTGCGGCTCGGCGCAAGAAACGGGGGCCGTGCTGCCCTCATCGGACACCCGGACACACGTTCCGACGGGCCACACGTCTCGCTGGCCGATGTCCCTACAACCGCCAAGCGGCAGGGCCAGCACGATCGCTGCCGCGACCACCACCCTCCACCGATCGTCCATGCGCCCTCCACGGCCCTGTCGGAGCGCCGCCCGCTCACCTGATCCCCTCATCAACCCCCGTTCGGACGACCACGAGCACAGGTCAGTGACGAAGCGAGCTGTTGTGGAGCACCAGCCCAACGGAAGTTCGGCGAGGGCTTGGCCGCCGCACTCTATGCAAGTGTCCTGCCGGTCTCAGCCGAGCTTGAGGTGCGGCAGGACTTCCTTGCCGAAGACCTCGATGAACTCGGCCTGGTTGCGCCCGACGTTGTGGAGGTGGACCTCGTCAAAGCCCATGTCCAGGTAGTGCTGGATGTGGGCGATGTGCTGGCCGAGGTCGGACGTCATGAGGACGCGGTTCGTGAAATCGTCCGGCCCGACGAGCCTGGCCATCGCGGCGAAGTCCTCGGGGTTCCGGATGTCCTGCTTCGGGAAGGGCATGCCACCGTTGGGCCACTCGCGGACGGCGTTGTCGACGGCCTCCTCGTCCGTGGGCGCCCAGGAGATGTGGATCTGGAGGAGCTTGGGCGAGCCGGACGGATCCTTGCCGGCCTCGCGCGCCCCCTCCTCGAACTTGGCCCACAGCATCCCGATCTTGTCGTCCGCGGCGCCGACCGTGATGATCCCGTCGGCGAACTTGCCGGTCTTCTTCGCGTTGATCGGGCCGGCGGTCGCGACGTAGATCGGGACGGGCTGCTCGGGCCGGGTATAGAGCTTGGCGCTCTCGAGGGTGAAGTACTCGCCCCGGTGCCGGACGACGTTGCCGCTGAACAACTTGGTGATGATCTCGATGCTCTCGAACAGCATCGCGCTGCGGACGCCGACTTCCGGCCAGACGCCACCGACCACGTGCTCGTTGAGGGCCTCGCCGGCGCCCAGTCCCAGGTAGAACCGACCGGGGAACATCGCCCCGAGGGTCGCCGCCGCGTGGGCGATCACGGCCGGGTGGTAGCGGAAGCCAGGACACGTGACGGCCGACCCGAACGGGAGCGACGTCCGCGTCCCGAGGGCGCCCATGAAGCTCCAGGCAAACGCGCTCTGGCCCTGCTGGGGCGTCCACGGGTGGAAGTGCTCACTGACCATGAAGCCGGCGCTGAAGCCGGCCGCCTCGGCCTGGGAACACCACTCGAGCAGGTCCGTGGGGTGGAACTGCTCGAGCATCGCCGCGTAGCCGATCTTCGTCATGGTGCCTCCGATCCGGTTGTGCCGGGTTCAGTGGGCTCCGGCGTGGGGCCCCGCCGGGTTCGGCGTGGGGTCGTACGGTCCAGGCGCTCGATGTCGCGGCGCCGAAGCAGGTAGCCGCGGGTGCCCTGCGACGCGGGTAGGCGGCGCGCGCGGATCGCCCGGCGCAGCCAACCCTCATCGCGTCCGACGAGTGCGGCGGCCTCGGCGACCGAGAGCGGATCGCCCGCCTGGTAGAAGTCGCTGTGGTGCCCGAGGTCGCTGTGGTAGATCGGGCCCTCGTCCACTCGGAAGGTCGCCTGCCCTCCGCCCCCGGGCGCGGCGAACCGCCCACGAATGAGTCGTTCGTCGTACGCGCGGCGGCGGCTCGGATCGCCCAGGGTCTCGTATGCACGGGAGATCCGCTTGAAGGCGCGCTCGGCCTCCGGATCGTCGCGATGGTGGTCCGGATGCGATGCGCGGGCGAGTCGGCGAAACGCGGCCCGGATTTCGGCGGCCGTCGCCGAACGCTCGAGCCCGAGGGTCCGGTACGGATCGCCCCGCTCGCTCACTCGGCGCGCTCCGCGCCGCGCGTCACCCGACCGGCCGCCGCGCCGCCACCGTCGCGGCGATCTCGCGATTCAGGTGCGCGCCCAGGGGTGTGTTACGAGGGCGCTCCTGGTTGCACAGGTCCATCGCGATACGCGCATACACGAGGGCCGCATCGGTCAGATCCTTGACCTTGAATGACTTGCGGGTGGCATGGCTGGCCGATCGCGGCGCGTAGCTGATGGCCGGGATCCCCAGTTCGTTGAACGCGTTCGTGTCGCGCCACATGCTCGTGACCGGGTCTCCCACGATCACCGGTGGCGCGTCGAAGACCTGATCGTGAGCACGGCGGACCGTTTCGATCAGCCGCTCTGCCCCGCGCACCTCGAATCCCGGCCGGTACAGGAACAACTCGACGGTCCCATCGACCCCGGCCTCGGCGAGGACCCCGCGGAGTGCGTCGCGAAGATCGAGGGGGTTGGCCCCGGGCAGGATCCGTGTGTCGACGTAGAACGAGCACAGCTGGGGAGCGCTCGTCAGGCTGAACGGGTATCCGGCGCGGATCGCGTTGACGCTTGCCTTGGGGACGATCGTCCCGAACGATCCCTCGTACGTGTTCTCGACCTGGTACTCGTACGCCCACCGCTCGAAGGCGGCGATGACCGCGCTCGCCCGAACGATCGCATTGGGCGCATCGGCCAGGCCGGTCGGCCGGGGCAGATATGGGGTGTAGTAGCGGGGCGTGTTCGTGAAGACCGTGACCTTGAAGTGTGCCTTGCCGGGCTCGATCCCGACGATCCCGAAGCCGGTGCCTTCCGCCACGATCGCGAAGTCGGCGACTGCGCCGTGGGTCACCATGAACCGGGCACCGAGGTCCTTGCTGAGGTAGCCCGAGCCCTGAAACTCCTCGATCGGCTCCCGCGAGATCTCACCGGCGACGGCGCTGACGATGAGGTCGCCCTTGAGCGGAAAGCCCGATTCGCGGATCGCCTTGGCGGCCACCAGGAATGCGGCCATCGGGCCCTTGTCGTTCACGACGCCGTCCCCGTAGATGTGGTCGCCCTCGATCCACGCGGAGTGGTACAGCGGATCCTTCGGATCCCGCGCCGACCAGACAGCGTCGGATCGAAGCGTGGTGTCGAGGTGCGAGTTGTAGATCAGGCTGTAGCCACCGCCGGTGCCGTTGATCCAGGCGGCGACGTTGAAGCGGTCCTCGGCCAGCGCGAATCGACGCGGCGCGAAGCCGTTCTCGGTCAGCCAGGCGTGGACGAACTCCGCCGCCGGGCCCTCGCTTCCGGTCGGGCTGTCGATGTTGCCGAGGGCCAGGGCAAGCTCGACAACTTCGGCGGGATCGATGCGACTGACAACGTCATCGGGGGTCATCCGTCCTCCTCGGCACTGGCTGGGAGCGAGCGTCGTCCCACGGCGAGCAGCGCAACTGCACACATTATCATCGTGATTGTAGACAAAATGGAACCCCTTGTCGACGTGAGGGGCGCCGGCCGTCCACGGGCGGCGCCCCTAGGTCGCGGCCCGGTCGGCAGTCGCCGGAACTCCCACACGGGCCGCGACAGCAGCGGTCAGCAGGATGGCGGCCGCGAGGATCATCGCTGCCTGGGCGTTCACCACGTCCATCACCACCGCAAGGACGACCGGGCCGAGGAGCGCGCCGAGGTCGGCCGAGAACCGATAGCTGCTCAACACCTTCGTCCGATCCCGAGCAGGGACGACCTCGGACAGGAGCGCGGTCTGCGATGACGTGAAGAAGTCACCGAACCCGATGAGCGCGGCCGCCAGCAGGAACGACACCAGGTCGCCGGTCAGGATGAAGACGAGGTCGCCGACCGCCACGGCTGCGAGTCCGGCGCTGATCACGCGGCGTCGACCGATCCGATCGCCGAGCATCCCGCCGGGCGTCGCGACGATGAGCCCGGTGACTGACATGAGCGCGATCGCCGTGGCGATGGACACGCCACCCAGCCCCAGGGCCGTCGCGGCGTATAGGGGCAGGATCGTGTTCCGGAACCCGTGTCGATGGATCATGTTGGCGACGACCCCGAGGTTGGTCACCCCGATGGCCACCCGGCGCTGCCGGCCGTACAGGACCCGCGCGTCGTCGGCTGCCGCCGGGGCACTGGATCGGCGGGTCGGCAATTCGATCCGGAGCAGGATCGGAAGGACGAGGGCCGCCGCGAGGACGGCGAGGACCGCGGTGATGATGAACGTGGCCCGCCAGCCGACGGCCAACCCGACCAGGCCACCGACGAGCGGATACAGCGCGATCCCCGTGTTGTTCGCAACGTGGAAGAGGCTCATGACCTTGCCCCGGTTGGCAGCGCTCGCCGTCGCACTGAGCGTCGACAGGATGACCGTCGCCAGGATTCCCACCGCGAAACCCGCCCCGATCCTGGCGACGATGAGGACCTCCATGCTGGCCGCGAACAAGCCCACGATCGAGGCGCCGACGAGCGTCACGAGGGCGATGATGCTGAGGCGCCGGTGTCCGACGACGTCGGCCAGGAACCCAGCCGGCAGATCCACGGCCAGGCGGGCCATGCCGTAGGAGCCCACGATCAATCCGGCCGCCGAGATGCTGATCCCGAACTCGTCGCGGATGTCGGGGAGGAGCGGCGTGAGGATGTTCGTCGCCGAGACGATGAGGAACATGGACACGGCGAGGAGGATCGACTCACGCGGGATCGTGGGACGTGCGGAGGACGGCCCGGCCGGCTCGGTGGGCTTGATTCCCGCGGACCCGCCGGCCCCCTCGTCCGCCATCAATCAGTCGGAGGTCCTGGCTCGTCGCGGAACACGCGCCGCACGTCGGCGACCGTGATCGCCGCCGGATCGATGGCCAGCGAGCGGCGCCCGTAGATCGCGCGGAGCACGAGCTTTCTCACCTGCCGGGCATCGAGCGTCGCCTCCGAGCAGGCGGCGGCCAGAGCCGTGAGGTCCGCCACGGACTGGACGGAGCCGGGCGCAAGTTCGGACAGGGCGTCGGACAGGATGACGGCGATCGCCGCCGGATTGGGGAGACTGAAGGTCTCGATGAGGTCTGCCCGTGACAGGAAGGCGCCATCCACGCCGGGTCGGTAGTTCGTGGTGGCGACGAAGGTCACGTTGGGACACGACCGGGCGACGTGGTCGACGCCGGCCAGAACAGCATCGGTGGCCCGATGGACATCGACCGGGTTCGTCTCGAGCGAGGCGCCACTGCGGTTGACGGCGAGAGCCTCCACCTCATCGAGCAGCACGACCATGGGTCGGCCCCGCGCGGCAAGGTCCGGGATGGTTCGCGAGAACAGTCGGGCGACCGATCGCTGGCTCTCGCCCAGGAGCTGACTCGGGAACGCATGGGGGTCGATATCCGCGAAGAGGAGCGGACCGCGCTCGAGGGTGCGGGCGGCCTGGTCGGCGAGACCGCGCGCCAGGGTGGTCTTCCCGGTCCCGGGCGGGCCGGCGAGCACCACGAGACCGTGCAGCGGCAGGCTCACGTCGCTCAGGCGACGGCGGTGGTCCAGCGAGAAGACCATGTAGTTGAGGAGCCGGTCCTTGAGTTCCTGTGGAACCACGATCCGATCCCAGCGATCGATCCAGGTCTCGTCCGGGAGTTCGGTCAGGCTGAGGATCCCCTCGACGCCTGGCGGTACCTGCAGCCCGGGCACCGCGTCAGGCCTCCGGCCGGCCGTCGAGATGGTCCGGCCAGACGACGCCGGAAAGGTCCGGAGCATCGAGTTTCGGCAGTTCCTCGAGAAGATGGAGGGGGTCTAGGAGGACCCGGATCATGTCATAGAGAGCGTCCATGTTGTGGACCCTCACCAGCCGCGCCGTTCGTTCAGGATCGTCGTTGAAGTGCTGGTGCCACTGCCAGTGGTCGATGACGATCAGGTCGCCGGCCTCCCACGGATGGTCCACACCGTCGACCTCGCTGTGCCCGCGCCCGGAGATCACGTACAGCCAGGCCTCGCCGCCGTGCCGGTGCCGCGACTGGTAGAGCCCGGGGGCCAGCTCATGCATCACCGCGCTGAGACCAGCCGTGTGGTAGCCGATCGACTTGTCGACCAGGAAGGTGCTCCGCGCCCCACGCGGCGAGACCACGCCGCGGACATCCTCGAAGCGGGTGATGAGCCGCGCGCTGTTCGACCCCTCCGAAGTGGCGGCGAGGCGTTGCGTCCGGCGAGCGTGTGGATCATCGCCGGTCATCGGGTCCACTTGCCGAGGCCGCGGTGGCAGCTGGGCGACGGGGGTGTCGCCGCCCTCCTCGAGCAGCGCCACGCCGAACTGCTCGAGCATCGGCTCGACGCTCCAGGTGTGGAACACGGCCGGCAGCGCTCCGCTGTTTCCGTGGCGATGCCAGGCCCAACTCGGAAGATGCAGCGTATCCCACGGTTTCCAGTCGATCCGCTGGCCGTCGATCTCGGTCCAGCCGGAGCCGGATTCGATAAACATGATGGCGTCCCACGAGTGTCGGTGGATCGTGGTGGATGCCGTCCCCGGCACGAGCTCGTGCAGATTGGCGTCCAGGTTCATCGTGGGCCTGTCCCCATCCCGGCCGGCGTAGACGCCGCGTCGCGTGCGCCGCGACGGGACGTCGACGACCTTCACGTCGCTCCGTTTGACCACCGTCTTGTGATAGCCGCGCCACTCCTCGAGGAGGGACTCGCGACGCTTCTTCTGGACCTCGTAGTGGGTGACCTGGGTCGACGTGGTGGTCTTCACGATGCCGGCCGTTCCTTTCTGGGGAGGAGTGCCACCACGGGAGCGGGGACCCCGTGACGGCTTGGAGGAGGCCCGTCAGATGCCGACGGGCTGCGCCTGGCCGACCCGTGGCAGGACCTCGCGAGCGAGGATCTCGATCTGCTCAAGCCAGTCGGGAAAGCGCATCCGAAAGTCGAAGATCAGGAGGTCGCAGCCGATCTCCTGATAGCGCTGGACCCCACGGACGATGTCATCGGGGCTGCCGGCCAGGATCGACCCATCGAGCTCCTCGATCCGGGTGAACTCGCCGCTCTCCGGCTTCAACCAGAACTTCTGGGCGTTGGCATTCTTGATGAGCCCCGGCGCGTTCATTCGCGCGGTAGCGGCTTCGAACGACGTGTCGATGCTGGTGACCGGCACGGCGCCGGTCATGATCCGGCTCTTGCCCTGCTCCGCGGTCATCTCGAGGATCTTGGCGACCCGTGCCTCATAGGTCGGGAACGTTATCCGGCCCGGCAGCCAACCTTCACAGAAGTCGACCGCAAGGCGGGCCGAGGCTGGCGTTGCGCCGCCCCACCAGATCGGCACCGGATGAACGGGTTGTGGCTTCAGGTCGACGTCGTCGAAGTCGTAGAGCTCGCTGTGCCACTCGACCGATTCGCCGGACCAGAGCCGACGGGCGATGAGCGTCTGTTCCTTCATCAGGGCGGGACGCGGGATCTCGCCCTGGCCGATCACGTCGAACTCGTGCTGGAAGTTGCCGGCACCGATGCCCAGGTCGAAGCGACGGCGAGTGATCCACGACATCGACGCGACGCTGTAGGCCATGTTGATCGGATGCCGGAAGGGGATGATCGTCGCCGCCCCGAGCCCGATCTGCTCCGTTACTCCGGCGAGATAGGTGAGCGTGATGAACGGTTCGATGAACGTCCGGTCCGTCCCTTCCATGCCGTGCGGATGGAACACGAGGTGATCGCGCACCCAGATCGAATCGAAGCCGAGGCGGTCGGCGAGGCGAACGCCTTCGGTCAACAGGTCCTGGTCCGCGTCTGCTCCGAAATGGGGGAGGAGGAGCCCGAATCGGGTCGTCATGCGTGGGTCACCTCCTGGTCTCCGCTCGGCGTTGCGGACCGATGCGTGGTTGGCTTGGCGTGCCGCCCGCGGCCCGGCCTTCCGACAACCGCGCCGTCGACATAGACGACCTCGCCACGGGACAGCGTCGCCACCACCTGCCCACGGACGCGGCGGCCGGCGTACGGCGTCCAGCCACAGGTGCTCAGGACGAGGTCGTCGGTGATCTCGAACTCGGCGGCCAGGTCGACGATCGCGATGTCGGCGTCGGCTCCCACCTCGATCCGACCCTTGTCGCCAAGTCCGAAGACTCGAGCGGGCGTGGTCGCGGTGGCATCGACCACGCGCTCCAGGTTGATCAGTCCCGCTGCGCTGGCGTCCAGCAGGAGCGACAGGTAGAACTGCGTGGACGGCGTGCCCGTGTGGGCCTTCCATCCGTCGGTCCAGCCCGGCTCCTTCTCCTCGCGGAGATGCGGGGCGTGATCGGTCGACACCAGGTCGATCGTCCCGTCATTGAGGGCCGCCCACAGCGGGTTCGTATTCGACTCCGGGACGTAGTAGGAGAGTGCATATGAGCCGAGCCGCTCGATGTTCGCCCAGTCGTTGCCGAGGAAGACCGCCCAGGGGTTGATCTCGGCGGTGACCGCCTGCCCGCCGGCCTTGGCGCTGCGGAGCTGTTCGATGACCCCTCGCGTCTGCGTGTGCAGCAGGTGGAGCTGGGTGCCCGTCGCCCGCTGGATCCGCAGGAGGAGGGCTGCGGCCGCGTCCCAGATGATCCCATCGTGGGCGGCGTAGGCCTTCGCGTACGCTCGGAAATCGCGCTCGCCGCGCTCCCAGTAGCGCTCCTCGATGGCCGTCATCAGGGCCTGGTCGTGGGGATGGACCATGAGCGGCACGCCGGTGTCGGCGACGCGCTGGAAGATCCGGAGCAGCTCGCCGTGATCGTGGACGCCGATGCCCGGCATGTGCGGATAATCGCGCCCGGTGTCGATGACCATGAACACCTTGAAGGCGGCGATCCCCATCTCGGCCAGCCGCGGGATCTCCTCCAGCACGGTCCCGGCGGCGTTGACGTTGTAATCGACGATCGCCCGCTCGGCGTAGAGCGCGAGCATGGCTTCGAGCCGTTCCGCCGTGTTCGGGGGCGGCTGGACGTTGGGCATCGCGAAGGACGTGGTCACGCCGCCCGCGGCACACGCGGAAGTGGCCGAGACGATGTCCTCCTTGTGGGTGAAGCCCGGCTCGCGATGGTGGCTGTGGACATCGATCAGGCCAGGAAGCAGATGCTGGCCGGTCGCGTCGATCGTCGCTCGCGCCGCGAGCGGGACCCCCGGCTCGACGATGGCGCCGATCCGACCGTCCCGGATCCCGACGTCTGCCCTGGTTCGACCCGTCGCGCTCACGATGGTTCCGCCAGTCACGGCCAGATCGTACCCAGGGGCCATGTCCGGACCGTCGTTCACGATCGTCCCAGGTAGGTCACCGACGCCTCGCTCGGGCCCTCGTGGAGGTGGATCTCGCCCGTTCGCAGGTGGGTCGTGAACCAATCGGCGATGAGAGGCGCCACGATGTCGCGATACTGGGCGTAGGCGCCGTAATGCGTGGTGCCGGTCTGGACGACAAGCCGCTTCGGCCCGCCGGCGCGCTCGTACAGCCTGAAGGCGTGGTCCTCCGGCGTCACCGCATCGTTCTCGACGCAGATGAACATCGCGGCACGCGGCGCGATCCGATCAACGACGTCGATCGGGCGGTACTCAAGGATCGCGTCGGCGCTGGCGAGCGCCACTTGGGCGGGTATCCGTCCGTCGACGTCGGCCTTGATCGTCGTGGTCTTGCGTTCCGGCGTCGGGACCATGATTCCCTCGCGAGGCGGAACCAGCTCGCCAGTTCCCCCGAGCACGCGAGCCATGCGATCCTGGCGAAGTCTTTCGAGGAACTCGATCCACTCGTGTTCGCGGCGCATCCGATGGAGCCAATCACGCCCGTCGGCGATGGGAACCTGACTGACGATCGCCTTGAATCGCGGGTCGAGACCGGCAGCCATGATCGCGTTGCCGCCACCGGTCGCCCCGGACCCGAAGGCCCCGATCCGGGCGGAGTCGATGTCGGCGCGCGTCTCGAGATACGTCGCTGCGCTCCGGTAGTCCTCCACCTGGGCGCGCGGGTCGAGAAGCGTGGCGTCCCCATCCGAGTCGCCGAAGCCGCGGTAGTCGAAGACGAGGACGGCGATGCCCGCGGCCAGCAGGGCCTCGTGATACGGCTGGTAGAGCTTGGCGTCCCGGAGTCCCAGCCAGCCGGGGCCCTGCACCACCGCAGCGCCGGGTCGATCCGCGGAAGCACCCTCAGGAAGAGTGAGGGTCGCGGCCAGGGACATGCCGTGGCTGGAGAACCTGACCTGCTCGATCGACATCAGGACTCGATTGTATACAACACGTACGAGATTGTCTGCATCGTGACCACGGGTTTGCCCGCGCGTCGCGCCACGCTATTCACGCCGCGGGCCCGTAGATCCACGACGCAGGGTCACGTGCGTAGTCCTCGTACGATCCGGGCACGGTGATCCCCGGGATGTCCGGGACCCAGTCGTCCCGGAGCAACTGATCCGGGTCGCCGTAGCGCGACGCGAGCTCGCGGACCTCGGGATCGTCGTAGGCCGCCAGGCGACCCCGTTCGATAACCGGGATGTCGCCGCCGGGCGACTGCACGACGAGCGTCGCCGACATCAGATGCACGTGCAGGTGACCGTAGAGGAGACGGCGCTCCCCCGCCCAGACCTCCTCCGACGAACGCCAGCGGGTACCCAGGCCGCAGTGGATGACACCGGCCCGGCGGCGCTCCCACTCGAAGCCGCCAGAGGACAGCATCTCGATGTTCGATGGCCGGGCGATCTTTGGGTTGGTCCCGATGGCGATCTCCCAGATCCAGAACAGGCCGGGGGAGGGGAAGGACGGGTACTGGGTGTCCTTCGATTCGTCCTCGAGCTCACGCCAGGCGTCGCCGTAGCCGCCTCCGCCCCGGATCCCGGTCATGCGAGCGTTGTCGACGTCGACTTCGATCCGCGGAAACGGCCGGCTGAAATGGTTCAACGTGCCGGCGATCACACCGGTCGTGTCATCGTCGGCTTCGATCGGTGTCGGTGGGTGGGCCATCAGGTGGCCCCACTTGGGCGACAAGCCGTAGTCGTGGCGGGTATCGTCCCGAAAGGGTGAGTCGAGGATCGTCAACTCGACGCGGGTCCCCTCCGGATCGGTCAGGAGGAGCCGGGAGCCGGTGTTCCCGGTGATCCGTGACCACGTCCGCTCGTTGATCAGGCGGTGGAGGCCGCGCGGGAACAGGTTCGCGCCGGCCTCGAAGTGGTCGCGGATCACCCAGGGGAATCCCTCGTAGCGATGGGTAACCTTGGGAATCGCGCCACCCTTGCCGTGGATGAGCAGGTCGTACCCACGGGTTCGCGCAAGGTCCTCGATCCACGGCGTGCCCTCCCAGCGACGAGGGTTCTCAGTCCACGGTTGGCGACGCATGGCGACCCGGATCTCATCCAGATCGTCGAACGGGCGATCCGGCTCGGTCTGCGCGACGACGACGTCGACGGCTGCGCCCATCTCCCGAAGGGCGATCGCGAGCGCGTCCACGAGATCGCCGTCGGTCTGGCTGTCGACCCCGATCAGCACCCGCTCTCCCGGCTTCGTGGCGCCATAGCCGATGAATCCCGCGGCGGTGCGCCGGACCTCATCGGAGCGGGCGACATGTCGGGCGACCGCGAGGAGGTCCTCGAGACCGACCGTGCGCGTCACGCCACCGTCCGGACCCGGCTCCATCCGAGGGGCGAGAACGTGATCGCTGTCCTGACCGCACATACGACTGCTCCGCGGTTGGTTGAGGCTTGAATGGATCGTCCCCGGAGCGGCGCTCCGGGGACGATCCGCACCGATGAGGGTCGATCAGCTCCCTATGGGGCGGGGCTGCCGATCTTCTCGTAGTAGCCGATGTCGACGAGCTTCTGGAGGAAGCTCCGGTCGTAGGCCGACGACACCGGGACATCGGTGATGTCCGGGTTGACGGTGGCGAGGACTTCCTTCGGGTTCTCGAACGCGCCGTCGGTCCAGGTCATCGATCGATTACCGATCTCGACGAAGTCGGTGACCTGCTTCTCGGCGTCGGCCAGATCCAACTGGTTGAAGTCCGCGTAGGCCTGGGCCATCTTGGCCGGATCCGTCCAGTACAGGTTCTGGGCGGCCAGCGCGGAAGCGACGAGGACCAGCGCGGTGTTGGGGTTCTGGGCGAGCCAGTCCTTGCGGACGGCCATGCCCGAGCGGCCCCACTCGACGCCGGCCGTCTTGAGATGGACGAGGATGCTGAAACCCTGGGCGATCATGTCGTCTTCGAGGTTGGAATCGACGACGGCGCACTCGATCGAACCGCCCTGGAGCGCCGCGATCCGGGCACTCTGACCTCCGACCTGGGTGATGACGACGTCGTTCGTAGTCAGGTTGAGGGCCTTGATCCCGAGCAGGGCCGCACCGTTGGAGGTGCCGCCGAAGGTGCTGATCGCGATGCGCTTACCTTTGATGTCATCGGCCGTCTTGACGTCGCCCTGGCACACGATGTTGTCCGTGAGGAGCACCGCGTTGACCGACAACACGACCATCGGCGAGTCGGTGATTTGCGACGAAACAGCACTCGACACGCCGACCATGGCGACGTCGAGCTGGCCGGCCTGAAGGGCCGCGGTCGTCTTGCCATCGCCTTCGAAGACGAGCACTTCGGCCGTGATCCCGTTCTCGGCGAAGATACCGAGGACCTCGGCAGCCTTCGAGGCAAACTGACTGGTTTCGGTGACGCTCAGCCCGATCTTGACCGAGGTCAACTCGGGGGTCGGCAAGGTGCCCGGGGGTTCGGTCGGGGCCGGGGTCGCATCCGGGGCCGCGGTCGGCGTGGGCGCCGGGGTCGGGGCGGTGGTCGCACCACCGGAACATGCCGCGAATGCGAGACTCGCGACCGCCAGCAGCCCTAGAAGCCGCGTGCGTTTCGGCTGTGTCATCTCTGCTCTGCCTCCTCCGTGCTGCGACAGACGTCGCCATGAGCCCGTCCGGCCCGTCGCTGAATGTAGCCGAAGCGATTGACATTGTCTACACTTCTACGTCACACTCCATCCAAGAATCTGCACGTTGAGCTCCACGCTCCTGACCAACCGCCACCACGGTTCGTGCTCGGCCGGTACCCTTGTCCGCGAGGAGGACGCCCCGGTGACCCCGTTCCACGTTTCCGCGCAACCACACCCGAACGAGGTCGCCCTCGTCGTGGACCGGGTCATGGGTCGGGCCGCGAGCGGGCGATGACAGCGGCGTCGACATCCCTCCCGCGGAGGTCCGCGCCCCGGCGCAGGCGACCGCCCAACTGGTTCCAGCGCCGCGAGCGGCTCGTCTATGCGGTCGCCGGCTTGGTGATCTTCGCCACCTTCTGGGAGGTCGGCAGCAGGGTCGGGTTCATCAACGAGCTGTTCTTCAGCCGCCCGTCGGCGATCGTTCGAGCAGGGTTCGAGGAGATCCAGCTGCCCAGGTTCTGGGTGGACTTCAAGGCTAGCGCGGCGGCATTTGGGGTCGGGTATGTCATCGCGATCGTCTCGGCCATCCCGCTTGGCCTCGCGGCCGGCTGGTATCGCCGCCTCCAATACACGCTGGATCCATGGCTGAACTTTCTGAACTCGCTGCCGCGCGTGGCGCTCCTGCCGATCCTGATCATCTGGTTCGGCCTCGGCTTGGAGTCGAAGGTCGCAGTGGTGTTCCTTGGTGCCTTCTTCTCAATCATCATCCCCACCATCCAGGGTGTGAAGACGACCGACCGTCGCCTGCTCGACGTCGCGAGTAGCTTCGGAGCCTCACGGGCTCGGGTCTTCCTGACGGTCGTCGGTCCGGCCACCGTGCCGTTCATCATCACCGGGCTTCGTCTCGGCGTGGCCCGGGCCCTGATTGGCGTGGTCACCGGCGAGTTGTTCGCCGCCTCCAGCGGTCTGGGCGTGATGATCAGTCGAGCCAGTGCCTCGTTCCAGACGGACCGTCTGCTCTTCGGGGTTCTCATCTTCACGTTCGCGGGCATCCTGGGAGTCGAGGCGATCCGTCGCGTCGAGAACTACTTCCAGCGGTGGCGACCCGCCAAGCAGGGAGCCTGATCACCATGACCGACACTCAGATCGCGCTCGAGGCTCGCGATGTCCAGTTCTACTACGAGGACCCCACGACCCGGGAGCGCCTCCTCGCGATCGAGAGAATCGATCTCGAGATCAACGTGGGCGAGTTCGTGTCGATCGTGGGTCCGAGCGGCTGCGGCAAGTCGACGTTCCTGAAGATCGTCAACGGGTTGCTCCCGACCTACGACGGCGACATCAGCCTCCTTGAGCCAGACCACGGTCGAGCCCACGCGATGGTCTTCCAGGACTCGGCGCTGTTCCCGTGGTACTCCATCGTGTCCAACGTCGCCTACGGACTCACCTGTCAGGGCGTACCGAAGAAAGAGGCCCACGAACGGGCGATGCCCTTCATCAAGATGGTCGGCCTGGCGGGTTTCGAAGCCAAGTATCCCTACCAGCTCTCCGGCGGAATGCAGCAGCGTGCCAACCTCGCCCGTGCGCTCGCCGTCGATCCGGAGATCCTGTTGATGGACGAACCGTTTGCGGCACTCGATGCGCAGACCCGTGAGCTCATGCAGGCTGAGCTCCTCCGGATCTGGAGCCAGGCGCAGAAAACGGTGCTGTTCATTACGCACCAGATCGACGAAGCCATCTACCTTTCGGACCGGGTCCTGGTCATGAGCGCACGGCCGGGCCGGATCCTCGCCGACATCCGCGTCGATCTGCCTCGCCCCCGCGAACTCAAGATCAAGCGCTCCCCGGAATTCGTCGCGTTGACGGACCAGATCTGGAGCCTGATCGCGCCACAACTCCACGAGCACGCACCGGCCAGCGGGGTCGCGAGCTGACCGTGGCCGCCCAGACCGTCCCGCTCAGGCGGACCGCCCATCCGAGTCCCAAGAGCGGATTCTGGCCCCGCCCGAACGAACGGGTCGTCTTCGGATTACTCGGGTTCCTCATCGTCCTGGGCACGTGGGAGCTTGTGTCGTCCTCCGAATACGGCCTGGGCCTGGTCAAGCGCGTGCTGCTCAGCTCTCCCACCCTGATCCTCGACGCGGCGATCAAGGACATCTCCTCTGGTGCGATCTGGCCACACATCGTCGAGAGCGGGAAGGAGTACGCCTTCGGGTTCAGCGCCGCGCTCGTCACCGGCATCCCGCTGGGCCTGGCGATCGGCTGGTTCCGCCGCCTCAACTACGTGCTGGATCCCTGGTTGTCGGCGATCTATGCCACGCCGACGGTCGCCCTCATCCCGCTCATCATCCTGATCTTCGGGATCGACCTGGGGGCCAAGATCGTCGTGGTTTGGCTCGAGGCGATCTTTGTCATCACGGTCAGCACCACGACCGGCGTCAGGGCCGCCGACGCCAAGTACCACGACATCGCCGAGAGCTTCCGGGCATCGAAGTGGACGGTCTTTCGGACGGTTACCCTACCGGCGAGCGTGCCGTACATCCTCACCGGCGTCCGGCTCGGCACGGGTCGAGCGCTTGTCGGCGTCGTCGTGAGCGAGTTCCTTGCAGCCAACGCCGGGATTGGCTTCTACATTTCGCTCAACGGCTCGTTCTTCTCGTCGGCCCGGGTGTTCTTCGGGATCATCCTGCTCGGAGTGCTGGGGATCACACTCGGCGAGCTCGTCCGGGTCGTCGAGAAGCGCTTCGATCGCTGGCGACCCGCGATCAGCTAGCGGGAACCCTCAGGCCGGCGGCGCGGGCCGGGCGACCTAGCGACGCAGGCGGCGATCCGCACGCTCGCGAGCCTCAGCCTCCTTGATGTAGCGCCGGATCAATACGGCCACCCGTCGATAGTGTGCGGAGAGAAGGGTCACGGCCCGCTCGGCGTCACCGGTCCGGACCGCCTCGTAGAACTGCTCGTGGATCGAACTCGAGTGGGTGATCGTGGCCCAGCGCAGGACCCTGGCGACCTCCTGGCGGAGCCGCGTGATCAGGCCCACCAGCCGAGGTCTCCCGGTGACCGAGTAGAGGCGAAGATAGAACCGCTCCCGGGTCGCAAGCTGCTGGTCCGGCTCGGTCACCGACTGCATCTCCGCGAAGAGCGTTTCGAGTTCTTCGAAGTCGTCGTCGGTCAGGAGTGGCAGCGCCAGGCGGACGGCATGAGCCTCCAGCAGGATGCGGAGGTCGTAGACCTCTTCGATGTCATCGGCGTCCAGCGAGGTCACCGTGAAGCCGCGATGCGGCTCGGACTTGACCAATCCCTCGTACTCGAGGGCGCGGAGCGCCTCTCGCACGGGGATCCGAGAGGTGCCGAAGACGTCGGCGAGCTCCTCCTGGCGCAGGCGCTCGGCGGGCCCCAGGACCCCATCGAGGATCGCCCTGCGGACGGACTGGAGGACCAGCTCCTGGGCGGTGACGTTTTCTTCCCTCGCTGCCTCGATGATCACCGTCAACCGGGCGCGATTCCCGTCTTTTGTCTCATGTGGACGTGGCGTGTCTCTCAACCCAGAACCTCCCCTTCGCCGAACACGAACGTGCCGGCCATCATCGTTGCACGGACCGAGAGCGTTGCGAGGTCGATCTCGGCATCGAAGGGATCCGCGTCGAGCACGACGAGGTCCGCCCACGCTCCTTCGGTCAGGCGTCCGAGATTCCGCTCACCGGCCACGCTCGCCGGGGTCGACGTGAAACCCTCCCATGCGGTCACCAGATCGAGACCTCCCGAGTCGCGCCCGGGGCCTGCCGAGGCGTGCTGGACTGCACGGCGGATTCCCTCCAGCGGATCGATCGGCGCGCACGGGTAGTCGCTGTTCAGCAAGATCGGCAGACCGAGCCGCTGCCCCTGGGCAAGCGGCATCATCCGATCGCGCCGCTGGGGCCCGAATATCTCTGCCCACTCCCGCGCGTAGGCCGTGAAGAACGCCGGCTGCGTCGACCAGGCCAGGCCCAGCGACCGGGCGCGAGCCAGCTGCGCGTCGTCGACATCAACGTAGGCGTGCTCGAGGCGGTGCGGCGCGGCGATCGCGGGCAGCGCCGCGGCAAACGCGTCCAGCGCCAGATCGACTGCCCGAGCACCGACGGCGTGGATGGCAACCTGGAGGCCCTGCGCATTGGCTCGACGAACCAGGTCGCGGAGGTGGTCGGGTTCGATCCGGAGCAGGCCGCAATTCTCGGGTTCGCCGCGATACGGCTCGTAGATGGCGGCATTCCGAAAGATGCAGAAGCCGTCGACGCTGATCTTCACCCCGAGGATGCGCAGCCAGTCGTCGCCAAGGCCGGAGCGGATCCCGAGGGCCTCCAGCCAGTCGAGCGACAGGGGCGCTTCATGGATCCGGTAGTAGAGGCGCACGCGCACCCCGAGTTCGCCCTCGGCACGGAGCGCGGCGAAGTCGTCCGCCTCCTCGGGCAGGCGCACCATCTCGTGGATGGTGGTGACCCCGACCCGGTGGAGGCTGGAGAATCCCTCGAGCAGGGCCCGACGGCGATCGTCCGAGCCTGGCTTCGGGACGGCCGAATCGGGGTGCGACTGGTCCAGCCTGAGCTTGGCCCGCTCGTGGAGGATGCCCGAGGGCTGCCCGTCCGCATCGCGCTCGATGCGCCCGCCAGGTGGGTCGATGGTCTGGGCATCGATCCCGGCGGCGGCAAGGGCCGCCGAGCTGGCCGCAACGACGTGCTTGCCGATCCCGCGCAGGACCACCGGTCGACCATCGGCGGCGGCGTCAAGTTCGCGGCGATCCGGGAGGCGCGCCTCGTTCAGGCGCAACGCGGACAGGTTGTCGCCCTGGATCCAGCCATCGCCGGGCGTGACCGCGGCCCGCTCGCGCACCGCCGCGGTGACATCGCCCACGGAGCTGGGCCGGATCGCGTCGAAGTCGAGATAGAGGCTGGCCAGGATGGAGCCGCGGTGGAAATGCGTGTGGCTGTCGACGAACGCCGGCATGACCGTGCGTCCCGCGAGATCGATGACCCGCGTCTCCACGGAGACGGCACCCTCGAAGTCGGAGGCAGAACCGACGGCCATGATCCGCCCATCGCGGATCCCGATGGCGGCGCCCGGTGCGAGATCGCGGGGCCAGCGACGCACCTTCGCTCCCACGAGGAGCGTGTCCAGCGTGGCTCGATAGGCTGTGATCGCCACGGCTAGAATGTATCCACTCCATGATGGATTGTCTAGCGAACTGGCGGCATGTGTTGACAAGATCAAGCCACGCCAGCGCCGCACGGTGCGGGCAAGCGACGGCATGGCAATCTTCGTGCGGTGAGTGAGCCTCAGCCGCGGCGGACGACCGCGTCTCTGGCCGGACGCCTCGGCCCATTCCGTCATCGACCGTTCGCCGTGTACTGGGCCGGCGGGCTCCTATCGAACCTGGGGACGTGGCTGCAGGCCGTCGCGGGCTCGATCTTCGTCTACCAGTTGACCGGTTCTGCCCTTGCCGTCGGCGTCCTCAACTTCGTCGGATTCCTGCCGATCCTGTTGTTCTCGCTCGCCGGCGGTCAGTTGTCCGATCGTTTCGATCGCCGGACGATCGTCATCCGGACCCACCTCGTCTCGGGGACGGTCGCCACCGGGCTCGCGATCCTGGCGTTCGCCGGCATCGCGTCCGAGGTCCACGTCATCGTGGTCGCGTTCGCCCTGAACACGTCGTATGCGATCGCCAAACCGTCCCTGATCTCCCTCGTCCCGAACCTCGTCCCGCGCGACGAGGTCACCGATGCCGTCGGGCTCAACTCGCTCCAGTTCATCCTGGGCCAGATCATCGGCCCCACGATCGCCGCGCTCGTCATGGCCACGGCCGGCGCCGGTCCTGCCTTCGCCATCAATGCCGCGACCTACATCGGACCGATCGCAAGCATGGTTTACCTGCAGCGGCGAGGCCTTGGAGGTCGAAAGGCGGCGGAGATGGTCGGGGCCGTCGCCAGGTCCACCGCCGTCAGCGCCGTCGCCTATGTGCGCGAACAGCGCTGGGTCCTCGCCCTGCTGATCGGCGTCGTGTCATGCAGCGCGCCCCTGGAGGTCATCCGGACCCTGGCGCCTGCGTTCGTCGTCGAGCAGCTTGGTGAGTCAGAGAGCGCCGCCGGATTCATCGTCACTGCGCAGAGCGTGGGCTCAGCGCTGGCCCTCCTGATTTTCGTTCCCCTCCGGCGGCGCGGGCTGTCCCACCAGATGGCCGCCGCAGGCCTTCTCGTGCAGGCGATCGGGGTCATCTTCACCACGGTCGCTCACAACATGGTGGCGGCATCGTTCGGTGTAGCCCTCGTCGGGTTCGGGTTTTCGCTGTGCTTCCCCATCCTCACCGGGACCCTCCAGGCCGAGGTCCACGATCAGGTCCGTGGCCGGGTCATGGCCTTGCACCAGATGTTCCATCTCGGGAACCGCCCAGCGACGGCCCTCGCAGTGGGGGTGCTCGCGACGGCATTCGGGGCCGGTCCCGCGGTCCTCTCCGGGATCGTCCTCGCGCCGATCGGGTTGATGGCAACCAGGCAGGCGTGGCGACGCATGGGAGCCGTGGTCCAGGCTCCAGGACCCGGACCCGACGCGGCTGCCGAGGCCTCGCAGACCGCCGTCGGCGGGGACCCTCCCCGGTCGGGCTGAGCCCGGCGCGGTCTAGCAGACGCGGAGGTTGACGGCCTTGACCCGCGTGAAGGACAGGATCTCGTCCAGGCCGTGCTCGACCCCCACGCCGGAATCCTTCCAGCCCCCGAACGGGACTGCCGGAAAGCGCGTCTCGACGTCGTTGATCCAGATGTAGCCGGCCTCGATCGCATCGGCCATTCGGAACGCACGATCGATGTCGCGCGTCCAGACCGACGCGGTGAGACCGTAGGGACCCTCGTTGGCCAGCGCCATCGCCTCCGCATCGGTCCGCCACGTGAGCGCGGCAAGCACAGGGCCGAACACCTCGGCATCGGCAAGCTCTGAACCCGGAGCCACGCGGTCCAGGACCGTCGGTTCAAGGTACGCGCCTGTGGCCAGCTCCGGTGCAACGGGGGCCCTGCCACCGGCCCGCAGACGGGCGCCACCAGCCACGCCGCGCGCGATGATCTCGAGGCACCGCGCACGCGCCGCCTCTGAGATCATCGCGCCCATCTCGGTTTCCGGATCGGTGGGCGATCCGATCCGGATGCGACCGACCAGCTCGACGACCTGCTCCAGCACCGCGGCGACGATCGACTCATGGATCACAAGGCGGCTCGTGGAGCCGCAACTCTGACCCTGGACGCGCGTGTAGTTCATACCCCGCACGATCGCCGCGGCCACCTCGTCCACCTCGACATCCGGGCAGATGACGATCGGATTCTTGCCGCCGAGCTCGAAGGTGAAGGTCTTGATCCTGCCACTCGCGGCCGCAGCCGCCTGGATCCGGAGCGCGGTTGCCGTGCTCCCCGTAAACGACAGCCGGGCCACGTCCGGATGGGTGACGAGGGCGCTCCCGGTGGTCGGTCCGCCGACAGCGACCGCAACCACGCCGTCGGGAAACAGGCCGGCGGTCAGCTCGCCGATCGCGAGGGACGCCAGCGGGGCCAATTCGGACGGCTTGATGATCACGCAGTTCCCGGCCACCAGTGCCGCGCCCAGCCTGGCGCACGTGAACATCGTCGGGTGGTTGAACGTGATCATCCGGCCCACGACACCCCATGGTTCACGCTGGGTGTAGTGGAGGCCCGGCAGAGGGAAGACCTCGCCGCGGATCGCCAGCGCCATGCCGGCCGCATCGCCGAGCAGGCGCACCCCCTTGGTGACGTCGGCGCGCATGGCCGTGATCGGATTGCCCGTGTCCAGGGCGTCCAGCAACGCGAGATCATCGGCGTGTGCTTCGATCCGCCGACCAAGTTCCATGACGAGAGCGGCGCGCTCACGGGCCGGAGTCGCCCGCCAGGCGGGGAAGGCCCGCTGTCCGGCCGCGACCGCGCGCGCGATGCCGGCTTCTCCGGCCTCCGCGATCCACGCCAGCGGCCTGGACGTCGCCGGGTCGACCACCTCCAGCCTGTCGCCCGGACGCCTGTCGTCGACGTCGATGAGGCGTCCGTCGATGAAGGAGCCGAACATCGGCGTGGTTGCGGCGGCGTCGCCGCCCAGGATCCGATCCATGACCATGCGGAGATTATCTACGGTTCCTGCCCCGCTGTGTCCATGAGAGCCCCGACTGGGTACAATCTTGCCCACTCGATCTCACCCGGCATGCAGGGCGCCGGTCACCCAGGAGCCACAGACCCGGAGGAGCGCCATGGCAGCCCGCGTGCACATCGATGAGGATATGTGCATCGGCTCCGGCGAATGCGTCCGCCTCCTCCCCGCGGCGTTCCGGATCGATGAGTCACGGGGCATATCCGTTCCCCTCGATGGCGCGCAGCTCCAGGACCTCAATCTCCTCGTGATGGCCGGCCACAATTGCCCCACCAACTCGATCCGGGTCGTTGCCGACGACGGGACCGTGCTGGTCGCCTCGGCGCACTGAGCGCGGACCGGTGGTCGCCACAGCCGAGGAAGGTGGATCGAGGGACCTGCTCGAGTCCTACAGTGCCACCATCACCTTCGACACCTACGAGACGGTCCGTGAGGCGCTCTTCAACCCGAGTCTTTCGCGGAGTTTCGACAAGCGGTCCTACGGTCACGGCAACATCCGCGACGGCGTTGTCAGCATCACCCACGGTCCGACGCACCGCGCCCGACGTCGGGTCGAGAACAGCCAGTTCCGACCGGACAAGCTGAGGCTCTATGAGCGGGTCCTCTTCCCGACCGTGCTCGGAGAACTGCTCGATGTCCTGATCGACGGCGAGTTCGTCGACATCTTCCCGATCGGCGAACTGGTCAGCGTGGTCCTTGCGGCGCGTCGGGCGGGCCTCGACCAGGATGACCGCGCACTCGACCAGCTACGGACGCTCGTCCGTTTCGTCGACGTGTTCTCGCAGGGCAGTGCGATCCTGGATGCCCGGGACCCCGAGGCGGTGCGCACGCTCGTCTACCGGACCTATGAAGAATTCGAGCGCGGCTTCGTCCGGCCGGCCTGGGACCGGCGCGCCGCGCTCATCCAGGCCCACCGTGACGGCCGTCTGGATGCGTCGCACCTGCCGAACGACATCCTGACCGTGTTGCTGCTCCATCGGGACGATCCCCACATCGAGCTCGACGACGACGGTCGCGTGGTTCGCGAGACCGCGACCTACCTCCAGGGCGGAACCCATACCAGCGCCCAGACCCTGACGAACGCGCTCGACCTCATGTTCGAGGCCGGCGATCGGCGACCGGATGTCCTCGGGCTGGTCGCGCGCGATCGGGGATTCGCCCAGCGAGTGGTCCACGAAACGCTGAGGCTCAGGCCAACCACCCCGAAGATCAAGCGACGGGCGGAAGCGGACACGGAGGTCGCCGGCGTGGCCATCCCGCGAGATGCGCTCGTGGTCCTGGACGCCGTCGCCGGCAACCGCGACCCGGCAGTGTACGGCCCCACTGCGCACGATTTCGATCCGGATCGCACGCTCCCGGCCTCGGTACCCCGCTGGGGACTATCGTTCGGGGCCGGCGCCCATCAGTGCCCGGGACGGTCCGTGGCGGGTGGCTTTCCGGTTCCGTCGGATCTCGGCACGGATGACGAACACCTCTTCGGGCTCGTGGCCCTCATGATCCAGGCCGTCGCAGCGCGCGGCGTCCTGGCAGACCCTGACCATCCCCCGGAGCGCGATCTCAGGACGGCGCGGGATACCCGCTGGCTACACTATCCGGTGAGGTTCGGGCCCCGCCGCTGAGCCGCCGAACGGTCGGCGTGCCGTCCGCCGAGAACGACCAGCGCGACCATGACCAGCAGGAACGCGAGCGGGACCGTCCGGAACATCCAGTCGAGCCCGATCGCCGCGGCCACGATGCCGCCGATGAGGGGCCCGATCATCTTTCCGACGTCGAGGCCGGCCGTCATGACGGCCGCCGTCAACCCGGCCTGGTCGCGGCGCGTCGATTCCATGGCTGCCGCCCCGCTCGTGACCCGAAGCAGGCCTCGGCTCACGCCGTTCATGGCGAACAATGGGACGTTGAGCAGGTAGCTGCCCGCCGAGGGGATCAGCGCGAGCGTGGCCGCCGACACCGCCAGCAGGGGGAGGTGGAGGCGTGTCGCGCGAACCCGCGAGAACAGCCAGCCGGCGCCGAAGCGGGCGATCGCGGAGATCGCCGAGCGGATGCTGGAGAGCGTCCCGATCTGGGCGATCGATAGCCCGAGCGCCAGGCCCAGGAGGGGGAAGAAGCTCTGCAGGAGCCCGTTCATGATGTTGAGGTACGCGGCGACGAGCGCAGCCACCCAGACCGCGAGCGGCAATCCGCGCAGGGACTTGCGGGCGACATGCACGCCGTGGCGCATCCCGGTTCGATGCCGGCGGATGATCGGCTCATCGAGGTCGGCTGCCTCCAACCCGTCGAGCAGTGCACCGACGTCGGCCGAGCCGGGCTCCTCGCGGCGCGGGAGACGGACCGCGATCAGCACCGCTGCCATGACGGGCATCGTGGCAAGGACGACCATCGCAATCTGTATCCCGGCGAGTTCGGCCAGGAGGCCGCCGACGGTGGTTGCAAGAGCGAAGGCGACCCCCTGGAACCCCACGTACCAGCCCATCGCGACGGCCGGCGTGATCGAGCGCGGGGTCACGACCATCATCGTCGCGAGGAGGCTCGTCGTGGCCACGCCCCAACCGAACCCATCGAACGCCATCAGGGCCGCGAACAGCACGGGATCGTCGACGAACGGCGTGAAGAGGTAGGCGATCGTGCTTGCGATGCCGGCCCCGACGATCATCAAGCGCGCTCGTCCCGGCCGGTAGATCGCCGCGGCCGCGCCACGCGACAGCAGGCTGGTGAGCGAGAACACGAAGATGATCAGCCCGATCAGCTCCGGTCCCAGCCCATTTCGGTTGAGGTTCAAGGGAACGAGGAATCGCAGCGCGCCCTCGGCGAGCTCGAACAGGGCGATTGCGATGTAGACCCCGGCCAGCGGGTTGCGCGGATCCAGGGGATGGCGGATGGGTCGCGGCGCCGTGGAGGTCGTCACGAGCGAGGTCGTCTCGGGGTTCGCGACCCGGGCCGGCGGTCAGCCGGCTTCGGCGCTCTCGAAGGCGGATCGATCGGACTCGATGACGGACGGCCATCGCTCGGGGAGCGCCCCGTCCAGGGAGATATTCCCCTTGATCCCGAGCGCGCGCTCGATGAAATTGTTCTGGATCCGGAGATAGCGCACCGGGACGTCGCCCTTCTGCACGTGCTTGCGCCGAACCCCGAAGGGCGGCGCCAGGAGGTCCCCGGCCGTCCAGTCGATGGCGATCTCCCGGCCGTCGGCGGCCCGCAGTTCGGTCCGGCCACTTCCGGCGAGGATCAGCATCGCCTCCTCGGCGAGGTGCTGGTGCTCGCGGACGTGCCCGCCGACGCCGATCTCGACCAGAGCGTGATCGATCGTCCGGTGGCCACCCATTGAGAACCGCGCGATCCCCACGCCTTCTCCGGCGGACGGGTCGGGGGTGACGGATTCGGCGACGACGTTGCTGATGAGGTTGACGCGCAACTTGCCGTGGTTCCCCGGCTCGCGCCGGGTCCAGTAGTCGGCGTCATCGTCGTAGCGGTCGTGGAACCGGAAGTCGTTCTGGTAGACGAAGTCGCGGCTGTGGAACAGCTTGCGCAGCAACCGCGTGTTCTTGAACGCGAGCTGCAGAGCCGGTCGGTCGGGGTCCGCGTTGTAGTGCTTGTGCCACGCGTTCGACGGAATGACCACGACGTCGCCAGCCTGCCAGTCGACGCGCTGATCCGGCAGGTCGTCGGACTGGCGCAACTCGGACCAGCCGCGACCGGCAACGATATAGAACGTGGCCTCGTCAAGATGGCGGTGGCCCTGCTTCTCACCGCCGGGCGGAACCTCGCTCATGTGAATCCCGAGCGTTGTGTTCCCGGACAGCGCGTCGAAGGCAGCTGCGCGGGAGTTTCGCTTCGGTCGAGCGGCCAGCGGGAACGTCGGGATCCCGCGGGCGATGACCCCCTCGGCCATGAGGAACTGGCGCGCCTCGTCGTAGTAGAGGCCACGGCCGCCCGCAGCGGCTGTCGATGTCGCGGCCGCGGACGCGGCGTCTGCGGCCGCGCCGTTCACCGGATCGGTCATCACTCGCCCGCGGGCGAATCGGGATGGCGCTCGATCTGGTGCAGTCCCATCTGCTTGATGGTGAACGTGTCCTGGACGGCGAGGTAGCGGGCGACCTCGGTGTCCGAATCGTTGAAATGCTGGTGCCAGGCCCAGAGAGGGATCCCGAGGAGGTCGCCTTCGGTCCAATCGACCCGCTGCTCGGGCTCACCGTCAAAGTGAATCGTGGTGTGCCCGGTGCCCCGGACGATGTAGAGGACCGCCTCGGTCGTGTGACGGTGCTTGACCGAGACGCCACCCGGCGGCAGCTCCGAAAGGTGCGGCTGCAACCGGATCGCTCCCGCAAGACGGTAGAAGCGCGCCTTGGTCTTGCGATATGCGCGCGCGATCAACTCCGTCGACTTGAGATCCTTGACGATCGTTGTCTCGGTCGGCGGGTTCTTCTTGTTCCACTCTTCGCGTTGGGTCATCTCGGTGATGGCCGTCGAGCTCAAGGGCTGATCGGGGATACTCGCGACGCCGCGCTCTGGACTCATGTGGTACTCCTCCTCGCAGCCCGCTCTTTCGGTAACAGGATCAGCCTGAGACGTATACAATACCAGACAGTTTGTTACCATGAACGCTCGAGACCCTGGCCGTCCGGCCGTGGTCGTCGTGGCACGTTCAGGACTCCTGGACCGAGGACTCGATGATCCCTCGCTTCTCGCTGGCCCGCCCAGGATCGCTCGAAGAGGCCTTCGCTGATTTCGATCGGTCCGGCGGCGACGCGGCCTACCTCGCCGGCGGCACAGAGCTGCTCCAGGTAATGAAGATGGGCCTTGGCCAGTTTGGAACGCTCATCGACCTGAAAGGGATCGCCGAGTTGCGGGGCATCGCCCGCCTGGTCTCCGGGGTCCTCCGGATCGGCGCCACGACCACGCATCGCGAAATCGAACGATCGGCGATCGTCGCCGGCCACACGCCCGGGCTGGCCAGCGTCGAGGCGCGCATCGCCAACGTCCGAGTTCGCAACACGGGCACGCTCGGTGGAAACCTCGCCTTCGCCGAGCCGCACTCGGATCCTGCCACGTTCCTCTTGGCCTGCAGCGCCTCGGTCGTCCTGGCCGGTCCGGCAGGACGGCGCGAGCTGGGCATCGCAGACTTCGTCCTTGGGCCACTCTTCACCGCTCGCGAGCCGAACGAGATTGTCGTCGAAGTCCTCGTTCCCGCCGCAGCCCCAGACGAGGGACGAGCCTACGACAGGATTGCGTTTTTCGAACGCCCGGCGGCTTCGATCGCCGTTCGCCTGAAGGTCGCCGACGGATCGATCTCCACGGCGACGGTGGCCGTCGGCTCGCTGACCGAGACCCCGATCGTCGTCGCGGAGGCTGGAGCACTCCTCGGAGGCGCTCCCATCCATGGCGTGGGCTTCGACATGGCGGTGTCCGCGGCGGCAGTCGCGCTCGGCGGGGTCGACGCCGTGGCCGACCTGAACGGCTCGGCCGACTTCAAGCGACACCTGGCCGGCGTCCTGCTCCGGCGGGCCACCGGGGCAGCCATGTTGGAGGCGATCGGCAATGCATGAAGCTGTGGAGGTCCGGCTGACCGTCAATGATGAGACCCGCGCCCTTCGGATCGAGCCTCGGGAAACCCTCGCCGATGTTCTCCGTGATCGCCTGTCGCTGACCGGGACGAAGGTGTCCTGCGACGCCCAGGTCTGCGGCGCATGCACCGTCCTGGTCGATGGACTCGCCGTAAGCAGCTGCACGTTCCTGGCGGCCGATGCGGATGGGCGGTCCGTTCGGACCGTCGAGGGCCTTGCCTCTGGGGGTCGGCTCAGTCCGGTCCAGCAGGCCTTCATCGACTATGCCGCGTTCCAGTGCGGCTTCTGCACGCCTGGCATGCTCATGGCGGCCACGGCCATCCTCGAGGAGCATCCGCGGCCGACGCGCGAGCAGGTGGTCCGTGGTCTCGAGGGGAACCTCTGCCGCTGCACCGGGTACGACCCGATCATCGTGGCCGTGCTGGCGGCTGCGGTCAGCGATGGATCGGACGGCGAGGCCGGCTCGTGAAGCGGATCACCACGCGCCCCGCACCGCCGGCGCCCATCGGCGAATCCGTCCCACGCCGTGACGGGCCGGCGAAGGTTACCGGTTCGGCGACGTATACGGTCGATGTCGGCCTCCCCGGCATGGCTCACGCCCAGGTCCTTCGAAGCCCCTATCCGCACGCGCAGATCCGCTCCATCGATACCAGGGCGGCGCGGCTCCACCCGGGCGTGATCGCGGTCGTGACTGCGGACGACCTGCCCGACGTGAACCTCATCTACGGGCATGCCGTCGCCGACCACCCCCTGATCGCGACCGGCAAGGTGCGCTTTGTCGGAGAGCCGGTAGTCGGCATCGTGGCCGAGGATCGAGTCACGGCCGCGGAGGCAGTGCAACTCGTCACCGTCGACTACGAGCCTCTTCCGTTCGTGACCTCCGTGGACGTGGCGCTGACCGGGGACGCCCCGGTCATCCACGACGCACCGGGCGAGCAGCGATCGCATCGCGGATTCGAGGAGGACATCGAGCGCGCGCACCCGAACGTCTGCTCACACGCTCGCCAGGCATGGGGAGACATCGATGCGGCGTTCGAGGGTGCCCACCTCGTCCTCGAGGGCGAGTATCGCTACCCGATGTGCTATGCGTATGCCATGGAGCCGTACACGGCCGTCGCCACCTGGAACGAAGGCGCGCTGACGGTCTGGAGCTCCGCGCAACACCCGTACATGGTTCGCGCCGACCTTGCCCAGTGCTTCGGCCTGCCCCTCGGCGCGGTCCGTGTCCAGGTCCCGTACGTGGGTGGTGGCTACGGCAGCAAGTCCTACACGAAGATCGAGCCGCTGACCGCGGCACTCGCGCTGCGTGCGGGTCGACCCGTCCGGCTGGCGCTGACCGTCGAAGAGGCGATCCTGACCACACGCGGCGATGCGGCGACGGTCCGCCTCCGATCGGCGTTCGACGCCCACGGGCACCTCCTCGGGCGGGAGGGGACGATCCTCCTCGACACCGGGGCCTACGCTGAGAATTCGCCACTCGTTGGTCGCAAGGCGGCCAATCGCCTTGGCGGGCCATACCGGATCCCCGCGCTCCGCGTGGACTGCTCGACGGTCTACACGAACACGGCGCCCGCCAGCTCCTTCCGGGGGTTCGGGGCACCGCAGGTCACCCTGGCCGGTGAATCGCAGATGGACGAGGCGGCCGAACGACTGGGTCTCGATCCTCTCGAGATCCGGAGGCGAAACGTCCTCGACCCCGGAGAGCGGCCCTGGCCGAAGGCGCGCGGGATCGATGCCGACCTGAAGGCGGATCTCGAACTCGCCGCCGAGGCGCTCGGGTGGAGCGAGCCGCTCCAGGCCGGTCATGGCCGGGCGATCTGCCTGTCGGCCTCGGACGCAGGTTCGGAGCCGATCACCACGGCGTTGCTGCGCGTCCATGCCGACGGCTCCGTCACCGTGATGGCGGGCAGCACCGAGATCGGCCAGGGATCCTCGACCGTCCTGCCCCAGATCGCGGCCGGCGAGATGGGAGTTCCGCTCGATCGCGTGCACCTGCTCCAGAGCGATACCGGTTCCGTCAGCTACGACCGCTCCACGGGCGCCAGTCGAACCACCACGCTGATGGGTCTGGCCATCCAGGCAGCGGCCCGCGATGCTCGCGCGCAGCTCGTGGCGTGGGCCGATGAGGCCATCGCCACGGACGGCGAAGAGGTCGTCGAGGAGCCGGGTGGCGTCCGCGTAGGCCGACGATCGTATGACTGGGGCGCCATCGTTCGGGCATGGTTCTCGGCCGACGCGGGTGAGGTGATCGGACGCGGCTACCTGCGTCGGTCCGGAGCTACCGCCGAGATGCCCCCGTTCTGGGAAATCGGATGCGTGGGCGTTGAGGTCCGAGTCGACGAGGAGACGGGCGAGATCGACGTCGTCCGGCTTGTCACCGTGGGCGACGTCGGCGCGGCGATCAACCCGCAGCTCGTCGAATCACAGGACATCGGCGCCGCCATGATGGGACTCGGAATGGCGACCAGGGAGGAGCTCATCTACGACAACGGCAGCCTCCTCAACGGCAACCTGTTCGACTACCGGGTGCCGCGGACGACCGACCTCCCCGAACTGCGCACGGTCGTGGTCGAGCGCGGCGACGGCGTGGGCGTCTACGGCGCGAAGGGTGGTGGGGAGGGTTCGCTCAACCCGGTCGCCGCGGCGATCGCCAACGCAACATACCGTGCCGCTGGGATCCGCTTGCGCGAGGCTCCGTTCACGCCGGAGCGAGTCTGGCAGGCACTGCGCGAGCGTGACGCCGGCCGCTGACGCGGTGGCGCCTATCGGAGTGGGGCTGTGAAGCTGGCGGGCGGGATCGAGATCGGCGCACCCGCCGATCGGGTCTGGGCGCTGATCATCGATCCCATGTCGCTGTCATCCTGTATCCCGGGCGTGTCCGACGTCCGGCAGGTCGACGAGCGGACCTTCCAAGGCTCGATCACGGCATCCGTGGGGCCTATTGACGGCGACTTTGCCTTCACCGCAACCCTGACCAAGCGTGAGTTCCCTGATCTCGAGGTTTGGCTGGAGGGCGTGGATTCCGTCACGAAGAGCCGTCTCGAGGCGACGGTCGCGGCGTCGCTCACGAGCACGCATCCGTCGCAGTCGAGCCTCGCCTACACAGCAAGAATCTCGGTCAACGGGCGGCTGGCGATCCTGGGCGAGATGATCCTCCGGGCGACGGCCGGGTTGATGATCACCGAGGTGACCCGCTGCCTCGGGGCACGACTCGAGCAGACTTACATCGGGGTCGGCGAGGCGGACAGGCCATGAGCTTCGAGGGTCCGTTCGATCTGATCGTCATCGGCGGTGGCACGGCGGGATGTGTGGTCGCCGCGCGTGCAAGCGAGGATCCCGCGATGCGCGTGCTCCTCGTCGAGGCAGGCCCGGACCCTCGGCCGATCCCGGACATCGTGGCAGACCCAAGACGGCAGAGCGAGTTGATCCTCGAGTCGCCCTACGTCCGGATGTACGACGCCACACGCGCTGACGGGTCCACCTTCCCGCTGTTGTCCGGCCGGATCATGGGTGGCGGGTCATCGATCAACAACCTTGCGGTGGTACGGCCCATGCGCCGTGACTTCGATTCGTGGACGCGCTTCGGAGGGCCCGGCTGGTCGTATGACGACCTGCTGCCGCTCATGCGCGCGATCGAGACGGATCGCGACTTCGCCGACAGTCCGATTCACGGGTCGAGCGGGCCCCTCCAACTCCATCGCGGCTTCAAGCTCGACGACCCTGCCGACCCACCTGTCCGCGCCCTCATCGACGCGGCCACGGCCCTGGGATTCCCGGCATGCCGCGACCTCAACGTGCCGGAGCCATACGGGATCTGCGCCTCGCCGTACAACGTCCAGAACGGGCGGCGCCAGTCGACTGCGGTGGCCTACCTGGATCCAGCCCGGGATCGACCGAACCTGACGATCGTGGCGGACACAACGGCCACGCGTCTCGTGGGCAACGGCACTCGGGTCGAAGGCGTCGCATTGTCCACGGCAGCCGGTCCGATCGTGGTCCGGGGCGCGTCGGTCGTCATGGCGGCGGGAGTCTTCCACTCACCGCAGCTGCTGATGCTCTCGGGGATCGGACCAAGAGACGAGCTGGAACGGCACGGCATCACTGTCCGCCACCACCTTCCCGGCGTCGGCGCGAATTACCAGGATCACGCCGTCGTCTACATCACCTTCGAGGGAACGGCCGACCTGCGCGAGGACTACGTCATCCCAAAGGTCCGACTCATCGCGAAGAGCGACGACGCGATGGACCATCCCGACCTCCACGTGTTCATGCGCCCATCGATCCGGATGCCCGGCCTGCCGCCGATGTTGCCGGTCTCGATCCACCTGCTCGAGCACCGATCTCGCGGGAGAGTTGCGCTGAGGTCGGCAGATCCTGACGACCTGCCCATGGTTGATCCGGCGCTGCTGTCAGACCCGCGGGACGTTCGCGCGCTCGTCGACGGGATCGGTGTAGTAACCCGACTCACGGCCCACCCGGCGCTGGCGGCGTTCTACGGCCCGCTCATCACCCCCGACTCCGTCGCTGCATGGGAGGAGCACGTCCGGACCAGCTACATCACCTACTACCACGGTGTCGGAACATGCCGGATCGGGATTCCCGGCGATCCAGACGCGGTGGTGGACGCGGGGCTGCGCGTCCACGGCATGGAAAACCTGTGGGTGGCCGACGCATCAGTGTTGCCCGTGGTCCCGCACGCGAATACGAATCTGGCCGCGATCCTCGTTGGCGAGATCGCCGCTCGAGCGATCGCCCAGGCGTGAGTGCTCGAGCGCGCGAGTGCGGCGGCCGGCCGCCATCGTCAAGCAGGACC
>Ga0209321_10000169_pt1 | contig 39196 bp, 35 predicted proteins | sample Rifsed16ft4_FD_184012 | JGI IMG/M metagenome (GOLD analysis project Ga0209321, IMG submission 184012) | Soil microbial communities from Rifle, Colorado, USA - sediment 16ft 4 - CSP-I_5_4 (version 2) | ecosystem: Environmental > Terrestrial > Deep subsurface > Rock core/Sediment | place: Rifle...
TCATCGGAGCGGGGACGGCCGGGCTCGTCACCGCCGCGGGAGCCGCCGGGTTGGGCGCGAAAGTCGCCCTCATCGAACGCGAATTCATGGGCGGGGACTGCCTGAACGTCGGGTGCGTCCCCTCCAAGGGGATCATCCGGCCCGCCCGGGCAATCCACGATGCGCGCACCTCCGGGGAATTCGGTGTGGGGGGAACCGGGCATCTCTCGATCGATTTCGGGAAAGCGATGGAGAGGATGCGGCGCATCCGGGCGGACATCAGCTTCCACGACTCCGTCCACCGGTTTTCCGAAAAGCTGGGCGTCGACGTCTTTCTGGGCGAGGGGAGATTCGCCGGGCCCGACGCCATCGAAGTGGACGGCATGCGCCTCCGGTTCCAGCGGGCTGCCATCTGCACGGGCGCCCGGGCGGCGGCTCCGCCGATCCCGGGGATCGGGGAAGCCGGGTACCTCACCAACGAGACGGTCTTCTCCCTGACCGAACTCCCGGGAAGGCTCGCCGTCATCGGCGGCGGGCCGATCGGGTGCGAACTGTCCCAGGCATTCTGCCGCCTCGGGAGCCGGGTGACCCTGTTCGAGATGGGCTCCCACATCCTTCCCCGGGAAGACCCGGACACCGCCGGGATCGTCCAGAAGTCCTTCATGGCGGAAGGGGTGGAGCTGATCCTGGACGCGAAAGTCGTCCGGGTCTCGAAAGAAGGAATCGAAAAGGTCGTCCACGTGGAGCAGGAGGGGAAAGCGAGGGCGATCCGCGTCGACGAGATCCTCGTCGGCATCGGGCGGGCCCCCAACGTGGACGGCCTGAACCTGGAGTCGGCGGGGATCGCGTACGACCCGAGGCGGGGAGTCGAGGTGAACGACCGGCTGCAGACGTCCAACCCCCGCGTGTACGCCGCGGGCGACATCTGCTTTCCCTACAAGTTCACCCACACCGCCGACGCCCTCGCCCGCATCCTGATCGCCAACGCCCTGTTCATGGGAAGGCAGAAAAGCTCCGCCCTCGTCGTGCCGTGGTGCACCTACACCGACCCCGAGGTCGCGCACGTGGGGATGTACGAGGCCGATGCGAAAGAAAAGGGGATCCCGGTCGTCACCCTGACGGTCCCCCTTTCCGACGTGGACAGGGCGAAACTCGACGGGCAGACCGAGGGGTTCGCCCGGGTCCATCTGCGCAAAGGGAGCGACACGATCCTGGGAGCCACCATCGTGGCCAGCCACGCCGGGGAAATGATCAACGAACTCTCCCTCGCCATGACCTCGGGGCTTGGGCTTTCCGCCATCGGGAAGACCATCCACCCCTACCCGACCCAGGGCGAAGTGATCAGGAAGCTGGCCGACGCCTACAACCGAACCCGTCTTACCCCTACGGTGAAAAAGATCCTGGGCGCCTGGCTGCGCTGGCAGCGGTCATGAGCATACCGGGGCACCCGAGGACCTCTAAAGTTCCGCCCCCGACCGGCTCACCACCAGGACGGAGATGTTCAGCCGGTGGCGCAGCTCGTCGATGGTCGAACCGTACAGCCAGTCGGTGAATCCGCGGTGGCCGTGGGCCCCGACGACGAGCAGCTCCACGCGGTGCCTTTCCACCATCTCCGGAAGGACCCGGACCGGGCTGCCGAACCCCAGCTCGACCTCCACGTCCACGTCGTACTTCCCCAGATCGATGGCATAGCGCTTGAGGCGTTCCAGGTCGGCCCGGCTCTCCGCATCCCCGATGTCGCGCCCGAGCGCCAGTGCGCCGGCACTCTCCACCACGTGAATGAGGAGAAGCGGGCATTTCGCCGAGGCTGCCAGCGCCGCTGCGCGGGAGAGGACTTCGGCGTCGGTATCCCCGAAATCGAGGGCGGCGGCGACTTTGCCGAACGGCCGGGCAGGCTCCACGCCCTCCAGCTCGGGACCCTTGTGCACATCCGCGGGTTCCCGCCGTTTTCTTCTCCCGAGGAAGAACGGATCGAGGAGCACGAAGAGGAGCAGAAACCCCACCGCCGCGATGACCGGGATGGCGAGATAGCGCGCCAGCATTCCCGACGTCCCCTCCTTGCCCATCCAGACGCCCACCTCGCCGATCACCAGCTTCGCGTTGAGGACGACGATGATCCCCGCGGTCGTCCAGGCAAGCAGCTGCACCCATGGCCGGATCGCGAAGGCTCCCATCAGCTTCCTGTCGCTCACCATGTGAATGAGAGGGATGACGGCGAAGGAGAGTTGCAGGCTCAGCACGACCTGGCTTAAGACCAGCAGTTCCCCCGTCGCCCGATCCCCGAACAGGACGATCGTCAGGACGGCGGGGACGATCGCCACGGCACGGGTGACGATGCGCCGCAGCCAAGGCCTCAGACGGATATTGACGTATCCCTCCATCACGATCTGGCCGGCCAGGGTCCCCGTGATCGTGGAGCTTTGTCCCGCGCTGATCAGGGCTACCGCAAAGAGGATCGGGGCCAGCGCGCTCCCCACGATGGGGGCCAGCAGCTGATGCGCGTCCTGGATCTCGGCCACGTCGAAGTACCCCGCCCGGTGGAACACGGCGGAGGCCATGATCAGGATCGCCGCGTTGATGAAGAGGGCCAGGTTGAGGGCGACCACGGAATCGATCAGGTTGAATTTCAGCGACTGGTGGATCCCCCTCGCGGTCTTTTCGACGCGGCGGGACTGCACCAGCGAAGAGTGGAGGTAGAGGTTGTGCGGCATGACCGTGGCCCCCAGGATTCCGATGGCGAAGTAGAGGGCATCGGAATCGGGAAGCGAGGGGAGGACCCCGCGTGCGATCCCCGGCAGGTCCGGGCGCGAGACGAGGATCTCGAACAGGAAGCAGCCCGCGATCGTCGCGACCAGGACCAGGATGAAGGCCTCCATCTTCCTGATCCCGGCCTGGTGGAGAAAGAGGATCAGGAACGTGTCCAAAGCGGTGATCAGGACCCCGTAGATGAGGGGGATGCCGAACAGCAGCTGGAGCCCGATGGCCGACCCGATCACCTCGGCCAGGTCGCAGGCGGCGATGGCCACCTCGCAAAGGATCCACAACGCGACGTTGACGGAAGCCGGGTACCGGTCCCGGCACGCCTGGGCCAGGTCCCGCCCGGAAACAAGCCCAAGCCGCGCGGAGAGGCTCTGGAGGAGAATCGCCATGGCGTTGGACATCACCAGGACCCAGACGAGGGCGTACCCGTACCGGGAACCGGCGGCGATATCGGTCGCCCAGTTCCCCGGGTCCATGTAGCCGACCGCCACGAGGTAGGCGGGGCCGGCGAAGGCAAACAGCCGCCTCAGGAACCCCCGTTGCTCGGGGATCGTCACCGAGGAGTGGACTTCCGAGAGGGATCTCTCCTCGTTCACCCGTCATCCCCTTTTGCCGGAAGGGACAGGGTGAATTCGACTCCCCTTCCCTCCGGAAGATTTCGGACGGACAGAAGCCCGTCGTGCTGGTCGGCGATCCGGGAGCAGATGGAAAGCCCCAGGCCCGTCCCGCCGTCCTTCGTAGTGTAGAAGGGATCGAAGATCCGTTCCAGATGGTCTTCGGGGATCTCCGGCCCGTCGTTGCGGAGAGCGACGCAGGAGTACCCCTTCCCGCCCTGCCGCTCGGGGAAAACGGAGAAGGAGAGGGTCCCGCTCCCCCGGCCGGCCATCGCCTGCACCCCGTTGAGTGCGATGTTGAGCAGCAGCTGGGTCAGCTGGTCGGCGTCCCCCATCACCGCAGGGGGCTCCGCCCCGTCGTACCGGTCGATCACGGTCGTCACCCCCTCCCGGCGGGCCTGCGTCTCCACCAGCGACGCGACGCGATTCACCACCTCCCGCAAATCGAGCGGGCGGCGGTCGGAGGGGGCCGGCCGGGCAAACGTGAGGAATCTCTCGGCGGTCTGCGCCAGCCGGTCGATCTCCTCCATGTGGAGGTCCAGCATCCGGCGCTCGGGGGCCTCGGGCGCGATGGCGTCCCGCAAGATCTCCGCCGTCCCCTTCATCGTGTGGAGCGGGTTCTTGATCTCGTGGGCGATCCCCGCCGTCAGCTCGCCGAGCGCTCCGAGCCTGCCCGCCCGGATGAGCTGCGACTCGATCCGGTGCTGCTCCTCCAGCGCTTCGGAGAGCTTCCTTGCGAGCCGCTCCTGCTTCTCCCGCTCCCGGCGCTCCCGGTCGACGAGGAGTCCCGCCACCACGGCCACGATGTTGTACAGAAGGATCTCCAGCCCCTTTTCCAGGGCGTCCCCGGGGTCGCGCGCCACGAGGGAGAGGAACGCGTGGGGGAAATAGATGAAAGACGCGAACACGGACACGGAGATCCCGCCGCGCACCCCCCCCGAGAAAGCGGCGAACAGGATCGGAAGGTAGTACAGGCGCCGGAGGACGTCGTGGGCCCACGCGTACTCGACCAGGGTCCGGTAATGCAGGATGGTGATGAGAAGGCAGGGGATCCACGCGACGAGGACCATCCTCGGCGAGAACACCGGCCGCAGTTCGTCCGCCCATCCGTTCAGCAGGCGTTTTTCACCCATCGCGGCGGATTCCGTACTTCTCGATGCGATAGACGAGGATATGCCGGGGAACGTTGAGATAGGCGGCCGCCTGGGTGATGTTCCCCCCTTTCAGGCGGAGGGCACGCTCGATCACTTTCTTTTCGAGATCGACCAGGGAGAGTCCTCCGGCGGGAAGAGGAGGCCAGTCGTCCGCGAATCCCTCCCCTCCCGGCTCGCCCGGCCGGTACGCGGGGGGAACGGGCGGAAGATCCTCCACCGAAACCTCGTCCCCCCGGCACAGGATCACCATCCGCTCACAGGCGTTTTTCAGCTCCCGGACGTTTCCCGGCCATGGCCGCGCCGTCAGCGCCTTCATCACATCCGCCGGCACGGAGATCTCCCGGTCCGTACTGATCTCCTTCATGAAGTGATCCACGAGAGGGGGGATGTCCTCCGGCCTCTCCCTCAAAGGGGGCACGCGGATCTCGACCACGTTGAGCCGGTAATACAGGTCCTCCCGGAACGTCCCTTCGCGGATCCGTTCCAGAAGGTCCCGGTTGGTCGCCACCAGGATGCGCACGTCGACGGAGATCGGACTGTCCCCCCCGACCTCGTCCACCACCTTCTCCTGGAGGACGCGGAGCAGCTTCGCCTGGAGGGGCAGGGGCATCTCGCCGATCTCGTCGAGGAACAGGGTGCCGCCGGCCGCCTGGCGGAACTTCCCGAGGCGGTCCCGTACGGCGCCGGTGAACGCCCCGCGTGCGTGTCCGAACAGCTCCGACTCCAAAAGTTCCGCGGGGATCGCCGCGCAGTTGACCGCGACGAAGACCTTTTCCGCCCGGGGGGACCGCACGTGGATCCGCCGGGCCACCGCCTCCTTGCCGGTTCCGCTCTCCCCCGTGATCAGGACGGTGGCTTCGGTCCGGGCCACCCGGTCGGCCATCTCCAACACCCTCTTCATGGCGGGGGAGACGCTCACGACGTCCCGTTCCACTCCCGTGGCCCGGATCCGCAGGTCCCGGACCTCGGCGGCGAGGCTCTGCCGCTCGAGGGCCTTCTCGACGGCCAGGAGCTGCTGCTCCCGGTGGAACGGCTTCCCGATGAAGTCGTACGCCCCCTCCTTCATCGCCTCCACCGCCGTATCGACGTTTCCGAATGCCGTGATGACGAGCACCGGGGTGTCCCGGGATGTTTTCCGGATCCGGCGCAGCACCTCGATCCCCGAGATCCCCGGCATCTTGACGTCGGTGATCACGAGGTCGAATTTCCCCTGGGAGAAGATGGCCAACCCTTCGGTCCCGTCCGAGGCGACCTCGACCTTGTATCCCGCCTTCCGCAGGTTGAACAGGGCTACTTCCCGGCCCGCCCGGTCGTCGTCGATAAACAAGATCCGTCGTTCCATGTCCTCCCCGGCTCTCCTCGCGTCTACCCGATCCTACCACTATAACCCATTGGAATGCCTGTCGAAAACCGGCCGCCAGAAAGGAGGGGGAGGGAGCGCTACCCCGGGGGGAGAGCGTTTCTCCGCAGCACGCGGCGCAGGAACATCAACGTGCGGTCCTTCTTCGGATGCCGGAAGATCTCTTCGGGGGTGCCGGTTTCCACGATCTCCCCCTGATCGAAGACCACGATCCGGTCGGCCGCCTCCCGGGCGAAGTCCATCTCGTGGGTGGCGATCAGCGTGGTCATCCCCTCCTCGACCAGGCCCTGGATGACGGAGAGGACCTCCCCGACCATTTCCGGGTCGAGGGAGGAGGTCGGCTCGTCGAACAGCATCGCCTCGGGCTTCATGGCCAGGGCTCTCGCGATGGCCACCCGTTGCTGCTCCCCTCCCGACAGCTCGGACGGGTGGCTGTCGATCTTTCTCTCCAGGTTGACGCGCCGCAGCAGGCCGACCGCACGCTGCGTCGCGTCGTTCCTCGAAAGCCGCAGCACCCGGGTGGGCGCCTCGATGATGTTGTCCAGCACGGTCATGTGAGGGAACAGGTTGAACTGCTGGAACACCATCCCCACTTTCAGCCGGACCTTCCGGATGGCCTCCCGGTCGGCCCTGCCGGGTTTTTCCCGGTTGAGGGAATGAAGCTCGACCCCGCCCACGACGATTTCCCCTTGCTGGAAAGGCTCCAGGCCGTTGATGCACCGCAGGAACGTGCTCTTCCCGCTTCCCGAGGGGCCGATGCATGCCACCACCTCTCCCTTTGTTATTTCCAGGTCGATCCCCCGGAACAGCGGTTGCTTCCCGAAGCTTTTGTGAAGTCCCCTGACCGATATCATCTTGTTCGCCCCGCAAGCCGCTCCTCGAGCCTCCTCGCCATGAGGGACAACGGGTAGCTCATGGCGAAATACAGGAAGGCGGCCACCAGCCCCAGCTCGAGGAACCGCAGGGTGGTCGCCGCGAGAATGTTATACGTCTTGGTCAGTTCCACCATGGCAATGACGGAGACCAGGGAGGAGTCCTTGAACAGCGAGATGAAGTCGTTCGTGACCCCCGGCACGGCGACCCGCAGCGCCTGGGGAAGGACGATCCTCCGGAGGGCCAGGCGCCTGCTCATCCCGAGCGAGAGGGCGGCCTCCATCTGTCCCTTCGGGATCGCCTCGATCCCCGCCCGGTACAGTTCCGCCTCGTAGGCCGCGTAGTTCATGCCGAGCCCCAGGAACGCGGCGAGGAGGGGGCTTAAGGTGATCCCCACGTTCGGCAGGCCGTAATAGAGGAGGTAGAGCTGGATGAGGAGCGGCGTGCCCCGGAAGATCTCGATGTACGAAGAGGCCGCAATGCGAAGGGGGCCCCCCGAGTAATGGCGCAGGAGACAGAGGAGGAGGCCGAGCGCGACGGCCAGCCCCATGGAAACCACGGAAACCAGGACGGTGATCCCGGCTCCTTTCAGGAGGGCGGGGAAAAACGTGACCAGGGGAGCATCCCGGGCGTCCCTTCCGGACGCGCCGGCTCCCGGGGACCGGTCAGGATGAAAAAGCTTCTCCTGCGCCTCGTTCCAAAGCCCCCACTTCTCGTAGATCCGCCTCAGTTCCCCCGACCTCAGGAGCCTGTCGATGGCGCCGTCGACGGCTTCCTTCAGGGAGGCATCCTCTCTCCGGATGGCGATCCCGTAATACCCCTCGCCGGCGGGGGGGCCGGCATATTTCAGCAAGGGGTTCGGCCGGGCGTAGTAGGCGGCGATCGGCAGATCGAGGAAGACCGCGTCCAGCCTTCCCAGGGCGAGGTCCTCGTACGGCTCGACGACCCCGGAATAGATCCTGATGTCGACCCCTCCCGCCTGCTGAAGCATGGTCTGGGAGACGGCGCCCATCAGAGTGCCGACCCGTTTCCCCGCAAGGTCGGCAAGCCCCCGTATCCCGTCCTCCTCCCTCCTGACGACAAGCTGCTCGGTATAGACGTAATACGGCCGGGAGAAGAGGACTTTTGCGGTTCGCTCCGGGGTGATCTCGATCCCGTTGATCACCAGGTCGAAATCGCCCCGCTCCAGGGCGGGGATCAGGCTGTCCCAGGCGTTCTGGACAAACCTGGCCGGTACCCCCATCACCTTTGCGATCGCCCCGGCGAGCTCTACCTCGAACCCGATCAGAACATCCACGTTCTTCGGATCGGGAAAGACATACGGGGCGCCCCCTTCCGCGTCGCCTCCCCACAGAAGGGTGCCCCGCTCCCGGACCTTCGCCGCGGCGTCGGATCCGGACCGGGACGAGGAGGAAAGAAAGAGAAGGAGGAAAATGACGGGAAGAATAAGAAGATATTTCAGACAAGCCGGGCCGGTTCCGCGAGAGCCGATCAACGTAAGCGCCCCGCGAAATGCCGTCGGTTCAGGTTTCTCGATGTTCCCAACGCCTCGACCGCCGCCTCCCGCGAAAACCCCGTAAGGCGATTCTACACGGCATCCGCGCCGCTTGCCCAACGGTCTTTTCGGGGGGTGGGGGGCATCCCGGGGATTTCCGCAAGGGGAAACGCCGTCTGGCCGGAATCCGTCCACGTCGGGGAGGAAACATTGCCCGTTTGCCTGAAAACGGGCAAGGAAATGCGGATCTGGGTCGGTGTCCCGCTCGCTCTAGGCAGGAAGCGTGTTCCGCCGTTTCGCAGGATGTCTTTTTCTCTCCCCGCTTTCCAGGGAGGCCCTGCGGGTACCGGCGGACATGGGAGCCGACCGGTTCGCCGGCTCATTCCCCAGATCCGCAGTATTATTATATCTCGCCGGCGCGTCATTCGCCACCGGTAATCGTATCCGGAAAGCGTATCAGGGAGCCTTCGACCCCGTGCGGTCGGGGGGGAATGGGACGGGTCCTGAGGTGCCCAAGTCGAGAAAATCCTCCTCCGAAAACAATTCCGGGGGCGGCTCCATCAGGTCCCCGAGAGCGGCAGTGAACGGGGGCACTCCCAGCCGCGATATCGTCTCCCCGGCTCTTTCCCCCGGAATCGCATCGTGGCGCAAGACAGCGAGAACGTGCTTCACCGCCTCGAGAACACGGCGCGCGGGGATGCGGCCCACTCTCGTGCCGAACCGGACCCCTCCGTTTTCGTCCTGTCCGCCCCCCAGGAAGAGCATATAGTGCGGCGCCAGGCGGCCGGCACCCTCCCCCAGACCGGGGACGGAGCGGGCCACCCCCTGCAGGCCGATGTCGGCGAGCAGGTGCCGCCCGCACCCGTTGGCGCATCCGGAGATTCTCACGCTGATTCCGCGGCCCGTTGGCACGTTGGTATCCCCGGACCAAAGGACCTCCTTCTCGATCAGGTCAGCAAGGGAGCGTGCCCTCGTCGTTCCCACCGTGCAGGTTTCCGTCCCGGCGCAGCGGGTAAGGGCTATATCCCCGGGAGGTCGGAACCCCGCCTCCCGTAACTTCCCCGCCAGGACAGCGGTGAGATCCTCCGGGACGTCCGAGACCAGGATCCCCTGCGCCTGCGTCAGCCTGACGGTCGCATCGGCCTGTTCCGCGATCTCCGCCAGCCAGCGCAGTTGCTCCGGCGCCAGGTCGCCGAGAGGCACATGAAGCGGGACGGCCACGACCCCGTTCCCTCTTTGGAAGAACGCTCCGGGCCAACCCGGAGGCGTCTTCCCTTCGTGGGAATACGCGGAGGGCTGGACGGCCGGATCCGGAAGTCTAAGTCTCCGCCCGGACGCCTTCTCCAATGCACGACGCTCGTCCACCACCGCCTGCCGGAAGGGATCTTCCCCCATCGAAAGGGCGACGAACTTGAGACGGGCCCTCCCCCTTCTCTGCCTGTCCCCAAGGCGGTCGAACAGGCGTAAGACGGCCAGGATCGTATCCCCGAGGTCGCCTGCCGGCGTGAACGGTTCCAGTGCGATTCCCGCCTGCGGCAGCGCGCCGAGCCCGCCCGCGAGGGTCACGCGGAAACCCGGGCAGCCGTTATCGGAGCGAACCGCCCGTACACCGACGTCATGGCAGGCAAGATCCACGTGGTCGCTACCCCCGCACCCCTCGAAGGCGATCTTGAACTTCCTGGGCAATCCTTGCCCGAGGGGGTTCCGAAGCAGGTACCTGCCGATCGCGTCCGCGTACGGTACTACGTCGAAGGGTTCGTCCCGCGCGATCCCGGCGAAGGGGCACACTACGACATTGCGCACCGTATCACCGCACGCCTCGCGAGTGGTGAGCCCCCTTTCCGCGAGAAACGCCATCGCCTCCGGAATGTCCCGGATGCCGATGTCGTAGATATGCACGTCCTGCCTCGTGGTCAGGTGGACAGGGCGCCCCGATGCAAACCGATTGGCCGCATCGGCGATCGCGCGCAGGTGGAAAGGCGATGGGCGCCCGAGCGGTATCCGGATGCGGAGAAGGTAACGGTCCGTCCCCCCCCGGATGGGATAGATTCCCTGGATGACCCGGACCCGGCGGAATTCCTCCGGCGAGATGGCACCGGACCGGACCGCCTCGATCGCCCGTGCCATCTCCTCGATTTCCGCCTGAACTTCCATGACCCGCTTCCGCCCGGATGCCCCTAGTGTAGGGTCTCGCAAATAGGCTGACGCACCGAGACCGTCGATGCGCCGCGCCGGCGAGGCGCGCGACTGAGGCGTACTGGAACGAAGTACGCCGCAAGGAGCGCAACGAAGCCTTCGCTACTGCAGCGGCGATCGAATGCCAGGTTATTTGCGAGACCCTGCACTAGATCACCGGGCCGGTCTCTTCCGCGACGGGAAGGCGCACGGGGCGCTCCCGGCAGAGGACAACTTTCCCCCCTTCCCCGTCGCGCCCGAACTCGAGCCCCATGTGGTGCCCGAACGCCAGCCGGGCGAGTTTTTCAAACTGGTCCGCCGTCCGGAGGCGGATCACCACCTTTTCCCCTGCCTCGAGGCGGTCGAGGAATCCCGGCGAGAGATCGAACTCGATCGGGCCCGCTTCCCGGGACAGGTCGATCAGGTTGCCGTCCGGCTCGGTCATAAGCCGCGCGTCGAGCCGGATCACCCGCGTCCGCGCCCCCACCGGGTCCGACCGCACCTCGCGGACGATCCCTCCCCCCGCGACGAACCCGTCCTCCGCGACCACAAACCGGCCCAGCCTCGGGTTTTCCTCGAAGGTGTCCGCGGCCAAAGGCCGGTGGAGCGTGAAGGTGACGTTGGCCACATCCAGGTTCTCCACCCGGTCAGGGTGCCGCTCGATGACCTCCAGCGTCGACGAGTTGATCCTCTCGGTAATCGTCGAGAGTGTCACCTCGGCCTCGCCCGTGGCGAGCTTCATGACATATCTCTGATTCAGTCGCAGGGGGGCGATCCCCAGCCAGAAGAGGCTCGCCGACACTTCCCTCGCGGACGCCGGAACGTTCTCCCGGGTTCCCATCACTTCCCCCCGTTCCAGGAAGAGCTCGTCCTCGAGCGTGATGCCGACGCACTCCCCGGCCGCGGCCTGCGGGCAGTCGGGACGGTTCCACTTCTCCACCGTTCGTACGACGGAGGATTTCCCCGACGGCGAAAAGGCCACGCGGGCGCCGGGGCGCACCGATCCGGACTCCACCCGTCCCGCGTAGATCCGCTTGCGGTCCCACACGTAGACATCCTGGACCGGAAACCGCAGCGGAAGGCCGGTCGCCTCCCGGGCGGGGGAAAACGAGTCGAGCGCCTCGAGAAGAGTCGGGCCACCGTACCAGGGCATGCGCGAGGAGTTCGCCGCGATGTTGTCCCCCTCCCTGGCCGAGATGGGGACGACATACGAAGGGACGATCCCGACGGACCCGAGGAACCTGCGGATCTCCTCCTCGATTTCGAGGAACCGTATCCGGCGGTACCCCACCAGGTCGAGCTTGTTGACCGCCACCACCACCTGCGGCAGGCCCAGAAGGGAGAGGATGTAGGCGTGGCGCCTCGTCTGCTCCCGAACCCCCTCGGCGCCGTCCACCAGGAGAATCGCCGCGTCGGCGGCCGCCGCGCCGGTGATCATGTTCTTCAGGAACTCCTTGTGCCCCGGGGCGTCGATGATGATGTAGGGGCGCTTTGCCGTGCGGAAGAAAGTCTGTGCGGTGTCGATCGTGATGTTGTGCTCGCGCTCCTCCTCGAGTGCGTCCATCAGATAGGCGAACTCGAACTCCCGCCCCTGCTCCCGGCAGGTGCGCTCGATCTCCCGGTACCGCTCCTCGGGAAGCGAGCCGGTATCGTAGAAGAGCCGACCGATCAGGGTGGATTTCCCGTGGTCGACGTGCCCGACGATGACTATCCGGAGCGTATCCGCAACGTTCACACCCACCTCGAACAGTACGGGGACGTTCTATTACCTTTGCAGAGTCGGAAAGGAACCATCGCTGCCGAACGCCGTCCCCGGTTTGTTACGATCCTGACGCTCTAAGGAAAAGTTCAAGAACGTCCCTTTGCTTGTTACATGTAGCCCAGGGACCGCAGCTTCTGCATCATATAGGCCGCCTCGTGGTCCTGGGCGCGCCCGGCCCTCTCCGGCGTCTTCGTCACCTTCAGTTCCTCGATGATCTCGTCGACGGTTGCGGCCCCGGAGGCGATCGGGAAGTTGCACGGAACGCATCCGAGGGACCGGTACCGCTTCCCGTCCCGCGCGAAGTAGAGGTCGCATATGGAGATCTTCTCGCGGCGGATGTATTCCCAGACGTCGAGTTCGGTCCAGGAGAGGAGCGGATGGATCCGGACGTGCGTCTCCGGTCCGAAGGAGGTGTGGAATTGGTCCCAGAGCTCCGGCGGCTGGTCCTTGTACTTCCACTCGAAGTTTCTGTCCCGCGGTGAGAAGACCCGCTCCTTGGCCCGCGACCCCTCCTCGTCCCGGCGGATCCCGAGGAAGACCCCCTTGAACCCGTGCTTCTCGAGGACCTGCTGCAGCCCCTGGGTCTTGAGGGAATTGCAGCAGAGGAACCGCCCCTTCGCCGGCTCCATCCCCGCGCAGAGCGCCTCCTCGTTCCGGCCGACGATCAGGTCCACGCCCCATTCGCGGGCCATCCGGTCGCGGTACACGATCATCCCGGGGTGCTTGTAGTTCGTATCGATGTGGACGAGCGGGAAGGGAACCCGGCCGAAGAATGCCTTGCGGGCCAGCCACAGAATCGTCGTCGAATCCTTCCCGATCGACCACAGCATCGCGAGGTCCCGGAACTTGCGGAACGCCTCGCGAATGATGTAGATGCTCTGGTTCTCCAGGGCGTCGAGGTGGTCCATGCTCACCGGTCTCTTTTCTTGCGCCCGAGGGGCGGGACTGGCGGTTCCTTCCGGTCGGCCCCGTGAGACGATTGGTGGAGCCCGCACTCCTTGTGCTCCGGCCTCTCCCACCACCAACGTCCCGCCCGGGGATCCTCTCCGTGGAGGATGGACCGCGTGCAGGGGGCGCAGCCGATCGAGGGGTACCCCATGTCGTGCAGCCGGTTATAGGGAAGGCCGCGCTCCCGGACGAACGACCGGACCTGTTCATCGCTCCAGTCGGCCAACGGGTTGATCTTGAGGATCCCGCCGTGCGCCCCGTCGATCTCGAAAACCGGCAGGGCCGCCCGGGTTATGCTCTGGTCTTTGCGCTGACCCGTCACCCATGCCCGAAGTCCCGACAGGGCGCGGGCCAAGGGCTCCACCTTCCGGATCCGGCAGCACTCGTGACGGTTTTCCAGACTTTCCCGGAAGGAGTGGAGTCCCTTCGTCCGCTCGAGTTGCTCGACCGCCTCCCTGTCCGGAAAATGCCACTCGATGGAGACGCCAAGGTTCCTCCGCACGGCCTCCGCCGCCTCGTACGTCTCCTCGTTGAGCCGCCCGGTGTCCAGGGCAAATACCCGCGCATCCGCCCGGATGTCCGTCATCATCGCGATGAGGACGATATCCTCCCTGCTGAAGCTCGACGCGAGGGCGATGCGCGGATGATATTCAGACAGCACCCAAGCGAGAACGTTTTCCGGCGGTCTCCCACGGAAGCGTTCCGCGAGATTTCCAGCCTGCCCGATGGGTGGGATCATCCTTCTCTTCTCCTCTTCCTTCTTCGCGCCGCGGCCGGTTCGGCCTCAGATCTGGTACTCTGGAGGGACGAGCCGGCCGAACCGGATTCTCGACCACATCCGTTCGTGCAGGTAATAAATGAAGAACTTCACGAAGGTGTCTCCAAGCCCGACCGTGACGGCGTAATCGATCCGCCCGGTGAGCGCCAGGGTGACCACCGCCGTGACCACCGTGGCCACCAGACGCCAGCTGATGGTTTTCAGGAAACTCCGCCTGTGGGTATCCATCTAATAGTCCATTAACCAAATAGAGTAAATAGGATTATAGGGCGGCAAACTGGAATGTCAAGATTATATAATATCTATGTCCATTTACTTTGTAGACATTAAGGCGGCATCGGTTTCAGAGGGGAAATGCTTCTTGCCATGGTTGCGGAGGGTAGGAAACCGGAGAGGGTGGAAGTGGTCTATTTCGAAGGGTGCCCCAACTTCGATCGAGCTATGACCATGGTGTAGTAAGTCCTTGAACAGGAGGGAATCCGGAGGGAAATCAGGGCGGTCGAGGTGCCGGATCCCGAAGCCGCCTAATTGTCGAGGTTTCTCTGCATCCCGTCGATTCACTTGATCGGCGCGGAAATCGAGCCCGGCAGGCAGGGAGACTCACCGTTTTTCGGCTGCCGGACCTACTCTGTGGATGGATAGACAACTGGCGTTCCCCCCGAAGAATGGCTTGCGACCGCACTGAGACGGTTCCCAAATAGGTAGCGGCAAGATGCCGATCCTCCTCATGAGGAGTGGAGGACGGGACGGGAAAGGGATGACCGGCGGGGAAACCATGCTCTCGCTTCATAATCTAATGAAAGGTGGCGGATGGCAGGCCCGGCGAAAGGGGGAATAGCATGGGCACGATGGTGCACGGCATTAATGTCGATCAACTGGTTGGGACAATAAATGCAATCAAGGAGAATCCGGACCTGGCCCGCTTTCAATTCCGTGCCGTTACGGAATGGGTTGACGGCGGTCACTCGCGAACGAAGATCCAAGGTTTCTATGGTGCCGGAGCCGAGGATGCGTCGCGGAACTCTCCGTTCGTCCTTGAAGGTGATGAGCCGCCCGTATTGCTTGGCTCAAACGCGGGACCGAATGCCGTTGAGACCGTTCTCTCCGCACTGGCCTCGTGCCTTACGGTGGGGATCGTGTACAACGCAGCCGCCCGGGACATCAAGGTTGAGTCGCTTAGCTTCTCCATGCAAGGCGATATCGATTTGCATGGATTCCTCGGGTTATCCGACCGGGTGCGCCCCGGGTACCAGAATATTCGTCTGAGTTGCAGGGTGAAAAGCGATGCTCCGCGGGAAAAGCTGGAGGAACTTTGGGCATACGTGCAGCGGACGTCGCCCGTTCTTGACATCGTCCGGAACACGGTGCCCGTCTCCCTGACTATTGAAAACACGTAGCATGCGAGGTACCCAGGTAAGGAAGCCCCTTGCACGGGGTTCCCTTACCAACGTGCCGCGTTCCTTTACCTTTCCCTGGAGCACCCGCTTTTTTGAATTTCTGCCAACCGCGGAACAAAGGGGCAAACCATATATCCTGCAAATTGCATCGAAAACCACGAAATTGCGATTTGCGACAGAAGGCGGATACTCCAGAAATGGTGACGAAGTTGCGACCTTCCCTTCCCGGGGCGTTGAGGGCGGCTCTCTTCACGTTTCTTCTGCTGTCCTCGGCCGCCGTCCTCTACGCCACGAGACTGAACGCACGCACCGCGCAAACCCTCGCGGAAATCTCGTTGGAGAGCACGGCCCTGGCCCTTTCCACCTCCGCGGAGACCGCGCTTCGGGCGGGCGGAATCCGCGCGGAGGGGGAGATCCGGGACATCCTTTCCGACCGGGTGGTGGCGTATGCGCTGATCGCCGGAGAGGATGGCACGGTCCTCTTCCACTCGAACCCGGGGCTGGCAGGCACGAAGCTTCAGGAGACGGGCCTCGAGGAATGGCTGCGGTCGGGAAAGACCTATGGAAGGCGGGTCAGTCTCGGTACCGGCCTCCCTGCCTATGAATTCAACTACCTCCTCCGCAGCCCGGACGGAAAGGCGGAGATCCTGCGTCTCGTCCTCCATACCACCCAGGCGGACCGGATTCTCTCCGATGCCCGCAAGATGTGGTGGACGGTGGGCGCCGTCCTTCTCCTCTTGTGGGCGGTCGGGATCGCGCTCGAGCGGGTGTTGACCCGCCACCTCAGGCTTCATGCCGAAGTGGAGCGGAGGGAACGCCTGGCCCTCATCGGGCAGATGACCGCCACGCTCGCCCACGAGATCCGGAATGCGTTGGGGAGCGTCAAGGGATACACGCAATGGGTGGACGAGAAGGTCGAGGAGGAAGACCCCCGCAAGAAGGCCCTTGGGATCGTTCTCCGGGGCACGGAACGGATCGAGTCCCTGGTGAACGACCTCCTCCTTTTCTCCCGGGAGGAAAGCTACTCCGCCGAGCCCGTCGATCCGATCCCCCTCCTCAAGGAAACCGTTGCCGCGGAGGCTTCCGGCTGGGCGGGGAAAGTCGAAGTGAAGACGGTTCCCGGCATGCGCGCGCTCGCGGATCCCGATAAACTGCGCCGCGTACTGGTCAACGGCGTGCGGAATGCCATCCAGGCGATGGGGGGGGGCGGAGTCCTGAAGATTACCGCGCGGCCGGAGAGACATCGGCTGGTCATCCGGATCGAGGATACCGGTCCCGGCATTCCCGCCGCGGAACTGCCCCGGTTGTTCTCCCCTTTCCATACCACGAAGACGGACGGCACCGGTCTGGGACTGGCATACTCGAAGAAAGTGATCGATGGGATGAAGGGCGGGATCGAGCTTTCCAACCGGGAAGAGGGTGGGGCCGTCCTCGCCATCCATCTTCCGATCCCGGGGGAAGGGTGAAATGCCGAAAAAAATCCTGGTCGTCGACGACGACGAGCTGATGCGCTCCTTTCTCTCCTCCGTCCTCCGGGAGGAAGGGTACGGGGTCGAGGAGGCGCGGAACGGAGCCGAGGGGCTTGCAAAGCTTCCGGGCTCCGATTTCGATCTCGTCATCACCGACCTGCGAATGCCGGACATGTCCGGGTTGGCCCTGATGCTAGAGGGGAAGAAGGCGCGCCCCGACGTCCGGTGGATCATCATCACCGCCTACGGTTCCATCGGGAGCGCCGTTGAGGCGATGAAGGCGGGGGCCTCCGATTACCTCACCAAGCCGTTCCGCGACCCCGGCGAACTGCGGCATGTCATCGGCCGTGTCCTTCGGGAAGCCGAGGCGGAAACGAAAATCACCCTCCTGTCGGAAGAGCTGGGCAGGCAGTTCCCGTCGGCGGAGACGATTTTCCTCGGCGAAAAAATGGAGCATGTGCGGAAGCTGGTGAGCGACGTAGCTCCCGCCGCGACCACCGTGCTCGTCACTGGACAAAGCGGGACAGGGAAGGAACTCATCGCCAGGGTGATCCATGATCTGAGCCCCCGGCGGGAAGGGCCCTTCGTCGCCGTGCACTGCGCCGCCTTGGCGGAGAACCTCCTGGAGAGCGAGCTCTTCGGCCACGAGCGGGGGGCGTTCACCGGAGCCGTGTCGGCCCGGAAGGGGAGGTTCGAGCTCGCCGACGGGGGAACGATTTTCCTGGACGAGATCGGGGAGATCTCCACGGCTGTCCAGGTGAAGCTCCTCAGGGTGCTTCAGGAGAAGGAGTTCGAGAGGGTGGGGGGGATGAGGCCCCTCTCCGTGGATGTGCGGATCGTCGCGGCCACGAACAAGAACCTCAAGGCGGAGGTCGCCGCAGCGCGGTTCCGGGAGGATCTCTATTACCGGCTGAACGTCTTTCCGGTCGCCCTTCCTTCCCTGGCGGAACGCAGGGAGGCCATTCTTCCCCTGGCGGATTATTTCCTGAAAAAGTTCACCGCCGCTTTCGGCAAATCGATTTCCGGATTTTCCCCCGGAGCCCGGTCGGCCCTTGAAAATTATCCCTGGCCGGGCAACGTGCGGGAGTTGCAGAACGTGATCGAGCGCGCCGTAATTCTCGCACAAGGCGAGATCGGGGTGACACACCTGAACCTGGAACCGCCACTCGTCCCCCTGGCCCCCGAGGATAGCGTCCTAAAGGCGAACGAACGGGAAACCATCCGGAAAGTGCTCGACGAAACGGGGGGGAACCGCAAACAGGCGGCGCGGATCCTCGGCATTTCCCTGCGCACCCTCCAATACCGGATCAAGGAGTACGGCCTGTAGGAGAAGTGCAAACTCTGCGCATCGGGGTGCAGGGATTGCACTCCATCGCCGGACGAACCTCCGGGAAGATTCGGGAACGGCAACAAATCCTCTTTGGTTTCGCCAGGTCCATTCTCCGAACGTGGCTGGCATCCTCCTTGCTGCCTCTGTGTGGCAGTCAATCCCTATTGGAGGCAGAAAGTTGAAACGGATTGCGAAGGATACGGCCCCCGTTCGAACAGGGTGCTTAACAATCCTGAAGATCGGCAGGGGGCGACTTCTCGTTCTGCTGCTTCTTTTCTTTCTGACTGCATTCCTTCCCCCGGCGCTCGAAACGGCGCAGGCGGAAGAAAGAGATGCGGTGCTGGAAGGGAGCGGCATCCATTATCCCGGCGGGTTCGACCCGAACACGGTGGGAGAGGTCCGTGGAAAGGCCTACGGGCTGTCCGTTCCGGAGCGGGGTCCGGTGCGGTTTCGGCTGGAAACCGGGAAGGCAACCTACACGGTATTGGCTTCGCCGAAGTGGTTCTGGAAGGACTTGAATGCCGAACTTCCCGATGGCACGGAAATCCGGGTCCGCGGGTCCAAGACGCTTGGCCAGGACTCGAACCTGTACATCATCGCCCAGCAGATCCGGATCGGGTCATCGGACCGACCCATGGAACTGCGCAACGACGGCGGGTTCCCGCTTTGGAAAGGGCCCAAGACAGGCGGGATGGGAGCTCCGGGCGACTCCGGCTCCCCCATGCGGGGGGGCGGAGGAATGGGAAGCGGTCCCGGCGGAACCGGCGGCATGGGCGGTCGACATCGGTAAATCACCGGTCAATCAAGCGTGAGGAAGGAATCAAGGAATGTTCACAATCCGCAGGTTCGCATTTTGCGTGGGTGTAATCGCAGCGATTTCATTGGTGGAAGCGGGGTCCGTCTCCGCCGGTTGGGAAACGGGCGCCAAGGTCGGATTCGACACGGACGTAAGCCGGTCGATCTCCGGCGGGAAGAGCGATTCCTACCTGCAGGGATACGCTGCTTACGGTCGTGAACCCGACGGAGAGACCCGGCTGGACTGGTCGTTTTCCGCGGTGGGGGAAGCGGCTGCCTATGCAAGTTTGAACGATCTCGATTATGCGACGATCACGTTTTCTCCCGGTCTTGTCTATTTCTACCGCCCCGGCTGGATAATCACGGGAGCTCCGTTTCTCCGGGCAAAAGGAGTACGGGACTCCAACCAGTCCGCAGTCGCCTTCGGAGGAAAGTTCCTGGTAAAGCAACAACTCCCCTCCGATTTCTACCTGGGGGAGTATTACACCTACGCGGACAGCCGGGCAAATGCCGACACGTTCTCCTTCACGGAACACGCGCTGGGAGCCTTTCTCGGCCGGAACTGGACGCGCACCTTCTATACGGAGCTTGGGTACGAATTTTCCCGGGGGGATTCCTTCCGATCCGTGGGAACTTCTCCGTCCGTCCAGGGGGGAACGGGCGGTTTCGGAGGAGGAATGCATTCCATGTTTTCCACCGCCTTCGGGACCGAGGTGGTCAGGGAACGTGTGAACCGTCACGCCGTTGGGGTAACGGCAGGGATCGACTGGACGAAGAAGGTTTTTTCCGCCGCCAGCTATACGTTCACCGATCGGCTCGGGGACCTCGGATCCAGTTCATCCCACTCCGGTTTCCTGGGAGTCGGATACCGCTTCTGACGTTCCCCGGGGAGCAACGGATCGGGAAACACCGGAAAGTCGGATGCACCATAAATCGTTTTGCCGGGAGGAAGGGATGAAGGGAAAAAGAATAATCGAGGGGTTTCTGTCCATCACAATCATGGCCATAATGCTTGCCGCATGCGGCGGCAGAGGGGGCAGCGGTACGGTAGGGGATAGCGGTGGAACCGGCACGACCGCAGGAACCGCCACGATCCAAGGGCAGGTTTCGGGAACGGCAGTCATCGCCGTTGACGACGGCACGGATCTCGAAGCGGCCCGCGCTACGGCCTCCGGCACCCCGAAGACGTTCAGCATGACCTTGCCGACGGGGAAAAGTTACCGGTTTTACCTGATGGAAAACGAGGGGGCGGGGAATGACGGGAGAATCTTCCCCGTCTACGTGGGAACGACGAACGTTTTCCGGATCACCATCGATGCAAACGGCCAGACCATCAACCTCGGCTTGGTGAATCCGAACCTCAGCGGGGGCACGGCTACCCCTGCGAACAACCCCATGGAGTGTCCCGGTGTGATGGCGGGGGGAGAGAACCGGTCGATTCCGCCTTTCCTTTTCGGCGCAGGCGATAACCCGTTCACACAGACTCTCAACATCCCGCCCGTATTGAATCCGACCTCGAGGACGAGCACGACCGATTCCTATGACCTTGCCCTTCGCGAGGCGGATGTCGAGATCATTCCTGGCAAGTTGACCCGCATCATGGGCTTCAACGGTCTCACTCCCGGCCCTACCATCCGGGCGCGTGTGGGACGTCAGGTCGTCATGAGCCACTCCAACGGTCTTCCGGTAACCACCCTCGGCGGCGCACCCGGCGATGTCGCCATTCACCTGCACGGCGGACATGTACCCTCTTCCGAGGACGGCTTCCCGACGGACACAGTACCGCCGGGCGCGACCCGCAGATATACCTATCCGAACAACCAGCTGCCGGCCACACTTTGGTACCACGACCACCTCATGGGCTATACCGGCCCCCATGTATGGTTCGGGATGGCGGGGTTTTACATCCTGACGGACGACTACGAGGACGGTCTGGGGCTGCCGAGTGGCGCCTACGAAATACCGTTGGTCATCCAGGACCGCAACTTCGATTCGACCGGGAAGCTTGTTTACACCGGCAGCCGGAATGGAGAGACGGGCAACGCAATTCTCGTGAACGGCACCATACAACCCAATTTCAAGGTTGCCTCCCGCAAGTACCGCTTCCGTGTGCTGAATGGATCCAATATGCGCAAGTACCAGATCGCCTTGAGCAACGGCCAACCCTTCCATGTGCTCGGCATGGAGGGAGGGTTCCTACCCGCGCCGGTCAAAGTGACCTCCCTCGTACTGGCTCCGGCAGAGCGTGCGGATATCATAGTGGATTTTTCGTCACTCCCCGTGGGCAGCTCCGTAGTGCTGCAAAACTCCCTGGGGTTAGGGAGCACGGCGAACATTATGCGCTTTGACGTGGACAGGGTAGAGACGGACACCAGTCAATTACCCCTCGAACTTCGCCCGCTTGAGAAGCTGAGCGCAAGCCAGGCCGTGCGCACTCGCAGCTTTACATTCTCTGGCGGCATGATGGGTATGATGGGCGGCGTCCCCTGGGTTATCAACGGAAAACCCTTCGATCCCAACAGGGTGGATGCAGATCCGAAGCTGGGCACGTTGGAGATTTGGGAGTTCCGGAACATGTCCATGATGGATCATCCGGCACACCCGCATCAGACCATGTTCCAGATCTTGGACATCAACGGGAATCCTCCCCCGCCGACCCACGCCGGGTGGAAGGACACGGTGAACGTCCCCGCTATGGGCACAGTCCGAATTATCATGCGCTTCGCCGACTATGCGGGGAAGTACGTCTTGCACTGCCACGTTCTCGAGCACGAGGACAATGCCATGATGGCGCGGTTCGACGTGGTGCCCTAACATTCAGTGTTTTCGCAATACTTCGGGGGAAAGTTGTTGTCAAAGGAATACGGGCAAACTTCAAGAGATACCGCTTCTGACGACAGCCGGACAGCAATAGATCAGGAACCAACAAAAAACAGGAAGCAACGAGAAATCGAAAGCGTTAAAAATCATTTTGCAGGGAGGAAGGAATGAAAAGCAAAAGAATGATCAAGGGATTTCTTTCCATCGCAGTCATGGCCTTGTTGCTCGCCGCGTGCGGCGGAGGGGGCGGAACGACAGGGGATAGCAGCGGCACGGTTGCCGTCCCTGGTACCGGAACCGCCACGATCCAAGGGCAGGTTTCGGGAACGACGGTCATCGCTGTCGACGACGACACGGATCTCGAAGCAGGGCGCGTTACAGCCTCCGGCACACCGAAGACATTCGGCATGACCCTGCCGACGGGGAACGCTTACCGGTTCTATCTGATGGAGAACGAGGGGGCGGGGAATGCCGGAAGAATCTACCCCGTCTACATGGGGTCGACGAACGTGTTCCAAATGACAAGCGCCGCGAACAACCACACCATCGATCTCGGGATGGTCAGTCCCGACTTCACCAAGGGGAACGCTTTTCCTGCAAACAACCCCATGGGGTACCCCGGCGTGATGGCAGGGGGAGAGAACCGGTCGATTCCGCCTTTCCTTTCCGGTGCGGCTTTTTCGATGGGCGATCTGCAGGGAACCTGGGACTTCAATTCGCTGGCCACCTCGGGAACCATTGGCTGGATGCACGGCGTTCTATTCGTGGATAACACGGGGATGGGCGGCATGACGTCCTTGATCCGGAACGGCATGCCCTGGCCGTCCACGGACAACGTTCCTTTCTCGATGTTCCCCTGCGGCATCGTCGGGATGGGCGACGACAACACCTTCCACGGCTTCCTGTCGAAGGACAAAACCATGATGGCCGCCACCTGGACGGACAACACGGGCGGCAGCGCCCTGATGATCTTCCGGAAGCGGGGAGGCGCCTTCGCACAAAACGATCTGTTCGGAACCTGGAACTTCCACCGGCTTACCGCCGGCAGCGACCACGCGACGTCCGGATGGGCGTCCGGAACGATGACAATGAGTTCCCCCGGCACCGCGATCGTTAACGCCATTCAAACCCACAATAACGACATGAGCGAAGTCGGAAGCTCCTTCTTCGTGTCCATGGGCGGAGACGGGATCGTCACTTCCTCGGGGGACAACACCTTCCACGGCGTCATGTCCCAGGACAAAAACATGATGGTCGTCACAAGGACCGGGGCGAGCGGACATTACGACCTGATGGTCCTGATGAGGTCGGACGCGGGGGCGCCCTATTCCACGACCGATCTCACGGGGGACTGGATGCAGCACGGCGTAATCTCCGGCAACCCGAACGATACGGACTGGAACTTCGGCCAGATGGTGATGGATCCCACCGGACAGGCCGCGTTCAACGGCATGATGGGAAGGACGGGCGCATTCTCCATGCAGCCGGCGACGTTCGCGATGAATTCGTCCGGCGTCATCACCATGGGCGGAACGGGCATGGGCGGGGGAATGATGAACCCGATGATGGCCCAGACCTACTCCGGGCTCATGAATCCGGCGAAGGACCTGATGGTCGCTACCTTCTCGGACGGAAACGGAGGGTATCAACTCGGAATCGGCATGAAGTAACGGTTGCCTTCCTGAAAAGGACCGGATTCTCGGAGAAGGGGCCCGAGTCTTTGCGGGCCCCTTTCTCACCGGTAACCTTCTGCCTCACTTCGCCGCCTTCTTCGTCGCCTTCCCCTTCACCGCCATGGCGTTCGGCTTGCTGGTCTTTCCCGGCGGGACGCAACCGCACCCGCAATTTCCCTTCTTGGCCAACAGGATCACCTCCTTTCCGCCCGATTCCCGGTTTTTTTCACTTGTGCCTGCCGCGCTCGCCGACATCCGCAGATGCACCGCCTGGCGAAGTCCCGGGGAAGCCGATATTCCTGCAACGTCTTTTCCGCCATCTTCACGATCCGTTGCTGGAGCTTCTTCTTTCCGTCGTGAAGCCGTTTCCGGACGGCCCCCTCCGAGATGCCTAAGAAGCGGGCCGCCTCCCCCGTGGGGACGCCGTCGAGGTAGCAAAGCAGGAGGGGAAACCGAAGCGCATCCGAGAGGGAGGAGACGACCTTGCGGACCTCCGCCTGGAACGCATCGGCCTCGTTGCGTTCGTCTTCCTTCTCCATTTCTGACGCCTCGGCCGGCGACCGCAGGACCCCCGCATCTTCCAGCGGCGCGAGTCGGTCCTGTTCTTTCCGCCAGGCGAGGGCCTTGTTGCGTGCGATCTTCCGCAGCCACGACGGGAACGCTTCCGGCGACCGGAGATCCTTCAGCGCCGCGAACGCGGAGAGGAAGGTCTCCTGCGCGATGTCCTGGGCGGCCGCGGGGTTCTTGACGATTTGCAGTGCCACCGCGTAGACAAGGTACTGGTATTTCCGGACGATCTCCCCGAACGACGCGGCATCGCCCCGGGCGGACTCTCGAAGAAGATCTTTTTCCTCTTTCGGCATCTTCGCTTTTTCCTCCCTGCACGAAGTAGATAGCGGATTCCCCGGAATGTTACCAAAGAATATCCGCCCGCACGGAACCCCGGGTTTTCGTTCCTGCCGTTCAACTTCTTGCTTTTTACCGCATCCCATGTAATGTAAGAACATTCTAACGTTATTAGTGGAGGCGAAATGGACGCCGACCGCGCGTACGAATGGGGGGATCTGCTGAAAGCCTTTGCCCACCCTACACGACTGCAGATCCTGGACGAGTTGCGCAAGGGGACGCAGTGCGTGACGGATATGGAGGAGATCCTTCCCGTCACCCAAGTGAACATCTCCCAGCACCTGACGGTCCTGCGCAACGCGAGGCTTGTGGATTTCGCCCAGGACGGAGCGCTTCGCTGCTACTACCTGAGCCGCCCGAAGCTGGTGGAAGGGATCCTCGACCTATTAGCCGCCGATCTGCCCATCCTTCGCAAGACGAAGGATCAGATCGACCGCGAGAAGGAGCGGGCGAGAAAGGAACCGGCGGGCTCTCGTGGCTGACGCTTCGAGCAAATAGCGCGAAATTTCCGCAGGAGGTGGCGGGCGACGATGAAGCTGGCGATGGTGATTTCGCAAACGAGGATGAAGGATCTCTCCACGCTGGTCCCGGAGGCCCCGCGTCGTGACGTTCTAGGGGGGAATAGTTTTTGAGAAGGACAGCCGAGCAAGCGGCAGAAAATGGCGGGACGCCCGGCCTTCCGGACCCCGCACCGGTCCTGGGGCTTCGGCAGAACCTTCCCCAGTTCTCCCTCCTGGTTCTGGTCAACGCCTTCGTCGGAGGGATGGTGGGGCTGGAGCGGGCGATCCTGCCGCTCATCGCGGAGCGGGAGTTCGGGCTGACCTCCAAGAGTGTCATCCTGTCGTTCATCGTGGGTTTCGGGTTCGTCAAGGCCTTTACGAACCTGGCGGCGGGGCGGTTTTCCGACCGGATCGGGCGGAAGGGGCTCCTTGTCGGCGGCTGGATCGTCGGATTGCCCGTTCCCTTCATGTTGATGTGGGCCCCCTCGTGGGGATGGGTCACCGCCGCCAATTTTCTCTTAGGGATCAATCAGGGGCTTTGCTGGTCGACCACCGTCATCATGAAGATCGACCTGGTGGGGCCGCAGCGGCGGGGCCTGGCGATGGGGCTCAACGAGTTCTCCGGGTATTTCGCGGTATCCCTGGCGGCGCTGGCGTCGGGGTATATCGCAGCCGCCTATGGGTTGCGCCCCGCTCCCTTCTACCTGGGGATCGGAATTGCCGCCGCGGGTCTTCTCCTCTCGATCTTCTTCGTCCGGGAGACCCACGGGCACGCCCGCCATGAGGCGAAGGGCCAGGGCGGCGCGGAGCCCGTGTCGTTCATGGAAATCTTCACGCGCACCAGCTACCGTGACCCGAACCTCTTCTCCTGCAGCCAGGCGGGGATGGTGAACAACCTGAACGACGGGATGGCGTGGGGGCTCTTCCCCCTCTTTTTCGCCGCCGCGCACCTCTCCGTGGAGAGGATCGCGATCCTGGCCGCTACCTACCCGGCGGTCTGGGGAATCTGCCAGCTTTTGACCGGCGCGATCTCCGACCATATCGGCAGGAAATGGATGATCGCGGGCGGGATGTGGGTCCAGGCGGTCGGAATCTGGCTGATTGCCGCCGTGGATTCCTTTCCCCCCTGGATGGCGGGCGCCGTTCTCCTCGGCATCGGGACCGCCATGGTGTACCCGACCCTGCTGGCCGCCATCGGGGACGTCGCCCACCCCTCCTGGCGAGCCTCCGCCGTGGGGGTCTACCGGCTCTGGCGGGACGCCGGTTACGCCTTCGGGGCGCTCCTGTCGGGGATCGTGGCCGATCGTTTCGGCGTGGTCTGGGCCATCGCCGCCATCGGAGGACTCACCTTCGTTTCCGGCGTCGTGGTGGCCGTCCGCATGTCCGAAACCCATCGCGTAACGATACGATGAGGATAACCACATGAGCGCCCTGATATATCTCGATTTCAACGCCAGCACTCCGATCGCTCCCGAGGCCGTCGAGGCGATGCGGCCGTTTTTGACCGATCATTACGGGAATCCGTCAAGCCTGCATTGGGCCGGTATGCCGGCGAAGGACGCCTTGGAAAAGGCGCGTACGCAGGTTGCGGGGCTCCTTGGCTGCGATCCCACGGAGGTCGTTTTCACCAGCGGCGGGAGCGAGGCGAACAACCACGCCATCAAGGGGATCTTCCTTGCGAACCGGGACCGGGGCGACCACATCGTCACGACCGCGGTCGAGCACCCGGCGACGATCGAGCCGTGCCGGTTCCTCGAACGGTCGCTCGGCGCGAAGGTGACTGTCCTGCCGGTTGACCGATACGGCAGTGTCGATCCCGACGACGTCCGGAAGTCGATCACCCCGCGTACGATCCTCATCACGGTGATGCACGCCAACAACGAAGTGGGCACGATCGAGCCGATCCCCGGGATTGCTGCAATCACCCGCGAGGCCGGGATTCCGTTTCATACGGACGCCGCCCAGTCCGTCGGGAAGATTTCAACCGACGTCGAAGAGCTGGGCGTGGATCTGCTCTCGGTCGCCGGGCACAAGGTATACGCGCCAAAAGGGATCGGCGCCCTTTACCTCCGGGAGGGGACGAAGATCGAGCCGTTCGTCCACGGCGCGGGGCACGAGGTCGGCCGCCGGGCGGGGACGGAGAACGTCCTTCTCGCAGTGGCGCTGGGCGCGGCCTGCGAGGCGGCAAGGAAGTGGGTCGGGATGCCGCAGGTGCAGTTGCTGCGGGACAGGTTCTTCGAAGGGCTGAAAGCAATATTTGGAGACAGGGTGACGCTCAACGGCCATCCGACGGAACGGCTTCCCAACACACTCAACGTCAACTTCGCGGGCCGCGTGGGGGCGGAAGTGCTTGCGCGCCTCCCCGGAGTTGCGGCCTCGACCGGTTCCGCGTGCCATGCCGGATCTGTGACCCTTTCCCCGGTCCTCGCCGCGATGCGCGTCCCGTCGGAGGAGGGAATGGGCGCGGTCCGGTTCAGCCTTGGCCGGACGACGACGTGGGAAGAACTGGAAGAGGTAATCCGCTTGCTGAAAGAAGCCACATAGTTCAACGAAAAGATCGGAAACCGGAAAGCATTCGAAATTTCCTGGAGGAGGCCCCATGAAGAGCGATCACGATCTTTCCACACGGTGCGTGCATGCGGGGGAGGTGAGAGACGCAGAAGGATCCCCGCATACTCCGATCTACAACACCACCACCTTCGGATTCACCTCCACGGCCGATCTCCTCGACGTGGTGGAAGGGAGGCGGCCCGGGAATCTCTACACCCGGTACGGGCTGAACCCGACGATACGGAGCGTGGAGGTCAAGCTCGCGAGCCTGGAAAACGCGGAATCGGCCCTTGTTTTTTCCTCGGGCATGGCGGCGGAGGCCGCGCTCTTTTTCGCCCACGGCCGGAGGGGGATCGTTTGCCTGGGGAACGCGTACGGCGGCACGCTGCAGTTGCTCTCCGATCAGCTGCCCCTCGTGGGGGTACCGACGTTCCTGCTCCAGGGAGAGGATGCGGGAAGACTTGCGGAGGTTTTGCAAAAAGAGGGGCCGGGCCTCGTCTTTTTCGAAACCCCCACGAACCCGACGATGGAGATCTTCGACATCAGGGAGATCTGCAGGCTTTCCCGCTCGTTCGGTGCCCTCGTGGCCGTCGATAACACCTTCGCCTCCCCCATCAATCAGCAGGTGCTGGCCCTCGGCGCGGATATCGCCGTTCACAGCGCCACCAAATACCTGGGAGGCCACAGCGACCTGACGGGCGGGGCCCTCATGGGGTCGAAGGACCTGATCGAAGCGGTTGCCCCCTGGAGGAAGAACCTGGGGCAGATGATGGCTCCCGAAATCGCCGCCCTTCTGGCGAGGAGCCTGCGGACGCTGCCCATTCGCGTGGAGAGGCAGAACCAGACCGCGCAGGCCGTGGCGGAAGCGATGAGGGACCATCCGAAGGTCGCCAGGGTCCTGTATCCGGGACTGCCGGATTTCCCCCAGCACGATCTGGCGAGATCCCAGATGTCCGGATTCGGGGGGATGCTGACCCTGGAGATCCATGGATCGGGGGAAGATGCAACGAAGGTCGTTGACCGCCTTGAGCTTTTCCTCATCGCCCCGAGCCTCGGCGGCCCGGAGAGCCTCGCGACCCAGCCGATGACGACCACTCATTTCGGGCTGACCCCGGAAGAACGGCGGAAGAGGGGAATCACCGATTCCATGATCCGCTTCTCCATCGGGATGGAGGCGGCGAAGGACCTGATCGGAGATCTCCATAATGCCCTGAAAAACATATAATTTTATGCAATGAATGAAATGCCGGGGACAATCGGTGACTTGGGGGACCGACAATGATCCGCTGATGAATCGGAACTGGATTCCGCAGAAAGCGAACAGGTTCAGACAATTTGATTTCGGGTGCGGCATCTTGACGTTTTCGATCAAACGGCCCCTTCGCTCCGGTCTCCCGTGCTGATTCGGACGCCAGTCTCCACATTTGTCACATAGATCTTCCCGTCGCCCCGCAGGCCTGTGTGGGCGGTCTTTTCGATATTGGAAACGATCTCCTCCGTCGATTCGTCGCGACAGAAGATCTCGATTCGGACGCGCGGCGTGTAGTAATTCACAAGGTCCTGGGATATTCGCGCCGCGGCGTTCCTGGCCCTCCCGCGGCCGAACCCTCCTACTTCGGAAATGCTCATCCCGGTTAGTCCCGGCAGGTTCTTGAGAGCCGTCGTCATGTTGGAAAGCATGTGAGGCTTGATGAAGGCGATGATCTGCTTCATGTGGAGGTCTCCCTGGAGTCGGTTTTCGATTCGATCCTTGTCTCCCACCACCGGTAGAGGGTGGGAAGAACGACGAGAGTCAGCAACGTAGACGTGATCAGCCCCCCGATGACGACCGTGGCCAGCGGTCTCTGCACCTCCGCGCCGGTCCCTTGGGACAGGGCCATGGGGATGAAGCCTAAGGAAGCGACCATGGCCGTCATCAGGACGGGGCGCAGCCTCACCGCGGCCCCTTTCAGGATGGCGTCGTCCAGCGGAACCCCTATCTCGCGGAGCTTGTTGAAGTAGGAGACCATGACGATCCCGTTGAGCATGGCGACGCCGAAGAGGGCGATGAAGCCGACGGCCCCCGAGACGGAAAGAGGCAGCCCCCGGAGGAAGAGGGATACGATCCCCCCGATGAGGGCGAAGGGGACATTCAGGATGATGAGGAACGCCTGGCGCACCGAGTTAAAGGTGGAAAAGAGCAGAATGAAGATCAAGGCCAGGCAGATCGGGAGGATGACGGAGAGCCTTGCCAAGGCCCGCTGCTGGTTCTCGAACTGTCCGCCCCAGGTAATGTAGTATCCGGGCGAAAGCTTCACCTTTGCCTCGATGGCTTCCTGTGCATCGGCGACGAAGCTGCCGATGTCGCGCCCCGACACGTTGCACTCCACGACGATCCGGCGGGAGCCGTTCTCGCGGGAGATCTGGGCCGGCCCCTCCTCGGTGTAGACCCGCCCCAGCTGCTTGATGGGCACCCAGGCGCCGCCGGGGGCGGGGACCAGGATCTCGCCGATTTTCTCCACGTCGTTGCTCAAATGCTCGGGAAACCGGAGGGCGATGGAGAAGCGCCTCTGCCCCTCGAAGAGCTCCGAAACCGGTTTCCCTCCCACGGCGACTTCCAGGACGTCCTGTATGTCGCTCACGTTGATGCCGTAGCGGGCGATGGCCGCCCGGTCGATCTCCACCTGGAGGTAGCCCAGGCCGGAGACCTTCTCCACGGTGACATCGGCGGCCCCCCTGACTTTCTCGATGACCCGGGCGATCTCCTCGCCCTTCGCTTTCAGGGATTCCATGTCTTCGCCGAAGACCTTCACGGCGATCTGGGACTTCACCCCCGAAACCAGTTCGTCGACGCGCAGGGCGATGGGCTGGGTGAAGGAAAAGGACATGCCGGGGATGTTTTCCAGCCGCTCCCGCATTTTGTCCACCAGTTCCTCCTTGTTGCGGGCCGTCTTCCATTCTCCGCGGGGTTTAAGGTTGACGGAGATGTCGGAGATGTCGATCCCCATCGGGTCGTTGGCGATTTCCGGGCGCCCGGCCCGGGAGACCACCTTCTCCACTTCGGGGAAGGACAGGAGCGCCTTTTCCACGGCGGCGGCGGTTTTCACAGTCTCGGTCACGGAGACCGAGGGAAGGCGGAAGGACTGCACCGTGATGCTTCCCTCGTCAAGGGTCGGCAGGAACTCGCTCCCCAGGAAGGGGACAAGAGCCAGTGCAAAGACCAGGGCGGCGCCGGTGACGCCCAAGGTCTTCCCCGGGTGGGCCATTGCCTTCCGCAGCGTGGGAAGGTATGCCTCCCGGAGGGCGCGGAGAAGCCACGGATCCGTCTCCTCGACGATTCTCCCTTTCAGGAGCAGGGAACAGAGCGCCGGAACGACCGTCACCGTCAGGATCAGGGAGCCCAGGAGGGCGAACCCCACGGTGTACGCCATGGGGGAGAACATCTTCCCCTCCATGTCCCGGAGCGTCACGATGGGAATGTAGACGATGATGATGATCCCGATCCCGAAGACGATCGGACGGGCGACCTCCCGGGCCGATTCGAAGATCGTATGGATGAATCCTTCTCCCTCCTTCCTCTCGGCGAGTTTCCGCATGGTGTTCTCCATCATCACCACGCTGCCGTCGACGATCATCCCGAAGTCGATGGCTCCCAGCGTCATGAGATTGGCGGAAAGCCGGAGCCAGTGCATCCCGAGGAAGGAAAAAAGCATGGAAAGGGGGATGACCAGGGCCACGATGAGGGCTGCCCGGACGTTCCCAAGGAAATAAAAAAGGACGGCCACGACCAGGAGACCGCCCTCCAGGAGGTTGTTCCGGACGGTCCGGATGGTCTTACGGACGAGTTCGGTCCGGTCGTAGTAGGGAACCAGACGGACGCCCACCGGCAGAAGCTTCTGGATGGTCTTGACCTTTTCCTTGGCGGCGGCGACCACCTCCTTGCCGGAGGCTCCCTGGAGCATCATCACGATGCCGGCCACCGCTTCGCCCTTCCCGTCGCGGGTCGTTGCTCCCTGGCGGGGTTCGCTACCGATCCGGAGCTGCGCCACGTCGTCGAGATGGATCGGCGTCCCGTTCCGGGAGGCCACCACGATCCGTTCCAGGTCCTCAAGGCCCCTGGCGAGGCCCAGTCCTCGGACGATGTACTGTTCCTCCCGGTGTTCGATGTAACCGGCTCCGCGGTTGGCGTTGTTCCTCTCCACGGCCTCCATGACGTCGCGGAGCGTCAGGTGGAGGCTCTTGAGCTTCCCCGGGTCGATCAAGACCTGGTACTGCTTCACCTGTCCGCCGAAGGAGTTGACGTCGGTCACCCCGGGGACCGTCCGCAGGATCGGCCGGACCACCCAGTCCTGCAGGGCACGGAGTTCCCGGATGTCGTATTTTTCCCCCTCGACCAGGTACTGGTAGATTTCGCCGAGTCCGGTGGTGATAGGCCCCAGCTGCGGTTCGATTCCCTTCGGCAGCCGCTCGCGGGCCTGCTGGAGGCGCTCGAAGACCTGTTGCCGGGCGAAGTAGATGTCGACCCCGTCCTCGAATACCACCGTGATCACGGAGAGGCCGATCTTGGAGAGGGAGCGGACCTCTTGGAGGCGGGAAAGCCCTCCCATGGTGGTCTCGATGGGGAAGGTGATCTGTTTCTCCACCTCGGTGGGGGCCATTCCGCCCGCCTGGGTGAGGATCTGCACCTGGACGTTCGTGACGTCCGGGAAGGCGTCCACGGGGAGCCTGTTCATGGCCCACAGGCCGGCGCCGACCAGGAGAAGGGTCGCGACAACGACCAGCAACCGCTGTTCCAGCGAGAATCTAAGGATCCTGTCGATCATGGGCCTATTCCTCTCCGAGTTCGCCTTTTTTCAGTTCCGATTTCAGGAGGAACCCGCCCTTGGCCGCATACCGCTCTCCTTCTTTCAGGCCCGCGGTGACCTCCACCCAGCCTCCCCCGTTGGCCCCGGTCGCCACTTCCCTGGGGATAAATTCGGCGTCGTCCCCGGTGATGAACAGGACCTTCTTCCCTTCCAGTTCGACGAGCGCCTCCTCGGGGACCGCCAGCCCCGGGGAGCTGCTCGGGGGGATGGCCAGCTCCACCGTGGCGAACATCTCGGGCTTGAGCTTCCTCCCCGGGTTCGCCACCTCGATCCGCGCCTTTACGGTCCGCGTGGCTTCATCCACCAGGTCCGCGATGTAGGTCACCCTCCCCCTGAAGACGCTCTCGGGGAAGGCCCCGACCTTTACCGCCGCCGGCCGGCCTCTGCCGATCTTCGCCAGGTCCTTCTCGTTGATGTCCACCAGCACCCACACGGAGGAAAGGTCGGTGACCGTGAAGAGGTTTTTCGAAGGGTCCGCCAGCTCCCCGACGATGGTATGTTTTTCCGTGACAACCCCGGCGATGGGGGAGTGGACGGGGAGGAGGATTCTCTTCTCCTCTATGTGCTCTTCGAATTCCGAGGGCGAGAGGCCGTAGAGCCTCAGCCGTTCCTCGTCGGCGTGGAGCTCGGACATCGCCGTCTGGTATTCCGTTTCCGCCTGCAGGATCTCCTTGCGGGCCGCGATCTTCTTCTCGACGAGCGACTTGATCCTGTCCAGGTTGCTTCTCGCGAGGGCGATCCGGGACCGGGCCTTGTAGTACTCGGACAGGGCTTCCCCCAGTTCCACGCTGTCCAGGCGGGCAAGGACCTGCCCGGCGACGACGGTGTCTCCGAGGCTCGCGCCGACCCACACGATCTTTCCGGGAATCCTGGGGGAGACGTGGGCGATCCGATCCGCGTTGGCCCCCACCTTGCCGGTCGCGACGATGACGCCGCCGAGAGACGCCTTTTTCGCAGTCTCCACGACGACCGCGCGGCTTTGCAGGATTTCCGGTTTCAGACGGACGCCTCGGGTCTGCTTGTCTCCCCCTTCCTTTCCCTCGCTGCCCAGCTCGGTTCGGGCGGCTTCCTCTTTTTCGGCGGTCGCCGCCTTTCCTCCTTTTGCGAGGTGGCTGAACCGGTACGCGAAGGCGCCGCCCAAGACGAGAGCGAGGACGATCCCGACGGCCGCAACAATCTTCGTATTCTTCATTGATTTCCTCCGTTGTCCTTGTTCGAGGCGAAAGCCGTTCCGTCAATTGATCCTTCCGCCCACGGCCGCCGTCAGCCTGGCCAGGGCCGTGTTCCATTGATAGAGGGCCGCCAGGTATCCCTCGTTCGCGTCGAGGAACTTCCGCTGTTCCTCAAGGACGGAAAGGATCCCCACTTCGGCGAGCCGGTAGGCCTCCTGCGTCAGCCGAAGGTTCTCTTCGAGTTGGGGGAAGATGTCGCGGCCGTAGATCCGCAGGGCCTTCTCGGAGGAGGTCAGGCGGGCGAAAGCCGATTCCACCTCCCTATCGACATTCCTCCGGACAAAGAGATACCGGCTCTCGGCGCTTCGCCGTCTCGTTGCGGCTTCCTTTTTTCCCGCCTGGTTCCGGTCGTACAGCGGGAGGGGCACCGACAGCTTGAGTCCCACCAGTTTGTCACGATCTTTCGCCGTGATATCTCCGACATCCAGCGAAGAATCTTCCCGCTCCAGGGAGAGCACGGCCGTCACGTTGGGTTTCCCTTGCGCCTCCGCCAGGTGGATCTCCGCGTCGGCCCTTTCCTTTTCGGCAGCCAGGGCCATGAGGTCAGGTCTCCGGGCAAGCGCCAGAGCTCTTAGGTCCTCGATCCGGGCCGGAAATTCCTTATTTTCAAGCGTGCCCGCAATTCCGATCTCCGGTCCCGTGGAGAGGCCCATCAGGGAAAAGAGTTTCAACCGACTCGGTTCGATTTCCCGTTCCGCTTCCGCCTTGCGTCCCTTGCTCCTTGCCACTTCCACGCGGGCCAGGTTCACTTCCAGCTCCGGGATGTCCCCGGCCGCGAACCTGTCCCGGGCGACCCGCAGGAGTTGCTCGTTGATCTCCACGAACCTCCCGGCCAGCTTTAACCGATGTTCGGCCAGGATGAGATCGTAGAAGGCAACCTTGACCTCCTCGTCAAGGAGCCGTTCCGCGTCGGCGATCCGGTAGCCGTACTCCTCCAGGTCCTTCCCGGCAACCTTGAGCCTCTTGGCCCTTTTTCCGGCGGTCAGGATCTCCTGGGAGTAGGCGGCGGAGAATCTCCTTTCGCCCTCGTTCGCGAAGAGGAAATCGCCGGCGCCCTCGAACTCCAGGGAAGGGTTGGGGAGCAGGCCCGCCCGGATCCTCCCCGCCTCGCGCAGGCCCCTTTCGGCACGCAGCGCCTTGATCTCCCCGTTGTTCTCAAGGGCGTAGGAGAGGACTTCGGGCAGACCGAAGACCTTTTCTGCGGCGAATACCGTCCCGACGTTTATTGTGAGCAGGCATCCCAGCAGAGCCGAAAAAACGGATCGTATGGAAGTTGAAGAACTCAATACGGCCACCTCCTTCGAACTGGTGACAATGTCATTTCGCGACCTCCGGAAAAATCCAACGTCGTCCTTTCCCAGGGCACACACTGGACCGGAAGGGGAAATAACGCCTTGCTCCCGGCGGGGAGCGAGGCGACATGGCGGATTGGGAAAGGCCTGGATCAGAAGAACAGTCGTACGAAGGGCGGCCTGTGGGAGGCCGATGATGGACAAGAACCGTATTCACGAGAAGCACCCCACCGGCCGATTCCAAAATATCATCGCTTCGAACGGGAGTCGGCCAAAGCGACATCACGTACCAGGTTAAGTGCCTGAAATGGTACGAGGAGAACGTTGCATGTGTGAGCAGGCCGGAGAGAGATATAACATCCACGCGGGGGCCACAATGGGTGCGGCAAGATCCCCCGATGCTGCCGAGTTTCGAGAGGGAAGGTCCGCGGGGGCCGAAGACGGACGAAAAGGGGGCGCAGGTTCCCGTGTCGGCGGCATCGACCGCGATGTGTCCATCGTTTCCGAGACAAAGGACGTTTCTCTCCCCGATTCCGGCTCCCAGCAGGAGGAGGACCGGGAGGCAAATGGCAGCAACCGCGATTTTTACTTTCCGGCGGAGGATGCTCTGCAAAATATCGTGTCCCTTGCTTCTCTGGTTTTTTCGTTTGGTGGTTAGATCCTATCTCCGGTTGCAGCCTTCAGCTCCCGTAGCTGTGGAGGCCGGACAGGATCAGATTGACGCCGAGATAACAGAAAATGGTCGCTGCGAACCCGGCGATCGACAGGATGGCAGCCCGCCTGCCGTGCCACCCCCTCGTGATCCGGGCATGGAGAAACGCCGCGTACACCAGCCAGACGATCAGCGACCAGGTCTCCTTGGGATCCCAGGACCAGTAGGTCCCCCAGGCGTAGTTCGCCCAGGCCGCCCCCGTGATGATCCCGGCGGTGAGAAACGGGAAACCCCAGATGATCGACCTGTAGACCAGATCATCCAGGACCTTCGAGACCGGGAACAGGCCGACGATGCCGCCCGTCACCTTCGCCTCCTCCCGCTTCGCTTTCATGAGGTACATTACCGCGACGCCCGCGGACACCGTGAAGGCGGCGTACCCGACGAAGCAGGTGATCACGTGGGCGTGCAGCCAGTACGATTGAAGCGCCGGAACCAGGGGATGGATGCCGCTCTCGCTGGTGAGGGCGAACAGCATCGTGGCGAAGGCGATCGGGATCACGAAAGCGCCGAAGGTGCGGTTCTTGTACTTCCACTCGACGAACAGGTAGAACAGGTTGACCGACCAGGCAAAAAAGACGAGCGACTCGTACAGATTGGTCACGGGGATCCTGCCGATTCCCATCTGGTACGACTCGGCCCACCGGACCCCGAGGGCGACGGTTGACACGACAGCCGCTGCCAGGCATATCCACGTCCCGATCCGGGCGAGGGTCTCTCTTTTCCCATACAGGTAGGCGACATAATTGACGGACGCCGTACCGAACAAGAGGGTGGTCAGATCGAAGAGATGGACGTTGAGCGTATTCATGCCGGGTTCTCCTTATTTGTCTTGGACGGGTCTTTCCTGATTTTGGCCAGGATGGCGAAGAAGATTTTCTCGAAGACCGGCCGATTCCGGTTCGCGCTCCCGGCCGCCGTGACTTCCACTTTCCCGTGTGGGCCTGGGGACAGACGAATCCAGATGCGCCGATGGGAGACGAAGAAGGAGATCATCATCCCCGCCGTCAGCAACAGGCACCCCAGCCATACCACATTCACCCCCGGATCCTTGGCGACCTGGAGACCGGTGTAGAAGTTTTCCTTGATATTGAGGAACCCCAGGGTAAAGGCGTCCCCCCTCTGCCGGTCGGAGTCGGGGAACCTCTGGAGCAGCCAGAACTGTTGGGGGACCTTATTCGGTTTCTCCACGATGACCTGGAGGGCCGGACCGAACCCCTGGAAGTTCGGTTCGAAGTTGACGGCGCTGACCGTGCCGTACCCCGGGATCTCCCGCTTTTTGTTGGGGGCGAGGGACAGGATTCCCGCATCCTCGCCGGAGGCCTTCTTGACCGATACCTGGACGATGGGTGGTCCGGCTTGTCCGTAGCTCGATTGATAGAACCAGATCCCCTTGTAGACGAGCGGATCGTTTACCTCGATTGTCTTGCGCAGGACCTCGCGCCCGTTCTCGATGACGCTTAAATCCGAGGAATATTCCTTGGGCTGTCCGTTCGGATAGGTCTCCACCCAGAACTTGTTGTTCCGGACGGAGAAGGGCAGGTCGATGTGCTCTTTCCCGCCTCGGGCGTCCAGGTGGGAGGCTTCCTTCCCCTCCGGGATATTCACGTACGATTTGAATCCGAAGACGTTCCCGATGATTGCCCCGATGAAGACGATGACGATGCCGGCATGGGTGGCGTACGCGCCGAACCGGGAGTAGACGCCCTTCTCCGCGTAAAGGTGCACCGACCCGTCCGCTTCGGTGACCTTGGGAGCCGCAAAAGAACCGGAAAGCGCGGACCGGTACGTCTCCGCCCACTGCGGAATATCGCCTTTGTGTTTCCACCGCTCCGTGAGCGAAAGGGTTTTTTCCATCGCGGCGTCGATCGTCAGTCGGGGCTTGCGGACCGTTCGGATCACCCGGGGAAGGCGGTCGATCGTGCAACAGGTGAGGTTCAAGGTGAAGAGGCAAAGAAGGAGAAGAAACCACCAGGAGTGGTACATGTCGAACAGGTTGATCCGATCCATCAGGTTGTACGCCCAGTCCTCGTACACCTGGCGGTATTTTTCCGGGGGTTGGTTCTGCTGGATGACTGTACCCAGGATGGAGGTGACGGCCAGCAGGATGATCATCCAGATCGCGAGCTTTATCGAAATCAGAAAATTCCAGATTCGGGTCGCTACCGGCTTTGTCTGCTTCCGTTCGATGGTTGCGGAGGCAGGAACGCGGTCGGTACGAACCTCCGATGCGGTTTCCATAAGGACTCCTTCCACTGGTGAAGCATTCATTTTTTACGGTGCACAAAGATGTACGCACCGGTTCCTTCGGGGACCGGCGGTCGGAAAACGGGGAAGAGCGGGATCAGCGAATCGGAGGTCTAAGCAGAGAGAAGGAGGGTGCTTCGTACAGGATGGAAAGCTCAGGGGGTGCGAAGCGCTGAAAATGATCGTCTCGAAAAACCGAAACGGGATTGTCCCCGATGAAAGGGGAAAGACAGGACGGGCAAAGCATGCACAGGTGGTCTCCCGAATCTTGAGTTGACGAGGGACAGGAATCGTTCCGGCTTTCGGAGAGAGCGAACGATGTCGCCGTCGTTTCATTTGAGGACGCGCAGGCGGCGACCGCCTTGGTGGGACAGGATTTGCAGATCGCAGCTTCCGCGACGGACACAAACAGCTGGAGCGTCAATAACGCAAGAACGACTCCACGGAATATCGTTCGAGTGAACATTTGCGGAATTCTAACGTCCCTCCCCCGGTAAGGTCAATCGGAATCCAATAATCGCTTCCAATGGCATTCCCCCTGCACAAACCACCCCATCGGTCCAGTCATGGTCGGAACGAAATTTTTCCTTGAGCGGTGTCGACAAAAGCCATAACACCAGTTTATAACGTCGTCTTTCCCCTGGCCACCAAGGCGATGTTCCTCGTCCTGGCAACCTTGGGGTTGGCCACCCTCTGGATGGGGGTCGCCGCGGACATGGGAGCGACGCTGCTCGTCATCGGCAACAGCATGCGTCTCCTTTGGGGCTCGAACAGATCCGGAATCCTCTTCCCCCCGGTCGGACGGCACCACAGCAACGGGTTCCGAAATTTCAAAACAAAGGGTGCTCGAAGGAAAGATAGAGAAAAACCCCGTACTCCCCCCTCGAGGGCCCGACCCCGATGGGCACCCCGATCCCCGGAACGACCTGGAGCCCCGATTCATGGTTCCACGCGAAGCGGACTCCCGGGTTGAGGAAAAAGGACGACTCCCTTTCCGTCATCCCGATTCCCGTGACGGCCTCGATGGTCTCCCCTACCGCCTCGATAAGGAAGTTGAAATTCTCCGACACGAGGAACACCGCGCTCGCCCCGTAGAGGAAGCCGTAGGTGTCCTCTCGGGCGCCTCCCGTTCCCCTGGCCCGCGGCACATAGGTCATACCGAGGTTCCAGTGGGTGACCCACCTGTCGGTAAGTTCGACGCTCAGCGGAATGTTCCCCTGGAACCCGAGGGTCCCTTCTCCGAGACCCCGTCCTTCGTCTCCCGTGGGAAGGATCAGCGACAGTCTCGGCGAGAGTGCGACAGGGTCTCTCAAGAGAAGCTGGTAGCGGTAGTTCAGCAGGACGTCGCCGATCCCCGTAACCGTTCCACCCCCGCGAAGCCGGTCGACGGGGATCGTCGCCGAAAGCTGGTGGGTCTCCCGGGGAGCCGGCCACTCTTCGGTGAAAGTGTACCCCCAGGAACCATCTCTCATGTACTGGAACGCCTGGATGTGCTGGATCACACCCGGTTCCTGGTTGTATGCCTCCTCGA
>Ga0209321_10000170_pt1 | contig 39136 bp, 47 predicted proteins | sample Rifsed16ft4_FD_184012 | JGI IMG/M metagenome (GOLD analysis project Ga0209321, IMG submission 184012) | Soil microbial communities from Rifle, Colorado, USA - sediment 16ft 4 - CSP-I_5_4 (version 2) | ecosystem: Environmental > Terrestrial > Deep subsurface > Rock core/Sediment | place: Rifle...
ATGGGCACCCGCGTCACCCTGATCGCGGAGCGGCCCGGGCTCGTGATCGGCCGGAAGGGCGCGGCGATCAAGGCCCTGACGGAGGCTGTGGAGCGGGAGTTCAGCTTCGACAACCCGCAGATCGAGGTCCAGGAGGTCGCGAACCCCTCCCTGAACGCGCAGATCATGGCGGAGAAGCTCGCGAACGCGCTCGAGCGAGGCTGGCACTTCCGGCGCGCAGGCCACTCCACGGTCCGCCGGATCATGGAGGCGGGCGCGAAGGGCTGCCTCGTCGTCGTGGCGGGGAAGCTCACGGGCCAGCGGCACCGCCGCCAGAAGTTCAAGGCGGGCCACATCAAGTACTGCGGGGAGCCGCGGAACACGTGGATGCGGAAGGGTTTCGCGGTCGCGAAGCTCAAGCCCGGCGTGATCGGCGTCACCGTCGGGATCATGGACCCGGACGCGAAGCTGCCCGACGACATCGTCGTCCGGCCGCCGACGCCGGAGTCGATCGCGGCCGCGGCGGCGGCCCGGGAGGCGGCGGAGGCTGCGGCCCTCGCGGCGCTGGCCCCGCCGGAGGAGGCGCCCTCGGCCCCGGCGCCCGTCCCGGGGCCGACGGCCCCCGTCGAGGACCTGCCCGCGCCCGAAGACGAGATGCTCCCGGAGAAGCTGAAGGTCTCCAAGGTCGCGGAGAAGAAGCTCAAGAAGGTCCTCAAGGAAGCGAAGGAGCTCGGCGAGGAGGTCGACGTCGACGTGGACGTGAAGGAGGCGAAGAAGTAGATGCCGCTCCTCCGGACGAAGGAGATCCGCGGGATGGACGAGAAGGCCCGCGCGGAGAAGCTCAAGGAGCTCCGGAACGAACTCATGCACGAGCGCGGCGTGGCCGCGATGGGCGGCGCGCCGCCGTCGCCGGGCAAGATCCGCGCGGTCCGGCGGAACATCGCCCGGATCCTGACGATCATCGGGGAGGAGGAGAGGGCGAAGGCCCGCGCCGCGGCCGCGACGAAGCCGAAGGGGGAGAAGGCGTGAACCTGCGGAAGCACGAGCTGATCGGGCTCGAGGTCTCCATCGTCTCCGCGACGGACCCGAGCCTCGTCGGGGTCCGGGGGCACGTCGTGGACGAGACCCGCAACCTCCTCGTCGTCGAGTCCGCGGGGCGGGAGAAGAAGGTCCCGAAGGAGGGCAGCCGCTTCCGGTTCGAGGTCCAGGGCGGCGTCGAGCTCGACGGGACGGAGATCCTGTTCCGGCCCGAAGACCGCGTGAAGAAGGGACGGTGAGGGCGATGGCGGAGAAGAAGGAGGAAGCGAAGGCGGCCGCGCCGGCGAAGGCGCCCGCCCCCGCGCTGAAGCCGAAGCGGGTGGCCCCGGCCCCCGTGGCCCGCGCGCCCGCCGCCCCGAAGGCGCCCGCCAAGCCGCGGGACATCGGCATCGACGTCCCCGCCCCCCCGCAGTCGTGCGAGGACCAGCACTGCCCGTTCCACGGGAAGCTCAGCGTCCGGGGCCAGGCGATCGACGGCGTCGTCGTCACGACGCGCATGCAGCGCACGGTCGTCGTGGAGCGGAACTACCTGCGGTACATCCAGAAGTTCGAGCGGTACGAGAAGCGGACCCGCCGGATGCTCGCCCACGCGCCGCCCTGCCTCGGGCTCGCGGCCGGGGCGCGGGTGACGCTGATGGAGTGCCGCCCGCTCAGCAAGACCGTGTCGTTCGTCGTGATCCAGAACCGGGGGGTCGGCGGGTGAAGGGCCTTCCCGGACGGCAGATGCGAGGGCTCCCGACGGGCGCCCGCCTCGAGTGCATCGACAACACGGGGGCGAAGGTCGTCGAGATCATCAGCGTGAAGGGCTACAAGGGGGTCCGCCGGCGCCTCGCGTCCGCGGGGATCGGCGACCTCCTCGTCGTCGCAGTGAAGAAGGGCACCCCGGAGATGCGGAAGCAGGTCGTGAACGCGGTGATCGTCCGGCAGCGCCGCCCGTTCCGGCGGCCCGACGGCACGATGGTCCGGTTCGAGGACAACGCCTGCGTCCTCACGACGCCGGAGGGGGAGACGAAAGGCTCCGACATCAAGGGGCCGGTCGCGCGGGAGGCCGCGGAGCGGTGGCCCCGGATCGCGGCGACCGCGAGCATAATCGTGTGAGGTGGGACGATGCCGAGTTCACTACCTAGGAAGCAGCGGAAGAGGGCGGCGCAGGCGCCGTGGCACGTGAAGCACAAGGCGCTCGCGGCCCACGTGGACCCGGAGCTCCGGAAGAAGTACAAGTGGAGCCTGCCCCGGTCCCTCCCGCTCCGGAAGGGGGACGAGGTCCTCATCGCCCGCGGGAGCTTCCGCGGCCGGAAGGGAAAGATCATCGGCGTGGACGTGCCGAAGGGCACGGTCACCGTCGAGGGCGTGAAGATCAAGAAGACGGACGAGAAGGAGGTCGCCCGCCCCCTCCACCCGTCGAACCTCATCATCGTCGGGCTCGACGAGTCGGACCCGCGGCGGCGGAAGAAGCTGACCGAGGTGAAGGAGTGAAGAAGCACCTGAAGCGGTTGCCGGCCCCGCGCTCCTGGAGGATCGAGCGGAAGCGGTCGAAGTGGGCGACGAAGCCCGCCCCGGGCCCCCACCCCCTCGCGGAGAGCGTGACCCTCGGGAGCGTGCTCCGGGACATGCTCCACCATTGCGACACGGCCCGGGAGGCCCGCGCGATCCTGGGGGGCCGCACGGTCGAGGTCGACGGCCGCGTCGTCACGGACCCGAAGTTCGCAATCGGGCTGATGGACGTCCTCGCGCTGACGGCGTCCAAGGAGCACTACCGCGTGCTCGTCGACACGCTCGGCCGGCTCCACCTCGTGCCGATCCCCGCGGACCAGGCGGCCTGGAAGCTCTGCCGGGTCGAGGACAAGACGACCCTGAGGGGCGGGAAGTTCCAGCTGAACCTCCACGACGGGCGGAACGTCCTCCTCCCGAAGAACGAGTACGCGACGGGCACCACGCTGAAGGTCGGGGTCCCGAAGCAGTCCGTGATTGGGCAGTACCCGATGGAGCCCGGCTGCGTGGCCCTGCTGACTGGCGGGCAGCACGTCGGGGAGATCGGCCACGTGGAGCGCGTGGAACCCACCCGCAACCCGCGCGCGAACATCGTCCACTTCCGCGAGGGGTTCTCGACGGACGTCACGAAGGTGTTCGTGATCGGCAAGGAGGCCCCCGAGGTCCCGATCCCCGAGACCCCCGCGATCGAGGTGAAGGCATGACGAACCCGATGCGGGCGATCTCTGTCGGGAAGGTTGTCGTGAACATCGGCGTCGGGGAGGCGGGCGAGAAGCTCCTCAAGGCCGTGAAGGTCCTCGAGCTCGTCACGGGCCACAAGCCCGTGCAGACCCTGAGCCGGAGCACGATCCGGGACTGGGGGATTCGGCGGAACATGCCGATCGGCACGTTGGTGACCCTGCGCGGGAAGGACGCGTTCGCGTTCCTGAAGAAGGCGCTCGCGATTCGGAGCAACCGGCTCGCGGGGTACAGCTTCGACCCGCACGGGAACTTCTCCTTCGGGATCCCGGACTACACGGACTTCGAGGGCATGAGGTACGACCCGGAGATCGGCGTCTTCGGGATGGACATCGCCGTGGTGCTGAAGCGGCCCGGGTGGCGGGTCGCGGAGCGGAAGATCGCCTCGCGGAAGATCCCGAGGTCCCACCGGATCACGCGCGAGGAGGGCATCGAGTTCGTCCGATCCACGTTCAACGCGGAGGTCGTCGAATGAAGCCGCGGAAGGAGTTCGGCCGGAAGAAGGGCTGCCTGCGGTGCGGCCGGAAGCGGGGGATCGTCCGCCGCTACGGGATGCACCTGTGCCGCCAGTGCTTCCGGGAGGTCGCGTACGAACTCGGCTTCCGCAAGTACAGCTGAGGGGAGGCCATGCTACAGGACACGCTCAACGACGCAATGGCCGTGATCCGCAACGCGGAGATGGCGGGGAAGGGGGAGTGCCTCCTCCGGCCCGCCTCGAAGCTCGTCGGCCGGGTCCTCGCCGTGATGAAGGACGCGGACTACATCACCGGCTTCGAGCAGGTCCAGGACGGCCGCGGCGGGCTGTACAAGGTCGCGCTCAAGGGGAACATCAACAACTGCGGCGTGATCAAGCCGAGGTTCGCGGTCCAGCGGACGGACCTGGAGAAATGGGAGGCGCGGTACCTGCCCGCGCAGGACTTCGGGCTCCTGATCCTGACGACGACGCAGGGCGTGATGTCGCAGATCCGGGCGAAGGAGGCGGGCGTGGGCGGGAAGCTGCTCGCGTTCGTGTACTGAGGTGGACGATGGCGAGGCTCGGCGTGGCGGAGGAGCGGGTGAAGGTCCCGGACGGCGTCCAGCTCGAGCTCCGCGGGGACGAGGTGGCCGTGTCCGCGAAGGGCACGACCCTGCGGCGCGTCCTGCGGCACCCGCGGGTCTCGATGGCCCTGGAGGGGCGCGAGCTCCGGGTCCGGTCCGAGTTGCCGACCCGGCGGGAGAAGGCGCTCGTCGGCACGTTCGCGGCCCACGTCCGGAACATGATTCAGGGGGTCACGACGGGCTTCACGTACAAGATGAAGATCGTGTACGCGCACTTCCCCATGAAGGCGTCCGTGAAGGGGAGCGAGTTCGTCATCGAGAACTTCCTCGGCGAGAAGGCGCCGCGGCGGACCCCGATCTTCGGGGACACGCAGGTCACCGTGCAGGGGGACCAGGTCGTGGTCACGGGCCCCGACGTGGAGCACGTCGGCCAGACCGCGGCGAGCATCGAGCGGTTGACGAAGATCCGTGGGTTCGACCCGCGCGTCTTCCAGGACGGCATCTACATCACGAGCAAGGGCGAGGAGGCGTAGGCGATGGCGGAAGAGCCGAAGAAGGGCGCGCCGGACAAGCCGGTGAAGGTCGTGAAGAAGGCGGTCAAGAAGCCCGTGCCCGAGGCGCCCGCCGCGGCGAAGCCCAAGGCGAAGGCGCCGAAGCCGGCCCGCCAGGCGGCGCCGAAGCTCACGCCGAAGGAACCGGTCCCGGCGAAGCCCCCCGCGAAGCGGCCGGTCCCGAAGCGCGCCCTCGAAGAGCCGAAGGCCCCCGCGGAACCGGAGGAGCCCGCGCCCGAGTTGCCCACGCCGAAGCCAGAGAAGAAAGAGCCCGAGGCGAAGCCGAAGAAGGTCGCGCGGAAGGAGCGGAAGCCCGCCAAGAAGGAGGAGAAGCCCGCGAAGAAGGAGCCGAAGGCGAAGGAGGAGGCGGAGGAGGAAGAGGAGGAGCACGAGGCCCGCAAGAAGCCCGAGCTCGAGGACGCCGTGCGGACCGCCCTCCGGATCCGCGGTCTGATCGCCTCGCGCCGCCCCACGTTCTACCGGCAGGAGTGGTACCGGTACAAGCGGCTCGGCCTCACGTGGCGGAAGCCCCAAGGCGGGCAGTCCAAGTTGCGTCGCCACCTCGGGTACCGGATCAACGTCGTCTCGATTGGCTTCCGCGGGCCGAAGACCGCGCGGGGCCTGCACCCGAGCGGGTTCCAGGAGGTGTTGGTCCACACGGTCCACGAGCTGAAGGGCGTCGACCCGAAGCGGCAGGCGGTCCGCATCGCGGGGACCGTCGGGGCCCGGAAGCGCGCGCTGATCCAGGAAGAGGCGGACGGGCTCGGCCTCCGCGTCCTGAACCGGAGGGAGGCGTGATGGATCTCAAGTTCGTCCGGCGGGTCGCAGCGGATCTCATGCACGTGGGGGAGAACCGCGTGTGGATTACGAACGACCCCGCCCGCCAGGAGAAGCTCGGGGACGCGATCACGCGGGACGCCGTGCGGGGCCTCATCGTCGAGCGGATCGTCCAGAAGCGGCCCGCGATCGGCGTCTCCCGGGGCCGCGCGAAGGCGCGGGCCGCGCAGCGGTCGAAGGGCCGCCGCCGGGGCGTCGGGAGCCGGGAGGGGGCCACGTACGCGCGGTACCCGCGGAAGCGCCGTTGGGTGAACCGGATCCGCGCGATCCGCGGGCGCCTCCGGGAGCTGAAGGCGGACGGCAAGATCGACGTCGCGACGTACCGCAAGTTCTACCGCCAGGCGAAGGGCGGGATGTTCCATAGCCGCGCGCACCTCGAGCAGCAGCTCCGGGCCGCGGGCTACCTGAAGGGGGGTCCGTCGTGAGGCGCCACGGCCCGCACTACCGGGTCCCGTTCCGACGCCGCCGCGAGGGGCGAACGGACTACCGCCGCCGCCTCCGGCTCCTCCGGGCCGGCCAGCCCCGGGCTGTCGTGCGGAAGACGAACACGGGGGTCGTCGTCCAGCTTGCGCAGTTCACAGGGACCGGGGACCGAGTGCTCGCGTCCGCCGTGTCCCGGGAGCTCCGGGAGCTCGGATGGACGGGCGCCACGGGGAACGTCCCCGCCGCGTACCTCACGGGGCTCCTGGCGGGCCGCCGCGCGGTGGGCGGCGGCATCACGAGCGCGGTGCTCGACCTGGGCCGCCAGGTCCCGACGAAGGGCGGGCGGGTGTTCGCCGTGCTGAAGGGCCTGGTGGACGCGGGCCTCGCGATCCCGCACGACGCGGAGGTCCTCCCTGCGGAGGACCGGATCCGCGGGGCCCACATCGGCGACGCAGTGGCGAAGGCGTTCGACGCGACGAAGGCGCGGGTGGAGGCGGCCTGAGATGGCGGCACGGGGCAGCGAGAAGCGGAACCTCGCGGACTGGACGCCGAGGACGAAGCTCGGGAAGCTCGTGCTGAAGGGCGAGGTCACGACGTTCGACGAGGCGCTCGCGACCGGGTTCCCTATTCGGGAGCCCGAGATCGTGGACGTCCTCCTGCCCGAGCTCGAGGACGAGGTCCTCGACGTGAACATGGTCCAGCGGATGACGGACTCCGGGCGGCGGGTGAACTTCGCGATTACGTGCGTGGTGGGGAACCGGGACGGCTTCGTGGGCCTCGGGCGCGCGCGGGGCAAAGAGGTCGGGCCCGCAATCCGGCGCGCGATCGACAACGCGAAGATCAACATGCTCCGCGTGAAGCGTGGTTGCGGCTCCTGGGAGTGCGGTTGTCACCGCCCCCATTCCCTCCCGTTCAAGGTCGTGGGGAAATCGGGGTCCGTCGAGGTGCACCTCAAGCCCGCACCGCAGGGCGTGACCCTGGCGATTGGGGACATCGCGAAATCCGTCCTCCGCTTGGCGGGCATCACGGACGCGTGGGGCCTCACAAAGGGCCACACGAAGACGACCGTCAACTACGCGCTCGCGACGTTCGAGGCGCTGAGGAAGACGGCCCAACTGAAGGTCCGCTCCGAGCAGGCGGATCGACTGAAGATCAGGACGGGCGCGGAGAAGGTGTACGTCCACGGTCCGGGCGCACCGGCGGAGCCGCCCGCGGAGCCCGAGGTCGAGCTCCCTGAGGAGGTCCAGGTCGAGGGCGCGGAGCTCACCAAGGAGGAGCCCTCCGAGGCCAAGAAGAAGGAGGGCGAGGAGGAGGGAGAGAAGTGACGTGGGCGGTCGTGCGGATCCGCGGGAAGGTCCGGAGGTCGGCGCCGGTCGCGGACACGTTCCGGATGCTCTCCCTCACCCGCCAGAACCACTGCGTCCTGGTGCGGGAGGACACGGCCACGAAGGGCATGGTCCAGAAGGTGAAGGACTTCGTGACGTGGGGCGAGGTCTCCCCCGAGGTCCTCGCGAAGGTCCTGCTGAAGCGGGCCCGCGCCACGGGCGACGCGCGGATCAATGACGCGTACGTGAAGGCGAACTCCCGGTTCAAGAGCATCTGGGACCTCGCACAGGCCGTCACGAAGGGCGAGGCCCGCCTCGCGGATGTGAAGGGCCTGAAGCCCGTGCTCCGCCTCCATCCGCCGAAGGGCGGGTTCGAGGCGACGAAGCGGCCGTACGCGGACCGGGGCACCCTCGGCTACCGGGGGCAGGACATCAACGCGCTCCTCGAGCGGATGATTTTCGAGCAGGAGGCGTGAGGATGCCACGGAGGACGAAGAAGCTGCGGGGCTCCCGGACCCACGGCCGCGGGAAGAAGCACGGGCGGGGCAAGGGCTGCCGCGGGGGCCACGGGAACGCGGGGTTACACAAGCACAAATTCAAGTGGATGATCATCAACGACCCGGACCACTTCGGGGCGCACGGGTTCTTCCGGCACGCCCAGGGCACGGACCCGGTCGTCGCGATGAACCTCGACGACCTCCTCGAGGGGCTACCCGCCCTCGAGACCGCAGGGGCCGCGACGAGGGCGGACAAGGGCTGGACGGTGGACCTCACGAAGGCGGGGGTCGCCAAGCTCCTGGGTTCGGGGCGCGTCCCAATAGCCTTGAATATCACGGTCGCGTCTGCAAGTGAGAAGGCCATCGCAAAGGTGGCCGCGTCCGGCGGAGCGGTGCACACGTCGGCCGAGGAGTGAGGTCAGCCTCCCATGGCGATGGAGGAGAAGAGGAAGAGTCGCCTCTACCGTCTGAAGCCCCTGACGGATCGCCTCCCCGCCGTCACCCGCCCCGAGGGCCATGTCCACTTCCGGACGAAGATGTTCTGGGTCCTGTTCATCCTGATCCTGTACTTCGTCATGACGAATGTGTTCCTGTACGGGCTGGACAAGAGCCAGACCCTGGACTTCTTCGCGAGCCTGCGGGCGATCCTCGCCGGGGCCCAGGGGTCCCTCATGCACCTCGGGATCGGGCCGATCGTCACGGGCTCGATCATCATGCAGCTCTTCGCGGGCGCGAAGATCATCAACCTGAACCTGAAGGACGACGAGGACAAGTCCGTGTACCAGGGGACCCAGAAGCTCCTCGTCATCATCATGATCCTCGTCGAGGCGGTCCCGCAGGTGTTCGGGTTCCTGACTCCGAGCTCGGGGTTCGTGAAGAACCTGAACGGCTCCCTCCTGTGGGGGCTGATTCCCGCCGGGAACGGGGACAACATCGCGCGGTTCGTCCTCGTGGTCCAACTGTTCGGGGGCAGCTACCTCGTGTTCCTGATGGACGAGGTCGTCTCGAAGTGGGGGATCGGCTCCGGGATTTCGCTGTTCATCGCGGCGGGCGTCGCCCAGCAGATCTTCACGGGCACGTTCAACTGGGAGCTCGCCTCGAACGGCGTCCCGTCCGGCACGATCCCGAAGACCATCTACTACCTCCAGAACCTCCCTGCGGGCCAGATCTCCGCGGGCGGCCTGGAGCAGGTGATGCTCGGACCGCCGAATGCCCTCATCGCCCTGATCGGGACGATTGTCGTCTTCCTCATCGTCTCGTACGTCGAGTCCACGCGGATCGAACTCCCGCTCGCCCACGGGATGGCCCGCGGGGCCCGCGGGCGTTACCCGATCCGTCTCCTGTACGCGTCGAACATCCCGGTGATCCTGATCGCGGCGGTCCTCGCGAACGTCTCGATGTTCAGCCTGCTGTTCTGGCAGCATCCAGAATGGCCCCTCGTCGGCCGGAGCTGGCTGATCGGAGCGTATCCCAGCGCGAGCGATCCACGTGTTTTGGCGGGCGAGATCCAGCAGACCACGCCGATCGGCGGGGCCGCATTCTACCTGTCGACGATCAACGGCGTCCAGGAGTGGCTCCTTCCGCTCTTCAACCCCGCCCGCTACGGCGTGTACATGCGGGGTCACGCGTACTGGCAGGTCTCGCTCCACCTCGTCATCTTCCTGTCCGTGTACATCCTCGGGTCCGTGATGTTCGCGAAGTTCTGGATTATGACGACGAACATGGGCGCGGACGCGGTCGCGAAGCAGATTCAATCGAGCGGCATGCAGATTCCCGGCTTCCGGAGAGACCCCAAGATCCTCGAGCGGGTGCTCGACCGGTACATCCCCGTCGTCACGGTGATCTCGGGCGCGGCGGTGGGGGCCTTAGCTGCGGGGGCCGACATGATCGGCACGGTGGGACAGGCATCCGGGACCGGGGTGCTCCTAGCCGTAGGCATCATGATCCAGATGTACGAGGCGATCGGGCGGGAGCAGATGATGGAGATGCACCCCGTCCTCCGCGGGTTCTTCGCTCCGGGCTAGGCCGTCAGCGGGAGACCCATTTCCACACCATCGCGAAGAACAGCGCGCCCGCGACGAGCTCGATCCCCCAGCTCCAGATTGGGTCCACGGCCCACGGCACGGCCGCGATCGGCTGGTCCCGCCACGGCCAGAGGAGCGGCGTGTCGTAGTGCATGAAGACGTCGAACCCGAGGTGGGACAGTCCGCCCAGGACCGCGGAACCGATCGTGACCGCCCACGTCTTGCGGTCCGCGACGAAATCGTGGCCCGCGAACCTCCGCCAGCCCGCGCCCGGGTACCGGCGGTCGAGCCGCACCGCCATCCAGGGGACGAGGTATCGCGCGGCGAGCACCGCTAGGACGAGGTTCACGGTGAGCACGCCGAGGACGGAGTGCATGAGGCCCCGCCCCGACTCCAACGTCCGGAGGATCGGGTACACGGTCACGATCTCGAGGTCCGGCATCACGGCGCCCATCGAGAGCGCGAGGAGGTCCCATCGGCGGGGCCACCGGACGTACAGGGGCCACACGAGGACGGTATGGAACGGGGTCAGGGGCACGAGCGGCGCGCCATCGGCGCGGGACGGGATGAGGATGTCGCCGCGGGAATCACTTCGCGGGGGTCCGTGGGGTCAGGAGCTCGGAGCGGCTGTCGTAGGAGACGAGCTCGCAGTACCGGCCCCAGTACAGGAGGGCCTGGAACACGTCCTCCGCGGCATGGCTCCCGACCCGGGTCGCGATCGCATCGAGGACCTCCTGGCGGGTCAGGGGGCGCCCCTTCGCCCGCGCCATCTCGGCGGTCTGCCGGAACACGGGGACGTCCTTCACGATGTCCCGGAAGATCGCCTTCCGGCCTCGCACGGACGCGCCGAGGACCTTCCGGCTGAGGTCCGTGAGGCGGAGGTTCCCGCCGTCCACGGACATCATCCCGAGGAATTCCGCCGCGCTCACGATGGGGCCGAGGCGGTCCACGTCCATGTCGACCTCCCCCGCGATCACCGCGACGTCCGCCTCCCCGCCCATCTCGTCGACGGCCTCCGCCAGCCCGACGATCTGGCTGAGGGAGACCTTCCCGATCGGATGGACGTCCACGGGGCGGAGCGCCACGGGACGCCCAACGCCGTGTGGTGGCTTAGGCACTTCGCAAACCTCCTTCATACGATGAGCCCGTAGATCTCGTCGACCCACCCGTAGAACTCCGGCTCCTTGCGGTTCCGGGGCCGGGGCAGGTCGATCTCCAGTTCCGCCACGAGCTTTCCGGGGCGGTGGCAGAGCACGAGGACCCGGTCCGCGAGGTACACGGCCTCCTCGATGCTGTGCGTGACCATGAGGACCGCCCTCGGGGGAAGGGCGGGGTCCGACCAGAGCTGCAGGATCTCGTCCCGAAGGCTCTGGGCCGTCAGGGCGTCCAAGGAGGAGAACGGTTCGTCCATGCACAGCAGGACGGGCTCGATTGCGAGGGCCCGTGCGATCCCGACGCGCTGCTTCATCCCGCCGCTGAGCTCGCGGGGGAACGCGTTCTCGAAGCCCGTGAGCCCGACCGCCTCAATGAACTCCGTCGCGACCGTCCGTCGCTCCCCCGGGGGCACGCGGCGGGCCTCGAGGCCGATCTCCACGTTCTGCTGGACCGTGAGCCACGGGAAAAGCGCGAAGGACTGGAACACCATCGCGACCTGCGGATTCTCCGGGGTGATTGGGGCCCCCTCGAACAGCACCTCGCCCGACGTGGGGTTGTCCAGCCCCACGATGATCCGGAGGAGGGTGGACTTCCCGCATCCGGACGGCCCGACGATGCACGCGAAGTCCCGCTCCGCGAGTTCGAACTTCACCCGCTCGAGGACCTTGAACTCCTTGCCGTTCTCGAAGTGGGAGCGGGAGACGTCCCGGACGTCCAGGAGCGGCGGGGGGTCGACCATCAGGCCTCCATCCGGAACCGCATGGACGCCCTCCGGAACAGGGGGTGCCACAGGAGCTTGTTCATCAGGAGGACGACGACAATCATCGCGACGATGGAGAGGAACAGGAGCTCAGCGTTCGGTTGCATCGCGGGCGGGACCCCGAACGTCGCCCGGTCCATCAGCGCGCCAATCCCCTCGACCTCGTACAGCCGGCCGTGGAACGGCAGGTACTCGGAGACGATGAGGGCATTCCACCCCGCGCCCCAGGCCGTGATGCTCCCCGTCAGGAGGGAGGGCACCATTGCGGGCAGGAGGACGCGTCTCCAGTACGTGAGCCCGCGCAGGCCGAACGACCGCGCCGCCTCCTCCAGGTCCCCGGGGATGCCGCGGACGCCCGCCACGAGGTTGAACAGGAGGTACCACTGCATGCTGAACAGCGCGATCAGGAGCGCGGCGAGCCCCGCCTCGTGCCCCACGCCGGACGCGACCGCGATCGAGAACCCGAGGATGAGGGGGAGGAGCGCCGTGGCGGGGATCGAGGCGAAGACCTCCAGGGCGGGCGTGAGGAACCGGGAGGCCCGCTCGCTCCGCCCGATCCACGCCGCGACCGGGATCGTCCACGCGAGGGCGAGGACGTACGCGAGCCCGAGGCGGGCGAACGAGAGGGCGGTGGCGGCGGGGATGTCCGCGGCCCCGGGCGGGAGGGGCCGGAGGAAGAGGCCCGCGAGGCCTAGGAGCCCCGCCCCGACGACCAGGACGAAGACCGCGAGGAACAGGACCAGGTCGAGGCGGCGGACCGCCCGCATCGCGGTCGCATGGCCCTTGTACACGCGGTCCAGGCGCGCGGACGCGCGGTCGTACTTGTCCAGGATCGGGCGCGTGCGGGCGCCGAGCCACGCCCGCATCCGGGGGAACCGAGGGAGCCACTGGAGGCGCTGGTACAGCCCCGGCGCGTGCGGGACCTCGCGCCCCGGGACCGCCTCGACCTTGAACCGCTCCGCCCACACGCTCAGGGGCCGCCACACGAACGTGTCGAGGGCCAGTACGACCGCCGCGAGGGCGCCGATCCCGATGAGGATCGAGGCGTAGTCCCCCGCCTGGCCCGCGTCCGCGATGAACGCGCCGAGCCCGGGGCGGGCGTACGTCGCGCCGTACGCGGTGAAGACCTCCGAGGCGACGAGGAAGAACCATCCGTTCGTCCAGGAGAGGATCGAGTTGTACACGAGCTTCGGGACGACGGCGGGGAGGGCGAGGCGGCGGAACCGGAGCCAGTCCCGCACGCCGAAGGAGGCGGCGGCGTCCTCCAGGTCGTGCGGGATCGTGGAGAGGGATTCGTACACCCCGAAGGCCATGTTCCAGGCCATCGAGGTGAAGATCAGGAAGACGACCGCGACCTCCAGGCCGACGGGGCTCCCCTGGAACGTGGAGACGAAGAACACGAGGGCGGCGGGGAAGAACCCGAGGATCGGGATGCTCTGGAGGACGTCGAGGAGCGGGAGCATCACGACCGCCGCGCGCTTGTTCGTGGCGGCCGTGGTCCCGTAGGCGACCGCGAAGACGAGGGCGAGGAGGTACGCGGCGACCATGCGGGAGACGGAGTACACGGCGAGCAGGGGGAGCTTGAGGGCCGCCGCGGCCTGGGCCGGGAAAAGCGTCGCGACGCCGACCGCGAGGGCGACCAGGGCGAGCGCGACCCACCGGAAGCGCTTCCGCAGTCCCGCCATCGGAAACGGGCGTAGCCCACGGGTCTATTTACGGATTCGCTGGCGGGGACCTGGAAGTCCTCCAAGGCGAGAACGTGCGGGTCGCGAGGGCCACGATATACAGGATGAGCAGCACGCCGACGACGACAGACTCCGCCGCCACCACCACAGGACCCGCGAGGGTCCGGACGAGATAGAGGTACGTGAGGGAGGAGAGCGTGAACCAGGCGATGCTCGTGAGAATGTCCCCGAGGATCCGGTGGTTGCTCCTACGGACGAACCACCGCGCGATCGCGGTGACCAGGTTCGTGACGCCTACTGCCGCGCTGAACAGGATCGCGCTCCCGATTAGCGTGTCCGGCGGCCTTGGGACCCAGCCCTGCTTCGCCCACCGGTCCATCCATTGCGCGAACTCCGTGATGAGGTTCGGGTTCGCGAGGAACACGACGCCGATGACGATCAAGGCCATCCCGAGTCCGAGCCATCCCGGGAACTCCGGCTTCTTCGGCCTCGACGGGGCGAAGCATTCCTCGGCGGGTCGGGCCGGCTGAGGCACTGCGGGCGGCACGGGAGCACCCTCTGCGGCGGGCGCGCTCGGCATCGGTGCCCCGCAGAAGGCACAGAACTTCGCCTGCTCTCCATTGTCGAGGCCGCACTTCCGACACGCCGGCATCGCCCGCCTCCGGGGCCCGCAGCGGCGGGGGGACACCTAGACTTTGAGTAAATATTGCATCAAGCTCGGGCTCATAGGGGGTGAGTCGGTTGACACCGCAGGCCCGGAGGAGGGTCTCCATGACCTACTGCAGCCAGTGCGGTACGAACAATCCGCCGAACGTCCGGTTCTGCAACAACTGCGCGGCTCCCATGGATGTCGCGCGCGGACCCGTCTCACCCCAGATGCCGAGTCCTGCCCCGGCCGCATACCCCGCTCCGCGTCGCGAGGAGGGGTGCTTCGGACAGTCCCGGGTCCCCGGGTCGCGTCGCGAGGAGGAGTGTTTCGGGCAGTCTCGGGTCCCCGGGTTCGTCATCTTCGCCGTCATCCTGATCCTCATCGGCGTCTTCTCCCTGCTCCAGTGGATGCTCGTGGACGTGTTCCGGGTCTCCATGCCGGGCAACTCGGTCTGGCCGATGTTTGCGATCGCGTTGGGGATCCTGATCATCATCCTGTGGGCCGTCGCGCGCCGGCCGGGCCGCCGGATGTAGTCCCGCGGGCCGCGATGCAGTCCGCGCAGTCCGCCTTGTGACGCGATTGGCTCGCGTCGATTCGCAGTCCGACGGCCGCGACCATCGCGAGGAGGCCGAACACCCCCCACGCCAGCCCCGCGGATGCGAGGACGCCCGTCGCGACGGCCCCGCCGGCGACGAACGCGAAGTTGGCGAGCGTCCTGCCAATCGGCGGCGCGGCGCGGGGTCCGAGGGCGATGGCGGCTCCCGCGACGGAGGCGGTCCCGCCGAGAAGAGCGACCGCCGCGTTCGAGTCTCCACGAAGCGGGAACAGGCCGCCCAGGAGGGCGAGCCCCGTCGCGATGCCCGCCACGCCCCCGAGGGCCATGCCGGTGCAGCCCGCGCACACGCGTCGCCCGCCGAACGCAAGGACGTGCGAGTCGAACCTTCCGCACTCTACGTGGTGGCCGACGACACGCATCCGCTCGCACGGTAGGTCCGAATCCCACCGAGTCGCCTCCCTGCCCGTCCCGGCTTGCGAGAGGAGACGGTTGCAGCCCCGGGGTCGCACCGCGGCGATGATTCCCGCAAAGGACATGCCCGAGATCGCGGAGCCGATCGCGGCAAGTTCGATGCCGGCCGGCGGGCGGTCCGTGCGCAGGCTCAAGACGGTGGCGAGCGCGGTCGCCGTCACGAGCAGGCCGACGGCAAGGGCCATTCGGCGGAAGCCGATGCGCTCGACGGGACGTCGAGGTCCGTCGCGCAGGGCCTCACATCCCCCGGAGCTCACGCAGCACCCTCTTCTTGAGCATGTGGGAGTACGTCCTCCGCTTCAGCGGGTTCGGCGACATCAGGCCCTTCAGCCCGCGCATCGCGGACCCGTAGAAGCTGTGGTAGCACTCGTACAGCTCCTCCTGGACCCGCGGGCGGGAGAGGGTCTCCGTCGGCATGATCGCGTGGGCCATGTCGTAATGCGCCCAGTTGTGGTCCTCAATCCACCCGTTCCGCAGGCCCTCCGCGTACGTCTCCGTCCCCGGGAACGGGGTGAGGCACATGAAGATCGGGAGTCCCGCCCCGAGGCCCGAGACGAAGTCCCGGAGACCCTGCACCGATTCCGCGGTCTCCTTCCTCGACCCGATGATGAAGGTCGCCTGCGAGAAGATGTCGGCGTCATTCAGGATTCGGACCGCATCGCGAGCGGTGGGGATGGACAGCTTCTTGCCGAGGTCCCGGAGGACCGCCTCGGAGTCGTGCTCGATCCCCAGGAGGATCCAGCGGCAGCCGACGGATCGGATGTCGGGGACGAGGGCCCGCATCCGCACGAGGTCGTCCGCCCGTGCCTGGACGAACCACGAGACGTCCCCGCCGATCCCGGCGGTCCGCATCGCGTCGCGGAACTCCCGCCCTCGATGTGCGAGCATGAAGTTGTCGTCGGCGAGCCACATGAAGCTCTCTCCGTCGCCGTAGCGCTCGTGAATCGCGGTGAACTCCGCCGCAATCCGCTCCGGCGACTTCGTGCGCCAGGTGTGCCGCCAGTGCGGGGACTGCGTGCAGAAGCTGCATCGGTGGGCGCACCCCCGCGAGCCCTCCACGATGAAATACCGCGTGCCGGGCCCCGTCATCATGCGGAAGTGGTACAGCGGGAGGAACCGTTCCACGAGTTGGTAGGCGGGGAAGGGGAGGGCGTCGAGATCCTCGATGAGGGGACGGTCCTGGTTATGGACCACCGTCCCGTTGTGGCGGAAGCTCAGTCCCGCCACGCGCTCGACGGGCGCCCCGCCAAAGACGGCACGGAGGAGTTCCGTGAATGTCCCCTCGCCCTCGCTGCGGACGATGAAGTCGAGTTCCGGGGTGTCGCGGAGGCATTCCTCCGCGAGGAACGAGTAGTGCTGCCCACCCACGACCGTCGTGATCTCCCGGTCGACCTCCTTCGCGAGCTGGACCGTGCGGGCGACCGTGTACGCGTTGCACGTCATGTTGCCCGAGACCGCGACGACGTCGGGCTCGATCCTCTCGATGCGCGATCGAAGGTCCTTGAAGTTCAGTCGCTCGGCCTGCGAGTCGATGAGTTCGATTCGGAGGTCCGGAAGCTCACGCTCCACGTACGCCCCGAGCTGGAGGAGCTGCATGGGGGGCGGGAGGTACTCCCCCATGAGGAACCAGTACTCCTTCGGCGGTTCGACGAGGAGAAGCGTGCGTTGCACGCCCTGGGGTACGGCGCTCGGGGGAGAGGAGCCTTTCGTACCGGAACTATGGACTTGGACTATACGCGCGCGTGGCGGCAGACCCCGACCTCGAAAGCCTCAGATTCCGCCGATGAACCTCGCAAGGACCGCCTTCTGCGCGTGGAGGCGATTCTCGGCCTGCTCGAACACGACGGACTGCGGGCCGTCGATGACCTCGTCCGTGATCTCGAGCCCGCGATGGGCGGGCAGGCAGTGCATCACGACGGCGTCCGGCCTCGCGCGCTTCATAAGGGCCGCGTTCACCTGGTACGGGCCGAAGAGCTTCTCCCGCGCCGCCTTCTCCTTCTCCATGCCCATGGAGACCCAGACGTCCGTGTACACCACGTCCGCGTCCGCCACGGCCTCCTTCGCGTCCGGGACGACCCGGACCTCGGCCCCCGTCCCCTTCGCGATCCGCTCCGCATCCCGGAGGATGCCCGCGTCTGGTCGGTGGTCCTTCGGGCATCCGACGGAGACGTGGGCACCAGTGATCGCCGCCCCGAGGAGGAGGGAGTTGCACACGTTGTTCCCGTCCCCGACGTACGCGATGCGAAGGCCCTGGAGCTTCTTCTTCGCCTCGAGGATCGTGAAGAGGTCCGATACGATTTGGCACGGGTGCTCGAGGTCGTCGAGGCCGTTGATCACGGGCACGGTCGCGTTTCGGGCGAGCTCGACCATGTCCTCGTGCCGGTACGCCCGGTACATGATCGCGTTCACGTAGCGGCTCAGAACCCGGGCGGTGTCCGCGATCGTCTCGCCGCGCCCGAGCTGCGTGTCCTGCGGGCTGAGGTTGACGGCGTGGCCGCCGAGCTGGGACATCCCGACTTCGAACGAGACCCGGGTGCGGGTGGAGGCCTTCTCGAAGATCATCGCGAGGCTCTTCCCCTTGAGCGGCTCGAACGGCTCGCCCGCCTTCGTGCGGTTCTTGAGGTTCCCGGCGAGCTCGAGGAGGCCGATCAGGTCCCGCTCCACGTCGAGCACGGAGACGAGGTCACGCTTCGCGGCCATGGGGCGACCTAGCATCGGTGCGGACGTAAAGGTTTCGGCGGGCGAGACGTGAAATACCGCGACACGTCATCCAGGAGTGCGACCATGGTGTCCTGGGGCCTCCCGGAGCCGCAACGCCGGCGCCGCCGCGGCCTGATGTTCGGGGGTGGCGGGTTCGTGCTCCTGTTCGGGTCCGCGATCGCGCTCCTGTTCCTCCCCCAGGACTACGCGTCCCTCCTGCTCGTCCTGATGGTCGTCGGGATCGTCCTCCTCGTGGCGGGCCTCCTCGCGGTCCCCGGGAGCCTGCGGGACATGCTCCGACCGAAAGTCTAATCTCCGGTCCTTGTATCGGAACGCCCGCGGCCGGGGTGGGGTAGCCTGGGCATCCTAGGGGACTGTGGATCCCTTGACCCGAGTTCAAATCTCGGTCCCGGCCCTCCCGTCTCCGGTCCCGCCGCGACGATTCACGGCACTAGCTTTTAATAGCGCCAAGGCTTAGCACGGCCCCGCGACCGGCCCCGGGTGACGACGAAGCCCGCGTCGGCGTGCGCCCCCGCGGTTCCGCGGGAGAGGACTGCGATGATAAAGCAGGCGGTCAGAGAGTACAATCCCCCGGAGCTGGAGCGCCGGGTCCAGGAGTTCTGGACCCGGACGAAGGCGTACGAGAAGATGGTGAAGCTCCGCTCGAAGGGGAAGGACTTCTACTTCGTCGACGGCCCGCCGTACACGAGCGGCATGATCCACATGGGCCAGGCCCTGAACAAGTCCATCAAGGACATGGTGCTCCGGTGGCGGCGGATGAACAACTTCAACGTCCGGGACCAGCCCGGGTACGACATGCATGGCCTGCCGATCGAGGTGCAGGTCGAGAAGACCCTCGGGATCACGAACAAGAAGGAGATCGAGGAGCTCGGGATCGAGCGGTTCGTGAACACGTGCCGGGACTACGGCCTCGACCTCCTGAGGAAGATGAACGACCAGTTCGTCCGCCTTGGCGTCTGGATGGACTGGGAGCATCCGTACATCACGATCACGAACGAGTACATCGAGTCCGCGTGGTGGACCCTCCGGCAGGCGTTCGACAAGGGCCTCCTCTTCGAGGCGGAGAAGAGCCTCCAGTGGTGCGCGCGCTGCGAGACCGCGCTCGCGGAGGCGGAGGTCGAATACAGCGACGAGACGGACCCCTCGATCTACGTCAAGTTTCCGCTCGCCGGGAAGCCCGCGGAGTACATCGTCGTGTGGACGACGACGCCGTGGACCCTGCCCGCGAACATGGTCGTGGCGGTGAACCCGGACTTCAAGTACGCGAAGGTCCGGGTCATCCGGGCGGGGAAGCCCGAGAACCTCTGGATGGTCACGGAGAACATCAAGGCCGTGATGGACGTCGCCGGGATCGAGCAGTACCAGATCGTCGACGAGGTGCCCGGATCCCGTATGGAGGGATGGGCGTACACCCATCCGCTCGCGGGCAAGGTCCCGTACCAGCGGGACGTGAAGGGCCCGTGGGTCCACAAGGTCGTCCTCTCCGAGACCGTGACCGCGGAGAGCACGGGCTGCGTCCACACCGCGCCGGGCCACGGGCCCGAGGACTTCGAGATCGGCCAGAAGCTCCTCCTCCCGATCTTCAGCCCCGTCGACGAGCGGGGCGTCTTCACGCAGGACGCCGGGGAGTACGCGGGCAAGTCGATCCGGGAGGCGAACCCGCTCATCCTCGACGACCTGAACCGCGCCCGCCTCTTGTTCGCGGAGGACGAGATCACCCACCGGTGCGGCCACTGCTGGCGGTGCAAGACCCCGATCCTGTTCCGCGCGACGACGCAGTGGTTCCTGAAGGTCGGCGACCTGAAGCCGAAGATGCTCGAGGAGATCCAGCGGGTGAAGTGGACCCCGGAGTGGGCGGGCGAGGCCCGCCAGTACGATTGGACCCTGAACCTCCGGGACTGGTGCATCTCCCGGCAGCGGTACTGGGGCATCCCGCTCCCCCTCTGGAAGTGCCAGAAGTGCGGGAAGCTCCGGGTCGTCGGGACCTTGGACGAGCTTCGGGCCTCGAAGAACTACCGGGACGGGATGGACCTCCACCGCCCCTGGATCGACGAGATCGCGTTCGACTGCCCGGAGTGCGGGGCGGTGATGTCCCGGATCAAGGACATCGTGGACGTGTGGTTCGACAGCGGCGTGAGCTCGTGGGCCCAGCTCGGCTACCCGCGGCGGGAGGACGAGTTCAAGCGGTGGTGGCCGATGGACTGGATCGTCGAGGGCCCGGACCAGACCCGCGGCTGGTTCAGCTCCCAGCTCACGGCGGGGATCCTCGCGTTCGGCCGGTCGCCGTACGAGAGCGTCCTGATGCACGGGTGGGTGAACGGCCCGGACGGGCGGCAGATGCACAAGTCCCTGGGGAACTACGTCGACCCCGTCGACACGATCCAGAAGTTCGGGGCGGACGCCCTGCGGTTCTTCCTCCTCGAGGTGAACCCGCCCTGGGAGGACCTGAACTTCAACGAGGAGGGGGTCCAGAACGCGCAGCGGACCCTGAACATCCTCTGGAACGTCCACAAGTTCGCGGCCACGTACATGGCGGTGGACGAGTTCGACCCGCACGCGCACCCCCTCGACTCCCTCGTGAAGTCGATGAAGCCGGAGGACAAGTGGCTCCTCTCCCGCCTCGAGAACCTGAAGGTCGCGGTCGGGAACGAGGTCGAGCAGTACAGCCTCCACCGCGCCTGCCGGCTCCTCAAGGACTTCGTCCTGAACGACCTATCGCGGTGGTACGTGAAGCTCGTCCGCGCCCGGACGTGGAAGGAGGGCCAGGACAAGGAGAAGCTCGCGGCGTACCGCGTGCTCTGGGAGGCCCTCGCCGTCGCGATCCGGATGATCGCGCCCGTCACCCCGTACCTCGCGGAAGCGCTCTACCAGAACCTGGACGCCCGCCGGCTCAGCGTCCACATGGAGGACTGGCCCGCCCACAACGAACAGTGGATCAACAACGACCTCGAGAAGCTCATGGGGATCGCGCAGGAGGTCGTCGAGGTCGTCTCGAAGGCCCGCCAGAAGCACCAGATGAAGCTCCGCTGGCCCGTGAAGAAGGTCGTCGTGAAGGCCCCGCCGGAGGACGCGGCCAGGGCCCTGAACACGTTCCGGGACGTCGTGATGTCGCAGGCGAACGCGAAGGAGCTCGTGATCCTGAAGCCCGACGAGCAGTTCGACGGGATGCAGCTCCTCGTCCAGCCGAACCCGCAGGCGATCGGGAAGGTGTACAAGCAGTGGTGGTCGAAGATCGCGACGATGCTCGAGAGCCGCCCGGCGGACGAGGTGCGGAAGGCCCTGGAGAAGGGCGAGTACCGGATCGGGATCGAGGGCCAGATTGTGCGCATCGAGCCCCACATGGTCTCCTTCGCCCGCAAGATGCCCGAGGACGTGAGCGTCGTGGAGTCGACCCACGGGGAGATCTACGTGGACATGCGGATCACACCGGAAATCCAGGCCGAGGGCTACGCGCGCGAGGTGATCCGCCGGATCCAGCAGATGCGCAAGGAGGTCGACCTGAGCGTCGAGGACTACGTGAAGGCGGGCGTGAAGGTCCGCAAGGAGTTCGCGCGCCTCCTGGAGCCGTGGAGGGCGTTCATCGCGGCGGAGACCCGATGCCGCAGCCTCGCGATCGGGGAGGAGTCCGTGAGCGAGGAGTACGTCGTGGAGTGGAACGTCGAGGGAGAGACGTTCACCATCGGCATCACGCCCCTGCACATGGCGGAGGCCCTCTCCGCGTTCACCGCGATCCCGCACATCACGGAGCGGAAGGCGATCGCGCTGTACGACGCGGGCTACAAGACGGCACCGGCCCTCCAGCAGGCGACGAAGGACGACCTCTCGAGGGTCGAAGGCCTGGACGCGGACGACGTGCGGCGAATCCGGGACCACTTCGAAGCGGGCGAGAAGGGCGAGCCGGGTCTCTGCCCCGTGTGCGGGGCGGAGCTCCCGGAGAAGGCCCGGCGGTGCCCGCGGTGCGACGAGCCCGTCGGCGGAGCCCCGGAGTGCCCGGAGTGCGGGCAGGCCGTCACCCCGGACGCGGAGGTGTGCAAGGTGTGCGGCCACCGGTTCGCCGGTGTTGCGCCCGCCCTGGCCCCGCCCGCCGCACCCACGGCGGCCCCCGCGGCCGCGCCCGAGGAGGCGCCCCGGGAGGCGGCCCGCCAGCCCGCGCCGGCCGCGAAGCCCGCGGGGAAGGCCGGAACGTGTCCGTTTTGCGACGCCTCCGTCCCCGCGGACGCCCCGGTCTGCCCGAGCTGCGGGACGAGGCTGCGACCCGCCCCGAGGGCGACACCCGCCCCCGCGCCCCGCGCGGAGGCCCCCGCCCCGACGCCCGCCATGGAGGTCCCCCTCCCCGAGCTGAAGCCCGCGTCCGCGTACCTGGTCAAGGAGCAGACGACCGCGAACACGTACCGGCTCTTCTCGAACGCGATCGCGACCGGCCAGAAGGGGTTCTGCGTCACCCGCGTGTACCCGGAGAAGATCCGGGAGCAATACGGGCTCCCCGGCGTCCCGATCGTCTGGCTCAGCAACGTGGGGAAGGAGGACAGCGTGCGCCCGAAGGACCTCGAAAAGCTGTCCCTGTCCCTGGAGCAGTTCATCACGAAGGAGAGCGGGGTCGTCGTGATCGACGGGCTCGAGTACCTGATCACGAACAACAACTTCATCACGGTCCTGCGGCTCGTGCAGGCCCTCCGGGACCAGGTCGCGATCAACAACGCGATATTGCTGTTCTCCGTCAACCCCGCGACCCTCGACGAGCACCAGCTCCACCTTCTCGAGCGAGAGGTGGACACGGTCCTGGATTTCCGCGCGGCCTGAGGCGAGAGCCCCGCCGTCGCAGGGATCACGCGCCTTGCGGCAGGACGGCCGCGAGCGCGTCGGACAGCCGGGGGACCGTGTGGTACTCGGGCAGCTCGGCCGGGCGCACCCAGCGGGCGTCCGTGTTCTCCCGGTCCAGCCGGACCTGGCGGGTGGGGACGTCGAAGAGGAACGGGAAGACGACGAACACGGTCGCGTCGTGCCGGACGAACACGGGCCCGCCCCGTGCGACGAGGCGGGCTCCGCGAATCGCGGTCTCCTCGAGGATCTCGTCCCTCGCCCGCGCGAGGGGGCGCTCGGTCGGCTCCACGGAGCCCGAGACCGCGGACCACAGGCCGGGGAATGTCGGCGCGGTGTCCCCGCGCTTCAGGATCAGGATTCGCCCCCGGTTCCTCAGGAATGCGGTGGCGGCCCGGCGCTCGATCACGTCCGGGAGCTCGACCGCACCCGCGTCCCCGTCCACGGCCACGCGGTCCCCCGTGAGTATCGCGGTCGGGTCGATGCGGTCGACGAGCGGGATGCCCCCGAGGATGCACCCCGTGGCCACGATTGTCTCCGTGCGTTCGTTCACGATCGCCGCGGGCGCGACCCCGTGCCTCGCGAGCCCGTACAGGACGTACGAGCCGACCGTGCTCCCCTTCCCGCTCGGGAACACGAGCACCCGGCCCGCCACACACTCCCCTCGGATGTCCGAGGCGGGGTCCCGGACGATCCCCGTGGCAGGGTCCACCCCGCCGAGGAAGGACATGGGCTTCGCGCTGACGAGGGCCGGGCCCCCGCCCCGGCCTGCGGAGACGGACCGCCCCGCGAGCCTCATGCGTACCTCCTCAGGAGGCGGGCGACGTCCGCCATGACGACCTTCTGCCCGCACAGCGTCGGCAGGTACACGGCCCCCTTGCCCGAGGGCGTGGCGACGGTCTTCGAGACGTTCTCGATCATCGTGACCTCGAGGCAGGTGTCCGCGAGGACCCGCCCGCCCAGCGCCTCGATCCTCCGGACCGCGTCCGCGGCCTCGTCGCGGGCCGCGCGGCTCGTGAACACCCACACGGGGATGCGGGGCCTCCGCCCCTTCATCAGCGCGGCGATCTGTCGCAGCTCGTCCGCGGAGAGCTGGGGGGATCCTAGCCCGATGATGTCCGCCTCGTCCCCCGTCGTGAAGTCCCGCCGGACCGCCTCGAGGTCCCGGTCCGTGACGCGGATCCGCGGCAGCCCTTTCGGGCGGGCCCGCCTCCACTCCGGCGTCCCCCGCTCGACGTGGAACATCGCGCAGTCGCTCGTGGACGCGATGGACGCGGACAACCACTTCAGGTCCGCCTCCGTCCCCCGGAGGCCGCGGAAGTACGGGATCCCCCCACCGAGGACCCGCCCCACCTGGAGGCCCAGGAGCGAGAAGGCGTACCCACGGACGCGGGCCCGGACGTCCACGATCGCGGTCGCCCGCCGCTCCTCGACGCGATGGAGGCCGTGGTCCGGCGTGAATCCGGTCACGGCCGCCGCGAGGGCCGAGGGCCCGCCCTCCCGGTTCGTGCGGGCGCCGATCACGGAGTTCGCGAAGCACGCCGCGGAGCTCTCTGCCCACGCGACGTGGTCCCCGAACCGCGGGCGGTTCCCGACCAGGTACGGCGTGCAGCTGAACGACTCCCGCACCCCCATCGCCCGGTACGCCTCCGCGATCCGCCGCTGCTTCGCCGCGAACTCCTCGGAGATCCCTTGTTCCCGCCACCGCTCCAGGTCCATCCCGAGCGGGTTTACGGTCGTGGGCACGACGACCCGCGCGTCCCGGGCGAAGTCCGCGATGAACTCGAGTCCCGGGTCGCCGACCATCTTGTACGAGGCCCCCGCCACGTGCGCACTGGCGATCGGCAGGAGCCGGTCCGCGCCGTAGATTTCCCCGAGCGCGATCAGAAGGCGCATCGCGGTCCGGACCGAGGGCGTCCCGTGGTCACGCATCTCCCGTTGGCGGGCCGTCAGGCGCATCCCGTCACACCCCCGACAGGTACGCGCGGGCGACCCGCACCGCGTTCGACCGCTTCGCGGGGTGGGCTGCGACCTTCGCCCGCACCGCAATCACGTCGTCGTGGCGCGCGAGCTCCAGCGTCCCGCCATGGGCCTTCTGCTTGTCGAACCGCAGGTGGAGGACCGCGTCGTCGTCGACCCGCTCGTCCAGGGTCGCGAGCAGGGGCGGCATCGCCCCCGCGTCCTTCACCCGCCGCCAAAACGCTCGGATGGCCTCGGCGTCCTCCAGGCGGACCGCCATCATCCGGAACGGGTTCCCGTGGTGGCCCTCGAGCGTCTCCGTCTCGAGCCTCCCGTCCGGGCTCAGGGTCCGCATTGCCCGCTCCACGCGGTCCGGGTCCTCCGTCGCGTGGCAGACGGTCCGGAGCTCGACGCTATGGAACATGGCTGGACCCGCCCAGGACGCTCTCCAGGACCTCCCGGGCGCGGGCACGGAACGAGCCGAGGTCCCCCTCGTTCACGATCAGGAAGTCCGCGGTCGCGATCACGTCGCCCAGGCCCCAGGCGAGCTCCCGGCGGTCCCGCACGAGGAACTCTTCCCACGAGGCGGGCGCGTCGCTCCGGTTCCGGGCCCGGAGGCGGGCGAACCGGACCCGCGGGGACGCGTGGACCGCGACGACCTGGAGGCTCTCCCCGAGCGCCTTCCGGAACGCCTCGAGCTCCGCGGACCCGCGGAGGCCGTCAATCAGGATATGCTCCCCGACGACGCGGGGCAGGGTCCGCTCCGCCCACACGCCGTACCCGTGGGCCTCCCGCTCCCGGTGCGCGAAGCCGCCGATTGCCTCGTCCGAGGTCCCGAGCATCCGGCGGGCGGCCTCCTCTCGCACCGTGTCGCCCATCCGGACGACGGAGAACCCGAGCTCCTGCGCGACGCGGATGAGCTCCTCCTTCCCGCACCCGGGCATCCCGGTGAGGCACAGGACCTTCACGGACCGCGGGAACCGCCGGCCGCCTTAAGACTTTCCCGAACCTGCGTCCGGCCCGCGCCGCCGCGGCTTGCCCTTGTGGTTCGGGGAGAGCAGGGCCTTCGCGACGACGAGGTCCTCTTGCGATTCGGAGTACCGACCCTCTTGGAACTCCTTCTCGGCCCGGACGAGCAGCTCCTCGACGTCCGGGAGGAACGCGTCCGCCTCCTCGGGGGCCGTCGCCCGCGCCCAGTTCTCCTGGAGGGACCGCGCCAGGCCCTCGCGCTCGCTCGCGATGCGCTCGATGTGCCCCGTCGCGTCCTCGACGTGCCGCAGGGCGCGGACGTACTCGCCGTCCCGCATCGCCCGGCGGGCGTCCCGGACCGCGAGGTCCACCTCGGACGAGAGGTGGCCCTCCCGCACAAGGCGGGTGTACCGGGCCTCCGCCTCCGCGAGCCCCTCCCGCGCGTCGCGGTACGCGCGCTGGAGCGCCTGAGCGTCCGCGAGCAGGGCCCGCGCCATCTCCGAGGCCGGCTCGATCACGCCCCGGAACAGCACGTCCCGCACGATGGAGAGCTGGCTCGTGAGGCGGCCCGTGTACCCGCCTTGGCCGCGAAGCTCCGCGAGGATCGCTGCGGCCGCGGTCAGGCCGTCGTTCGCGGCGATGAACGCGGCCCGGAGGCGGTTCGCGCGGGCCTCGATGTCCGCTGCAATCCGCACCGCCTGCTCGAACTTCCGCTCCGCGAGCTGCCGCATCGCCCCCTCGAGGCCCACCTCGAGGCTCGAGACGGCGCCGCGGGAGAAGAGGCTCGGGTCCGGCGGCCCGCGGATGCTCGCGAGCTCCTCGATCGCCACCGCGCCCATGAACACCGCGTTCGAGGCGGCCTCCGCCCGCTCGACGAGGGTCTGGGCGTCCGCCTCCGCCTCCTCCAAGGCCTTCCGCGCGCCCTGGTAGTCCGGCAGGAGGGAACCCTCCTCCCAGATGCCCGCCGCGACGCGGGCCTCCGCCTGCGTCAGGGCGGCCTCCGGGGCGTCCCTCGGGAGGCCGAGGTCCTTCATCCGCTCCATCCGCTCCCGGAGGGACCGGACCGCCTTCTCGTACCCGCGGTACCGCTCGTCGAGGGCGACCGCGATCGCCTCCGCGCGGAGGGCGGCATCCCGGGCCCCTGTGAAGTGCTCGCGCGCCAGGAGGTCCCGCGCGATGCCGAGGGCCTGCTCCGCGGCCCTCATGTCCGCGGGGGAGAGGGCGAGGACCGCGAGGATCCCCTCGGAGCGGACGATCGCCTCCTCCGCCTTGCGGGCCTTGGAGTTCTTCAGGAACCGCAGCCCGTTCCCGATTGCCATCCGTTCGCTCCTCCCATGGAGTGCGGCCTCGCGAGGAGGACCTCTCCAGGGGAGGTCTCTCCGGCGGGACCGGCAGGTGCGGAATAGATTCGGGCGCGGGCGCATAAGCGTTCCCCCCTGATTTCGCGAGCGCCGCCCGCGGAGGCCCGCGACGCGCCCGCCGCCCCGCCCCAGAAGCTTTATCTCCCGCCACCTCTAAGGCCCAAGCGGAACGCTGCGACGGAGGAACATTCATGCCCTTCGAGCTGGACCTGAAGGCGATGCGGTTCGGGACGGAGCTGCTGAAGCGGGGCTTCGCGAAGATGCAGAAGGGCGGGGTGATCATGGACGTCACGATCGCCGAGCAGGCCGCGATCGCGGAGGAGGCGGGGGCCGTGGCGGTGATGGCCCTCGAGCGCGTGCCCGCGGACATCCGCGCCCAGGGCGGGGTCGCCCGCATGGCGGACCCGACGAAGGTCCAGGAGATCATGGACGCGGTCACGATCCCCGTGATGGCGAAGTGCCGGATCGGCCACTTCGCGGAGGCGGAGGCCCTCCAGGCCCTCGGCGTCGACATGATCGACGAGTCCGAGGTCCTCACGCCCGCGGACCCGTTCTTCCACGTGAACAAGAAGCTCTTCCAGGTCCCGTTCGTGTGCGGGTGCCGGAACCTCGGCGAGGCGGTCCGGCGCATCTGGGAGGGCGCGGCGATGATCCGGACGAAGGGCGAGGCGGGCACGGGGAACGTGATCGAGGCGGTCCGCCACATGCGGCTCCTGAACACCGCGACCGCGGAGCTCAAGACCCGCAGCAAGGAGTCCGTCCTCGCAATCGCGGGGCGCTTCTCGGACGCGTACCTCGCCCTGCTCCGGGAGATCCGGCAGATGCACGGGGAGGCCGCGACCATCGCGGACCGGGAGGTCGTCTTCGCGGACACGACCCTCGACGACATCACGGAGGGGCTGTACCAGACCCTGCTCGAGGTGAAGAAGCTCCAGCGGCTGCCCGTCGTGAACTTCGCGGCGGGCGGGATCGCGACGCCCGCGGACGCGGCGATGATGATGCACCTCGGGTGCGACGGCGTGTTCGTCGGGAGCGGGATCTTCAAGTCCGAGAACCCGGAGGCGCGCGGGAAGTCCATCGTCGAGGCGGTCACCCACTACGACGACCCCGCCCTCGTCGCCGAGGTGTCGAAGGGCCTGGGCGTCCCGATGAAGGGCCTCGACATCAGCCAGATCCCAGCGGAGGAGCGGCTGCAGGAGCGCGGCTGGTAGCGAGCCGCACGGCCGCGTCGAGAACTTCCTTCACGCCCTGACCCGCGAGCGAGGACATCGCGGGCCGCCCTAGGCCCGTCGTCCGGAGGTCCGCCTTGTTCTCGACGACGAGGATCGGCACGTCCGGGAATAGGTCGCGGACCGTGTCGAGGAGTCGCTGCTGCGCGGCGAGCTCGTACCCGCACGTCTCGGACGGGTCGAGCAGGAACACGATCACGTCCGCGACGTGCGTGAGGGCGGTCACCGCCTGCCGCTCCATCGGGTTCCGCTTCTCCATCGGACGGTCCAGCAGGCCCGGGGTGTCGATGATCTGGAACCGAGTGTACCCGACGTCGAAGTGCCCGACTGCCACCCCCTGGGTCGTGAACGGGTACGGCGCGACGCGGGGCTTCGCGGTGCTCACGGTCCGTACGAAGAGGCTCTTCCCAACGTTCGGGTAGCCCGCCACGACAATCGTCGGCACCTCGGGGTCGATGTCCGGGAGGCCCTTCAGGGGCCCCCGGGCCGCGCCGAGGGCGTCGAGGTTCTTCGAGATCTGGTGCACGACGGACGCGAATCGGCCGAAGGCCGCCTTGCGGATCGTCGTGACCTGGGTCGCCCCCGCCGCGGCCTGGATCCGCCGCGGGACACCCTTCGCAAGGTCCCGCACCTTCCCACGGGCCCAATCCACCGCCGCGAGGTTCGTGTGGAGGGACTGGAGCCCGATCGTCGCGTCGATCAGCTCGCGGTAGAACGGCGGGAGGCGGTCCAGCGACGGGAACCCGCGGATGTACGATTCGAGCGTGGACGTGAGGACGTCCGCGGCCGCCTGGACCTTCGCCACCGCGAGGTTTCTCGTCCGCTCGACCCGCGTGCGGCCCTTCGAGGCCGTCGCCTTCCCCGCCCTGCGGAAGGCCTTGTCGATCAGGCCCTGGGCGCTCAGGACGGTGGAAACCTCGTACACGGGTGCGCCAACGGTGACGCCCGCTAAAGCCTATCGGCCGAGGAACACGTTGAACGCGGCGAAGATGAACGTAATGATCCCCACGCGGGTCCACGCGGCGAGGAAGTTCGAGACGAGGAACGCCCGCCAGTCTAAGGCCTTGCCCTCCTCGTTGAACAGGGAGTACAGGTAGATCGGGATTGTGTCCGACATGAGCGGGATGCTCAGGAGGAGGTAGAGGCCAATGTAGTTCGTCTTTCGGACGAACTTCTCGCACCACTTCACGAACCGGTCCGCGATGCGGTACTTCTCAGACCAGTGGCGGATGTTGTCCTCGACCCGCACCCCGAAGACGAACACGAGCCCCGCGCCTACGGTCTTCCCGAGCGCCATCGCGGCGGCGATGCTCCCGAGGTACGCCCACTGCTGCGCGAGGAGGGGGGCAAGGAGGACGACCTCGATTGGGATTGGGAGGATGATCGCGACGAGCACGGAGAAGGTGAACGTCAGCGTCAGGTACGCGGCGGGCGTGTTGTACGCGCCCGCGATCCACGCGGCGAGGTCCTCAAGGAGGCCCACGGGAGGTCGCGGCCGCATCCCCGGAACGCCTATATAGCGGCTCCCCCGGCGTTCCCAATCCTGATTCGATGGGGTGGAGGCGGCCGTCGCGGGTGAGGAGGACGACGCGGCTATCCTCGCGCTCCGCGGCAATCCCGTACCCGAGGCGCTCCGCGAGCCGCGAGGCGAACTCGCGGATCACCGCATGCTCCGGCATGTTCTCGACCCGGAGGCGGAGGCGGGACTCCCCGACGAAGCTGTACCCCTTACACTCGATGAACATGGGCCCCGCGAGCGCATCGAGGGCCGCGTACTCGTCCTCCCACCCGAGGTTCCAGCCCTCCACGAGCGTGTGGCGGATCACGGTGCGGGTCTCGAGGCCCGGGAGCAGGGCGAGCGTCTCCCGCAGCTTCTCCCACTCATGGTCCGACTTCGGGGCCATCAACTTCCGGTAGACTTCCGCGTTCGGCGCGGCGACGGTCACGTACAGCTGGGTGGGCAGCCGGTTCTCCGCCGCCATCCGACGGAGCACGGCGGGCGTCGTCCCGTTCGTGACGAGGAAGGTCGTCATCCCCCGCCGCTTGAACTCGTCGATCATCTCGCCCAGGCGCCTGTACAGGGTCGGCTCGCCCGTCAAGGAGATTGCGACCTGGTTCGGCTGCCACGCCTCCCGGAACCTCTCCCGCGGGACGTCCGGGTTTCCCCCGTATCCCGAGATCAGCTTCCGCTGCGCCTCGATGGACCCCTCGACGACGAAGCCCGGGTCATCGGACTCGATCAGGGAGTCCGACCCCCACTCCTGGGTCCGCCAGCAGAACAGGCAGCCGAGGTTGCACGAGTCCACGGTGGGCGTCATCTGGAGGCACCGGTGGCTCTTGATCCCGTAGAACGTCTCCTTGTAGCACCCCGCGCCTCCGGTCATGGAGTTCTTCGTCCAGTGGCACAGCTTCACGCCACTGTGCCCCCCGACGACCTTGTAGCCCTGCCGCTCGAGCACCTCGCGCTTCGCCGCGTCCATCTGGGGGTGTATAGACAGTGGGCGGGATATGACGTTTTCGAGAATCCACATCGTGTATGTGGCGCCATCCTTCGGATCGTGCGGGTGACGCAACCCTACGGACGGAACCTTTACATTGGCCAGGAGGAGTCTCGGTGCGGGTGGCGGGGTGGTCGACTACGTGTTGATCGTCGGGGTCGTGGTCCTGATTGTGCTCATCAACGTCTCGCTCATTATGGTCTACGCGGCGCGGTACAAGAAAGTGCCTCCGAACCACGCCATGGTGCTGTTTGGGCGGCAGTACGCGCGTGACTCCGGGATGCACGTCTGGATGTCCGGGGGCAAGTTCATCCAACCGATCGTCGAGTCCTACGCCCTGCTGTCCCTCGCGCCCGTTGCGGTCGACCTCGGCTTGGATCGGGTTCGCCAGGACGCGAAGGGAGCGTCACAACGCGACGTGCGGGTCGAGGTCAGGGCAATGGTGGAGGTTCCCGCGGACAAGGAGGAGGTCACGAAGGCCGCTCGTCGCTTCCTCAGCGGGAGGCAGTTCATGTCCATGCATGGGTCCGATGAGGCCGAGGCCGTTCGCAAGGCCGAGGAGGAGATGAAGCGGACCGTTTCCGCCGTGCTGGAAAAGGACACCCGTGTCGTCGTCGCCCGAGCCCCCGCCGACACCCCGGAGGTCGAGATCGCAGACGCAGTGACCACCGCCACAACACCCGACTTGGCGGACTTGGGCGTCCGTCTCGTGTCCCTCGTCATCGTCGTTCAACCCAAGGGCGGGTCTCCCCCGGGCAACGGACGTGCGGGGCGCGACTTGGCCGAAGAAGTGCAGCAGCTCGACGTCCGTCTACGCAGGATTGAGGAGCGGCTCGGTCCTCCCGCGCCTTCCTAGGGCCACGCTTCATCAAGGTTCAGCTCGCCGGCGGCAAACCTCCGAACCTTGAACAGGTGGTCCTTCGCGACAATCGCCTTCACCTTCTCCCCGCTCGTCTCGAACTCCACGTCGTGGACCTTGTACGACTGCTTCGCGACGTGGAACGGGTGAGCGATGTTCGTCTCGGTGATCGCCTCCTTAATCTCCAGGGCGACCCCTCCGATTCCGCGGAACACCCACCACGGGTCGAAGTGGAAAAGCTCCCGGAAGCTCCCAGGTTCGACCGTGTTGAGGGGGACCGCATCCGACCCCTTCGCGTGGGTTTCCGGCTGCCCCTTCGCCCCGACGTGGATTGGGGCGTGGAGAATCTCCGGAGGCGCCCCGAACCGGTCCAGCAGGGTGAGCACGACCTTCCACTCGCGGTCCCAGAAAGGGAACACGTATTTCGTGAGGATCTCTGCGTCCGCCGTCCGGACCGTCCGGTTCACGAGCCAACGCTGCGTGAGCTCCACGCAAACCCCCGCCGGTCAGCAGCGCCCCGCTATAAATGCGTCGCGAAGGGCGGGCTAGTCGTCCGTCGGCGCCTCGTCGCCCGCGTCGAGGATCCCGCCAGCAGCCGGTTCCCCCCGCCCGCGGACCTTCGCGACCCGCTCCATAAGGTGACGGACCGCGTGGGAGTCCTCCTTCTCGTCCAGGAGGAACGCGGCCTCCTTCTCGTCCAAGTTCAGTGTCAGCGTCGTTGCGAACTCGAACTCGCGGTCGCTCGTGAAGAGGTGCTTGAACGCGGGGAGGACGTCGAGCAGCGCGATTGAGCGGGACGTGTGGAGGTGTCGCGCGAGCTTCGACGCGAGGGAGGTGCGCACCTGCCGCCGCCCCCGCGCGCGGGACTGCTTCACGAGCCATTGCGGGAAGTTGTACCGCCCGCCGCCGTAGCGTCCCTGGCGGGCCACCGCGACGCCCGCGGTCATCATGTCGTACGCGTACCGCCAGAGGCCGTACTGCTGGCGGCGGCGGGTCCGGCCCAGGTACTCGTCCGCGCGGGCGAGGGCGCGGAACCCCCGTTCGAGGTCGTCCGGCCGGCGGTAGTCCGAAGGAAGGTTCTCATCGATCCAGACGATTAAGTCCTCCGGGCTCTCGTCGAGGTTCGTCGTGCTGTCCCGGGCCCGGCGTGCGTCGCCGGAGCGGAAGATCTCCTCGAGCGCCGCGTACACGGAGGATTCGCGGTCCCGCGTGCCGATCGCGTCCACCGCCTTCGAGCCGACCTCCATTTCGCCCCGGGCGACGAGTTCGAGGTCGTTGATCGCGGACCGGAGGTCCCCGGCGCTGTGCTCCGCGATGTAGTCCACCACCTCGTCTGGGACGTGCACGCCCTCGGACTTCGCGATCTGGCGGAGTACCCCCTTCATGCTCGACGGGTGGACGGGCTGGAACCGGATCGTCCGGCAGAGCGTCTTCACAGACGAGGACCGGCGCGTCAGGCCGTAGTAGTCGTTCACAATCAGGACGATCGGCTGCCCCGTCCTGCGGACCGCATCTACGATCGCACCGATGCCGCCGGTGTCCTCCCGCCCGAGCAGGTTGTCCGCCTCGTCGAGGACGATGAGCTTCCGCCCGCCCTTCGCGGTCGAGAGGAACTCTCCGCGGTCCGAGAACGTCTGGGTGACGGCCCCGCGGAGGGCGACGTTCTTTACCGCCTCCGCGTTGCGCTTGTCGGACGCGTTCATCTCGACGACGGCCCATCCGCGGTCCGCCGCGAGCGCGAGCGCCGCGCTCGTCTTCCCTGTGCCCGGCGGGCCTGCGAGAATCACCGCGCGCCGGTCCGGGACCCCGCGCTCCCACGCGTCCGCCCACTTCTCGAGGTCCGCGACCGCCGTCGGGTTACCCACGACTTCCTTGAGAGACTTGGGACGGTACTTCTCCGTCCAGGTGGACATCGGCCGCGGTATGGACCTTCGCCGCTAATAACTGGCACGGGGGTGCCCGAAAATGGGCCGTGGGGGGCGAGTATAGCTCCTACATATTTGATAATAGCACTACTCGCTACCGCATCGTTCAAGATTATCCCTCACCTAAAAACCCCTCCGGATGGGCATTTTCGGTCTATTCCGGCCGGGTTTTCTCGTACAGATTGCACAAGTCCTGCAGGAACGCATCGTACGTCTTTCGGAACTTCAGGCGATACAGGCGGTCCCGCGTGTCCGTCGTGACCTGGATCGTTGTCACCTCGACCTTCTTCGCGGCCATGGTTGCCCGTCCAACAGTTTTATTGAATCCGATAATGCATATGCTATATATAGAACATATGGGTCTATCATTCACCACAAGTCACACAGAGCTATGGTTTGTCCATCCGCGTCCTCCCGAGGCCCCGGTACGCTTCGGTCTACCGAAGCGTACTAGCGGGAGCCGGGCTGGGGGGCCTTCCCGAAGGCGTCGAGGCGAATCTGGAAGCGCTCCTCCGACTTCTGGTCCGGCCTCCGGATCCGGCGCTCCATCTCCAGCTGCACCCGGTTGAACGTCTCTCTCTCGATGAGGGACTTGTGGGCGCCCGGACGCACGGACCCGTTCGACCGGCTCAGTCCGCAGTACACCGGGTTCCCCAGGATGTTCGCCACGGTCTGGCTCGCCCAAGAGCGTCCGGTCTTCGTCCGGTACCCCAGGCGGTTCAGCTCCTGGCAGATCTTCGCAATCCCCTTGCCCTCGAGGTACCGGCGGAAGATGAACGCGACGATCTTCGCCTCGTCCTCGTTCACCTGGAGGGACCCGTCGATGTACCGGTAGCCGAAGGGGCTCGCGTAGTTCAGGAACGCACTGAACCTCCGGGGCTCGCCGTCCGGCCGGGCGGAGCCCTTCAGGATGCGGGCCCGGCGGAGGAAGTCGTGCTCGTTGAAGCCCTTCTCCGCGCACAGCCTCCGGAAGGCCTCCTCCTCGGAGCCGACCTCGTAGTGCCGGACGAACTCCCGCACGGAGGAGAACCGCATGAACACCTCCCAGAACAGGAGCGCGTCCTCGGGCGCGAGGTCCACGCAGTGCTCGCACAGCGTGACCGTCTGGGTCCGCACGGAGGGGTCCACCCGCTCGTCCGCGGTGACCTCCCGCGCGACGAGGCGCTTCCGGGACCAGCACCGCTCGCACTTCTCCGCGGGCATGGTTCAGCCTCCTGCGGCCGCAGCCTCTCGTGAGCGAGGGGACGCCGCAACCGGTCCCCTCTCCTTGGGGAGCTTCGCGGGCGCCCGGGCGAGGCGGGGGTTCTGGATCCGCGATTGGAGCGCTCCCTGGGCCCGCTCGTAGACCGTCGCGGGGACGATCGCGGGATGCTCGGCGGGGCGTGTGTGTCCGTCCCACCGGAGGAAGCCCGCGTACAGCGGATTGTGGAGGATGTACAGGATGCGGGAGTGGGACCACCGCCCGCCCCGCTTCGCGCGGACGCTGCGGGCGTTCAGCCCGTCCGCAATCTGCTCCGTGGTCTCGCCCGCCAGGCAGCGGTCGAAGATTTCCCGCACGACGCGCGCCTCTTCCGGGTTCACGGAGAGTCGGCCGTCGGACACGGAGAAGCCCAGGGGGACGTTGAACCCGAGGATCCCGGGGCCCGTCCGAGCCTTCTGGCTCATCCCCATGTACACCCGCTCGCCGATTTGTTCGGACTCGAGCTGGGCGATCCGCTGGATGATGTCCATCACGAACCGGCCCATGGCGGTCGAGGTGTCGAAGGACTCCGTGGCGCTCACGAAGTTCTTCTCCCACTCCTGGAGGCTCTCCATCATCTCCATGAAGTTCCGGGAGTTCCGGTGGATCCGGTCCATCTTGATGACGAGGAGGGTGTCCCAGGCGTCGCGCTCCTCCATCATCCTCTGGTACGCGGGGCGGCGGACGTCCCTCCCGCTGTGGCCGTCGTCGACGTAGGTCCTCGCGACGGGCCATCCCCGGGCCTTGCAGTACGCCTCGAGCCGCTCCCGCTGCGCATCGAGGGAGAAGCCCTCCTTCGCCTGGTCTTCCGTCGAGACCCGCGTGTAGACGGCGACTCTCGTCTCGGATCCCATCCCGCACCGCGAATGCACGGGCACGTTAAAAAGGTGTCGGACGAAAGTCCGACGCTCCGCTGACAGTCCCGAAAACCGATTTTTATGGGTATCCGTCCATAATTATTGGTGGGTCAATATAGGTCGAAACTTGTATTATTTCGTCAGACACGATATCGACGCGAACTTAGTCATGTCATACCGATAAGCAATCACGATGCTAGTAAAAGCATCATGAGTATCGAGTCTAGCTATACTAATCGTCCATTCACGTATTTCGACGTCGGATGTCGTCCAGGATCTCCTTCGCGCGGTCCATCCGAACCTTGCCTTCCTTGACGAGTGCCTCCGCGACGCGGTCGATCTCGTCTCCGACCGCCCCCACGGTTGCCGCGATGTTCCGCGCGTGGAGACCCATGTGGCCCCGCTGGATCCCTTCCGTCGCGAGGGCCCGCAGCGCGGCGAAGTTCTGCGCCAGGCCGACGGAAGCAATCACCTCCGCGAGCTCCTGCGCGGACTTCACGCCGAGCAGCTTGACGCACGCCTTCGCGGTCGGGTGGACCGCCGTCGCGCCGCCCACGAGGCCGACCGCCATCGGGAGCTCGATTGTGCCCACCAGGTCCCCGTCCGCGTTCCGCTCCCAGGTCGTCAGACTCCGGTAGCCGCCGCTCTTCCACGCCGCGTACGAGTGCGCGCCCGCCTCGATCGCCCGGAAGTCGTTCCCCGTGGCCAGCACGACCGCATCGATCCCGTTCATGATCCCCTTGTTGTGGGTCGCGCACCGGAACGGGTCCGCGTCCGCGAACGCGAACGCCTCCAAGATGCCCTCCACGACCTCGGGGCCCCCGATGGCGTCCTTCGCGAACACCGCCCTCGCCCGGGCGAGCCGCCGCACGGCCAGGTTCGAGATGATCCGCAGGTACACCCGCCCGCCCGTGATCTCCTCGAGGTGCGGCGCGACGGCCTCCGCCATCGTGTTCACCGCGTTCGCGCCCATCGCGTCCCGGCAGTCCACGATTAGGTGCGTGATCACCATGGGCCCGCGCCCCGTCGAGATCACCCGGGTCTCGACGTCCTTCGCCCCGCCCCCGAGCTTCACGAGGATCGGGTCTTTCTCGTTCGCCCGACGGAGGATCTCGTCCCGCGCGTGGAGGATCGCGAGGCGGGCGGAGTGCGGGTCCGGGACGTGGACCAGTTGGATCTGGCCGATCATCACGGGCCCCGACGTGCTGGCGGTGAACCCACCCTTCGCACGGGCCATCTTCGCGGCGTTGCTGGCGGCTGCGACGACGGAGGGCTCCTCGATCGCCATCGGGACGAGGTAGTCCCGCCCGTTCACCCGGAAGTTCATCGCGACGCCGAGGGGCACGGGCATCGTGCCGATGACGTTCTCGATCATCCGGTCCACCTGGTCGAACTTCAGCGCCCCCGTGCCCCCCAGGGTCCGGACCTCCTCGTCGGAGAGCCCGCCGAACTCCTGGACGATCTTCCACCGGTCCTGGGCGGACCTCTTGTAGAACCCGGAAATCTCGGACGTCGACACGCTCGGTCCCACGCCCGCAAGCGCGGTGCGCGATAAAGGCTTTCGCCGGCCGTCACCAGGGCGGGCGTCCGGTCGCTCGCAGCGCCCGGTTGTACGCGTCCGCGCGCGCCCAGGCGTCCACGACCCCGTAGATCCAGAACGGCAGCCAGATTGCGCAGAGGCCCGCGGCGAGCCTCGCCACGAGCAGGACGAGGATCGCGCCCACGAGCAGGAAGACGGCGCCCTTCTGCACCTCGCGGTTGTACATCTGCCCCAGGCCCGTGATGACGGAGAGAGCCGCGGCGAGCCCGGGGGACTTCTCACCGGGAAGCGGGGGGTACGCGGGGGCGGGTGGCGCGCCTAGCGGGCCGTTCCGAGCGCCCGCCTGGGGGGCGCCGCAATACGCGCAGAACCTCGCGCCCGCCGTCACCCGGTTCTCACACCGCGCGCAGGTCGCGGAGCCCGCCGACACAGGTCCCGGATGGCGATCGCTCGCCATAATGCCTTCCCGGTCCCCGCGGACGATGCCCGGCGCCTAGGGGACGGTTATGCGACCTTGGCGCCGCAGTTCGCGCAGAACGAGACGCCTTGGGCGATTGCCGCCCCACAGTTCGGGCAGAACCGCGCCCCGCCGGGCGCCGCCGCGGGCGGTGCCGCCGGGGGAGCCGCAGGCGGCTGGTACGCGGGCTGTTGCGGGTACGCCGGCTGCGCCGGAGGCTGCTGCGGCGGGTACGCGGGCTGGCCGTACCCCGGCTGGCCGTATCCGGGCTGCGGGTAGTACGGCTGCCCGTACTGGGGCGGGTACCCGTACGCGGACATCATCGGGGCGACGGGCACGCCGAACGCCGCCTTGATCTCGGGCTGGAAGAGGTACCACAGGATGATGATGCTGATCAGGGTCCCGATCGGGAAGTTCAGCAGGCCGAGGATCGCGAAAATCAGGGCGACCGTCCGGGCCCAGCTCTGGAGGGTCAAGAGGCCCCAGCCGATGATGAAGTAGAAGATCCCGATGACGACCCCGATCCCGCCGCAGACGAGGACCCATCCCCCGCCGAACACGAAGAGGGCGCTAAGGAGGAACCCGCCGCCGATCCAGGCGATGCCCTGGATGAAGTACAGGATCGCGAGGATCATCACGCCGGCGGGTCGCACGGGCTGCATCGGCATGGCCATCGGCGCGGGCGCTGGGCCTGGAGGATATCCTGGATAAGCCATGCCCCGGCAACGGCTTCGGGGATTTAAATCCTTTTCGAACCTATAAATTAGGCCCGGAACCCTTATGCGGCCGCGGTTCCCTCCCGTCTCCATGGCCGGATTCGCGTGCCCGCGATGCCGCTTGCCGGTCACCGCCGGGACGAACTTCTGCGCGACGTGCGGCCAGGACCTCCGCGCGCCGGCCGCGCAACCGCCCGCGTACCCGCCCGTGATGCCGCGGTGCACGTACTGCGGGAGCGTGTACCTGCAGTTCTTCCCGAACGGGAAGGCGTCGTGCTCGTACTGCCGGTCAATCTACGGCTGGGCGTACGGCCCGATGGGCCAGGTCTGGCTGATCCCGAACACGTCGTTCTAATCGGGACCGGGAGGCGTCCCGGGGGCCGAACGAGGCTCCTCGAGATTGCCGGAAAGGTATTATAAACGGTTCCGGATTCCGTGCCAAGGTGCCAACATGGAGGAGACTAAGCCGCCGGAGGCACCGACCCCTCCCCCGCCGCCCTCGAAGGGCCGGGGCATGTGGATCGGCCTCATCGTCGTGGTGATCGTGATCGTGATTCTGCTCGCCGCGGTCTTCGGCGGGCTGTTGGGTCCGCCGGAGGAGCGCGTCCTGAAGATCGGGACCGTGCTCTCCATCACGGGCGGGCTCGCCGCCTTCGGCGGGAAGAACCGTCAAGGCGTGATCATGGCGGTCGAGGAGATCAACGCCGCGGGAGGCGTCCTCGGCCAACCCATCCAGCTCTTCCACCAGAACGACGACACGAAGCCCGAGA
>Ga0209321_10000171_pt1 | contig 39088 bp, 40 predicted proteins | sample Rifsed16ft4_FD_184012 | JGI IMG/M metagenome (GOLD analysis project Ga0209321, IMG submission 184012) | Soil microbial communities from Rifle, Colorado, USA - sediment 16ft 4 - CSP-I_5_4 (version 2) | ecosystem: Environmental > Terrestrial > Deep subsurface > Rock core/Sediment | place: Rifle...
CAAGCTCCATGAGGGCCTGGTTGAACGCCCCGGGCCGGGAGACGGGCACGAGGTCCTTCGCGAGGGCGTGGACCCGGGCGCGACCCGGGCCGTGGGAGACGTCCTGCTCGATCCGGTGTAGGCGCGCGATCACGCGGACCGCGTTGCCGTCCACCGCGGGCACCCGCTCCCCGAACGCGATGCTCGCGACGGCCCCCGCCGTGTACGGGCCGACCCCGGGGAGCTCCCGGAGGTCCGCCGCACGGGAGGGGATCTGCCCGGCGTGCCGCTCCACGATCGCCTTCGCCGCGGCGTGGAGGTTCCTCGCCCGCCGATAGAACCCGAGCCCCTCCCACTCCCGGAGGACGTCCGCGAGGGGCGCCCGCGCGAGGGACGCGACGTCGGGGAACCGGCGGAGGAACCGCTCGTAGTACGGCGTCCCCGAGGCGACCCGCGTGCGCTGGAGGACGAACTCCGCGACGAGGATCCGGTACGGGTCCTTCGTGCGCCGCCACGGGAGGTCCCGGCGGTGGGCGTCGAACCACGCGAGGAGTGCCTCCTCGATCGCGACCGCGGAGGACGGCGCCACGGGCTCGCGAAGGAGGCGGCCGTACTTAACGGGACGCAAGGTTTAGCGCGTCGGCCGTCTTCCGGGTCCCCCATGGAGGGCCCTCGGCTCGTCGCGCTCGGCCTCCTGACCTCCGGGGAGCGGGTGCTCCTCCTCCGCCGTCCGCCGACGGGGCGCCTCCCGGGCCAGTGGGAGTTCCCCGGGGGGACGGTCGAATGGGGGGAGCATCCCTGGGACGCCCTCCGGCGGGAGCTCCGCGAGGAGCTTGGCGTGCTCGCGCGCCGCGGCGCCCTCTTCGGGATCTACTCCCACATCTACGCGTTCGAGAAGGACGAGGCGCATGTCGTCCTCGTCGCGTATCGCCTCCGCGTCCCCCGGCGGACCGTCCCGGAGGCGGAGGACCGCCGCTGGGTCGCCCTCGAGGACCTCCCGCGGTGGGACATCGTCGCGGGGTCCCGACCCATCCTTCAGGATCTCCGCCGCGCCCGCGGGCTCACTTGAAGATCTCCCCCGTCGCGCGGCTCCAGAAGACGAGGTCGAGCTCCTCCATCCCGATCCCGACGGCTTCGGAGAAGCGCCGCATGGTGACCTCGATCTCCAGGTACCGGCGAGGCGTGAGGGACGAGGGCGTCCGTCGGAGGACGCCATGGCGGAGCAGGTTGCGGAGGATGTGACGGTCCAGGATTGCGAGGCCGTCCCCGCGCCCGATGTTCCGGAGGAAGTGGCTCGCCTCCTTGAAGCCGAGGCCGTCGACCTCCGCGACGAGCCACCCGCGGGCGGCCGACGGCACCGGGACGGCATCAAGGGCCTCCCGCAGGAGGGGGCGGGGGCCGCCGAAGAAGCGCTCCCGCGCCGCGACGAGGAACGCGGCCTTCTGGTTGTGGAACCGGATCCGGCGTCGCAGGGAGCGGGCGACCGCCTCCGCGTCCCCGGACCACAGGAGGCCCGCGTCGGCGAGGTCTCGGACGGCCGCGTCGCTCGCCCGGGCCTTCGTCTGGACCGCGAGGAGGCAGAAGCACAGCTCCTCGAAGAGCTCGCGGTCGGGGCGGCGGCCGACCGTCCGGAACTCCGCGAGCCTCCGGCGGATCGCGGGCCCCTTCTCCGCGTACTCGGCCCGGAGGACGTCGAGCTCCCGGTATGCGGGGGAAGGCCTCATCCCGGGCTCTTCCAGTCCCGCAGGAGGCGGACGAGGAGCCGCACGCCGTACCCCGAGGCCCCCGTCGGGAGGTACGCCTTCTTCGGGGAGTCCGGGGCGGCCTCGATCCACGCGGGTCCGGCGATGTCGAGGTGGGCCCACGGGAAGCCGTCCACGAACCTCTGGAGGAACTTCGCCGCCGTGACGGCCCCCGCGGACCGCCCGCCCGTGTTCTTCACGTCCGCGAAGTCGCTCTTGATCTGCTCGTCGTAGTCGTCCCACAGGGGCATCTCCCACACCCGCTCCGCGGTCGCCTCCGACGCGCGGAGGAGCCGTTCCCGCAGGGAGGCGTCGTCCGCGAACATCGCGCTCGCCATCCGGCCGAGGGCGACCTTCGCGGCGCCCGTGAGGGTCGCGAGGTCGATCGTCGCCTGGGGCTTGAAGGTCTTCGCGAATCCCAGGGCGTCCGCGAGGACGAGGCGGCCCTCCGCGTCCGTGTTGAGGACTTCGATCGTCTTGCCCCCGAACGTCCGGACGATGTCCCCGGGCTTCTGCGCGCTCCCGCTCGGCATGTTCTCCGTGACCGGGGCAATCGCGACCGCGTTGACGGGGAGCTTGAGGCGGGCCGCGGCGAGGACCGCGCTGAGGGCGACGGCGGCCCCCGCCATGTCGTACCGCATGAGCCACATGGGGTCCGCGCCCAGGGCCTCGAGGGGCTTCAGGGCGATCCCGCCGGAGTCGAACGTGATCCCCTTGCCGACGAGCACGACGGGCTTCGATCGGCCGCCGCCCGCGTGCTCGAGGACGAGGAGCCGGGGCGGTTCCACGCTCCCCCGCGCGACGCCCAGGAGGGCGCCGAACCCGAGGTCCTTGAGCTGGGCCTCGTCATACACGGTGAGCTTGGCGCCTGCCTCCTTCGCGGCGGCCCGGATCTTCTCCGTGAGCAGCCGCGGGGTCTTCACGTTGCTCGGGGCGTTGATGAGGTCCCGCGCAAAGTTCACGCTCGACCCGACGACGGAGGCCCGGTGGACGGCGTCCCTGATCTCGCCCGCACGGGCCTTCTCGAGGTTCACGATCGTCATCGCCTCGACCCGCTTCCCGTCGGGCTGGGTCTTGTGCTCGTCATACCGGTAGAGGCCCAGGAGGGCGCCCTCCACGACGGCTTCCGCGGCGTCCCCGAGGTCGATCTCCCCGACGCCGGCCCCATGGACGATCGTCGCGAACGTGGTCAGGCCCATGTCCCGGACCTTCGTCGCCGCGCGGGCGGAGACCTCTCGGACGCGGTCGAGGGTGAAGTCCTCCCTCCGTCCGAGGCCGACGACGATCACGCGGTTCCCGGGGATCCGGTCGAACGTCGGGAACCCGGTGACGTCCTTGAAGGCCCCCGAGAGGTCGCGGGAGGCGATCATCGCGCTGATCTGGTGGCCCAGGGCCGCGTCGACGGCGCCCGTGGCCCCGCCGGGATGGTCCACGCCCTCGAAGAGGTTCACGACGATGACCTCGTCCTCCCAGCGCGAAATGTCGCCGACCTCGACGCGGATGCGCATCCTGGGCCCCCCGGCGCCCCGTACAACCGAGCCCCCGGGATAAGCTTCACCCCTCCCCCCCGGTCCTGTGCCCGCCCGATCGGATGCGCCCCAGGAAGGTTTAACGCGGAGGGCCGCTTCCGCGAGACGCCCGCGAGGTCCGGCCGTGCCCGCCGATGATCCCGAGAAGCTGTCGTGGCTCGACCGGCTCACCCCCCTGTGGATCTGCCTTGCGATGGCCGCGGGCGTCGGCCTGGGCGCGACCGTGCCGGGCCTCTCGGCGAGCCTCGACGCCCTCTCCTGGTCCGGGGTCTCGATCCCGATCGCCGTGGGCCTGATCTGGATGATGTACCCGCCCCTCGCGCGCGTGCGGTACGAGGACCTCCCCCGCCTCGCGTCGAACCGGCGGATCATGGGCGTGAGCCTCGTCCAGAACTGGATCCTGGGCCCGTTCCTCATGTTCGCCCTCGCGTGGATCTTCCTCCCGGACCTCCCGGAGTACCGGACGGGGCTCATCCTCGTCGGGCTCGCCCGGTGCATCGCGATGGTCCTCGTCTGGAACGCGATGGCGAAGGGGCACACAGAGTACGCGGCCCTCCTCGTCGGGCTCAACAGCATCTTCCAGATGTTCCTCTACTCCGTCCTCGCGTGGTTCTTCGTGACCCTCCTCTCGGGATGGGTCGGCGGGTTCACGGCCTCCCAGGTCGTCCCCATCTCGGTCCTCGAGGTCGCGAGGACGGTCCTCGTCTACCTCGGCGTGCCCGTGGCCCTGGGGTTCGCGACCCGGGCAATCCTCGTCCGGAGGAAGGGGCGCGCGTGGTACGAGACGAAGTTCATCGAACGCCTCGCGCCGACCGCGATGGTCGGCCTCCTGTTCACCGTCGTCGTGATGTTCGCCCTCCGGGGCGGAGACATCCTGCGCCTCCCGTGGGACGTCGTGCGGATCGCGATCCCCCTCGTCCTCTACTTCCTCCTCATGTTCTCCGTCTCCTTCTCGGTCTCCAAGCGCCTCGGGTTCTCGTACGAGGAGACGACGACCCTCGCGTTCACGGCCGCGAGCAACAACTTCGAGCTCGCGATCGCGACGACGATCGGGGTCTTCGGGATCGCGTCGGGGCAGGCGTTCGCCGCCGTCATCGGGCCCCTCATCGAGGTCCCCGTCCTCGTGAACCTCACGCGGGTTGCGCTCCGCCGGCGGAGGGGATTCCCCGCGACGCCGGCCGCGGTCCGCGAGGTCCCCGGGGGCGCGGCGAAGTGAGCCCGCGCGGACCCGCCACAATCTTATATATCGCGAGGAGCTAGGCCGCCACCATGTCACGGCTGCACACGATACTGGGCGCCCTCGACCGGCTCGCGCCGGCGGAGGTGGCCCACGCGCACTGCGACATCCCCTGCGGAATCTACGACCCCCACCACGCGCAGATGGCCGCCCACACGGTCATCCGGATGGTCGACCTCATCGGGCAGCTCGAGAAGCCGGGCCCGAACTCGACACCGGAGCAGCGGCAGGAGTTCCACAACAAGCTCGCCCGCTACATCGCGACGAAGGAGCAGCACGCAGAGATCTACAAGCACGAGGTCCGCGTCCTCTGGGGCGACTACTTCAAGCCGGAGCACCTCCAGCAGTTCCCGGCCCTCCACGACGCGGTCTGGAAGGCCCTGAAGGCCGCCTCGAAGGGCCGTCAGGAGATCAACCTCCAGGCCGCGGAGGACATGCTCCAGCACGCGAACGAGATCGCGGAGACCTTCTGGAAGACGAAGGGGGTCGGCACGGTGAAGGGCAAGGCCCCGTACCCGACGGCCCGCGAGACGGTCTACCCGAAGGTCGCCTGAGCCCCTCGCCGATGTTCCCCCTCGCGCGCTTCCGGATCGAGGACGCGAGCATGGAGCCCGCCCTCCGGGCGGGCGACTACGTCCTCGTGAACCGGTGGGCCTATGGCCGCCGGGGTCCGAGGTCGGGAGACGTCGTCGTGCTTCGGGATCCCGAGGCGCCGGCCCGGCTCCTCGTCAAGCGCGTGGAGCGGGTCGATCCCTCGGGGGCGGTCCTCGTCCGGGGGGACAACGACGCCTTCAGCCGGGACAGTCGGGCGTTCGGAGCCGTCGGGCGCGAAGGCCTCATCGGCAAGGTCGTCCTTCGGGCGCGCGCTTGATCAGTCCCACTTCTCGAAGCGGATGAGGGCGAACCCGAGCTCCCGGCAGAGGGCGTTGACCTGCTCGACCATGTCGTGCAGGCCGCAGATGTAGACCTGCTTCGTCCGCGGGTCCTTGATCTCTTCCTGGAGGACCTTCTGGACGTACCCCACGTGGCCCTTCCAGTCCGGCGTCTCGGGGCGGGACACGGTGGGGAGGAACCGGAAGTTCAGGTGCTCCCGCTCCCACCGCTCGAAGAGGTCACGGTAGATCAGGTCGTGGACGTACCGGACCCCGTGGACGACCGTGAACGTGCGGCCCGCGTCGAGCCCGGTCGCGAAGAGGTGTCCGAGCATGGAGACGAAGGGGGCCACGCCGGTCCCGGTGGCGACGAACACGGTGTCGTGCTCCACGGGCTCCGGCATCACGAACCGGCCGAGGGGGCCGATCGAGCCGAGTTTCGTACCCACGGGGACCTTGTGGAGGTAGTTCGACATGAAGCCGCCCTCGACGACCTTGATGCACAGCTCGAGGTGGTCCTTGTTCTCGGGCCACGAGGCGATCGAGTACGGGCGGGAGATGCGCTTGCCGTCCTTCTCCGCGAAGAGGGAGATGAACTGGCCCGGTTCGAAATCGAAGACGGGCTCGTTCTCGAACGTGAAGCGGATCAGGTAGGTCTCCGGGTACTTCGTCGCGATGTCGAAGACCTCCTTGACGACCGCCGTGTGCTTCCCGGATCGGAACTTCACGGGCAGCTCCGCAACGGCCGGCTTCGGGACGGCGGACGACCTCGCGGGCGCAGGTTCCCGCATCATGCCGGCCCCGGCACCGTCCGGTCCGATTTAAACGTTTCCTCAAGGGAGAGAGTGGCCTGGTCTGCGCCGCGATTTCGACGGGCCGAAACTCGACATTCAGTACGTCGGGCGCTCGAGGAAGAGCCGCGAGTAGACGAAGCCGGCGACGGTCCCGCCGATCAAGGGCCCGACGATGTACACGTAGCCGTGGTCGAAGAGCCCGGCGACGAGGGCGGGTCCGAACCACCGCGCGGGGTTCATCGCCGCACCCGTCAGGGGCCCGCCCATGAGGATGTCCAGGGCGACCGTGAGCCCGATCGCGAGACCGCCGACGGCGCGGAAGGAGCCCTTCGGGTCGATCCCCGTGCCATACACGACGAACGCGAGGAAGAACGTGAGGACGGCCTCCACGAGGATCGCGGAGCCGGGCGAGACGTCCCAACCCAGCGTGCCCGCGGTCCCGAGCTGGGGGGTCCCGAGGGCCACGGGTTGCCACGCGGACGCCGGGAGCGCGGCGACGAGAAAGAGCGCGGCCACGAGGGCCCCGACGAGCTGGGCGACCCAGTACACGACCGCGAGGCGCACGGGGATCTGGCGGCCCACGAGGGCCCCCAGGGTCACCGCGGGGTTGAAGTGGCCGCCCGAGACGTGGGCCATCGCGGAGACCATGACCCCAATCGTCAGGCCGTGGGCGAGGGCGATCGCAAGGAGGTCGGACCCTCCCGTCGCGACGATCGCGCCCGCGCCGATGAAGACGAGGGCGAAGGTCCCGATGAACTCCGCGACGGCCTTGCGCAGCGCGTCCGACGCCATCTCCCGCCTCCGGCCCGCCCCGTAGAAACTCGCGCTATTTGAGGTTTTTTATTCTCCAGTGAGAATGGAAATACTACCGGAAGTACGACGCGGACCCGCGGTCGAACCCCGGGACGAACTCGAGGGAGAGTTCCTGGGGCTGCCACGCCGCGTCGGGGAACACGAGGCTCGGGAAGAACCGGGAGAAGTCCGTGGCGACCTGGGTCACGAGGTGCTCCGGGCCGAAGAGGGTCTCCGCGATCCGCCGGGCCTGCTCCCGGCACGCGAGCTCGTCCACGAAGCCGAGGGCGTGGAGGTACTCGTGGAGGAGGACGTAGAACGCGTAGTGGCGGTACAGCTCCGGGTTCGTCTCCCGGATCCGCACGAGGGGGACCTTGTTCATCACGATCACGTTGCTCGCGATCGGGTAGAAGGCCCCGAGGAACCCCTGGGGGGAGTTCCCGAGGTCCGCGAGGGCGAGCATGAGCCCGCCCCGGTTGCGCCCGAGGACCGCGTCGACGGCCCGCTTGACGAGCTCGAAGACGTCCGCGAGGGCGTCCGACTCCGCGAGCTTCCGGGGGAAGTCCATCGGGGGAATCCACGCGGCGGTCCCACTTAAGGGATTGCTCAGCCCCGGCTCAGCCGGGGACGATGGGCAGGAGGTTGAGACCCTCGAACCCGAGGAAGAGGTACGCCGCGTACGCGAGGCTCAGGAGGGCGGCGGTCACGTTCACGGCGCGCCGGACGCGGACGGAGCCCCAGCGGGTGATCGGGTAGCTGACCCCGAGGCCGAAGAGGATCATCCCCAGGACGACGCCGACGCTGAACACGCCGACGCCGCCGAGGAGGCCGAGGAGGGACGTCACGCTCAGGGACGCGACGAAGAGGACAAGGAGCTCGTCGTTGCTCGCGAGCCCATGGACGACGCCGATCCCGAACATGGCCCGGTGTTCCGTGAGACGGGCGAGGTGGACGTGGGGGTGCTCGAGGTCCCCGGCTTTGTGGCGGTGGAAGTGGCCGTGAAGGATCCCGAACTCGAGGAGGAGGCCGAGGACGCCGATCACGACGAGCATGACCGCGACGAGGAGCTCCACGTGGGCCAGGAAATCCCGCAGGAGGGTCTCCCGGAACGTGAACAGGACGATTGTGATGAGGCTCGCCGTGATCATGTGGCCCGCGGCCCAGCTCAGGCTCATGAGGGACGTCTTCCGGAGGTCCCGGCTCCGGGTCAAGAGGTTCGACACGGCGACGAGATGGTCCGCGTCGTAGCTGTGCTTGAAGCCGAGGGCGAGGGCGAGGACGACGAAGAAGAGGGCGTCGAGGGCCATGAGGGTCGCACCCCGGCGGGACCGCCGCGGGACGTCGGTAGCACGACTGATGAAGAAGTAACACGGCTTAAGGTTTCGCGGGAGGCTTCATCTCCCCCGTAGCACTTCGTCCCCGTCGGGGTAGCACGTGGCCGTAGAACGGATCGGGGTCTCCCTCGGAGGCCCCCTTCTCGAGGAGTTCGACCGCCTCGTCGCGTCGGAGGGGTTCCCGAGCCGCTCGGAGGCCCTCCGGGAACTCATCCGGCGGGCCCTCGTGCGCCGGAGGAGGGAGGCGGGGGGGAAGGTCGTCGGCACGATTACGATCGTGTACCGCCACGACGTCGGGATGGTGACCCACCGGATCCTCCATCGGCAGCACGACTTCATGGGCTCCATCCGGGCGACGGCCCACACCCACCTGGGGGAGGAGACGTGCCTCGAGGTCCTCATCGTCGAGGGCGAGATGCGCCAGGTCGAGGACCTCGCGTCGCGGCTACGCACCCTGAAGGGCGTCCTCTTCGCGGAGAGCGTCGTGGCCCGACCCGACCTCCCGTGACCCGGGACCCTGAGTACCATCCGTGGGAACGGGGCTGAAAGGTTTATCGGGCGGGAGGCGGACCCGAAGGACGCCGCGCCATGTCCCTCCGAGCCGCGTACGCCGCGTCCCGCCCCACGAGGGCCCCGCCCTCCCTGCCCTTCGGCTGGGGGGCCGTGACCGTGCTCCTCGTCGGCGGCGCGCTCACGATCATCGGGGTCGTGATCATCCTGTTCGGGTTCTTCGGGATGTTCGGATGGATCGGGGGCGCCGTGGAAGGCTCGTTCTCCATCGGCTCCTTCTTCTCGTCCTTCTTCGGCGCGGTCGTCCTCTTCGTCGTGGGCGGGATGATCGCGGGGGTCGGCGGATGGCTCGTCCGGCTCTGGTGGATCTTCCTCTTCGTCGGCGTCGTGACGGGCGCCGCCGGCGGGGCGAACACGGTCCGCGAGCGGGAGGCGATGCGGGGGGGCGACGTCCGGGTGCGCTGCCGCGCCTGCGGCCGGCTGAATCCCGAGGACGCCAGGTTCTGCCTGTCCTGCGGCCAGGCCGTGTGACCCGTCCGAACGGGATGTTCGGAACCTATTTGAGAACGGACCGGGGTTCGCGACTCCCGTGGGGCTACTGATCCGCTTCGCCCGCCAGTGGGTCGCGGGGGAGACCCTCGACGAGGCGGTCCTTGCGGCCCGGGCCGCGAACGCCCGCGGGATCCGCGCCCTCCTGAACTACCTGGGCGAACACTACCGGGAGAGAGGGCCCGTGGAAGCGACGGTCCGGGAGTACCTCGGGATCGTCGCGCGGCTCCGGGACGCGGGCATCCACGGGGACGTGAGCGTCAAGCCGACCCAGCTCGGGATCCTCATCGACCGGGAGTATGCCCTCGCCCAAACGATCCCGATCGTCGAGGCCGCGAGGGCCGCGGGCGGCGTCCTGTGGGTCGACATGGAGGCCGCGTCGACGGTCCCCGACACCCTCTGGGTCCACGAGCGGCTCTTCGAGGGGTACGGCCGGGTGGGCCTCTGCCTCCAGGCGAACCTCCGCCGCACCCGGGACGACCTCTCTCGGCTCCTCGAGAGAGGCGCCCCGATCCGCCTCGTGAAGGGCGCGTACCGCGAGACCCCGGATGTCGCGTTCACGGGCCGCGCGGAGATCGACCGGGAGTACCTCGCCCACCTCGAGACGCTGTTCCGGGAGGGGCGCGACTTCGAGGTCGCGAGCCACGACGGCCGGATCGTCGCGCGGGCCCTCGAGCTCGCGAAGGATCATGCCACGCCCTTCGAGTTCGCGATGCTCAAGGGAGTCCGGGATCCCCTGAAGGCGGACCTCGTCGCCCAGGGCCACCGGGTCACGGAGTATATCCCGTACGGGCCCTCGTGGCTCCCGTACTTCACGCGCCGCCTCCGGGAGCGACCGCGGAACGTCGTGACGATGCTCCGGTCCCTCGTGAGCGGGTGAGGGCGGAACCCTTTTCGGCCTCGGGGCCCGTCCCCCGAGCGTGGACCGCCGCGCGTTCCTGCGGACGATGCGGACCCTCGAGGCGCGCGACCCCATTGCCGACTGGGCCGCCCCGATGACCCCGTTCGAGGTCCTCGTCTCGACGATTCTCTCCCAGAGCACGACGGTCGGGAACGAACGACGAGGGATGGACGGACTCCGCAAGGCGTTCGGCACGGTCACGCCGGACGCCCTCGCGGAGGCTCCCATCCGGAGGATCGAGCGGGCGATCTGGCACGCGGGCCTCTCGCGTCAGAAAGCCGGGAGGATCCGGGACGTCGCGAGGATCGTCCGCGGACGGTGGGGCGGATCCCTCGACGGAGTCCTCCGACGGCGGACCGAGGCCGCGCGGGCGGACCTCGTGTCCCTGCCGGGCGTGGGCCCGAAGACGGCGGACGTCGTCCTCGCGATGGCGGGCGGCCACCCGACGTTCCCCGTCGACACCCACGTGGACCGAATCGCCCGCCGGTGGGGCCTCGTCCCCCGGACGGACTACGAGGCGACCCGCGCGGCCCTCGAGGCGTGGACCCCTCCCGGGAAGAGGAAAGCGTGGCACCTCGCGATGATCGCCCACGGGCGCACCCTCTGCAAGGCCCGTCGCCCGAGGTGCGCGGAGTGCCCCGTCGCCCGGGACTGCGACTGGTACCGCGCACGAGGACGACGCCGTCCCGACAAAAGGTTAAGAAGTCCGGAAGGGTAGCCCGCGGCGAGCCGTTTGCCTCTTTCTGATTACGTCCAGCTGATGAAGGTCCGCATCGCGGCCCTCCTCCTCCTCGTCGCGGCCGCAGGGTACGTGTCGACGAGCGGGCTCGCGATCGACCCGTGGCGCTTCGGGCTCCTGATGCTCACGGGCTTCCTCGCCTCCGCGGGGGCGAGTGCGATCAACCACTACATCGACCGGGACCTCGACTCCCTCATGGGCCGCACGCGGGCCCGGCCCCTCCCCGCCCACCGGATCGAGCCGCCCGGGCGTGCCCTGGGGTTCGGCCTGGGCCTCTCCCTCGTCGCCCTCGGCGTCGCCTACCTCGGCCTCAACCCCCTGACCGCGGGGATGATCGGCCTCGGCCTCTTCGTGTACGTCGGGGTGTACACCCTCGGCCTCAAGAGGACGCACGCGAGCAACATCGTGATCGGCGGCTTCGCGGGATCCTGCCCCGCCCTCGCGGGATCCGCGGCCGCCGTGGGCGTCCTCTCGGCCCCTGCGATCCTCCTCGCGGTCCTCGTGTTCCTCTGGACCCCGGGCCACTTCTGGGCCCTCGCGTACCGGAGCCGGGAGGACTACCGCCGGGCGGGGATCCCCATGCTGCCCGCGGTCTCCGACGAGCGCACGACGGTCCGTGCGATCGCTGTGTCGACGGCCCTCGTCCCCGTCGCGACCCTCGGCTTCTATCTCACGCCCGCGTTCGGGCTCCCGTTCCTCGTTGCGGCGGCCCTCGGGGGCGGAATCCTCCTCGCCCTCACGTGGCGCTTCGTCCGGCGGCCGAGCGTGGAGACGGCGTGGGCCGGCTACAAGTTCTCGGGCACGTACCTCGCGATCGTGCTCGTCGGCGCAATGCTCGACGCGGTCGTCGCCCATCGGCTCGTGCCATGAGGGCGCAACGGGAGGGGAGGGGCGTTCTCAGGCTCGAGCAGGGCACCCTTCAGTTTTTAATACTTCGCTTCCCTTAGTGTCGATAGCGAACGGTGGAAGGCATGCCGGGGAAGACGCTCGTAGAGAAGGTGCTCTCCCATGCCTCAGGCCGGGAAGTCCGGGCCGGGGACATCACGATCGCGAGGGTCGATCTCGCGTACGTCCAGGACGGCACGGGCCCCCTCACGTTCCGGCAGATGGAGAAGATGGGGCTCGTGAAGGCCGCGAATCCCGCCCGGTCCGTCGTGTTCATCGACCACTCGAGCCCGCCCCCGCGGAAGGAGCTTGCGTCGGACCACGTGTACCTGCGGGACTTCGCGACGAAGACGGGGATGGTCCTCTCCGACGTCGGGGAGGGCGTGTGCCACCAGGTCGCCTTCGAGAAGTACGTCCGGCCGGGGGAGGTCGCGATCGGGGCGGACAGCCACACGGTCATGGGCGGGGCCATGGGAGCCTTCGCGACGGGAATGGGCTCCACGGACGTGGCCGTGGCCCTCGCCCTCGGGAAGACCTGGCTCCGGGTCCCGGAGTCGTGGCGGTTCGAGGTGACTGGCTCCTTCGCCCACGGGGTCTACGCGAAGGACCTCATCCTGCGGGTCATCGGGGACATCAAGACGGACGGGGCCACGTACATGGCGATGGAGTGGGGCGGGCCCGCGATTTCGAAGATGCCCATGACGGAGCGGATGGTCCTCTCGAACATGGCGATCGAGGCGGGCGGGAAGTGCGGCCCCCAGCCGTCCGACGAGGAGACACGGCGATACCTCCGGGAGCACGGCCGGGAGGCGGACTGGCGGGAGGTCCGACCCGACGAGGACGCGCGGTACGAGCGGACGTCCGCGTACGACGTCGGCCCGCTCGAACCCATGGTCGCCCGGCCGCCCCAGGAGGACAACGTCGTGCCCGTCACGGACCCGAGCGTGAAGGGCCTCCGGATCCACCAGGTGTACCTCGGCTCCTGCACGAACGCGCGGTACGAGGACATCCGCGTCTTCTGCGACTACATGAGAGGGGAGGCCGTGGCCAAGGGGACGCGGCTCATCGTGACCCCCGCCTCGAAGGAGTCGTACGTCCGCGCGATGAAGGAGGGCCTCTTCGGGGTCCTCCTCGACGCGGGCGCGACGATCAACTCCCCGGGCTGCGGCGCATGCCCCGGCGTCCACCTCGGGATCCCGGGGGACGGGGAGAACGTCCTCTCGACGACGAACCGCAACTACGTGGGCCGGATGGGGAACCCCCTCGCGTTCACGTACCTTGCGTCCCCCGCGACGGCGGCCGCGACCGCGATGTACGGGGTCATCACGGACCCCCGAGAGGTGTGACGATGGGCCGGGCCTGGAAGTTCGGGGACAACATCTCGACGGACCTCATCGCCGCGGGACGATACTATCACCTGCGCTCGAACCTGCCCGAGCTCGCGAAGCACGTCCTCGAGGACGCGCGGGCCGACTTCGCCCCGGGGGTGAAGGCGGGGGACGTCGTCGTCGGGGGCCGGAACTTCGGGAAGGGCTCCTCGAGGGAGCACGCGCCCGTGATCATCAAGCTCGCGGGTACGCGGGCCGTCCTCGCGAAGTCCTTCGCGCGGATCTTCTACCGGAACGCGATCAACATCGGGCTCCCCGCGATCGTCGTGGACACAGACCGGATCGACGAGGGGGACGACCTGGACGTCGACCTCGAGAAGGGAGTCGTCCACGACCGCACGAAGGGGATCGACCTCACGTTCCCATCCCTCCCGCCCGTCATGGCGCGGATCCTGGAAGAGGGGGGGCTCGTGGAGTACATCAAGAACCACGGTGACCTCGTCGTGGACGCGCCGTGAGCGGGCCGCGGGGGAGCGGACGGAAGGCGACGGAATGGGACTCGCCGCGAAGATGGACGCGCCCCGGATCGACCGGGGCCTCGACGACATCTACGTGAAGGAGACGTCGATCTGCCTCGTCGACGGGGACCGCGGGCGCCTCGTGTACCGCGGCTTCGACATCCGGGACCTTGCCCAGCACTCGAACTTCGAGGAGACCGTCTTCATCCTCGTCCACGGGCGCCTCCCGACCCGGGAGGAGTACGACATGCTCCGGAAAGGGCTCGCGGAGAGCCGGGCGATCACCCCGGACCTCGTGCGCCTCCTCCGGCGCATGCCGCCGGACGCGCCGCCGATGGACGTCCTCCGGACCGCGGTCTCCTACATGAGCAACTTCGACCCCGAGCGGGACGACCCGACGCGGACGGCGAACATGCGGAAGGCCCAGCGGCTCGTGGCGAAGTTCCCGACGATCGTCGCAGCCCACCACCGGATCCGCGAGGGGAAGCGCCCCCTCGCGCCGAACCCGAGGCTCGGGATCGCGGAGGACTTCCTCCGTATGGTTACGGGGAAGCGGCCGGACCCCCTGAGCGCGCGGATCATGGACGTCGCCCTGATCCTCCACGCGGACCACAGCATGAACGCGTCCGCGTTCGCCGCGATCGTGGCCGCGTCGACCCTCGCGGACCTGTACAGCGCGATCGTCGCGGCGATCGCGACCCTCAAGGGGCCCCTCCACGGCGGGGCCAACGAGGCGGCCCTCCGGACGATGCTCCTCGTCGGGAAGCCGGAGAACGCGGAGCGGTACGTCCTGGACACCCTCGCGAACCGCGGCAAGATCTTCGGGTTCGGGCACCGCGTCTACCGGACGTACGACCCGCGGGCCCTCATCCTCCGGGAGTACGCGAGGCAGCTGAGCGAGAAGCGGGGGCAGGAGGACCTCTTCCGGATCGCGGAGATCCTCCAGGAGGTCACGGTCCGCGAGCTCAAGGCGAAGCAGATCTACCCGAACGTGGACTTCTACTCGGGACTCGTGTACCACCTCCTCGGGCTCCCGATGGACCTCTTCACCCCGATCTTCGCGGTGTCCCGCGTCTCCGGGTGGACGGCCCACGTGATCGAGTACTGGGACGACAACCGGCTCGTCCGGCCCCTCGACTACTACGTCGGCCCGAGGGACGCCGTGTACGTGCCCCTCGACCAGCGGTCCTGAGGCCCGCCATCCTTATGGGGGACCTCCTCCCTTTGCGGCCCGGGTGAACGAATCCCCGCGGAGCGCCTCGTCCTCAAGCCCCCCTCGGAGGGGCACAAGATCCTCCTCACGCCGTCCGGACTCCGGGTGCCCGACGACCCGATCATCCCAATCATCGAGGGGGACGGGATCGGCCCCGACGTGACGCGGGCCGCCCGCCGGGCGATCTCCGCGGCCGTCGAGACCGCGTCCGGGGGCCGTCGTCGGATCGTGTGGTTCGACGTCCCCGCGGGGGAGACGGCCCTGTTCCGCTACGGGGACCTCCTCCCCGGGCCGACGAAGGACGCGATCCGGGAGTACGTGGTCGCCCTCAAGGGGCCCCTCACGACCCCCGTGGGCGGGGGCTTCCGGTCCCTCAACGTGACCCTGCGGCAGACCCTCGACCTGTACGCGAACGTGCGACCGATCTACTGGCTCCCGGGCGTCCCGAGCCCCGTGACGCATCCCGAGCGGCTCAACCTCGTGATCTTCCGGGAGGCCACGGAGGACGTCTACGCGGGGATCGAGTGGGAGCGCGGATCCCCGGAGGCGAAGCGGATGATCGATGTCCTCGAGCATCAGTTCAACGTCCGGGTGAGGCCCGACAGCGGGATCGGGCTCAAGCCGATGAGCGAGTTCGGCTCCAAGCGCCTCGTCCGGCGGGCGATCCGCTACGCGGTCGACCACGGGAGGCGCAGCGTGACCCTCGTCCACAAGGGGAACATCATGAAGTACACGGAGGGCGCCTTCCGACAGTGGGGCTACGAGGTCGCGCGGGACGAGTTCGCCGACCGGACCGTGACGTCGGACGAGGTCCTGCGATCCCACGGGGGCAAGGTCCCCGAAGGGCGGGTCGTCATCAAGGACGTCATCGCGGACAACATGTTCCAGCAGCTCCTGCTCCGGCCCGACGAGTACGACGTCCTCGCGACCCCGAACCTGAGCGGGGACTTCCTGAGCGACGCGGCCGCGGCCCAGGTCGGCGGGCTCGGCGTGGCCCCGGGCGGGAACATCGGGGACGCGATCGCCCTCTTCGAGCCGATCCACGGGAGCGCGCCGAAGTACGCGGGGATGGACAAGGTGAACCCCACGGCGGAGATCCTCGCGGGGGTCATGATGCTCGAGCACCTCGGATGGGAGGACGCCGCGGTCCGCCTCCGGGAGGCCGTGAAGGCCGTCATCGCGGCGAAGGTCGTCACGTACGACCTCGCGCGGCAGATGGAGGGCGCGCGGGAGGTCGGCACGGCCGCCTTCGCGGACGCGATCATCGAGCGGTTCCACGGGGCCTGACCGTGCCCGCGCGGGCCTCGGGCCACGGGACCGCGTCGCCCCTCGAGGCGGGCCTCTGCGAGGCGCTCTCCCGCCAGGACGTGCCCCACGAGCACGGCTCCCTCCACTTCCGCGTGCGGCTCGCCTCCGGGGAGCTCGCCCGGTTCGACCCGGGGATCGTCGTCCGCCGCGGGCCCGTCGTCTTCCTCCTCGAGGCCCTCACGGCGCCCCTCGACGGGGAGCGGATCGCCCTCCTCGCGGGGTTCCTCGAGCAGCACTCCCCGGAGATCGTCCTCGTCGCGGTCGCTCCCCGGGCGGCCGTCGCGGACGTGCCCCCGGCGTCGTACGACGAGGTCTACGCGGACGACGAGATCCCGAGGATCGTCGCGCGGCTCCGGACCCAGGGTGCGGACGGCTTCCTCGAGCCGTTCCGGAAGACGGGCCGCCCACGGGCCTAGGAGACCATCCGGACGTCGGCCACGACCGCGAGATGGTCCGACGCCTCGATGGGCGCGGGACGCTGGACGATCTGCGCGGTGAGGACGATCAGGTCCGTGGACACGAAGACGTAGTCGATCCGTTCGACGGGGTCCAATGAGCTGTACGTGTATCCCGCGGGATCGTCCCGGCCTCCGCCTCCCTCGACCCACGCGTCGTCGAGGGCGCCCACGACGTTCTCGTACACGAGGTCCGGGGATCCCGTCTCCCCGGGGCACCGCCCGCTCGGGCAGGCGTTCAGGTCCCCGACGAGGATCCGCGGGCCCGCCGTGGCGGCGACCCGGGCGAGGACCTCCTGGACCTGGATCCCGCGCTCCGCGAGGTCGAGGCCGAGGTGGACGACGAACACATGGACGGCGCCGGACGTCCCGTTCACCCGTGCGTGGAGGAGGGCACGCTGGTCCCCCTGGCTCGTGAGGAGGACGTACTCCCAGGACAGGATCGGGAGGCGGCTCAGGAGGGCGACCCCATACGTCTGCTCCCGGGTCGGCGGCCCGTACGCGGCGTGGTAGCCCAGGGTCGACGCGAGGTACCCGACGACGTCGACGCCCCCGCTCGTCACGCGGACCGTGTCGCTCTCCTGGAGGCCGACGAGGTCCGGGTTCCCGTGCCGCACGACGTCCGCGATCCGCCCGACGTCGAGCCGGCCGTCCGCCCCGAACCCCTGGTGCACGTTGTACGTCATCACTCGGAGGACGTCCGTCGTCGGGGCGACGGGCGCCCCGGGAGGCGTGAGGGCGATCCCCGCGGCCCCGAGGATGAGGAGGGACGCCGCGAGGACCGCGGTCCCCCGGCGCGCGACGGGCGACGGGACGAACCCGGGGGAGCGTCCCCCCGCGGCGAGGGAGGGACCGAGGGCCGCGAGGCCCATGAGGAGGAGGACGGCCCACGCGCGCCCGCGCCACAGGGCGCCGCCGGGGACGTAGGCATGGGTGAGGGTGAAGACGAACGCGAGGAGGAGGACGAGGAACGTCGCGCAGGCGACGGTGAGGGCGAGCCCCATCTGCCGGACGTCGAGGCGCGCGGCGCCCGCCCACCCGAGGGTCCGCTCGAGCCCGACGACGGCCGCGGCGGCCGCGACGGGAGCCAGGATCGCAAGGAACTCGGACCCGAAGAACGCGAGGTCGACGGCGAAGAGGAGGAGGCCCGTCTGGAGGACCGCGGAGGTCCGGGAGGCGCGGGGCGCGGGCCCCAGGCCCGAGCGGGCGATATGGGCCCCCGCGACGAACCCGAGGAGGAGGGCCGGCGCGAACAGGTCCGGCGCCTGGCCCGACCACCGGGCGAGGAACCATGGGTACGACAGGACGACGACCGCGAGGGCGAGGAACCCCGCGAGGCCGATCCCCGTCCCGAGGGCGGCCCCGCGGGCCCGCTGGGCCCCCGCGGCCTCCGGGAGGAGGGGGACCTTGGCGAGGACGTAGAGGAGGAGCCCCGCGAGGGGGACGAGGTACGCGAGGGACCAGACCGTGGCCCCGGGGTCGAGGGTTTTCCCGAGGATCCGGAGGGCGAGGTCCGCGGCGAGGGCGAGTCCGACGGACGACGCGGCCATCCCCGCGCCCCCCGCGAGGTGGAGGGCGGACGCGAGGAAGGGGACGAGGAACAGGAGGAACGCGGCGACGGCGACGCCGCTCAGGACGACGAGGATCTCGACGGGCCAAGGGGCGAGGAGGACGACCCGGAAGGCGAGGAACACGAGGGCCGACCCCGTCATCGTGAGGGACGTCGACGGCCGCGCGAGCCCGACGAGGTACGCGACGGGGGCGAGGAGGAACAGGACCGCGACGACGGACGCGTTGAGCCCGACCGTGAGGACGTTCATCGCGTAGACGGAGGCCACGAAGACCCGGAGGGCCTCGAGGCCGAGGAGGACCGCGACGAAGAGGGCGAGGCCCGCATCGAGGACCCTCCGCGGGCCCGCGGCGGCAGGGGGCGCCATCGCGGGCGCACGGTCGTCCACGGATACAAAGGCTCCGATGGGGGCGCGCGTCTCGGGGTGTGGGACACGGCCTCCTCATGGGACGTCGGGGCGGCCTTAAATAGCGTGGCGCCCATCGACGTCGCGCCCCGCGCGCCTGGGAGGAGCCACACGTGGTCGTCCCCGCCTGCGACCCCGGCGGCACGGAGCCCTGCCGGGTGAACTTCGCGTTCCTCCCGGAGTGGACGCAGCTCGCCGTGTGGGCCGTGAACGCGGTCGTCGTGGCCGTCTTCGCGTACGGGCTCTGGACGCGGTACCGCCTCTGGAAGGAGGGGGCCCCGGGCTCCCCGGGTGGGCCCTTCGTCCATCACCTGAGGATGCTCCTCGCCGTGTCCGTCCTCCAGGGGAAGGTCGTCCGGCGGCGGTTCGCGGGGGCCATGCACGTCCTCCTGTACACGGGCTTCATCGCGCTCGGGATCGGGACGACCCTCGTCGCCCTGAACACGGACATCCTCGCCCACGTAGGGATCGACATCCTCCGGGACGAGCCCTACCTGATCTTCGAGTTCGCCCTCGACTTCATGGGCCTCGCGTTCGTCGTCGGGCTCGGGATGGTCTTCTACCGCCGGCTCGTCGAGCGGCCGACGTATCTCCGGGCCGGGCGGCGGGACCTGTACCTCCCCGGGATCCTCCTCCTGCTCCTGATCCAGGGGTTCGTCCTCGAGGCCGTTCGCCTCGCGGTCCTCCAGCCCCGCTGGCAGGAGTGGTCCTTCGTCGGGTACGCGCTGTCCCTCGCCTTCCGCGCCGTCGGCGTGGACGAGCGCCTCGTGTCCGTGGACGTCGCGGGGTCCCTCGTGACGATCACGCCAAACGCTGGGCTCGCGGTGCTCTACGGGGCCCTGTGGTGGTTCCACGCCGGGACGACGTTCTACTTCGCGGCGAGCCTCCCCTGGACGAAGGCGAGCCATCTCCTGTTCAGCCCTGCGAACACGTACCTCGAGCGGGCCCTCCCGTACGGAAAGCTCGACAAGCCCTTCGATGTCGACGTGATCGCGCAGCCCGACGCAGCCCCGCCCGTCCTCGGGATCCCCACGACGAAGGCCCTCGCCTGGTTCGACCGCGTCCAGCTCGACGCGTGCACGATCTGCGGCCGCTGCACGTCCGTGTGCCCCGCGTGGACGACGGGCAAGCCCCTCGACCCCATGCACGTGATCCTCGACCTCCGGGACGCGATGGCCCTCGAGTCCAAGGGACGCGCCCTCGACGGCCCCCTCCCCGAACACGTCGGGTACGAGGAGCTGTGGGCGTGCACGACGTGCATGGCGTGCATGCAGGAGTGCCCCGTCTCGATCCGCCACGTGCCCTTCATCGTCGGCCTTCGGCGGACGTTCGCGATGGAGCTCGGACGCATCCCGGAAGAGGCCCAGGGGATGATGCGGAACATCGAGACGAACTTCAACCCCTGGGGGATCGGGTGGGACCAGCGGGCCCGGTGGGCCGAGGGGCTCGGCGTGCGGACGATGGCCGAGGCGGCCGCGGCGGGCGAGCCCGTGGACGTCCTGTTCTGGGTCGGCTGCGCGGGCTCCTTCGACGACCGGAACCGGAAGGTGTCCCAGAGCGTCGCGAGGCTCCTCCAGCGGGCCGGCGTGCGGTTCGCGATCCTCGGGCCCGAGGAGAAGTGCACGGGGGACCCCGCGCGCCGGGCGGGGAACGAGTACCTCGCCCAGATGATGATCAAGGCGAACGTGGAGACCCTGAACCGATACGCGGTCAAGACGATCGTCACCGCGTGCCCCCACTGTTTCAATGCGATCCGGCATGAGTACCCGGACTTCGGCGGGACGTACGAGGTCGTCCACCACTCCGTCTTCCTCGACCGGCTCCTGAAGGAGGGGCGGCTCGCCCCTGTGAAGGAGGTCGCGGAGCTCCTGACGTTCCACGACGCGTGCTACCTGGGACGGTACAACAAGGTGTACGAGGAGCCCCGGGACGTCCTCCGGCGGATCCCGGGCGTGCGGACCGTCGAGATGGCCGCGTGCCGGGACAAGGGGTTCTGCTGCGGGGCCGGCGGGGCGCGGATGTGGATGGAGGAGCGGGTCGGGGAGAAGGTGAACCACCGGCGGCTCGCCCACGCCGTGGCGACGGGGGCGAAGGCCGTCGCCACGGCGTGCCCGTACTGCCTCATCATGTTCGACGACGCGGCGAAGACGAAGGACCGCGAGGACCTCGGCCGGCAGGACATCGCGGAGATCCTCGAGCGGTCGCTGTGAGGCCCCCGCAGACACGGACCTAGAGGCCGTCGATCGCGTGGGCGAGCTCGAAGTCGAGGACCGTGAGGCCCCCGCGGTCATGGGTCGTCAGGAGCAGGGTCACGCGGTTCCACGAGTTCTCGATGTCGGGGTGGTGGTCCGCCTTCTCCGCGAGTTCGCCGACCCGATTGATGAATGCGAGGGCCTCGGGGAAATCCTTGAACGTCCACGTGCGCTCGATCGCTGCGCCCTGGCGCGTCCACGCCGGGACGGCGTGAAGTCGCGTCGCGATCTCAGGTTCCGAGAGGAGGGCCCGCCGGGGCATGGACGCCCGGGTGGAGAGGCCGCGGGCCGGGAAAAGGTTCACGCTTTCGCCGGATAACCTCATTCAAGGTTGACTCCCGCGGCACTGGGCCGCGGGGCCGTCACCGGACGATCACGATGGGCGTGTGGGCGACGATGTCCGCGGCCCACGCGATGTCGAGCCCGACCTGGAGGAGGTACGTGCAATAGGAGTGCACGCCGTGGTAGCTCGACTGGACCTCCCCCGGGATCGGGATCTCGAACTCGAAGGGCATCCCGACCCGGATCTGCTCCATGGGGACGGACACTTCGTTCCGGTACGTCGTCGTGGTCTCCTCCTGCCCGTCCGCCCGCGCGTACTCCGCGCCCACGAGGGCCGTGTACACCCGCCGGATCCGGGCCCCGCCGAGGCGGAGGAGGGTGATCCGGCACCCGATGAGCTCGCGGGCGAAGAACCGGTCCCCGTCGAGCTCGACGTAGACCTCGGGCCCCTCTCCGCCGGACCGGAAGCGCACGGGCTGCGCGTACGTCCGCACGCTCGGGCGGTCGTAGAAGACGAAGACCTCCCCGCTCCACATCGTGTCGAGCCACAGGGGCACATCGAGGCGCGCCGTGAGGACGTAGCGGACCTTCGCGTGGGGGCCCTCGTAGGACGGCAGCCCGCTGAACGGGATCTGGAACCGGAACGGGAACCGGTACGTCCCAGGGGCCAGGGGGCCCTCGCCCCGGAGGGGGAGCCGCCAGGCGACGGGGTCGGCGACGGACCGGTACGTCCGCCGGTTGTCCCCCGAGCCGCGCGTGATCGAGGTCTCCTCGCGGCCGAGGAACTCGACGTAGAGCTCGCGGCTCGGGACGTCCTTCGTCGTCTCGATCACGACGGTCCCCTCGACGACCTCGCCCGTGTAGTACGAGGTCCGAGGCAGCTCCACGGAGATCCACCGGGGCACGGGATCACCCGCGGGGCGGCACGGCGATCACCGCACGAGGTACCGGGTCCCGCAGTACGCGCACGTCGCGATCCCGAAGCGGTCCACGTTCGTCGGGGCGGCCCCGCAGTTCGGGCAGGCGAGCTCGGCGGCCCCGCGGATCCCCGCAGGGACCATCGGCTGCTGGATGGGGGGCGGCGGGGGCAGCCGACGGGCGGCCGCTCCCTGGCCCGCAATCGCGAGCACGATGACCAGGATGACGAAGAAGAGGATCCCGCAGAACGGCGCGAAGAGCAGGGGGGAGAAGAAGCCTCCGAACGGACTCGAGGAGAGCCCGATGAATACGGAGCCCAACACGGCGAGCCCAATCAGGACCACGAAGACGACGACCACGATGGCGACGAGGGAGGCGGGATTCATCCGCGACGGGCCCGACCCGGGGAGGCCGATTACGGGCCCCCCGGCGGACCACGACGGCTGCACGGGGCGGGGAGGGACCTTGGCCTAGATGAACCCTGCGGGGTGGCCCCGCGTGCGGGGAAGTATATCTATTCATGTGAAGGAATAAACGTAGAAAGGGTCGGCCGATCATTCAGCCCCTGAGTTCCTTGAGGAGGGCGGGCAGGACCTCGAGGACGTTCCCGACGACCCCGACGTGGGCGACCTCGAAGATGGGCGCGCTCGGGTCCGTGTTGATCGCGACGATGAGGGATGCGTCCTTCATCCCGGCCACGTGCTGCATGGCCCCGCTGATCCCGCAGGCCACGTAGAGCTTGGGCCGCACCGTCTTCCCGCTCTGCCCGACCTGGCGGGTCTTCGGGAGCCACTCCATGTCTGTGAGGGGGCGCGAGGCGCCGACGACCCCGCCGAGCCGCTTCGCGAGCTCCTCGACGAGGGCGAGGTTCTCCTTCTTCTGGATCCCGCGCCCGGCGGACACGACGACGTCGGCCGAGGCGATGTCGATGTCGCTGACCTCGGGCCGCTCGATCCGGAGGAACCTCGGGAGGGCCTTCGCCCCGTCGATCGTCATGGGGACGCGGGCCACAGCCCCCGCCCCCGTGGGCGTCGCGGGCTTCACGGACCCGGGGCGGAGGGTGACGACGTACGTTCGGTCCGACCCGATCTCGAACTCCGCCTGGACCTTCTCGTTGAGGAGCCGCCGGGTCGCGACGAGGCTCCCGCCCTCGAGGCGGACGTCCACGCAGTTCGTGACGAGGGGGAGGTCCCCGGAGGCGGCGAGGGCCGGCGCGAGGTCGTAGCCCTGGGCCGTGTGGGCGAGGAGGAGGACGCGGGGCGGGGACGCGGCGAGCATGGACGCGAGGGCCTGGGCGTAGCCGCCGCCCGAGTAGGCCTCGAGGGCCGGGTCGTCCCCTAGGAGGACATCGAGGCCGTACGACGCGAGCTCGGAGGCGAGGGCCTCCGGGCCGTGGCCCAGGAGGACGGCCTTCGCGGACCCGCCGGCCTGGGCCGCGAGCTCGCGACCCTTCGCGACGATCTCCAGGGTGGCGGGAGCGAGCTTCCCCTCGAGGTGCTCCGCGACGACGAGGATGTCCGCGCCCATCCCGTCACCCCCGGGCGAAGCCCTTCTCGCGGAAGAGCTGCGCGAGGCGCTTCGCCTGTTCGTCCGCCTTCCCGGGGATCAGCTCCGCGCCCCCCTTCGAGGGGGGCGGGATGAGCCTGCGCACCTTGAACGTGTACGGGAGGGAGACCTCCGAGGACGCGACCTCCTTGATCGGCTGGCGGGAGGCCTTCATGATCGCGGGGAGGGGCGCGTACCGCGGCACGTTCGCGCCGAACTGGATCGTGAGGAGGGCGGGCCGCGGCATCGAGGCGACGCGCTGGAGCCCGCCCTCGAGTTCGCTCGTGACCTCGAGCCCGCCGTCCCTCACGTCGACGTTCGTCACGACGCTCGCGTGGGGCAGCCCGAGGAGCCCCGCGAGGAGGGCCCCCGTGGCCGAGTTGATGAGGTCGTCCGACTGGACGCCCGTGAGGACGAGGTCGTGGGGGATCGTGCGGATCGCCGCGGCGAGGAGGCGGGCGACCCGCCCGACGTCGAAGGCCGCGGGGTCGTCGTAGGCGACCCGGACGGCCTCGTCGGCCCCCTTCGCGAGGGCCTCCCGGAGGACCGTCTCCGCACGCTTCGGCCCGGCCGTGATCGCGACGACCCGCCCCCCGTGCTTCTCCTTGAGCCGGACAGCCGCCTCGAGGGCGTACTCGTCGGCCCCGTTGACCTTGTAGTTCAGGGTCTCCCGCCGGATGTCGAGGCCGCCCGGGGCAATCTGGAACTGCAGGTCCGGGTTCGGGATCTGCTTCACGCAGACCACGAGGTTCAGCGGCATGGCGAGCCGTCGAATCCGGGGACGCTATTTAATCGTGATGTGGGGTCAACCCGTGCGGCCGACCCGGGGCCGCCGCGGGCTCACCTCGACCGGGAGGCCCACCACGCCGTGACGATCCCGATCCCGCCGACGAGGTACCCGAGGAGGGCGAGCCCCATGAGGGCCGCGATGGGCAGGACGAGGGGGCCGAGGACGTTCGTGTGGATCCAGAACGTCCCCTGCTCCCATCCCCCGTAGTCCGTGTCGAGGGCCGCGATCCCCGCCGTGTACCCGCCGTACGTCATGAGGAGGGACGCGGCGGCCGCGCCGATCCCGCCCACGAGAAGGTGGACCCAGGAGGCGATCGTCCGCCATCCCGCGATCGGAGCGCGGAGGCTCGTCTCGAGGTACTGGTAGAACAGGGCACTCATCCCGAGCCCGACGATCCCGGTGAGGAGGAACGAGAGGAGGCCCATGACGAACCAGGTCCCCGCGCCGCCCCCCGCGACGATCCTCGAGGACGCGGGGCCGAGGGCGTAGTTCGGAGGCGTCATCCCGGCGAGGACGTTCCCGATGAGGAGGACCATGAGGACGAGCCACGCGACCCCGCCGAGGATGAACGTCAGGCCGATGAACCGGGTCGCCCACACACTCCCTTTCGCTTCCGTGCCTTCCATGCCGGGCGAATCTCCCGATTCAGGGATAACGCTTGTGCGATCCTCGGTCGGCCGAAAGGTGGGATGGGAGGGGCTCCTCGGGCCCCTCCGGGTTCGTGTGCCTACGGGTAGATGCCGCGCCACTTGTACGCTTCGACGACGCGGTTGATCGCAACCATGTAGGCCGCCTGGCGCATGTCGACCTTCTTCTCCTGGGACATCTTCCAGACCGAGTCGAAGGCGCGCACGCAGACGCCCTCGAGCTTCGCGTCGACCTCCTGCTTCGTCCAGAAGAAGTTCGCGAGGTCCTGGACCCACTCGAAGTACGACACGGTCACGCCGCCGCCGTTCGCGAGGATGTCCGGGATCACGAGGACGCCTTTCTTGTACAGGATGTCGTCCGCCTCGGGGGTCGTCGGGCCGTTGGCCCCCTCCGCGGAGATCTTCGCGCGGACCCGCGGGGCGTTCTCCGACGTGATCACGTTCTCGAGGGCGCAGGGGCCGAGGATGTCGACCTCGAGCTCGAGGAGCTCCTCGTTCGTGATCTTCTTGGAGCCGGGGAAGCCGACGACGGACCCCGTCTTCTCCTTGTACGCGAGGACCTCCCGCGGCTCGAGGCCCTTCTCGCTGTAGATCCCGCCCTTCGAGTCCGACACGGCGACGATCTTGGATCCGAGCTCCTCGTGCATGAGCCGGGCGTAGTGGTAGCCCGCGTTCCCGTACCCCTGGACGGCGACCGTCGCGCCCTTCGGGTTGAGCTTGAGCTTCTTGCCCGCCTCCCGGGTCGCGTACATCGCGCCGCGGGCCGTCGCCTCGTCCCGGCCGAGGGAGCCGCCGATCGCGAGGGGCTTGCCCGTCACGACGCCGGGCACGGCGAAGCCCTTGTGCATGGAGATCGTGTCCATAATCCACGCCATCGTCTGGCTGTCCGTGTACACGTCGGGCGCGGGGATGTCCTTCTCGGGCCCGATGATGATCGAGATCTCGGACGCGTACCGGCGCGTCATGCGCTCGTTCTCCGCCCTCGACATCTCCTTCGGGTTGCAGATGATGCCGCCCTTCGCGCCGCCGTAGGGGATGTCCATCACGGCGCACTTCCAGGTCATCCAGCAGGCCAGGGCGCGGACCTCGTCGATCGACACGTTCCAGTGGTACCGGATCCCGCCCTTGAACGGGCCCCGGGCGTCGTTGTATTGCACGCGGTACCCCGTGAACACCTTCACGGACCCGTCGTCCATCTTGACGGGGAAGTTCACGGTGAGTTCGCGCCTCGGGTGTTTCAGGACCTCGAGCAGGCCCGGGTCCAGGTTCAGCTTCTGCCCCGCCCGGTCAATCTGCTTCTGGGCGACCTCGAACGGGTTCAGGGTCTCCTTCGGTTTCGGCATGTGCACACGACTCCAATACCAGACGTCGAGTTCCGGAGTGGCCGCGCAGAGGGATGTGGGGTCATAAAGGTTTAGCGCTTACTCAAGGGGACGGGCGGGCCGCGAACTTCATATCGCACGCCCCGTGGGGGCCTCACCCGCCCGTGTCGTCCCTCGGGTCCACGACGTTCCGCGGGGGCCGCCCCGCGAGGAACCCCTCGACGTTCGCAAGAGCCGCCACCATGGCCTCCCGGCGCTGGTCCGGGTTCGCGAACGCGACATGGGGCGTCATGACGACGTTCGGGAGCTCGTGGAAGGGCCTCCGGAAGGGGTGCCCGTGGCCGTCCTCCGGGTAGGACCACCAGACGTCGAGGGCCGCCCGGAACCCCGGCCGGGCGAGGAGGTGCTCGTACAGGGCGTCCTCGTCGACGATCCGGCCGCGGGCGATGTTCACGAGGACCGCGTCCTCCTTCATCGAGGCAAGGGCGGCCGCGCCGAGGAGGCCGTCCGTGGCCCGGGACAACGGCAAGGCCACGAGGACGTAGTCGGCGCGGGGGAGGAGGCGGGGCAGGTCGGCGAGGGTCCCCGTCTCGTCGGCGACGCCGGAAGGGGCCCCTGACCGGGTGACCCCCAGGACCCGCATCCCGAACGCGCGGCCAAGGCGGGCGACCTCGGAGCCGATCCCGCCCAGCCCGAGGACGAGGAGGGTCGAACCCCGGAGGGCCTTGCTCGGAGCGTCCTGATCGAACACCCCGCGGCGGACCTCGGCCGTCCGGCCGGGGACGTCCTTCGCGGCCGCGAGGAGGAGGGCCATCGCGTGCTCCGCGACGGACACGTTGTACGCCCCCGCGTTGCTGCACACGGCGACCCCGGCCGGGATCCGCTCGAAGGGGACGTGGTTCACCCCCGCGAGGACGACCTGGACGAGGCGGAGCCGGGGGGCCTTGGACGCGAGCCCCTCGGGGATCTCGGGCCGGAAACCCTCCGTCACGAGGACGTCCGCGGACGCCCACGTCTCCTCCCGAGCCGCGGGCGGCAGATCCTCGAGGATGACGGCCTCGAAAGCGCCGGGGGTCCGGGCCGCGAGGGCGGCCCGGCGCTCCGCGTCCATCCGACACGCGAACACGACGCGGGCCATAGGCCCCGTCAGGCGGGCGGGGGACTTGGCCCTTTCGTCCCGACGGGCGGGGTCAGCACTCGGAATACCCGCAGGCCCGGCACTTCACACAGCCCTCCTCGTAGATGAGCTGCTTCCCGCACTCCGGGCACTCGGGGTTCAGGCCCTTCCTCACCATCGCCTCGGCGTCCCGGGCCTCCTTCTCGAGCTCGACGTCCGTCTCCACGGCCCCGCCGATCTCGTCGAACGACTCGACGGGCGGCTGGACCCCCGCCTTCTGGGCGCCGAGGTGGCGCTTGACCGCCTTCGCGATCGCGTCGGGGATCGAGTACACGCGCTCCCCGTGGTCCAGGGCGATCCGCGGGCTGCGGATCCCCTCGAGCTGGTCCGTGATCTCGTCCACGGGCACGCCGGAGCGCAGGCACAGGGACACGAGGCGGGCGAGGCCCTCCGTGAAGGAAGCCGTGTACCCGCCCCCGCGGCCGATCTGGGCGAACACCTCGAACAGGCCCTGGTCGTCCTCGTTGATCGTCACGTAGAGGGCGCCGTACCCCGTGAGGATCTTCTGCGTGCGGCCCGTGATCACGTCGGGGCGGGCGCGCGGTCGGACGACGGCCGGGGCCGCGAGGACCTCCACGCGGACGTCCTTCGCGGGGGCCGCCTCGGCCTTTCCGGCCGCCGTCTCCGCGACGCCGATGTTCAGGACCTGGTCCTCCCTCGAGCCGTCGCGGTACACCGTGATGCCCTTGCACTTGAGCTCGTGCGCGAGGAGGTACGCCTTCTTCACGTCCTCCACGGTCGCGTCGTGGGGCATGTTGATCGTCTTCGAGGTCGCCGCGTCGCAGTGGTCCTGGAAGGCGGCCTGCATCCGCACGTGCCACCCGGGGGACACGTTGTGGGCGACCGCGAAGACCTTCTGCCACCGCTCGGGGACTTCCTTGAGGCCGCGCGGCGACCCCTGGTTCCCGAGGATCCGCTCGACGAGGCCATCGGACCAGAACCCCTCCCGCCGGGCGGCCTCCTCGAAGTAGTCGAGGAAGTACGGCAGCTGCTCCCCGTCCATCACGCGCTTGTACCAGATCAAGCTGAACTCCGGCTCGCAGCCGCCCGACGTGTCCGCGATCATGGACAGGGTGCCCGTGGGCGCGACCGTCGTCACGTAGGAGTTCCGGAGCTTGATCCCCTTCTCCTGGTGGCGGCTCCCCTGCCACGCGGGGTACACGCCGCGCTCCTCCGCGAGCCGCGCACTCTCGTCGTATCCGGTCTCGTGGATGACCTTCATGATCCGCCGGCCCCACTCGACGCCCTCCGGGCTGTCGTAGGGGACCTCGAGCATGAAGAGCATCCGCGCGAAGCCCATGACCCCGAGGCCGATCTTCCGCGTGGCCCGGGTCATCTCCTCGATCTCCTTGACCGGGTACGCGTTCATGTCGATGACGTCGTCGAGGAGCCGGACCGCCGTCCGAATCGTGCGCTCGAGCTTCGCCCAGTCGACCTCCCACTTCCCTTGCGCACCGCGCGTCATGTGCCGCTGGAGATCGATGGACCCGAGATTGCACGACTCGTACGGCAAGAGGGGCTGCTCACCGCAATTTCGTACAATGATGCCGTTACCTGTACATGAATGGGATTCGGCTTCGCTGAAGTCGAACACCTCTCGGTCGCCGACGAACTCCTTCGCCGCGAGAGGATCCGTGAAGTCCGAGGGTTTCACGCGGTGCGAGCCAATCCCATCGAGACGGGCCTGCTTCTCGTCGAGGAACCCGACGAGGCTGCGGAACCGGTCCCGGCCTTCACCGTACAGAGCGAGCTCGAAGGTGACGCCGTCGCTCCCGTACTCCCGAAGCTCCCCGGATTTCGTCACATAGGTGAACTGTCGCGACCGCGGAGGCCGGCTCCGGTCCAAGACCCTCGACCGGATTCCCAGGTTGAGGAGGAGAAGCGCGACTCCCTGCAGGAGCCGCCGGCTTCTCGAGGTGAGGGCAATCCAGTAGGCGCCTGGGTCGGGATGTTTCCTTACGGTTCCGTCCGCGGTGAACAACGTCTGCAGGAACGCGATGACGACGTCCTTGGGCGCCCGGAAGAGGGAGGCGGGCACCTCCTTCTCACCGGAGTCCACGGCCTTCACGCCGAGGCGCTCGAAGAACTCCACGAACGGCTTCGAGTGGTAGGACAGGTGGTACACGCCGTTCGACCGCTGCACGCCGCGGATCTCGCGGTTGTACCACCGGTTGAGGATCGGCCGGAGCGTTGCGAACATCGGCGCGTCGTTCCGCGAGAACGTGAACCCGACGCGGCAGTCCTTGTCTCCCGAGCGGAGCCACCCGTCGCCGACGAGCCAGCCCAGGACGAGGCCGAGTTCCCTCGACCATTCCGACGGAAGGTTCAGGACCGTCGTCTTCCCGTTCTCCCCGACCCAGAAATTCGCGGGGCGGAACGGCAGGGCGCGGTCCGCCGGGAAGGCGCCCTCGCCCGACTGGATGAGGAGTTCGTGCATTCCCGGTACGAGATCCTCCACGGGGACCCAGCCCTCCGTCGTGAGGACCTTGTGGTCCGCCGTCGCGGTGAGCTCGAAGCCGGACTTCGTGCGGATCTGCCACACGGGCTTCACGCCGGAACTCCAGGCGCCGACCGTCGGGGAGAGCCGCGTGCCGGCCTCCGCTTCGTCCTTCGAGGCGAGGAGGAGCCCGTTCGACTCCGTGACGACCTCCGCGGGCACGCGCCGGTCCGTCACGATGCGGATCCCGCCGTCCGGGTAGTCCCGGGCGAGCTCCGCGATCGGGATGAGCCCTTTCTCCGTGGCCACGAGGGTGTCGCCCGTCACGCAGGGGTTCGTCGCCTCCATGTCGCCGACGTGGGGCGTCGGCTGGCGCCGGTTGTTCTCGTCGATGAAGAAGAGCCCCGGCTCCCCATTCTTCCAGGCCTGGTACGCGATCTTGTCGAGGACCTCGCGGGCGTCGAGCTGCCTCGCGACCTGGTGCGACCGCGGATTCACGAGGTCGTACGAGGTCCCGGCCTTCACGGCCTCCATGAAATTGTCCGTGACCGCGACGGAGATGTTGAAGTTCGTCACGTCTGTCGTCCGGTCCTTGCACACGATGAAGTCGAGGATGTCGGGATGGTCCACGCGCAGGATCCCCATGTTAGCTCCCCTTCGACGTCCCCCTTGTTTCACGGTCTGCGTGGCCGCGTCGAAAATCTTCATGAACGACACAGGGCCCGACGCGACGCCCATCGTGGACTTGACGAAGTCCCCCTTGGGACGGAGGCGGGAGAAGCTAAACCCCGTTCCGCCGCCTGACTGATGAATCAGAGCCTGTTGTTTTAGCGATTCGAAGATTCCGATGAGGCTGTCGTCAACAGGCAGCACAAAGCAGTTGTGAACAACGATGCCGTTGGCGACGTAGGTGTTGTCCTCTTCCACCTCCAGGTTGTAGACGGTCGTCACGCCCTCGAGCGGTTCAACCGATTCCACGAGATACGCTCCTTTCCGCACGAACATGGGCCGCCCGCCGAGGGTAAGCGACCAAGGGCGCGCCGTCGCGTTCGTCGGTTGATCCTCCGCCCCCATGCAGGGCGTGTGGCCAAGTCCGACGGCGACCTCGAACAGTTGCCGGATGAGCGCCTCGTTCGAGAGGGTGATGCGAGTCTGGTGAACGTTGACGTGGGTCCCATCCCCGTCGGAGACGCCGCGGAGAAGACCCGCGCGGAACTCGGGCGGTGTGGAGTGGATCCAGTGGGGGAGTCTCTTCCGTGAGGACCCGCGGCTGAACTCCTTGGCGATCCACTCGCAAAGGATCTTGCTGTGCCCTCGGACGGTCGTCCAAGAGGTCGGAGCCTCGACCACATGGGTGACCTCCGAGCCGATGCCGAACCGACCCTTCAGAATGGTCAGGAGCCGCTCCGCACGGGCTTCCTCGTGGAGACCCAGCGTGAACCGGACGGCCCGCAACTCAGGGCTGACATCACCCTCCGCGAGGTACATTCCGAAGAACCAGCCAATCTCCTCGTCGAGTTCCACCCGGGCCCTGGCAAGCGTGATTTGCAGGCTCCTCGTCCCGAGGACACGGTGCCTCTTCATCGAGGCTTCGGACTGACCGACCTTCCGGCCGTAGACGAGATCGCCGTCGACCTCGCCCTCGAACTCAACGACGGTCCGGGTGACCGGCTCCGTGGGCACCCCGAACTCAACGTACTTCCCCGCCAGGTCCCGGGCCGCAACCCAGCCCTCGGATGTGAGGAAGGGGTGCTCGCCCGTCGCGAGCATGGCGGGCATCCGATGAACCCTTATTCGATACACGGGCGCCGTGCGACGCATCGTGGCGAGCACACGCCGGTAACGGCCCGCTCCGGTGAGGACCAAGTCGCCCGTGGCAATCTCCTCGACCGGTTTCGGGCCGTGCATCGTGCTCACCATCGTCCCCGCGGCGAAGCACGCCGACAGCTGTTGCAGCTCGAGGCCCGCGTTCATCAGCGTCGGGCTATTGGGCAGGAACTCGAGGTTCGCCATGAGCCGGTAGAAGCGGAGGGCCGTGTCGACGACCTCCTCCTCCGTGGCCCCGTAGTTCCGCTCCGCCTGGGCGAGGTTCCAGGCGACCCGGGCGAACATCTCCCGCGGGGTCTCGAGGGGCGTCCCCTTCTCGTCCTTCCGGAGGTACCGCTTCTCGAGGACGCGGATCGCGTTCTCCGTCAGCTGGGGATCCGGCTCACGGGCGAAGACCTCGAGGGTCTTCGACGCAGCAACCTTCATCTGTTCCATGGAACGAACCTCTCTACGGCGAGGATGGTGGCCCGAGCATACGGAGGTGGAACCATCCCGGGGGTGAGCGCGGCGAACAGGGTCTGAACCTATAGTCCTTTTTGAACCACGTCCGGTGCGGGTCCCCCCACCGAGTTGTACCACGTCTGTTACCACTTCGTCAGGACGTGAGCGGACATAAAGGTGCGCCGGAGGTCCGCGAAGGGGTCCCTCCTCGGAGGCGTCCCTTCACAGGAAAGGAAGGGGTGCCACGCGGGCGGGATGAGCGGACCCGCGAATCTCCACATGAAGGCCCGTCCCGACGCGGGCATGGGCGGGCCCGACGGACGCGAGGGCGATCCCCACGCGAAGGAACGGGGACATCGTGCCGCTCGTCACCCGGCCGACCTCGACGGGGCCCGCGAGAATCCGGCAGCCGTGGCGCGGGACCCCGCGGTCCTCCATCTTCAGCCCGACGAGGCGTGGGTGGTCCCCGCGGGTGCGCTGCGCCTCGAGCGCGTCCCGTCCCAGGAAGGAACGGTCCCACTTGACGACCCAGGCCCCGTTCACCTCGAGGGGCGTCTGCCGCCCGTCGAAGTCCTGGCCCGAGAGGAGATACCCTTTCTCGAGCCGCAGGGTGTCCCGGGCCCCGAGCCCGACGGGCTTCAGGCCGAGGTCCCTCCCCGCCGCCAGGAGGGCGTCCCAGGCCTCCCGCGCGCGGTCCGCAGGAGGGAACAGCTCGAACCCTGGCTCCCCCGTATACCCCGTCCGGGTGACGAGGACGGCCGCGGTTCCACCGGAAGCGAAGGCGTCCCGGGACCCCCCTCCGTTGCGGATGGAGAGATCACCGGACGCGGGGGACCCCCACCCCTCCATTTCCACTGGAGAGGGCGCCTCCGTGGGGGGGCCCGAAGCGAGGCCGGAGACGCGGACGACGGCGCCCGCGAACGGCTTCATCCCGAGGACGTCGACGAGGGTCAGGCGGCCGAGGATCTCGGGGGCCCGCGGGCCCTGGAGGGCGAGGCAGAGGTACGCCGTCGTCGCGTCCCTCACCCGGACGTCCGGGGGCACGTGGGACGCGAGCCAAGCGAGGACCGCGGGCCGGGGTCCCGCGTTGCACACGACGAAGTACCGGTCCGCCGAGAGGCACGTCACGATCGCATCGTCGAGGATCGTCCCGTCCTCCCGGAGGAGGAACGTGTAGCGCGCCCGGCCCGGACGCGTCGGGACGTCGTTCGCGCTCAGGCGGTCGAGGGCCGCGTGGACCCCGGGCCCCTCGACGAACAACTTCCCCATGTGGCTCACGTCGAACAGGCCCGCGGCCTGCCGGACGGCGAGGTGCTCCTCGACGATCCCCGCGTACTGGAGGGGCATCTCCCAGCCGCCGAACTCGATGAAGCGTGCGCCCGCCTCGCGGTGCGCGTCGAACAGGGGCGTGCGCGATGCCATCGCGCCTCCGGGAACGGGGCGGGAGGCGATGAACCCTCGCGTCCGCGAAGCCTTTATCTGGAGCCCCCTCTTTGCCCGCGCCCATGAGCCTCCTCCGGGAGCTGAGGTACGAGCTGAGCACCCTCGTCTTCGGCCTCGGGGTCCTCGGGATGTTCATCTCGATCACGAACCAGTTCTTCGCGGGGTCGAGCCCGGAGTGGCTCCGGTCCATCCACCTCGGCCTTGGGAACTACGTGTTCTGGGTGGGGATCCTCGGGTTCTTCGCCCTCCTCGTGGGCGGGTACTACTTCATCGACACGATTCGGAAGGAGCGGGAGTTCGAGCGCCTCGTCTCGACGACCTCGAAGGAGGTTTTCCTCAAGAACCTCAAGCGGATCGAGGAGCTCGCGTACTACAACCTCCCGTCGTCGTACGAGAAGAGGATGAACGAGAAGAAGGCGGAGTTCCGGATCAAGGCGTGAGGGCGTCCCTCCGCAGGACGACCCGCCCGAGGCCCTCGACGGCCGCGAGGTCCTGGGCCCGGCAGCGGACGACGGCCTCCACGCGATCCGCGTGGTGGACGACGGTCACGACGTCCGCGTGCTCGTGGAGCCAGTGAAGTCTGCCTTCCGTCCCGGGGCCCTGGGGCAGGACGAGGTGGAGCTCGTGGGGGTACGCGAACGCGGCGAGGAGGTGCGCCCGGAGCTCCGGGAGGCCCTCGCCCGACGTCGTCGAGATCGCGAGGGGCGGCCGGTGGAACTCCTCGTCCCGGAGGAGGTCCGCCTTCCTCCCGAGTTCGTCCGCGGGGACGAGGTCCGTCTTCGTCAGGACGGGTAGGACCGTCTCCTCCCGGACCCGTGGGAGGAGGGTGCGGGCCGCGAGGCGCACCTTCCGGAGGATTTCCGCCTCGGGATCGGACGCCTCGATGAGGAGGAGGATGAGGTCCGCCTCGAAGATCTCCTCGAGGGTCGCCTGGAACGCCTCCGCCATCCAGAACGGGACGCCGTCGACGAAGCCGACCGTGTCCGTCAGGAGGATCCGTCGGCGGGCGTCGGGCAGGGCGCGCGTCGTCGTCGACAGGGTCGAGAACATCCGGCCCTCGACGAGGACCCTCTCCCCCGTGAGGGCGTTGAGGAGGGACGACTTCCCCGCGTTCGCATACCCGGCGAGGGACACGAGGTGAAAGCCCCGGTCCTTCCGAAGGGACCGGCGGAGGTCCCGTTCTCGCCGGATCGTCGCGAGGTCGTCCCGGATCTTCTTGATCCGCCGCTTGACCGTCTCGTAGTAGGCGTCCACGCGCTGCTCTCCACCTGCCATGAAGCCGGGCCGCTCCCCGACGTCGGCCTCGTGGATCCATTCCCGGAGGAGGGGGACCTCGTACCGGAGGAGGGCGAGCTCGACCTGGAGCTGGGCTTCCCGGGTCGCCGCCCGTTGGGCGAACAGCTCGAGGAGGACCCGCAGCCGGTCGTAGCATTCGACGCCGAGGGCCTGTTCGAGGGCGTAGTGCATGGACGGACGCAGGTCCCCGTTGAGGACGACAGCCTGGACGTCGCCGCGGTCCACGCGCGCCCGGACCTCCTCGAGCTTCCCCCGCCCGACGAACGTCTGGGGATGGGGGGCGGCCCTCCTCTGGACGATCAGGTCGGCCACGCGGTGGCCTGCGGACTCCACGAGGGCCCGGATCTCGGCGACCTCGGGGACGAGGGAGACGAGGAGGACGTCCACGGGTCCGTCAGGCCCCCGGCCACCGATAAGGGTTTCCAGGAGAAACGGTGGGGTGGGGGTCCCGTCCGCCCATCCCCGCGTTAACCTTAAGTAAGGTTAACTCGATCGGGAGGGCATGCAGGTCGGCTGCGGGGGCACGACGAAGGAGATCCGCGGGCGGCGCTACGTGTACTTCTGGCACTACGAGGATCGCGGCGCCCGGCGCACCCAGGTCTTCGAGTACGTCGGCCCCGCCCGCTCGGAGGCCTCGCGGGTCCGCCTCGCGGAGGCGATCGCCGCATACTACGACCGCGCGGAGGTGGAGCTCCGCCGGCGCCGGGCGGACGCCTTGGCCCGGGCCCTGCCCGAGTAGGTCGCAAAGCCCATTACCCCGGGAGCGTTGGGCAGAGGGCATGCGCGTCCGGGTCCGGCTCTTCGCGACGTATCGGGAGATCGTCGGCCGCGGGGACCTCCCCTGGACGCTGTCGGAGGGCGGCACCCTCGGAGACCTCCTCGAGGACCTCCTCGCGGAGCATCCGGGGCTGAAGCCCCACCGGGGCTCCATGCTCCTCGCCGTGAACCGGGAGTTCGCGACGCGGGACGTCCGCCTGCGCCCCGGGGACGAGGTCGCCATGATGCCGCCCGTGAGCGGGGGCGCCCCATGATCGCCCTCCGCCGCACGCGGATCGACGTCGAGGCCGTCCTCGACACCGTGCGCCGCCAGGACGCGGGGGCCGTCGCCGTGTTCCTCGGCACGGTCCGCGCGGACCCCGGCGTCCGGGCCCTGGACTACGAGGTGTTCGGCCCCATGGCCCGGGCGAAGCTCCGGGAGGTCGCCGACGCCGCGCGGGCCCGCTTCGGGGTCCTCGCGATGTCGATCGTCCACCGTCTCGGCCACGTCCCCCTCGGGGAGGACGCCGTCGTCATCGCGTGCTCCGCGCCCCACCGCGCGGCGGCGTTCGAGGCGTGCGCGTGGACGATGGACGAGGTCAAGCGGATCGTCCCGATCTGGAAGAGCGAGCTCCCCCCGTCCCCGGCGAAGGCCCGCGCCCGGAGACGGAGAAAGGATCGGGCGGGGCCGCGTCGGCCCCGCGCCTCGCCCCCCCGACGGGGGTAAGCTGGTTCGCTCCGCCTCGTCCCGGCGCGTCAGCCGAGGAAGCCGAAGATCCCCGCCGGGAAGCCGAGGCACGCCCCGCGATAGCGGTTCGCGCCCTCGTCCGCGGCGTGGATCGGCACGTGGGGGTTCGCGGGCAGACAGACTTCGTGCTTGGGTCCGTTGCTGTTCTGCGCGGCCTTCCCATGTGCCGCCGGCGGCGTGTCCGTCGGCTCGTCGCCCGGGTCCGTGTCCGGCGCGGGCGGTTCGTTCACGATGACGGTGTCCGTGTTCGGACCCGCCGTCGGGCGGAGCAGGTACGCGGCGGCCGCCGCCAGCATCGTCACGGCCAGCGTGACGGCCACGAGCTTCTTCGTCCCTGCCATCTTGGTTCGCCTCTCGTCTCGGTCGTCTCGCGGGCCCTCAGTCCGGGCCCGCCGCGGCGCCGGGCGAACGCGCGGAGAAGGAACTCCGATTCGGGCGCCCCGGAGGGCTCCCGTCCCATCCCTTCGCTTGCGCGCATCCCATTCGCACGCGGGGTCCCCACGCCCGCCCGGCGTAGTTAACCGTTTCGCGTCGGACGCGTCGGCTTGACAAAGCGTCGGACGCGCCCGGATGACGTCCCCGTCCCGGGCGCGGTCCGCCGGAGGGGCGCGGCTTGACAAACGGGAGAGGCCTAATACGCCGGCGCGCGTTCCGCGTCCCCGATGGCGCGAATCGTCGACATCGCCCGGAAGCCCGACGTCCCTCGGCGGGCCGTCGCCCGCGGCTCGATCCGGCTCCGGCCCGCGACCCTCGCCGCGATCCGCGCGGGACGCGTGGAGAAGGGGGACCCTCTCGCGGCCGCGGAGGTCGCGGGGCTCCACGCGCTCAAGTCGACGTGGCAGGTCCTCCCCCATTGCCATCCCATCCCGATCACGTCCGCGACGGTCGCCCTCGAGGCGTCGCGGGACCGGGTCACATGCACGGCCACGGTCGAGGCGACGTACAAGACGGGCGTGGAGATGGAAGCCCTCTATGGGGTGGCTGTGGCCCTGCTAACCGTCTGGGACATGGTCAAGGCCCTCGAGAAGGACGCCCGCGGGCAGTATCCTGCGGCGCGGATCGAGGGTGTCCGTGTGATCTCGAAAGGCAAAGGTCGCCACCGACGATAGTGCCTACGACGCTCATTATGAGAATGGAAAGGGACATCTCCCAACCCTCCATCCCGAATCTGAGGGTTTGGCATGGCGGCTGCGAAGGCAGAGCGGAAAAGAGTTTTGGCGGCGGAGATGCGGAAGACGATTGCGACGTCGCTGGCGGCGGCCTTCGGCTTCGTAATCGCGCTGCTGTGGAACACGGTCGTGCAGTCGGGCTTCGCGACGGCAGGGATTCCGTTGGGTACGGACGCGGAACTAGGCGACTGGGGTGGTTGGGCGTATTTCGTCGTCAGCGTCGTCGTCATCACGGTGGTGATGGTCGTCTTCATCATCCTCGTGAGCCGCCTCGCCGGCAAGGAAGCGGGGAAGGAGTAGGCGGTCTGCCGGCCGAAGGGGCGAAGCCCTTTTATCGCCAGGGCGGCATGGATTCCGGCCCATGAAGGTCGTGATCCTCGACGGGTACGTGGACGAGCCGTCCAACTTCGGCGTGCCGCCCTATCTTTCGCCCTACCCGAGGTACCTCGCAGGCGCGGTGCGGGATGCGGGCCACGCGTGGGAGTACGTCACGATTGACCAGGTCCGTTCGGGCCGCCCCCTGAGGGGCGACCTCCTGGCGGTCATCTCGGGACCGATCGTGCCGGGGAAGTATCTCCGCGGCCTGCCCATCAGCGAGAAGGAGGTCCTGCGCCACGCGAACGCCTTCGAGGGTCCGCGGGTCTTCGGCGGGCCTCTTGCCCGCTTTCGTTTCTTCGACGAAGCCCTCACGGCTCCGTTCGACCACGTCGGGGTGCGGGATCTGGACGCCTCGGTCTACGACCACCTGTCCGAGGGCGACTGGACGAACCGCGACCGGACCATGGAGGAGTGGGACCGGTGGGGGCGCCTCGGTGCCGACGTCATCACGCGCCATCCGGACTTCCCCGAGCCGCTCGTCATCGAGCTCGACACGTCGAAGGGCTGCGTCCGCTACGTGAACGGCGGATGCAGCTTCTGCATCGAACCGCAATATGGGATCACGAAGTTCCGCCCGGTGGAGGGGGTCCTCACGGAAGTGCGCAGACTCGCGGAGCTGGGCGCGGTCAACTTCCGCCTCGGCGGCCAAGCCGACTTCTTCAGTTACCAGGCGCTCGGCGTCGGGACCTCGCCGACCCCGCAGATCAACGTGCCGGTCCTGGAGGCGTTGCTCCATGGCATCCATGATGCCGCACCGAGACTGCGGGTCCTCCACACGGACAACGGCGACCCCGCGATGATGGTCGCCCATCCGGACGAAGCGATGGCGGGCCTCCGCCTCCTGGTGCGGTACACGTCCCCGGGCAACCTCCTCTCCTTTGGCCTCGAGTCCGCGGACCCCGCGGTCACGGAGGCGAACAACCTCAACATCGACGCGGACGGATGCCTCGAGGCCATCCGTATGGTCAACGCCGTGGGCCGGGAACGTGGGGAGAACGG
>Ga0209321_10000173_pt1 | contig 38990 bp, 41 predicted proteins | sample Rifsed16ft4_FD_184012 | JGI IMG/M metagenome (GOLD analysis project Ga0209321, IMG submission 184012) | Soil microbial communities from Rifle, Colorado, USA - sediment 16ft 4 - CSP-I_5_4 (version 2) | ecosystem: Environmental > Terrestrial > Deep subsurface > Rock core/Sediment | place: Rifle...
TCAGAGCGTCCATGCGAGTGCTGGTTGTGGGCCCTCCCGCCACAATCTTCCACTCCTCTCCGATTTTCTTCGCGATGGGGCCGCAATGGAAGATCGGCAAGCCAACGATGTCTGGGACGAAGGTTTCGAGGAGTTTCTTGTGAGCTTGATCTCGCGCGACCGCTATATCTCCAGTCACGTAGAGAACGTCGCTTGTCCGTACTTCTGGAATCCTGTTGTTGTCTTGGGGAACGTTGAGTCTAAATTCTGTCATTTTCTATTCACCTTACCATTCTGAAGTTTTGACCCTTTAGCTCGGCCATTGCAACTCTGTTAGCCCAGCATCCGAAGGAAATCGCGATTGGTAAGCAGGCTGTGTGAGTTCCTGCAGTTTCAACATGCACGTCCAAAACTGTCGTGTCGCCCCCCAAGCCCATAGTCCCAATGCCAAGCTCATTGATCGCTTTCACCAATGAGGTCTCGACTTGGGCTGTTTCAGGATCAGGGTGCCGTGCGCCAATCTCGCGAGTAAGGGCCAACTTGGAGTTGAACATGGCCTGAATCGCAGATCCACCGACACCAATACCCAGAATGTTAGGAGGGCAGGTCTTCCCTCCGGCGTCTATTACCACTTGGAGGATGTGCTTGAAAATGTCCTGTCTGCTTGCAGTGGGGACCATCATTTTCAGATTCGTGAAGTTCTCGGATCCCGCCCCCTTCAGGATCATCTTCATGGTTGTCTTTTTCGTTGACTTGTCAACCAGAACTTCCGGTTGATTCAGTCCCGTGTTAGTGCCTGTATTCTTGCGTGAGAACGGATGAACCACATTAGGCCTCATCGCACCTTTAGATGTCATGTTTTGAAGAGTGCTGGTGAGCGCCTTCTCGACCTCATCCATGTGAGGGACCAGCTCCCCTGAAACGAAGAGCGTCACAAGGCCGGTGTCTTGGCATAGAGGGAGACCTTTTTCATCGCTCAAGTTTGCGCTTGTGAGTATCGCTTCGAGTTGTTTCTTCGCCAAATCCTTGGTCTCATGAGCATGTGCCTCTTTGATTGCACCTAGAATGTCGTTGGGAAGCTGCGTTGTTGCATGCATAAGCATCTCGTTCAAAATAGGTTGCAATTCCTTCGCAGTGAAATCCTTCAATTCATCAACCAACTTACGATCGATTTTATGAACGAGGACTTGACTTATGCAGTGCGCTATTATTGCCTGTAGAGTATATGCTAATCCGCTTCTTTCCGCGCTGACTTCGGCATAGAGTTAAACCAACAGAGAGTAATTCTTCAGATAGAGGTTGCCAGCTTGAGTATATGGAAGCAACTTTACGCGATGGTCTGGCTCGCGTTTCTGCAAATAGTCCTCGTAACAGTTGACGTCCCCGGATTCAAACAGCATCTCGTCTACGGACATACAACCCTGGGACTAGTGATAGTTGCCTTAGCTCACTACAACAATATGCAGATCAAGAAGACAAATGCTCCGAACCGTTTGAAGCGAATTGCGAAATCCACAGCCATTCTGGTGACTATTCAGCCGATTTTCGGCGTAATCATTTTACTAGATCTGATGTTCAGATTGAACGTCCCACTGATAGGCGTGATTACGTTTTTCCACCTCATCACGGCACTTGCAATAATCACACAGGTCGCATCCGTGGCAACGGCTTACGACATGTGGGAAGAGAAGGAATACACTTCTTCGAAGACGTAAGCGTGGGTTCCACCGATATGGCAGGGCGAATTCATCAGGCCACTCTGGGAAATCTACCGGAAATCCTGCATCGTGGTAAACCTGTAGCTGTGGATTTCTGGGCGGGTTGGTGTGCACCTTGTCATGTTATGGCGCCAATCTTGAGGGACATGGCCGATGAATTTGATGGCCATGTGACTTTTGCAAAGGTTGATGTTGATAACAACAGGGACCTAGCGGAGCAGTTTAGGATCGTGAGCATTCCAACTCTCGTTTTCTTCAGGAAAGGTAAGGAATGGGATCGTGTCAGCGGAGTGAAGAGTCGTCAAGAGCTGCGCAAAATTCTCGAAAACCTGTCTTCGTAATCAAAGCCAGATTAGAAGCTGAGGCTTGGTGACCACTGCCTCTTCCCAGCCCTCTGTCTGTCGCCGTCCCAGCTGCTCAGAATGCGGACTGCTTCAATAGCAACCTGGCAAGCGTCCTCTTCGCCTTTGACTTCGAATTTGTCTGTGGCACGATTTGCATAGACTGCGAGGACGCATCCACTTCGGAACCCGTACAGACTCGCCAACGTGAAGATCGTGGAAGCCTCCATCTCCATCGTGATGACGTTCTGTCCCCGTAGCCTTTCCACCAGCTGTTCGGCATTCGTGGGTAGATAGCCCCCGATTCCGGGGCGTCCCTGCCCCGCATAGAAACTGTCAGCGGATGCCGTATACCCAACGTAATATTTCTTGCCGAGCTTCTCAGCAGCTTCGATCAGTGCTAAGGTTACATCGAGACTAGCTGCCGCTGGAAACTCGGGTTCAACATACTGTTTGCTTGTTCCGTCAAGTCGGACGGCGGCGGTTGATATTGCAAGGTGTCCACATTCGAGCTCAGGTATGAGCGAACCACAGGAGCCAACCCGGACGAAAGTGTCTGCACCAATTCTGCCAAGCTCTTCGATCGCTATGGTCGCGCCAGGGCAACCGATCCCGGTGGAACATGCAGATACCGTGGTTCCGCCTAATGTCCCAGTCCAGAGCCTATACTCTCGATGAGAAGAGACCTCATGCGCTGAATCCAAAGTGCTGCAATTTTCGGGACACGATCCGGATCACCAGGCAAGAAAACGTAGCTACCCACTTGACCTTTCTTTGCAGAGATATGGTACTGAATACCCTCACTGGTTTCGGGACTGGCGGCAGATACTAGTTTCTGTCCCATGTTACGCGCCAAGCACATCCTATCTTGTACGGACTTTGATTTCGTTTGTGCTAGCGTTTAAGCGAGGCCCTTGTAGCCTTCCGTTTGATGTACTGAATGAAGTGCGCGGGATCGATCGACTTGGGGCACGCTTCTGCGCAGTTGAACACTGTGTGACATCTCCAAACTCCATCTTCACAGCCCACTAAGGCCAACCGTTCGGCTTTTGCAGTGTCTCTGGTATCAGCTATGAACCGCGCAGCTTCGACGAAGGCTGCAGGACCGGGATACTTCGGATCCGTCCAGCCCATGGGACAGGCAGAGAAGCAGGACATGCAGTCAATGCAATCGATCGCAACATCGATGGCTTCCCGATCTTTTGGTGACTGGATGAACTCCTTCTCAGGGTAGGGCTCCTTCGCTTCGAAGTATGGTTTCACCATGTGCATTTTGGTGAAATACGGGCGAAGGTCAACAGCGAGATCACGGATCACCGGGATATGAGGCAGAGGACCAATAGTGACTTCGCGCCCCAATTTGATGATTTGCGTGTTGCAGGCCAGCCTTTGTTTGCCGTTAATGAAAGTGGCGCAGCTTCCGCAAACAGCACTTCGACATGAATATCGAAAGGCGAGTAATCTATCCTGCTTCTCCAGAACCTGGAACAGAGCGTCGAGGACTGTCATACCTGGTTTTGTCGTAACCTCGAAAGTGTCGTAGTGTGGTTCAGTGTCCGTCTTTGGGTCGAACCTCTGAATGCGGAGCCGGACAGTCTTGGGTGGAGTGGTCAATACTTTCTTTCCTCAGGCTGGTATTTCGTTATCTTAACGTCGGAGAATTCTATTCGAGGACCATCAGGCGTCTTGTAGGCGAGCGTGTGTTTCAGAAAGCGTGCATCATCCCGCTTGGGGAAGTCAAGTCTGACATGAGAGCCACGGGATTCCTCGCGATTGAGCCCTGACACAACGATGACTTCTGCAAGTTCAAGCATCTCTTCCATTTCGATTGCTCGAATAAGATCCAAGTTGTAGATCTTGTAGCCCACTATCGGCCTCATCCGGCCGAATCTCTTTCTCATTTCCCTGAGTTTTGAGCCAGCTTCTTCCAATCCTTCTTTGCTACGGAACATGAACGCTCTGTCGACCATGAGACTGCGCATCTCTTCGCGAATAATGGAGGGATCCTCGTCCCCACTTCCCGTGAAAAAGCGCTGAATGTGGTCCTTCTCGGCTTTCAACGTGTCTTGCCACAAGGTATCTTTGGTTTCCTGCTTTGTCATGCCTTTAGCGTAGATACCAGCCTGTTCACCAGCAATCTTGCCGAAAACCACAGTGTCGAGGAGTGAGTTGCCGCCGAGTCTGTTAGCGCCATGAACGCTGATACATGCGCATTCGCCGGCCGCGTAGAGACCTTTGAGTTTGGTTTCACATTTGACATTGCAGTCGACTCCTCCCATCGTGTAGTGTTGGGCTGGTTGGATTGGGATGGGTTCTTTGATGGGATCGAGTCCCGCGAAATCTATTGCTATGTCACGGATGCCGGGCAGTCTGCTTAGGATCTTCTGTCGCCCAAGATGTCTTACGTCAAGGTGGACGTAGAGATTCTTCACGCCGCGGCCTTCATCGATTTCCTTCTGGATCGAACGGCTCACAATATCACGTGGCGCAAGCTCCATCGCTTTGGGAGCGTAGCGTTGCATGAAGCGTTCTCCCTGAGAGTTGACGAGATAACCTCCTTCTCCTCTTGCGCCCTCCGTGATCAGGATGCATGTCGGGTAAAGTGCGGTGGGATGGAATTGGACGAACTCCATGTCCTTCAATGGGACGCCAGCGCGATAGGCGATGGCCATCCCTGATCCTGTGTTGATCATCGAGTTGGTTGATTTGCCGTAAATCCAACCCGCTCCTCCCGTGGCTAGGATCACAGTCTTAGCCTTGAAGACCTCCAATTCCCCAGTGAGAATGTCGAAGGCGATGACTCCCTTGACGGCGCTCCCTTCAACAATGAGTGAGGTTACGAACCATTCTTCGTAGACCTTCACGTTTCGTTTGAGAACCTGTTCATATGCCGTGACAAGTAGGTAGTGGCCGGTCTTGTCTGCTGCGTAACATGTTCTTGGGTAGCCTGCACCTCCGAAGGGCCGTTGGGCAATTTTTCCGTCGTCCGTTCGACTGAACGGGCATCCCCAGTGCTCCATCTCGATGATTCTTTCAGGGCCGTCCTTCGTCATCGCTTCGACGGCATCTTGATCCGCCAGGAAATCGCTGCCCTTGATCGTGTCATAGGCATGTTTCTCCCAATTGTCATCGCGATTGGCTTCGACGTTCCCCAGACAAGCGTTGATTCCACCCTGAGCCGCGCCAGTATGTGACCGGAGGGGATGAACTCGACTGATCACAGCTGTGTCAGCATACTTCGATGACTCGATCGCTGCCCGTAACCCTGCGAGCCCTCCACCAACAATTATCACATCATGCGAAATCATCATGTGCTCACTTTACCTAGCAAAGAACATCGGCCAGAATCCGTAGACCCCGAAAAGAAAACCCGCAATCCCCAACATTGCCAAACTGGCGGAGAGAAATCGGCGTCCTTGCAGCCCTGGGCCGAAGTCCAGAACGACTGTTCTTACGCCGTTGAGGCCGTGGAAGAGCGCGAGAACAAGCAGCGCCAGGTCAACCAACGCGCGAAACAGCGTAGTCCAGTCAGCAGTGAAGTTTGACGCCCATAGATGCAGCCCCAAAAAGACTACGAGGAGTACTGCAGTGATCCTCTGCAGAACCCAAAGCACCACACTTTTCCACAATTTCACTGATCCTCCTTCATCTCATCCACTCTTCAGCAGCGGTAGGCCCAGGAAGATGACGTATGCACTGATTGCTATTGCAACGGCCATACTGATCCAGAAACTAAGTCTGTGCTTGCGTACTCCAAATCCCAAGTCCAAGAAGACAATTCGTATACCGTTTAGACCGTGAAAGGCGATTATCCCTAACGCTATCAGATCGAAAGCAAGCGCTGGAGATCCCCCGATGTAGAACGGGTTCCGCATTACATCAAAGACCTGCGCTTGAAATCCAGTCGTAATCCCCAAACTAGCCTGTGTGATTGCAGTAATGTGTGTAAGCATGAAGAAAACCAAGTACAATCCTGAGATCCGTTGAATCACCCACGCGTACATTCCCAATCGCATGTTGCGCGGATTCAGATCGCTACTTTTGTCGAAAATCTTTCGCATCGTCTTAGTCACTATGATCCCTCCCCTCGATCTTCATCATAGAAGACCGCCTTGATCGAGTAGAGCAATGCCGCGAAGCAGAGTATTGCAAGTCCGACGAAGACGCCGAATATCTTCTGATAATCTGCCAAGTCTGCCTGCATTGCCTCGTAAACGAAGATCAGCTCGAGCAGAGTTAGCGCACCTGCTAAGCCGAGCCAGCTACGGGATAGCGTTGTGGTCTTCATGAATGTCACCTATTCGAACCATCCAACCTTGTTTCGAATACGTCCTCCACGCCGGTCAAGCCGGTAGATCCCACGCGCGAGAATCAGCATTGAAGCCGCTATTGTGAGGAGATATCCAATAATCGACAGACCGTCCGCGAAACTCAGACCTCTCGTAGCAACATGCAGGAGCAAGGGCATTAGGTTTGATACTGCGTAAATGCTCACAACAAATGCAGCAATCCAGAGAAGGAAATGGGGAAGTCGACCAATCCGAATAGTCATGGACCTGCACCTCTGGTAATTCGCCGATTCACAATAAGCACGAACGCAATCAAACCGAACGCGATCAGATTCGTCAAGAAAACGGCTGTGGTGAAGCGGCTGTTTGCAAAGGTCCCTACCTGTCCAGGTGAAAGGTAACCATAGATCGTCAATGCCAAGAATTGGACTATTGCGAAGAACGCGAAAGCGGTGAACAATGGTCGCCTCCAGGGACGGCGCTCAGCTCCTCGATCAATGAACGGAACCAAGACCAGGAAGATACCGAGTCCCGTCATCAGTACTATACCATACAATGGTTCGACGCTCTGTGTTTTGAGGAATTGATAGACTCCCATGAAGTACCATTCTGGTTCGAGTATACTTGGAGGATTCATGAGGTCGAATTTCTCTCCTAGTTTGAGTGGGAATAGTGACACGAATATTGAGAGCAGCCCAACCACTGCGATTGCCAGACTGACCTCGGCAAGCAAAACGTTAGGGAAGAACGGAACTTCCTCGTCGGATTCTTCCTTGTTCTCGCTAGAGTGGCTTTGCAATGCCATGCCTCCTAATCATGAAGAAGTGAAGCGCCATCAAGAGAACAAGCAACCCAGGGATCAACAAAACGTGACTGGTGAAGAACCGCCCGAGTGTATCAGTATAGTTTCGGCCCCAGAAAATGCCCGTTAACACAGTTCCGAATTCTGGAATTGAACCCGCCAAACCCAACCCAATTCCGGCTGCACCGACTGCCATCTGATCCCAGCGAAGCACGTACCCAGTGAAACCATCCATCAAAGTCAAAGCTCCAAGTCCAACGCCCACGATCCAGTTGAGTTCTCGCGGTCTCTTGTAGGCCCCCGTGAAGTAGACTCGGAGCATGTGGAGAACTGAAGTGATTATCATTCCATTCGCAGAATAGAAGTGAACACCCCGGATGAGCCAACCATAGCGGACAGTCATCGTTATCTCCTCGACACTGTCAAAAGCGGCTTCGGGAGTTGGAGTATAGTACATTCCCAGCATCACACCCGTCACCGCCAGAAGGACGAAGAAGAGAAAGGTCAAACCACCGAGGCAGTAGACCGGGTTCAATGCACGCTCCGTGATTGTAGCGGTTATGATAGGTTCGATTCTCGTTCTTTCGACGAACCAGTTCCATATCCTTTCTGAGAGTGATCGCTGAACCATCTGAATCAACGCTCTCCGTAGAGTGGAAGGCCGCTTTCGTAGCCGTTCGCGAAAATCTCGCCCTGCTCATCGACCTCGAGTTTGATCTTGGGCAGAGGTCGTGGTGGCGGCCCTGCCAGAACATTCCCGTTCTTGGGATCAAACACAGCTCCATGGCAGGGGCAGAAGCTTTGTTGCGGATTATTCTCCCAACCAGCAACAACAACTTTGTTGTAGTGAATCTGACAACCCAGATGCGTGCAAAGTGCGTCGTAGGCGACGAATCCTCCATCGGGTAAGTGAATCAGCACAGCCGGGCGATCTTTGTGCGGGTATTCGAAGAGGACACTGTCGCTTACCGGGACATCCTTGGTGTTTGCGATTCGCAAACGTGGATATGTTACGGGGCCGGTCTCCTTGGGAGGAATTAGATATTGTGCCAATCGCTCAATGGGCAGAAATAGAACTACTGCTCCGAAAAGGACCGCGGCTTTCAGCACGTCTCGTCTACTGAACTTGGATTTCTTTGGCGGATCCGTGCTAGGCAATGCTCGTACTCAAGAGTAGGTAGACCGGATGCTGTTTATTTATGTCGGAATGAAAGAAAATACTACTATGTAGCCTTGAAGTGAACCACTACTCTGTTCAGACCCAACCTACTGCAATTGCTCTGCGCAAACCAAGGAAAGGATTCTCACACGGTAGAAAATGATACAGCCATATAGTATCGGATTGAAAACTGCTAAGGGCCCTCTTTGATGCGATTCCTTGCTATTCTGATTCTGTTGGTTCTTGTCGTGCCTTGGGTTGATGCTCAGAGTGACGTCAAGGTCGTGCCCGAAGTTCTCTTCAAGAATCTCGACTTCCCTGACGCACTTGCTTTCGCGCCAGATGGCCGGATCTTCTTCAATGAGAAGAACACTGGCAATATTCGAGTGATCCAGAAGGGGGTTCTCCAATCAAGTCCATTTGCGACTTTGAGAATATCAAACTACGGCGAGCAAGGGCTTCTCGGAATTGCGTTGGATCCGAGCTTTGCGAGAAACGGGTTCGTTTACGTGTACTACACATACCTTGATGGTTCGCTATACCATGGACGAATAACCCGCTTCACAGCCGCGGGTAACACTGGAACGAATCCAGTTCACTTATTCGATGTCACTGATCCAACACCACAAAGCACGAATCATGATGGTGGATATCTGAAGTTTGGACCTGACGGAAAACTGTACGTCCAGGTCGGCGAGTTCGCTGTCCCTTCATTGTCCCAGGATCTATCCTCGAATGCAGGCAAAATACTCCGCATGAACCCAGATGGATCAGCACCAACAAACAATCCGTTCAAAGGAAGTTTGGTGTATGCGTACGGAATTAGGAACGCGTTCGGGATGGACTTTGATCCAAATACACACATGCTGATTGAGACAGAAGCGGGACCTTCTACAGACGAGATTAACATTATCACCGCAGGTGCAAACTACGGGTGGCCGATGTGCACCGGCGTTTGCAGTAACCCTGCATACGCAGACCCTATCATAACGTTCAACCCAGCAACAACCCCGACAGGAATCGCCTATGGCTCTCCCAACACGTTCTATTTCGGCGAGTGGAACACTGGAGAACTTAAGCGCCTCGAGCTAACACCAGATGCGGGAGTGCGGTCAGTCGATCAAGTCTTTGCTTTGAACACTCCCGCAGGTGGAATCGTCGCAGTTGAACGCGGACCTGATGGCAACATCTACTTCTCCACAACAAATGCGATCTACATCTACCGTCTTGAGTCACGGCAAACACAGACAAGCACGACTCTTATCAGTCCAATAACAGTATCAACGATCGGGATAATTCCGACAGCCACAACGGATTCTGGACATTCCTTTGATTCGCGACAGACCTTCACGCTTGTTGCAGCGGTCTCAGTCGCATTGACTATAGCGATTGGCTGGAAACTATATCGCAAAGTTTCAAGGCAATCCAGCAAATCAGAGCAGACGTAGCCTGCTGAACCGTCTTGAGTTATCAACGTTTGTACGGTTGGCCTGTGAAGGCGAAGGTCTTGAAGAGCTCGTACACCTTCTCAGGAATACCTTCAACGACGTTAAGCCCCATCGCACGGGCAACATCCAGCGTGATGGGTGTTGCGTGTGACATGTATCCGCGAGCCAGAAAATCCGCAACTCGTTCCGCCTGCTCTTTCTCCATCTTTCCTTCTAGGAGCCAGAGCACAAAGGCCTTCGCGTTCTCAGTCTCCAAGTTGGCGACGTCTGACATGATCACCATTCGGTCCGTAACGTTCTGAATCGGTTTGGTCTTGATGAGCGTCGCTAAAGAGCTGGCGGGCCACATGCCGTCAGGTGTGGGAATCTGCGGATCCACCGGTCCCAAGACACTGTACTTCTCCATCCGGATTTCGTTGGCTGCGAGGCTCATGAGTGAACCGCCGGACATGGCGTAGAAGGGAACCATAACTGTAACCTTACCGCTGTGAAACTTGATCGCCATCGCCATCATTTGCGCCGCCAAAGCATAACCTCCCGGCGTGTGGAGAATGAGATCGATCGGTTTGTCATCCGGTGTTTTGCGAAACTCTTGGAGAATCTTCTCTGTGTCCTCTATCCCGATCTCAGGTTCTTCGTCAGCCCCCTTCCAAAGCTCCTTCTTGTGAATCATTGTGATGACTTTGGTGCCACGCTCCCGTTCAATCCCCTCAATAATCCGCCCACGCCATGCTAAGACCTCAGCTTTGGTAGTAGGCCTCTTAGACGCCGCTGTGGTCGATGCTGGTTCCGAGGCAGGTGTCTGTCCGTTGCCTGCTGTCTCCTGCTGGGTCTCGTTCTCGTTGTCCTCATCGCCCTTTTCCTCAGCTACCTCGGAATCTCCTCCGGTCGATTTTTCCGAGGATGACTGCTTCTGTTGGCGTATGAAGTAGATGAGGACCAATGAATTGAGGGCAGATATCAGAATTAGCCCTAATCCCAAGATTATTTCTGCGTCCAAGTCCAATCTCGCTTCGACCTACTGATCATAGACCTTGCCAGGCTTCTTTCCTACACCGAATTCGATTGTTTCGAAGAGCTGATGCACTTTTTCCGGGACGCCTTCCGTCACATTGAGGCCGATAGCCCGCGCGACATCCAGAGTAATGGGAGTCGTGCTTGCCATGAAGCCACCCACGAGAAAGTTAGCAACCTGAGCAGTTTGGTCTTCGGTCATTTTGTCTGCCAAGAGCCATTTGACAAATTCCGCTGCGTTTTCGGTTTCCATGCGTGCTTTTTCTGATAGCAGGATAGTGCGATCGGCTATCAACTCCACAGGTTTTCGTTTCAAGATTGCCATTATCCAGTTGGCAGGCATTTCGTCGATTTGCGGCTCTACTGGGGCGAGGATACTATATTTCTCCATCATGATCTCGTCCGCAGCAAGCGCCAAGTATGTCCCACTCGACATGGCGTAGAATGGAACCATTACCGTTATCTTTGCGGGGTGATGTTTCAAAGCCATGGCCATCATGTCAGCAGCGAAAGTCAAACCTCCTTCAGTGTGAACGATGAAATCGATTGGCTTGTCACGCGGGGTTTCCCGTACCGCCTGCAATATCGTCTCTGATTCTTCAAGAACGATTTCGGGTTCGTCGTCGTCTGTACTCCATGGCTCTTTTCGATGGATTAGAGTGATGATCCTTGTACCGCGTTCCTCCTCAAGCTCACGTATCAACTGTGACCTTTGGGCAAGAATCTGCTCTTTCGTAGGACCTCCTGCTTCTTTCTCATCATCTTCCTCTTCGTCTTCTTCTTCGTCCTCGGCTTCTTCAGCAGCTTCAGCCCGCTGAGATGTGGATTGAAGTTTGCGCATAACGTACAGACTCGTCAGCGCATTGATGCCGACCGATGCGACGATCGCCGCGGAGAGGAGAGTCTCCAGTTCTGCCACTACGATTCACCATTTTCGAAGAGCAAGAGCGAACGTTCCAACGTGAATGATGGCGCGCGGCATCTAAAGGTTTTCGAGACTTGAAAATCCACACTGGGGCAGCAGTGGAAGCCATTAGAGTAGACTTTGCAAATTCCCCAAACTAGTCCTAATCTGCGATTCTTGGCACTTCGATCTTGGACGGTTCGTAGTCTTCCAGTCGACCATTCAGGAACGCGTCGTACGCCTGCAGATCAAGTAGACCGTGACCGCAATTGTTGAACGTTATGACCTTCTTTTCACCGGTTTTCTTGCATTTGAGGGCTTCGTCGATTGCGTATTTCACGTTGTGTGCCGTTTCGGGAGCTGTAATCATGCCTTCTGTCTGAGCTAGAATTCGGGCTGCTTCGAAGACTTCTGTTTGCGAGTAGGATACTGAGGTCATGTAGCCTTTGTTGATGAGGAAACTAAGGGACGGTGCTTTTCCGTGATATCGAAGTCCTCCTGCGTGGATTGGAGGTGGCTGATACTTGTGCCCTATTGTGTACATCTTCATCAACGGCGTCATTTCCGCTGTGTCTCCGAAGTCGTACGTGTACACGCCGCGAGTTGTCGAGGGAACGGCTTTGGGTTCGCACGCGATGAACTCGGTAGCCGATTTTCCTTTCAGTTTATCAGCCATGAACGGGTAAGCGAATCCTGCAAAATTCGACCCGCCACCGATGCATCCGCATATGACATCGGGTTCAACATCAATCATCTCAAACTGTTTCTTCGCTTCCAGCCCAATAATGGTCTGATGTAGGAGCACGTGGTTCAGAACGGACCCCAAGCAATACCGTGTATTATCGTGGCCTAGGGCATCTTCGATAGCTTCACTTATTGCAATCCCGAGTGAACCGTGATTACTTGGATCAGACTCCAGAAGACTTCTTCCAAATTTCGTATTTTTGCTTGGCGAGGCGACAACGTCAGCTCCGTGAACTTCCATCATGATCCTGCGTCCAGGTTTCTGATCGTAACTCACGCGAACCATGTAGACACTGCACTTCAATCCGAACAAGGCAGAAGCCATCGCAAGAGCAGTTCCCCACTGTCCAGCTCCAGTCTCAGTTACCACGCGTTCGTTTCCCTGAACCATGTTGTAGTATGCTTGCGCAATCGCGGTGTTGGGTTTGTGACTTCCGGTTGGGTTGACGTATTCACACTTGTAATAAATCTCGGCAGGCGTGTTGAGAAACTTCTCCAGCCTTCTCGCGCGGAGGAGCGGTGTGGGACGGGGGAGGCGCAGATACGCATCATGTACCTCGTCGGGGATTTTGATGAAACGTTCTGTCGAAACTTCCTGCATGATCAAGTCTTTCGCGAAAAGTCGAAGCAACGGCTCAGGTGACATCGGTTTCAGTGTTTTCGGGTCAAGTGGAGGTGGCAACGGTTCTGGGAGGTCTGCGAGTATGTTGTACCAGTGTGTGGGCATCTCGTCTTGGGGAAGGTAAACCGCATGTTCCTTCTCGACTGGATGTTTTGACATAAATTCACTCTCCTGTGGATTGGTGTCGTCTGCAAGCGCCATAGCAGCATTTAAGACTTTGTTGCACATTTCTGTACGTCAGAGGTCGATGCGCGAACATGTGGAGGCAAATCTCCGAACGACTCAGAGAATACCCTGCCAAGCTGAAAGTCGCCAAAGCACTTGTCGAGCTAGGACTAAGTGTCAAAGAAGGATCAAAGATCTACTGTGGCGGAATCGAACTCTCAGACGTCAAGATCGCGCGATACCTCGACGTAGACCGTCGAACTGTAAGAGACACTGCACAATTGATTTCCTCAGACCCAGTTCTCAAATCCGTCTTCGAGAGAATTCGCCCAGTAGGGCCATTCCTTGCCGACGCGGCCAGATTTCTGGGATATAGTGTCATCGAGATCTATGCAGATCCTCATACAGTAGGAATTGTAGCGCAGGCGGCATCTCTAATCGCGCAAGAGAAAATCGCGATTAGACAGGCTGTGGCAGATGACCCGGACCTCACACCCGAACCGAAACTCACCTTGGTCGTCGAGAAAGAGCCTTCAGGAGTAATTCTGCAGAGAATGTTGAAAATCCCTGGCGTGATGAAAATTTCCACTTATTGAAGCTAGGAAGAGGCACTGATCGGGATTAGTTTTCGAATACGTTTCCGGGTGATAGAATCATGTTTGGATCTAGCGCTCGTTTGGTTGCGATCATCTCATTGAGCGCGCTCTCGCTGAACATGAGTCTGAGTAGGTGTTTCTTCATTTTTCCAATTCCGTGTTCGGCTGAAACGGTGCCTCCGAACGCCACGGCTTCGCGAGCGAGTTTCTCAGCAAGTCGTTCAGCTTGAGTGAGTTCTTCTTGATTCCTGGGAAGTATGTTAACGTGGAGATGGTTCTCCGCGACATGACCGAAGACGTAGTGCTCTAGATTTGACGCTTTGAGGATTTGCGAGTAGGATTTGACCATTAGATCAAGTTTCTCGTCGGGCACTGAGGTATCGGTTCCGATCTTATGCATTCCTTGAACCTGTTTCTTGCGCTGTGCGACGATTTTGTTGATGGACTCAGGAATGGCGTGTCTCAATTGCTTCAAAAGCTCCATTGTGCGTTCGTCCATTCCGGTGACCGCGTTATCTAGAGATGAATGGAAATCCTCCAGCGGCTTTTGGAGAAATCCAACTGCCTCAGCCAGATCCTGATAGGAGAATTCGCAGAGAATCGCTCCGACTGTTTTCTCGTCAGGTAACTTAATTCCTGCTCTGGGTCCACCATCCTGTCTCATTTTCCGAAGCAAGTCGAGCGAATTGTGGTCAAGATACTCCAGCGAATGTACCCTCAAAGGAGCATTGGGATCCTTAAGTGAGCGAACTCGAATCACAAACCCGACCGCGTCATCCTCCGAGGGAAAGAACGCAAGGAACATTGCGATGTGCGCAGGCGCGACCGTCAAGGCGACTTCGATTAACGTGATCACTCCTAGAGTTCCTTCTGATCCGATGAAGAGGTCTATCAGATCCATCTTCTCCGTGCTGAGATATCCCGCCGTTGACTTCGCATGAGGTGATTCGTATGATGGTATTGGGATAGTCCTGACGCTACCATCCAAGCATTTGACTCTGACCGTTCTACTCGAGTCGAGCGAGTTTTCTCCGCGACGAATCTCGAGAACATCGTCCGTGGCCAGAACGACTCTGAGGGCTCGTACGTGATTCCGCGTGCGTCCGAATAGATAGGTTCTGGCCCCTGAAGCGTCGGTTGCGACAGTACCTCCCAATGATGCTGAGTCCTCTGTAGGGTCAGGTGGGTAGAGGTATCGGTGAGGATCGGTCAGAAAACGAGGCAAATCCTTCCAATCGGGATCTGAGGATACGTCCCCGCTGACCAAATCCTTCTTCGCAATGCGGTCCTGGAAATCCTTTAACCTGATTCCCGGCTGAACAGTGACGCGCCATTCGTTGCTTCTTTCATCCCATCGTATCCCGACGATTCGGTTCATCCTATCCAAGGACAGCAATGCACCACCATGTGGAACGGCCCCTCCTACGATCCCCGTCCTCCCACCCGACAGCGTCACAGCCATCTTCCTCTGATTCATCTCTCGTAGGAAATCCGCAACTTGCTTCTCGAATATAGGGAAAAAGATGGTTTGAGCGTGCCCGGGACCAAGCCCCGATTCGTCCGCGAGATAAGATGCAAATCTGGACTCCACAAGCGCTTCGGAATCAACCCTAACGGGACCATCGTCCTCAACGTCGGAAAGCGGTGGAACAGCTGTGATCTCAATCAAGAACTGATTCAGACCATCGAAGTCCTGCGTCCAGACTGAGCACTGTCATTTGGGCGAATGTTCACCCAGTCGTTCGTAGGAGACGATTTCCTCTAGCGGTTTGCGCATTTTGTTGCGTTTCGTCTTAGGTTCCTTTGGATAGCCGAATGGTATGACCGTGACTAGCTTCATTCTCTGGGGTGCGCCTAAGAGGTCTTTCACTGCGTCTTCGTAGAAGTTTGTGACCCAGCAGGCTCCGATGCCCAGTTCCCAAGCTGCCAAGACCATGTTCTGTATGGCGCGCGTACCATCGATCTCAGGAAGTTTCGCTCCGTCCATTAAGATCGCAATGGCGAGCAGTGCCTTCGCGATGTGAGCACCCGTGGGAGTCAGCGACGCAATCTTGTTCAGAGTCTCCTTGTTCCTGATAACGACAAACTGCCACGGCTGTGAGTTCTTTGAGCTAGGGGCCAAACGTCCCGCCTCCAAGAGTCTGAGAAGACTCTCATCACCGATGGGTTTGTCGAGATATTCACGTATCTCTCGTCGTGTCCTGATGCAGGTGAAGGTGTCCAACGGTGGAATCACAAGTTGGGCAAGCGATAAATGAGCCTCAAGAATAATGTTGCTATCTTACTCTGGTGTCAGTTTTGCAGGCGATTCAGAAAGTCAACGACATTATGGTACGGAAGGTCATAACAGCCAAACCCGCAACTACGCTGACGGAAATTGCTCGTCTGATGCGTAAGAACCGTATAGGCAGCGTAATCATAATCAAAAACAGGAAGCCAGCCGGCATCTTGACTGAGAGCGACTTCATCAAGCTCGTTGCGCGAGGAACAGACATGAAAAACGCGGTAGCGGAAGACTTCATGAACAGAAATGTTGTCACCTGCGAAGCGTCAATAACCGTAATCGACGCCTTGATGGTCATGCGCTCTGAGAGAATTCGTCATCTTCCAGTAGTCAAGAACGGCAATCTAGTTGGTGTAATAAGCATACGGGACTTAATCGCGGCTACGCAGTTCTCGTCGTTCTACGTGATATGAGCCTCACGACATACTTCGACGCTAGTCCCTAAGCAGCCTTGACGTTCTTTTCGATGATTCCCCAGAGATCCTCTTCCAACGTGCCACCGTGCTGCGGTTTCTCCACGAATCTGCCGATCTCACGCCACGCCCTATCGTGCACAATTATGGTTGGAATTCGAAGTACATTCATTTCATCAGCTATGTCGCGGTTCTCATCGAAATCGATCACCTTGATGTTCAACGCGGCGTTGTTGGCCGCAACAAATACCTTCGCCAGGTTGGGAAGTTGCGCTCTGCATTCTCCGTTCCATTCAGTTGCAAAAACAACGAAGAAGAAGCGATCGGTTAGGCTTGAGAGCCTGTCGATGACATAGGATTTGGGTTGATATTCCTGTATGCGCTTCTTGATGGTTTGCTTGACGGTTGAGTTCTTGATGTTGTCCACGTAATCCCACAAGTTAGGGTGTGGTCCGATGACGTTTCGGAGAAGTGACAAACTGACTACCTACAAGCTGTTCATTAGGTTCGCTTTAGTTGAAAAAATTAGGCAGCGTCATATGTGCTGCATTAACTCCATGGCAATCGTGTTTTCTATCAGCTAATGTCACAGAAGCCAATTATTAGAGTTTTGGCGAACTGAAGATGGTCTCCCATGCTCGGCCTTGTATCGATACTACTTTCATAGCTTGGCGAGAGTCACAATTCTCTTCGCTTTGAATACTAGCTTGTCCCGCTCGCCTTTTTCGGCAGTCCCGTGAACCTCTAGTTCCTTTCCGACAAGATTGGAGAGAAATTCTCTTTCCAATTCGATGGATGCTCTCTTTTCTTTGAGCATTCGTTCGCGGAATTCCAGTGTATCGGTCGGCGCAAACTGCCTAGGGTCCTGTTCGGCAAGTATCACGTCAGTGACCCCAGTGCCGTCATCCATTCTCAACTTTCCATACAGAGTGATTTTACCTGCCTTGATGGATTTGCAGTGATCGCATGTGAGATTCCCTTCAGAGACAGATAGCGGGTCATTGCATGTCTCACATTTTGCTGTAAGCGTGGGACGATCAACAATTTCAAGGACTAAACCCTTGATCCATGTAGTCAGGCCGCTTTCGAGGGCGATTACCTGCCTAATGTCTTCCCATGCGGGTCTCTCAGAGACAGCTTTGTCGGCAGCATCAATTTTCGTGAGAGGAATGGAGCTTAATTCCAGCTGCCCGCCGAGACCCGAGCGGACCCTTACGCCTGTTACCCTTATTCTGTTTCCGGGACGAAGTTTCGTCGCACCAGTCGCCAGCTCTCTCCAAAGAGTCAACTTAACAGATGCAACATCATCTCGAAGTGTGAAGGACGCAACGTTCACAGTCTCGCCCCTTTCTGTCGCCACTTGACGCATTAGAGGCTCGTCTGAAACGACTCCTTCGACGATCAGCAGGCCTTTTGCTGTTTCTAGAGCATTCAGCTTGGAGAGTGAGGGTGAGGCGACTTCACTGGTTGATTTTTGCAGCTCGCCAGATTTTCCGAGGCTAAGCCTCAGCTCGCCCAATCGGTCACGAATTGAGATTCCCTTGACGGAGATTGAATCGCCCTCGGCTAGTTGATTCACCAGCTCCGCTTTGTCGTCCCAGAGGGATAGAGAAGCGATTCCGCTTTCGTCTGCAATGAGTAGCGATGCGACCTTCACTGTGTCCCCGGTTGAGCGTTTGACCTCGCGAGGCTCGTTCTTCGCCAATACAACTACCGCCAAGTCTGCTGACCCGGTCTGCGCGGTCAGATTACCAATCTTGTAAGTCTTGGCTACTGGCATTTTCAAGTACTCTGGTGCGGATTCCAGAATTGCGACTTGGCTTCGCGTTTCTACGTGAAGTTCTGGTCGTGAGTTCGTGTCGAGCTTCGTTCTGGCGTTTACAATTTGGAGAATCTCCCCTCTCTTGATTTCTCGCAACTCTTCAGCTCGCTCGTTCCAAGCGACTATTGGAATCGTTCCGGATTCATCCGCGATAATCGTCCTGAGGACACTGCCTAAGCGATCTTCCTTTGTGAACGAGTATATTCTCGGATCCATTTGTACGATTCCAACGGTGTTTACTTGATTCGCTTCGGTCGCGATCTTGCCGAGCGGTATGAAGAGGTCACTGAATTCCGGAAAATCCGATATTGGCATATCTTGCGGATCGATTTCGATGCTGCTCCGATCTCCTGCATGAACTTCAACATCGCCCGCTAGACCCTGTCTCGTGTATGCATGGCCGATCCTGATGATCTTCCCCTGCAGGATACCTTTCTTCGAAGCTGTGTCTGCATGCCTATCCCATAACGCACAGGGAACGCGCCCGGTCCTGTCAACCATGATGACGCGCACTACCCGGCCAGGCGTCCCATCGCGCCTCTGAAATTCCCGTGGCGGCCAAGCCAACAAAACTCGACCGGATATTGTCACATCGTTGAGTCCGCTCACGAGGTCTTTGACCTGCATTCTTCCAAGGTCTGTGCCACGCATTTGGATGAGAAGTTCTTCCGCGACAAGTCTAGCGGCGCCTTCATCCGAGAGTAACCCACGACCTTCGTTTTTCTTCTCTTCAATGAGAGCAAAGACCTGTTCTGCAGAAAGGTCATGCCTTTTTGAGAGAATGTCATCCACGATCGACTGGACGGTGGACACGGGAAAAATCACCTCACTCGATTGGCTCGTAGTTGATGAATTGCGGAACCTAAGTCTTCTCTTTGATGGCGACATTGGGGATTTTGAGGGAAACGTTGAGGTACATTAATGTTCACTTTACGGAACATTAATATGGCACTCACCATGTCGCAATGCTATGGCGCGGAAGGCGAGCCGACAACGCGCCGTGTCCAAAAGACATTCGCGTGTCCTCGCCCCACCGCCTCTATCTTCAAAATAACCGCGACTAATCAGAAAACGGGTCTCGTTAATGCATTCAATCAAGCCAGTATATTGTGCGAAAACTATTCAAGTGAACTTTGCCGCTCTTTACTTGAAGTGTCAATGGAACCACAGTATGAGAAAGTTGGTCGCATTACGCACTTCTACTCCAAACCGAGCGTCGCAGTGGTCGAGTTATCCACTACCCTGAACAAAGGGGACAAGATCGTGATCAGAGGCAGCAACACCCACATCGAACAAACCGTGGAATCAATAGAAATAGAGCATAAACAGCTTGCAAGCGCGCAGGGCGGACAATCCATCGGAATGAAGGTTAACGGCCGAGTGCGCGAGAATGACATCGTGTACAGAGTTAAACCAAACGCGTAGGTCCATAGAACCGCACAATGCCTAGATATCAAGTACGAAGCCCGGTAGACATCTCGTCGTTGCTCCCACAAGATTAGAATAGCCGCGGAAGTAACTAGGGCAATCCGAAGGAGAAAGAACCAATGGCAGAGGTCACCATCGAAGGTACTGTACTTGTTGTAACACCGATCCAGTCCTCGCAAGGAAGGGCTATGGTGCAGATTACATTGGGGGACCCGTTAAAAGGACCCGTCACATATCCGCTAGAAATGGACAGAGAGGTTGCTGGAATCACCATAGCAGTTCAGAAAACCCTACAGCAACTGCCAGGCTTTGGACAACAACTTGGGACGCCCCGACTAATCGTGACATTAACGGAAGAGGAATACCACGAACTGGGCCGCCCAAGATATCCAGACCACGTTACGATAACATTGAAGGTTCAAGTCTGACTTTTCGTCAGTCGACCAAGTCCAGATACTCAGTCCCAGAAGAGCCTAGTTCTGGCGTATTCTCTTTCAGCTTTCAGAACATCGACGTAGAGATCCTGTTCTGTTCTATGAATTCGTCTGAGAATTCGAGTGGCTGTCGCTGGGCCAACTCCTCGGCCACTCATCACTATCACAGCTTGCTTACCCTTCGTTTGAACTAGGCTGGCGCTCAGGTGGCTTTGACGCCAGTTGTGTTGCTCTTCTGGAGCCAGTTTGGCGCCCTTTTTCTTCTTCTTGACGATGGCTGCGAGCGAATCATTTCTGTGATAAGTTGCTGCAATTAGTGTCGAGGCGCATTTCGGGCAGCGTATTTTCTCATGCAGGTCGCCCACAACTCTGACTGCGTCCCAGTCGCCGTTGAACATGCACACTAAACGCACAGTTTCTGTCAGTAATCTTTCCTTCACTATGTCTGTGAGCGATTTTGATGGTACGGCTGGTCTCAAAAGGTCATGTGGAATTATCTTGTCGATGATAGGCGTAGCGTACGGTGAACATGTTTCAGCTCGCTCACGTGCAACGTCAATGACAATTTGCCTGCTCTGAATGCTCGCGATGATCTGCTTGGTGGTTGGGAGGTCAAATTTCTCGAGCAGAACCTCTCTTTCAGTCTCCGTGTTGAGGGGTGTGTCCTTCATAACGCGGACTAACATACGCGCTCGGTTAGTCCGATAGTCCGCCTTTCTTTCAACAATACCGAATCGGCGAGCCACATGCCAATGCCTCCAAGCGAATAGATCCGAGGTTTGCAGCGTCTGTATCAGTACCGTTTCAACATCTTCCGGCGTGAACTTCGAGAATTCCAAAGCTACAGTTTCAGGTTCAATCTTGAATGGGCTGATCAGGGCTATGCGGTAGGGATCCGTCTGCGTGGCCACGTTTACGCCGTATTTGGCGCTTAGGAGTGAGGCCAAGATCATGGCGAGCGTGTCGTTGACCGTACTTCCGAAACAGGCGTGTATGACGATGCAGTTCTCGAACTTCTCCACGATAATGTGCTTGTCTGTAGGCAGAGGAAAGTTCCTCACATGAGCTTTGACGGTTTCCGCGACCTTTTCCATCCCGGAATCGGTGAGCGCCAGCTTCTCCTGAATCTCCCTTACTCCCGCAGAATCTTCGAGCCTCGAAGCAACCTCCGACCTTAATCTACCCACCTCCTGGGCCGTTTCGAAGCTAACGGGGATAATTTCGCCTTCCCAACTCGGAATGGCGTCGAGCGTTGGGGCTGTGGGCTCGACTTCGATCGATAACTTCTCCTCGTTAATGTTAATGATCTTCCATGTCTGGCCGTGAATTATGAAAACCGTCCCGCCCTTACATTTTCTCGCCACGAAATCCTGGTCCAAGGTGCCGATTCTTCGCTTCCGGAAGAAGTCGAAGACGTGGAATCGTTTCACGTCCGGTATTACTGACAGATTCTCGTAGTAGTAATGAAATGTTCTCGGAAACCGAGGCGATATGACTCCTTCAAAATGCCTAATGACACGAATGGAGTCTAGAAACTTGATGAAGTCATGTACCTCTTCTCCGGTCATATCCCGGAAGGGATATGAGCCATGGATGATCTCGAACACATCTCCAAGCTTAGCTCTCTTGAGATCGAGTGCGATTCCTACAATCTGATGGGCCAAAACATCCAACGCTTTGTCGTGGACACTGGTCTTCTCGATTCTCCCAGCCTTGGAGTTGGCGCCGATGACGGCTGCCTCGAGGAGATCATCAGCCCATGTTCCGATAACTGTGCCCTTCGCCGTTCCACGTAGCGTGTGTCCACTGCGGCCTATTCGTTGAATCAGTCGGGTAGACATTCTAGGAGACATTGATTGGATGATGAAGTCGACGGTACCGACATCGATTCCCAGTTCCAAAGAGGATGTGCAGATCACCCCCTTTACCGAACCATCCTGGAACCCCTTTTCGACCTCCTCCCGTATCTCCCTTGACAATGATCCATGGTGAACTCGAACTGGAAGTTCAGGAGCTAGCGCATGAAGCTGCGATCCAACCGCTTCTGCTTGCTCACGCGTGTTTGTAAAGACGAGCGTCGACTGTTTTTCGGAAATTATCTTGGCGATTCGCTTGGCTCTTGCTATTGTAGTGGGCGGTAGCCCGAACCGATCGGAATCTTTGATGTCGTCCGACGTGGGGGCAACGTATTGAACCTGAACCTCGAACTGTCGCAGCTCTTCGGACTTCGCAACTGTTGCCGGTCGTCCGGTTCCAGCCAAGAATTGACCTACTTTATCCTCTTCACCGACCGTAGCGGAGAGACCGATCCTTTGGAAGTTTCTGCCCGCGAGATGTTGTAACCGCTCTAAGCCGAGAGATAGCTGAACGCCGCGCTCATCAGTAGCGAGTTCATGGATTTCGTCAACGACAACCCATCTCACGCCCTTGAGGTGTTCCCGCATCCTGCGGCCTGGAAGTATAGCCTGAAGAGTCTCCGGTGTCGTCACGAGCATTTCGGGAGGAGACCGGGCTTGCATCACGCGAGTACTGGTGGGCGTGTCTCCGTGTCGAACCTGGACTTTGATATCGAGCTCCTTTCCGATCTCGGAGAGTCGCCGCACGATATCACGATTTAGAGCTCTCAGTGGGGTTATGTAGAGAATTGAAATTCCCTTTGTTTCTCCTGCTGAACGTTGTTCGAGGAACATGTTGAAGATCGGGAGAATTGAGGCGAGAGTTTTGCCGGTTCCAGTTGGTGCGATTACGAGGACGTTCTTTCCTTGGAGGATTGGTGGAATGGCGATTCTCTGAATATCGCTGGGTTCCTCTAAGCCGATCTTTTCCAAGTGGCTTCGGATGGGTCTATGCAACTGCGCGAATGTGTTCTCGAGCATCCTTGGGACTCCAACCTAGCCTGTCTCGATGAACTCAACGAAGGAAATCTCGCTCTTAAGCAGAAGTAGGTGCCTTAGGCCAGCTTGGTGAAGTTGTTCACTGCTCATCCGGATGAGGGCTTCTCGTAGGCGAGATAGACAAAGATGAGTAAGAACGCTAGGATTGCTAAGAACATGATTCCGATCTGAATGAGACCGTACATCTCATCGGTTGTCAAGATGCGAACACACGCCTGCCCCTAGAAAGCAAGTGCCCTTTTAAACACTGCTCAATCTAGTGCTATTCGGGCGACGTTTCTTTCGCTCTCCAACGAGCAGTTATGTTGGAGTATTGTGAATCCTTCTTTCCGATTTTCTCAAACTGGTTAAGGGCTTCCGCCACTCGTTGAGCAATGATGTGGTAACAGAGACCTCTCTTCCTTTCCATGACTCGGAAATAGTAATCGTCACAGTAACAGAACGGAATATCGGGCATGACTTGATATTCACCCTTCCTGCCTTGAACCGCCCAGACGACTCTGGCGCTCGGTTTGAATTCGTAACGTCGAACCTTTCGTGACTTCGCCAAATGCCAACCATTCGTGAAACGTTCGCCTAATGCCTTGACCAATGCGTCACTTAGACGAGCTGAGAGTTCGCTGTGAGCTTTCAGCTCCGAAACTGCTTCCTCCATTAGCTCGTTTTCTACTTCGTAGGCGCGATGCATGTCCGAACCAGCAAGAATTTACGTGTACCAGGCAGCTTCGAGAATGATTCTCTTTGGAAACTTTCAAAGTTGCCGATATTGCCGATATTTATTGACCAAGTAAGTCTGGAACCGCTGTCAAGAACTCGATGTTCAAGAAATGTTTTTAAGTGGTCATGCTGCGGTCTATGCGAACGCGCTGGAAACGTTTTGAAGCGCGTTTGCGTTGTGCTCCGGAAGATATTCTCGGAGGCAGAACAAACTCATGTACCATGAAGAGAAGAACAACATGCCGAAGTACGTGCTGACAGGCACGACCACGATGGGCGTCGTCTGTCGTGATGGAATAGTCCTTGGAACGGACACTCGTGCCACGCTAGGCACGTTCGTCGCGCATAAGAAAGCCAAGAAAGTGTATGCGATAGACGATCATGTGGCTATGACGATCGCTGGAGGCGTCGCTGACGCCCAGACAGTTGTTGAGGTTCTGCGCGCGAATTCGAAGCTCTACAAGTATGAGAAGGGTCTCCCAATTCCGATAAGTGCGGTTGCTCGATTAGCGGCCAATGTTTTGTTCTCGTCGCGGTACTATCCATTCATCCTTCAATCAATCATTGGGGGAGTAGATGATGGTGGTCCCCACATCTTTGCCCTTGATCCTCTAGGCAGCGTCACCGAAGAAAAGTGCGTGTCAACCGGATCGGGATCACCAGTGGCTTACGGTGTCCTCGAGCCAGGTTACAAAGAGGGCATGGCCATGAAGGACGCAATACCGCTCGTGGTTAAGGCGGTCAACTCGGCCATGAAGCGTGATTCTGCGAGCGGAGACAGCTTTGATGTTGCGGTCATATCGAAGGAAGGTTACCGGGAACTCAACGAGGAGGAAAAGAAGCGCATACTCGTTGAGGCCAGTTAACCGTACGTCATGAGAATTCTGAACATCTAGGTTTCACGAAGGTTTCCCCAGTGGCTAGACTCGTAGATGACTCACAGGCAAGAATACGCGAGACCATAGTCACCCACATGCCCAAAGAGGCCGAGATAACCAGGATCGAGTTCGAAGGCCCACGCCTAGCGATATATGTGAAGAACGTGGCACTGCTGCTTGAACAGAGCTACGTGGTCACAGACATCGTCAACCTTCTGCACAAGCGAGTTGTAATTCGCTCAGATCCCTCCATCCGGCACACCGAAACTGAATCAGAGCGCCTCATCAAGGGAATCGTCCCAACCGAGGCGGAGATCACAGAGATCAACTTCGATCCCACATTAGGCGAAGTCGTGATCGAAGCCAAGAAACCTGGACTGGCTATCGGCAAGGACGGGTCCACGCTGTCAGAGATCATTAAGACGACGAGCTGGCGTCCCAGAGTACTTCGTGCACCTCCACTGCCGTCCAAGATCATCGCCAGCACACGCCACATTCTCCACTCTGAAAGCGAAGAGAGAAGCAGAATATTCCGGGACGTCGGAGAACGCATCTTCCGACCACGAGTTACGAGGACGTCAAGGGTTTTCCTGACGCCACTGGGAGGATTCCACGAGGTCGGAAGATCGTCAATGTTAATTGAGACCGAAGAGAGCTGCGTCTTACTCGACTGCGGAGTCAGTGCAGGCGCCAATCAGCCGAGTACCGCTTACCCGCGAATCGATTCGGACGAGTTCGACATAGACAAGCTGGACGCGGTCATCATATCACACGCACATTTGGACCATTGTGGGTTCGTGCCGTTCCTATTCAAGTACGGATTTGATGGGCCTGTTTACTGCTCCGAACCAACCTCGGTGCTAATGACACTCCTGCAGCTCGACTATCTAGATGTGGGCAACAAGGAAGGAGCCTACGCTCCATACGACCAGAAGGACGTCCGCGAAGTAGTCATGCACACAATACCCGTCAAGTACGGCGTAGTAACAGACGTAGCACCCGACATCAAACTCACCCTACACAACGCAGGCCACATAATCGGAAGCTCGATTGTTCACCTACACATCGGAGAAGGATTGCACAACGTCGTGTATTCTGTGGACTGGTCAAGCCCAATCACAGTAATCGATCCGGCCGGCCAAGTCCAGATTACTCGAATTGGCGAACTAATCGACCGTTTGATGCAGGAGCATAAGCCAACCAAGGGGTTTGTTGAGAGAGTTCCGAATCTTGATGGTTGGAAGACCTTTGCCTTCGATCCATCAACTTGCGAGTTGAAGACTGTTCCCATCACCAGCTTCCTAAGACACCCAATTTCAGAGGAGCTCTATGAGGTTACTACGTCAACAGGAAGGAAGGCACGGGTGACCGACTCTCATAGCGTTTTCACGGTTAGCAACGGTCAAATCGCCGCAGCCAAAGTCCGCGAATTAAGGAAAGGCGATTACCTGGTCGGCACAGGCCTCATTCCGAACTTTGCTTCTGCTAGCCCTATGATCGAGCTAGATGAGAGAGAATTTCGCGTCTTCGAGAACGACCGAGCAAAGCTCCGTCAGTTACTCGGGAAATATCGTGACGATATCAAACGCAAGTTCCCCGATCGAGAACTGGAAATCCTGCGCTGGGTTCGCGAACACTTCGAACGTGGGGCGTATCGATCTGCGATCGCGAAGAAATACCATGCAAAGGCTTCGAGAGTGCGGTCAATCTTCCGTGAGCTCGGAATCGATGATTCTCCAAGGCTTAAGGCAAACCTCCCGAAGCACTTCGAGATAACCGCACATTTCTCTCGCTTCCTAGGCTACTTTGCCTCAGAAGGAAGCACTCAGGGTAACACTGTCGTCATAACCAATTATGACGAAGAGGTGAGGGCCGATTGCCTGAAAACCATCGAACCCATCTTTAATTGCCGGTACTTTGAGGATAAACGTGAGGTTAGATTCCACTCACGCAGCCTTAAGAAACTCCTTTCGTTAGTCGGTGCTCTGGGTACAGCGCACACAAAGCGAGTTCCATCGATAATACTTAGTGGACCTGAGGCAAACGTCTGCGAATTCCTTAGAGGCTACTTTGAGGGCGACGGATCCCTCCGCATCAGGAGCAAGGGATGTTCGATCAGTGTTAGCTCTAAGAGCGAGCTTCTGCTCCAGGATGTTGCCTTTCTGCTGCTCAGGTTAGGAATCCCAGTCACTTTCGAGTACAACCGCACATCGGATATGCACATCATCACAATCTATGGCCTCGACAACCTGGCACGGTTCCTCGAGAAAGTGAAAATCGAGGAGTGGTCCCGCGCCCTCATCGCAGTGAATCCCAAGAGACGCAAGAACCCTCTGTGGAACCGTACCCCGATAGCAGCGCTCTCACCGGAACTTCAGGCGCGACTTCTGAAAACCGCTTACAGGTACGCGAAGAGCATTGGAAGAGATCACCTGGAGACTTTGCTGCAGTTTGGTGGAGAAAATGATGCTCTGATTTCTCATGCGCCATTCATCTACGACGAAGTGAAGAGCATTCGTAAGGTTGAGCCAACTCGACGATACGTCTACGACCTGTCAGTTGAACGTTACGAGAACTTCGTTGGTGGATTTGGATTCCTGTTCCTTCACAACACAGGGGACTTCAAGTTCGCTCGCACGATGCTCCTTGAACCGGCCGCATGTTCGTTCCCTAGGGTTGAGACGTTGATCATGGAGAGCACTTATGGTGCACCGGATGATGTGATGTCGGATAGGGAAACGGTAGAGGGGAAACTCGCTAGGATCGTTAACGAGACCGCTGAGAAAGGTGGAAAGATTCTGATTCCCACTTTGGCGGTGGGACGCGCTCAGGAGATAATGCTCGTCCTGAATAGTTACATGAAGAACAAGCAAATCAAAGAACTTCCAATCTACATTGAAGGAATGATCTCAGAAGCGACTGCGATCCACACGGCGTATCCAGAATACTTAGCTCGTGATCTGCGCGAACAGATTTTGTACAAGGACGTTAACCCGTTCCAGTCGGACTATTTCACGAATGTCGACCATCCGTCGGATAGAGAGAAGATTACAGCAGGCGCCCCTGCCGTCATCCTGGCTACATCAGGTATGATGGAGGGTGGACCGGCAATAGACTACTTCCGATACCTAGCCCCTGACGAGCGGAACTCCCTCGTGTTCGTCAGTTACCAAGTTGAGGGAACCTTGGGAAATCGACTGAAAAACGGTGCAAGGGAGGTATCATTGATGGGAAGAAACGGTAAGGTTGAGGCTTACAAGGTCAATCTGAGGGTTGAGAGTGTAGAGGGCTTCTCTGGGCACTCGGATCGGAATCAGTTGTTCGGTTTTCTGAAGCGCATCTCACCCAGACCGTCCCGAGTCATAGTTGGACATGGCGAGAGGCGAAAGACTGACCTGTTTGCACATCAGGTTTCTCGGATTCTGAAGCTCAGAACAATTGCTCCTGATATCCAGGAAACGATCAGACTAAGATAAGTTAGCGGAGACTAGTCGGTCTCTTCGTCCGCTCCGCTACCTGAAGGAGCCACCGTCAGAGCAGAGTTTTCTTTTCCACGCCAGACCTTCACGGTGGGTGGAGTCATTACGATTCGCTCCTCTCCCAGCCGAGCGATATCTCCCTGAATCGACTTCACGAAGTCAACAAGTTCGCTGATGGCGGATTTCGTTTCTTCGACGCTTCGCTTTGCGATTGGGGTGATCTTGACGATGAGGATGTTGCCCTCGATTATTTCCGCCTTGATCCTCGGGACGTCGGTTGGATCCCTTAGCGGATAGGCTTTGACATAGATTGGGTGTTGAATCGAAGGATTCACCAGCGGGAATCGTTCATCTCTCTCATCGTCGGAATCTATCATTGAAAGCCACGCTTTGCCGGGTCGTGTTGTCTCGGATGATAGCAGTTTAAACGTTTGCACAGGAACCTGGGCATTCTAACACGCCTGTGTTAAGACTTAGCAGGGCTTCCACTGCGAAGTATGCGAAGTTTGTCACCCACACGTACAAATTAGCTAGGGGTGTTTTTCCAGTGGAACGGCTCTTAACCTAGGTTGTGAATGACTTCCAGAAGTCGTCTCCAACGAAATGAAGGTTAGCGACTACCTTCCCTTTGGTCTGAGACTGCATCGCGTTAGATTCCATCTCTGCACGACCGAGCGCGAGGGCTTTGCCGTATTTCTCGTCAATGATGACAACGAGACTTCCTGAAGCAAAGTCGCCTTTGAACTGTCTGATGCCTGGTCGCATTATCTGTGCTCCATTAACGACATGTGAAACAGCTCCCATATCAACGACGATCTTAGACAAAGTGTTGATCAGCTCCTCGAACTTTAACGACGGAAGCAGCTCTGTTTTGGTTCGTAGAATCAATGGCTTCCCATCTACGAAGAACACTGAATTCCCATCAACAGAAAGTTCCTCGAACACCTTTGCTGATTTGAGTGTGGGTTCGGAGGCGGGATATCGCTCGGTGAACTCCTTGATTAGCTGTCGAACTTCCTTGTCTTTCAGGTGTAGCTTTGCGGGCAAGGACCTTTCAACCAGCTTAAGGGTGCTTATGCGTACTTAACATCGAATGCCTCGCCGCAGTCCGAAACTAGAAGCCCTGCATGCTCACCGTGCAGTTGGGTGATAATGCGCTTAGCCTAAGCTTTAATTTGGAGCGCCGTTCCTTTACGGTGAACGCAATTCCAGAGCCAGGTCAGAAAGCATAATGTCTGCAGTTGCCGACAAGATCTTCCAAGAGAGCCTAAGCAAAATTGTTCTCGTGGAACTGAAAGGTAGCCGTACCATACGTGGGAAACTGTACAGTTACGACCAGCACATGAACTTGGTATTAGAGGACGCTGAGGACGTCTCGAATCCAGAGAACACGCGAAACATCGGAACTATAATCGTTAGAGGCGACAACGTAGTACTCGTCTCGCCCCCTCCAAAGAGGTAATCAAGCACTAACCGAAGCTAGTTTTCTAGAAGTCGGTCGAGATGACTAAGGGTACAGCTTCTTTCGGAAGGCGCGGACGATCCAAAACGCACATTCGGTGCAGGCGTTGCGGTCGCCATTCATACCACATCCGATGGAAGCGATGCTCCGCTTGCGGTTTCGGTGCCACAAGGAAACTGCGGAGCTATGCTTGGCAGACTCATACGATGAACAGGTATAGACGAATCAGGTAAACGGAAAAACCAACCGATACCCGCATATTTCAGTTTCTAGGATCTCAGAAGGCGCGCTGAATTCAGCATAAACGCTAGTTCTGAGAATGTATGAATGAAAGCCGCTGCTAACGGGTGAATCATTCCAGCTATTGCTAACGCCACCCCGAAACCATCCACGACCAATGTGCCTGCGAAATTCTGCAGGATCACGCTTCGATTCTCTCTCCCCAGCGCAATGAGCTGAGAGATCCTACCCAGCTCATTGGTCATCAATGCGATGTCTGCGGTTTCCAAGGCCACATCTGTACCCGACCCCATCGCGATGCCCACAGTGGCTTCTGCCAGAGCAGGAGCATCATTGATCCCATCCCCCACCATTGCTACCTTTCTACCCGAGGCGAGAAGCTCTCGGATCTTCTCCGATTTCTGTTCAGGGAGGACGTGGGCTTGAACCTCGTCTATGCCCAGCTCTCTCGCGACGGCCCTTGCAGTACCTTCGTTATCGCCCGTCAACATTATCACTCGAAGACCCATACCCGTCAATTGCGAGACCGCGTGCCTCGCTTCTTCCCGCACAACGTCTGCAACGCTCAATGCTCCGCATGCATGCTTGTTGTGGGCGACTAGGACGACTGACCTGCCACTACGAGACTCTTCATACACCAGCTTCTGGACTCGATCGGACTCGGTTACGCCGTAAGCTTCCAGCAGAGCCTGATTTCCCACAAGGATTTCCATTTCATCATTCAATTTGCAAACAACTCCTTTTCCAGGTAGGTATTCGCAGGAGGAATGCTCGGGACTCGATTCGCCAAGTTCGGCGGCCTTAGAGAGGACGGCACGAGCAAGAGGATGGGATGAATGTCGTTCAGCTATGGCAGCAAATTGGACGACCTGCCTACCATCGTGCTGATCCAGAGTTTGGATGTTGACAATTCTTGGTTCACCCAAAGTTAGCGTACCGGTCTTGTCGATGACAACTGTGTCGATCTTGCTCAGTTCCTCGATGTGCACACCGCCTTTCACAATCATGCCTTTCCTTGCGGCTTTAGTGATACTCGCTAATAGTGCAAGAGGTGTCCCAGTTGCTATTCCGCAGGCACCCGCAACAACGATCACCGAGATTGTTGAGAGAACATTGCGTGTGATTACGAAAGTAAAAGCGGCCAGGATGAGTGCTACGTAGATAAGATTGGCAGCGAGTCTGTCACCAATCCTTTCGATTGGTGCCTTTGTATGCTCCGCCGCCTCTACGATGCTGATGATCCGTGAAAAGGTGGTGTCGCGGCCCACGTGAGTAGCCTCGACCTCCAAGAAGCCGGAGTCGTTGATTGAACCGGCAAATACTCGATCTCCACTGAGTTTCTCGACCGGGATCGACTCGCCAGTGATCGGAGCTTCGTTGACGAATGCAGAGCCGTTTAGAACTGTTCCGTCAACCGGAATCTTCTCCCCAGACTTCACGATCACTATTTCTTCGACTCGAACACTCTCCGCTGGGACACTGACTTCTACGCCTTCCCTACGCACTATTGCCATTTTGGGGGCTTTTGCGATTAGGTTGCCGATGGCCTGTCTTCCGCGACTCATTGTGAGTGATTCGAGTTCCCCGGCGAACAGGGCGAAGAAGATGATGACGGCGGCCGGGATGAATTCGCCCACAGCTAGAGATGCGATGGCGCCTATGCTCATCGAGGCTTCCATGTTGAGAGTGCGATTCCGAACGGATTCGATCGTTTCCCGGAAGATTGGTATGCCACCGATTAGAGTGGCTAGTACGGCGACCACGTCAAATGGGACGTACCCCTTCCATAGGCCTAGCCAACTGAAGAGTATACCGCCGGCCAACAATACGAGTCGGAGGATGCCGACTTTGCCGATTCCTGGGAGTTGTTCTATGGACCCCAATCTCGCGTTCATTCTTTCGTGGCGGTAGATTAGGCTGTTACCCTAATAGCGTCGAGTAAAACGCTCAGGTCTGAGCAGCAGGTGCAGCGGGCGCCGCAACTTCAGCCGCTTTCGGAGTAGGAGGGGGTGCGGCCGCTGGCTTCTTGAAAGTCTCAAGAAAAGTGACCGTCTCAGTCTTCGGGAAGAACTTCTCAATGTCCGCTGTGATCGTGCGCTTGGCCAATTGAAGACCCTCAAGGAAGAAGGCTTCCTCTGGGATCTCAACCTCCAGCTTGCCGTCGCTGATCTTGACATTGAACTTCTCCAAGTCAACGGGCGGAAGGCGTCTGTGGAGCAAGCTCCTTAGCTTATCTTCGTCTGCTTCAACGATCTTCTCTACTGTTAAGTCATACACGAGTGTTCTGCCGGCAAAGGGATGATTGTAGTCAACCTGAACTCGACCAGCGCCGACAGCTCGAACTTGAGCAGCTTTACCATCAAGGTTGACTTGTAAACCGGGAACTGGGGTCATTCCTTCTGCTGTGAATTTGCGTAGGGGAACCAATCGGACCTTTTTCGGGTCTCGTGCACCGTAGCCCTTTTCGGGCGTAAGCTCGACGGTGCTGGCTTTCCCGACCTCCAGCCCGGTCAAAGCTTCATCGAGACCTTTAGGTACCCAACCTTCGCCAACAACTATGAAGAATGGTTCGTACTTTTCCTCGCCGTGGTAGATCTTCACTTCCTTGGCTACGCTCTCGAGTGTAGTGCCGACAGTCTCGCCTGTCTCTTTCACTTTCAAAGAATAATTGACGAGCAGGAAATCGCCGTTCTTGATAGGCAATCTTTGACACCCTGATTTGTGAAGGCGAACCTAAGATTTACCCGCTCTAGATTAATCTTTCATGAAGAACCTGCTGAACGCGCGAATCGTTAGGTAGAAAGGAGACAGTGCACTCATCCTGGGATTCTGCAATAGCTGCGGAACACAACAACCCTAGCCAACTCGTAGCCATTCCAGTTTTTTGGAGCGCGAGGAGGGGGGTGTATGCAAGTTCTTGCATACAACGTGTTACTTTGCGGGATTTGCACCAGAATTCTCGTTGGACAATCCGGAGCACCCTGCGGAGGTGATAGGAGTTTAAGTCGAAGGGCAAAACAGGTGGCTAACACTGATTCAGAACGGACCAAGAACAATCCAATACCCGATCATTAGCCAACGGTGAGAATTTGCCGAACGATTAATTGAACAGGACTCTGCCCACTCACTATCAGCAAGGCATGGTCGCTGTGAAGCTGGGATTAGTTATACAAAGCAATGATCCAGAGACCGTCTGGAACGCTCTCAGGTTCGCTAACACGTCGCTCGATGCACACCACACTGTTCGGATATTCCTGCTCGGAAAGGGTGTTGAAGTGGAGCGAATTCGGGACAGCAGCTTTGATGTTCCCGAAGTCTTACAGCGATTCCGCGAGCGGAACGGGGAGATTTACGCTTGCGGCACATGCCTAGAAGCTAGGAAATCGGATACCAAGATTTGCCCCGTTTCCACTATGGCTGAACTACTCAAGATAGTAGAAGAGGCTGACAAAGTACTCGTTTTCTAAACCCAACTGCCAAACCATTTATTGACAGCCTATCAGACCAGGCAAGTCCCTTTTGGGGCATGACAAAACAGGTAAGAAGAAGAGGGGAGAGGATCCAGAAAAAAGGTCCCTTCTGTTTGCTTACTTCTTTTCGGGGGGCTTCCAGGTTATCGCTAGTATGCCACCGATGATGCCTAGGATCAGGCCGATTCCGAAGCCGCCCATGGCGCTGCCGAAGAGGCTGATCACCGAGAAGATCAGGATTAGTGTGCCCCATGTGGTGTGTTCTTGTGGTTTGCTGTTCAACATTAGGGCGCTGATTATGACGATGACTCCGAAGATTAGGCCTAGGAATCCCATCATTCCAAAGGCAAAACCCATCATGCCGAAACCAGGGCCCATCATGCCTCCCCAACTGCCATTACGGCCCATCATTCCCATGAACCCGTAACCGAACAATGACGTCATTCCTCCACCTAAGATGATGAAGACGCCAGCGACCAGTGAAAGTATGAAGGCAGCTGTCGGTCTTTCTTCATTTGTCATTTTGCTTTTTCACCTCCGAGATTAACCGAGTTCGATTTCCTGAATGAAGTTACCATGCCATGAGTGATACCACACTTGCCCAGTCTGTCCGTTGACGCTAAGCATTCCCGCGATCTTTCCGTTCACGGTGAAGTCGATGGTATAGTATCCGTAGAATTGCATCGCGCCCTCGACCTTGGCTCCGCTCAAGTTCTGGTCAAGGTACGCTTGACCAATCTGGAGCGCTTTGTCTCTTGTCACGGTCATCGTTGTTGCTGGGTTTCGGTTCCCCATCATTCCTTGACCCATCATACCGGAGCCCATGCTGCTATACTTCGTGTTCCACATCATGTTCGGTCCCGGTTCAGGCATGATGACTCCAGTCATCATTCCACCGCCCATGCCCATGCCTCCACCCATCATCCCAGAGGGCGGGGTCTGCTTCCAGATCAACATCTCAAAGGCACCTATGCCAGTGTCTTTCTCGTAGTACATAATGTAGAAGTTGTACTGGAACTCCATGATTTCCTTGATCGCTAAGTTCGGATTGTTCAGCGAGGCAAGGTACTGCTCTGCTATCGTTTTTGCTTGGTCGAGTGTGATTGGAGTGTTCGACTGAGTTTGGGGTTGCTGTTGGTACCATTGGCCCATCATTCCCTGCTGGTTTTGCGTCTGCAACCCCCAGTTCGCATATGAGTTGAAACTGTACGCAGTGTACGCTAATCCGACAACCAGGCTTCCGAGGCCTATAGCGACGAGCAGTAGTGCCAGTGTAGGTAGCTTATTCATCTCAATTCGCTCCGAATCTTGCGCGAGGGTACAGCTTGCTTGGAATTAAGAGTTCGGTGAAACCGTGCCATCTGATTTCGTGAAAGCACGCCGTATGAAGTTTTTAACTTGGTTTTGCTGTTCATCGGTTCACATCCATCCGTTCCACCGAACTCAATCGAGTGCCCTTAAGCTGAGTGTCCACTTTGAAATGCAAAGTGTTGCAGGTGGTATTCAGGCCGAGTTACTAAATATAGGCACAAGAAGCTGCCAAAGGAGAAGAAGTATGGCCTTTGATTATACGGTGGCGACTGAGAAGAGCATAGAACAGAGTATCACTGATCTGACCGCCGCTCTCAAAGAGGGAGGTTTTGGTGTCCTGGGCATTTTGGATTTTCAGGCGTTGCTTAAACAGAAAGGCGTGGAACTGGGACGAGAATATAGGCTCCTTGAAGTGTGCAACCCGAAGGCCGCTAAGGAAGCGCTTGATAAGGACCCAAAGGTGGGATTGCTATTGCCGTGTACCATCGCCATCTACGTCGACGGGAGCATCACGCGAATAAGTCTTCTCAGACCAAGCATGCTCCTCAATCTGATTCCCGAGTCAAAACTCACCAACCTCGGAGCAGAGGCTGAACAAAAACTCAAGGCTGCTATTGACAAGACTCGCTAAACCGACAGGACGATCGGCCTTAACGCGAAATCCATAGACTCTAGAACACCGATCAAGGAACCTCAACTCAAGAGATATATACGTGCATATTTGAACAATTATTCAAATGTCAACCATTAGAATAGTGCGAGAGGGCGAGGTCTGCGAAGTCAGATGTATAAACCCATCAAAGGTCAAGGCCCTTGTTAAATCAACTCCGCCGCACGATATTCTCGTGCAACTCTCGGACGTCTTTCAGGTGATGAGTGACCCGAATAGACTGAAGATCCTCCACTGCCTATCTGAAAGTGAGGTCTGCGTCTGCGACCTCTCGGCCGTACTCGGCATAAGTTTCTCTGCGGTTTCACATCAATTGAGGTTGCTACGTGCAATGCGGTTGGTGAAGTCGAGGCGGGGGGGAAGGAATGTCTTCTACTCACTCGATGACGAGCATATTGGCAGACTCCTCAGGATGGCCCTAGAGCATGAGCGGGAGTAACCTCAATTGCTTGTCAGTGTGACCGAGCAAGCGAACTCAGCTGAGTTCTATGGGCACTAACTACGGTACGGGTTTCGAAAGGCATGAACGGCCCGCAAGAATCTCACGAGCATGAAGGGCACGGGCACCTGAGACTTTGGGTGACAATAGTCGCTATTCCCTTCCTCGCAGCCGCCTTTATCGCGTCCCAGGTTCGATTCGGCGAAAATCTTGAGATTCCTTTGGATGCCTTGGCTCTGTTCGTGGCTGCGGCTCCGGTGCTCTTCGACGCTGTGAGAAGAATCAGGCAGTATCCTTTCAGCGCTGACGTTCTGATGAGCGTGGCAGCCATTGGCGCTGCTGCGATCGGTGCCTGGCATGAAGGGGCTGCTGTAATTCTACTCTACAACATCGCAGAAAGTGTTGAGGATTACACTGTTGATCGAGTTAGAAACATCACGAAGAAGATGGCCGCGCTTCTACCGCAGCGAGCCCTCTTGATGAAGGATGGAACTCCTGTGGAAGTGCCGGTTGATGAGCTCAAGGTTGGAGAGAGGATTCTGGTCAAACCTGGCTGGAGGATACCAGTTGACGGGAGAATTGTGGTTGGAAGGTCGAACGTAGACCAATCTGCTGTTACCGGTGAATCAGTGCCGGTCGAGAAGGGATCCGGCAACATCGTGCTATCTGGGACTCTGAATCTTGACGGATCGCTTGAGGTGGAAGCTGAGCGGCGGTTTCAGGATTCGACAGTGAGCAGGATTGTGAAGCTCGTCATGGAGTCGCACGAGAAAAAGGCCAACATAGAGAAGTTCGTCGACAGATTTTCCCGGTACTATACTCCGGCCATGATAGGATTGGCCATTGCTATCGCGGTCGTGCCTCCCGTAATCCTTACTGAGCCGTTCTCAGTCTGGATCTATCGCGCCCTCATAGTACTGATAGTAGCGTGCCCTAGCGCCCTAGTCATATCCACCCCGGTAACAGTCTTACTTGGCCTGACACGAGCCATGTGGAATGGCATCCTCGTCAAGGGCGGAACCTACCTCGAAGAAATCTCAAGAGTTCGAGTGGTTGCCTTCGACAAGACTGGCACGCTCACCTTAGGCAGGCTACATGTCGCGAGAATTTTGCCAGCAAAAGGATATCGGGAGAACGAGGTCTTGCGTTTAGCGGCTATAGCCGAATCGAGAACAACTCACCCCATCGGAGCAGCCATAGTTGAAGAGGCCGACCGACGTGGCATTGAAACTGTGGCGGACGTCGAGATTAGCGATCACGCTGGGCGCGGTATCAACGCAATTCTCACGTCAGGTCCGAACGTGTTAGTGGGGAAACTATCTTACTTGGCAGAGAATCGAATCGCTGTAGACGATTCTTTGCCAGACCTATCTCAAGAAGGGACGGTTGTGGGCGTCGCCACTGATGGAAGACTGACCGGTTTGATCGTTGTCGTCGATCAGCTGAGACCAGAAGCCAAGGAGTCCCTTGCCACCCTCAAGAAGATCGGCGTAGGAAAAGTTGTGATGCTGACTGGCGACACGGACTCAGTTGCGAAGAGAATCTCGGCTGAAGCGGGAGTGTCCGATTATTATGCGGAACTGTTGCCTGAAGACAAGGTCGAGATTGCGAAGAAGCTCAGACAGGAGTATGGCTCCATAGCGATGGTCGGCGATGGGATCAACGACGCACCAGTCCTCGCAGCATCGAATGTTGGAATCGCATTAGGGACGGCAGGCAATGACATTGCAATCGAAGCAGCCGATGTCGCTCTTATGGGCTCAGACTTGAGAGCAGTCCCATATCTAGTTAGGCTGGGCAGAACGGTTTGCTGGAAGCTAAAGACAAACATCGGTATAGCGCTGGGACTCAAATTCCTGATGATAGGTTTGGGTTCTCTCGGTCTCGTCCCATTGTGGTTTGCCGTGATCGCGGATGATGGCGTCACATTGCTACTCATTGCGAATGCTTTGCCGCTGCTAAAGTTTCGGTGATGACCCGAGTCGGAACGAACGGGATCTGTTGTTTCAATTCTGGACCTGCTGTCAATCGTTGTGCAAGGATTTCGTCTTTCTCACACGATTTCTGGCGATAGCCAGGGCTCCCACGACTGCCAAGACGCCACCTAGCAACGCTGCACTTTCGACAATACCTGCATTCGCGAAGAACCCAACCAAGATCTCCTCAAGTTGTGAACGCATGATTCCAATCAGCGCGGAGCCGGGGGTCGGTATCATGGTTCCCGTCAAACCAAGAGCTATCGTTACCACTCCCATCGCGACAAACAGAACTCCCGCGATCAGCTTAGAGGAGTGTATTGAAATCTCCCGTCCGAAAATTCCGAAGTTGAGCACTCGGCCGCGGAGCGGATTCTCTCCACTTGCAGCGTACTTGTCCCAGACCAAAGCAACTATGAAAAGAGGAAATACCATTCCTAGAACGTAAGTGAATCCGATGAGCAAACCTTCGACCATGCTCGTTGAAAGCGCGGCAAGCACTAACACACCTGCAAGAACTGGAGCGCAGCATGAGGTTGCTGCCCCTGAAAAGACACCGAGCGTGTACACGGATGCAGCATCATTTCTGTTCAAGTTAACCGGTAAGTTCAGCCTTGGCATCATGCCTTGACCCCATAGCGTCCAAAATCCAAGTATTATCATGAGGAAGCCACCGGCGACAAACACTAGGTTGTGGCTTGCTGTGATAGTTTGCGCGATCGCTACGATACCGAGTGCGATTGGCAGCATAACCGTCGCAATTCCGAATGAGAAAACGATGGTCATTCCGACCAAGCGAGTCTTTTGTCTGAAGCTCTGTGCGAAATATGATGGTAGCAGAACACTGAAGCAGCACGGCATCGCGAGCGCGACGACACCCGCGATGAAGGCCACGATCATGTACGCAAGGAGCAATAGCGACATCAATTGCGGACCTCGTTCATTTCACGGATGGTCGCAATCATCTTGTCGGCGTCAATCTTGCCCTGAGCAATCAAAGTTCCATTCAGAAAGACCGCTGGCGGATAAAGGATCCCATGTTCAATTGCAAGCTTTGATCCAGATGGAGAAGTAAACTCCACTTCCTCAACGGCAAGATCAGGCATCGCATCCTGCAGTTCCCTCAGGATCCGCTTAACCCGCAGACAAGGTGTGCATCCTAGACTGGTCACGAACAGTATCTGGACCACTCTCAGCTGGCTCCCAATGCCTTTCTCACTGCAGCGATGATCTCATTGTTTGGGACATACATATTGTACGGACCGTAATCCTGCCTCCAGACTACGACCCCC